>Ga0181516_10000510_pt1 | contig 35540 bp, 36 predicted proteins | sample PEATcosm2014_Bin_25_FD_121104 | JGI IMG/M metagenome (GOLD analysis project Ga0181516, IMG submission 121104) | Peatland microbial communities from MTU Mesocosm Facility, Houghton, MI, USA - PEATcosm2014_Bin01_10_metaG | ecosystem: Environmental > Terrestrial > Soil > Wetlands > Peat | place... | reverse complement strand
TTCAAGAACGTCTCGGTGGAGACGTAGAGCACCTTGCGCCCCGGATAGTTCTCTTGGACGTAGTTGCCAATGGCGTGCAGCAGGTGGGTCTTTCCCAACCCCGAGTTTCCGTAGATCATTAGAGGGTTGTAGGCGCGGCCAGGTGTCTCAGCGACCGACTGGGCCGCCGCGAAGGCGAGACGGTTCGACGAACCCGGTACGAATGAATCGAAAGTCATTCGAGGATCGAGACGAGCGGGCCGGTCAACGCTCGGTGCGAAGGTGATGGCCGGAGTGGGGTCGGCCGGTTCATCCAACGGCGCGCTGTCGTCACTCGAGGATTCACTCACCGTTAACGAGACGGTCACCTCGGAGCCCACTAGTTGCTGCGCTTGTTCGGTGATGAAGGGGAGGAATCGCTGCTGGATGCGCTGGAGTTGTATCTGGTTGGGTGCACCGATCACGAGCTGATTATCGTGGTAATCCACAAGGCGAAGAGTGTTGAGTCCCGCAGCCCACACCGCCTCAGAGGCGTTGCCGCGTAAGGAGTCTCGCAGTGCTGTCCAGATCTCCTCCCCGCTCTGCACAATTTTCCTCCACAGACCAAAACCGACTTTATCCACAAGCCAATTGGTGGAATTCCGCAATCCCGCTTGACTTGGGGAGAGTCACCATACACCCATTTGGCGTTCTTTGCCGAGGCACCTCATGGGTCGGGTAAGATTGTTCCCAGCAGCGCGCCAGCGACCCCCAGGGGGTACCGCGAAGCGCATCATTACATTTTGAGAAGAGGATTTTGTGAAGCGTACCTACCAGCCCAACAAGCGGAAAAGGGCAAAAACGCACGGTTTTCGTGCGCGTATGCGTACCCGCGCTGGCCGTGCCGTCCTAAAGGCCCGTCGCGACAAGGGCCGTCACCAACTGACGGTCTAAGACGGTGCCCGGTCGGGTTCGAACCCGCCGGCAGTTCGCACTCTTCGCCGCACCGTCGGGTCGGGGTCAGAGTGGGCCACTACGGATCAGTTTCGTAGCCCACAGTGACCAATCGTCCTCGGTCGATGTGGCTTACGCGATCAGTCGAAGGGTTGGAAATGCGGTTCTTCGGAACCAAATCCGACGCCGACTACGGGCACTCGTGGACGACCTTGAACCTCAACCTCAACCTGGGTTATACCTGATCAGGTGTGGTTTTGAGACTGGAAAACTATCGTATGACGAACTCCAACACCACCTCCACCAAGCAATGGTCCGGGCCCGTGGACGCTAAGACTCGCTCCACCCGTGTTTTACTGGCGTTGATCAGGTTATATCAACATCTGACTGCTGGCCGGCCGTCACCGTGCCGGTTCTACCCTTCGTGTTCGCAGTACGCCGTCGAGGCGATCGCCCTGCACGGAGCCGTCCGGGGCAGTGGGCTCGCCCTTCGTCGCCTGAGTCGTTGCCGGCCGCTCGGTCCCCACGGCGTCGACCTCGTCCCTCTACGAAAAGAAAGCTAGGAGCGTCCAGCCATGAAATCCTTCACCCACGCGGTGGGAAGCATCTTCCAGCCCATCTTCCACCTCTTTGGCTGGTTTCTGGCCTTCTGCTACGGCCTGGTGCCCAATTACGCCATCGCAATCGTGATGCTCACGGTCATCATCATGGGTGCTCTCACGCCATTCACGATCAAGAGCACGAAATCCATGATGGCGATGCAGAAACTGCAGCCGGAGATCAAGAAACTACAGCAGAAGTACAAGGGACCCGAGAATCGTCAACTGCTCAACGAGGAGATGATGAAGCTGTACAAGGAGGAGGGGGTGAACCCGGTGGGCGGCTGTCTACCAGTCCTGCTCCAGGCCCCGTTTCTCTTCATCCTCTACAGCGTTATCAAGGGATTGGCCAACAAGGTCTTACTACATGGCAAATTGACGCCGTTGCCCCGTTACATACCCACAAGCTCAAAGATGTACCACAACCTTATTGCTTCGGGTGGACAAATCAAGGCGTTCGGCATGGAGCTGAACCTTAAACCCTTCAGTTCACACGGTTCGATTGTGGCAGCAATCCCCTTCTTTGTCTTCGTGGCGGTTGCGGTGGCCCTGCAGTACTTCCAGATGGCCCAGATGAATAACCGAAATCGCAAAACCGGCACCGCAATGCCCTCCCAACAGCTCGCGATGCAACGCTTCCTTCCGATTGTTTTCGCATACTTCTATCTGATAATTCCAGCCGCAGTTGTGTTGTACATGATTATTTCAACCGTCATTCGAATTATTACTCAAGATTTGATGTTCCGGGCTGGTGTGTCCAATCCCCACAAGGGCACGCAACGGGCACTTCCCGCCGCTGAGTCGAAGGATGACGACGTCAGCCAGTCCGACGAGGTCAAACCTTCGACTCCCGGGCCGGCGGCGATCAAGCCGAACAACAGGCCGTCGGCCCCGAGGCCTCAACCACAGAGTCGGTCACGGGCAAAACGCAAGAGAAAGGCGCGTTAACCCATGGATTGGGTGGAAACAACAGGAAAATCAATCGATGAAGCCACGGAACGGGCTCTTGCGCACCTTGGTGTGCACCGTGACGACGCCGAGGTCGAGGTACTAGAAGAGCCCAAGGCCGGGATGTTCGGTCGAGTTCGGGGTGAGGCACGGGTGCGCGCACGCGTGCGTCCCAGCGGGCCGCGACCAAAGAGATCGCGCCGCTCCTCGGGGGGACGAGAGGAACGTCCTCGTCCTGGTGGCCGCAGCGAGAAGACTCGGGCCCCCAAGACCGCCGAGGTTGGTGAAAATCGCAAGGAATCGGACAAAAAAGCAAGCGCACCGCGCAAGAAACAAGGTTCGCCCAAAGGCGGACCACGAACTGAAAGAATCTCATCGAAGGAGGGCACCATGGCTGAGGGAATCTCATTAGCCGAGCAAGGATCGATCGCCAAGGAGTTCCTCGAGGGACTCTTGGCGTCGATGAACATTCAGGCAGAGGTATCGGTCAAGGAGCTTGACGCCGAGACGGTGGAACTGGCGGTAAACGCTGATCCCCCGACGGAATTGGGAATCTTGGTCGGACCACGAGGTACCACTCTGCAGGCGCTCCAGGAGGTGACGCGCACCGTGGTTCAGTCCAAGAGTCCGAGTCGGACGGACCGAATTCTCGTCGACGTCGCGCAATATCGTGAGCGGCGAGTGGCTGCCCTGGGTCGTTTTGCCCAACAAGTAGCCAGTGAAGTGATCGAGACTGGTGAAGAGCGGGCTCTTGAACCCATGTCGGCCGCTGATCGTAAGGCTGTGCACGACGCGCTCACGGAGAGTGGACAAGTCATCACGAGATCCGAGGGCGAAGAGCCGCGCCGTTTTGTGGTGATTGCACCGGCGTAGGGGATTCATGGATGAAAGCTGGCTTTTTCGCGCCCTCGAGGAATCGAGGGCGCGGGGCTTTCTGGGGCCGGGCGCAATCGAACCCCAGATAGAGCACGCGAGAGGTTTCGCTCGGTGCTGGGAGGATGTTTCTTCCCTTCCACCAGCGAATTTGATTGATCTTGGCAGTGGTGGAGGTCTCCCGGGCCTCGTGCTGGCGGAACTGTGGGGTTGCCGAACCGTCCTGGTTGATTCGATGGTGAAGCGAATGAACTTCTTGCGCGAGGTGCTGAACTGGCCTGGGGCCCCTCACGATGTCGAAGTGATCACGACGAGGGTCGAAGCCTTGGCGCGGGATCCCGCCATGGAATCGTCCTTTTCCCTGGTCACAGCTCGTTCGTTCGGCCCCCCCGCGGTGGTCGCGGAGTGCGCGACGAGATTCCTCGTACTGGGCGGGCTACTTATTGTTTCAGAACCACCCGACGACGACGCGCAACGTTGGCAATCGAAGTCGTTGATGACGATGGGGTTCGTTGATAACGGTCGAATTCGCCACGGGGCTGCCTTTCGGGTACTTACCAAGATCTCCGCCACTCCGGATGATCTACCCCGGGAGATCGGAATTCCGGCGAAGCGTCCTCTTTTTTGATGTTTCACGTGAAACATTGCTGATGAAGTAGTTGAGGGTTACCGGTATGTTTCAAGTGAAACCTTCCAGCGACACCTTGGCCAGAGCCGAACCTGTGAGAAGGCAGTGGTAGCGAGCGAATGTTTCACGTGAAACATCAGTACTTGACGACTCGTCCAAAACCGTGTTGAATAGCAGGGGTTCGACGCTGTGTCGGAGTGCAGTGGTTCAGGAAGAGGCATATGGCGAACGCCAGCGCGATGAGGGTATTTGCTGTGGCCAATCAGAAAGGTGGAGTGGGAAAGACCACGACCACCACTTCTCTCGGTGCTGCGCTTGCGGAAAAGGGGAATCGGGTCCTCATTGTCGACCTTGACCCGCAGGGAAATGCGACAACTGGACTGGGAATCGACGGACGGCAGTTCGAAAAGTCGGTCTATGACGTCCTTTTGAACGACACACCGATGGTGGATATCGTCGAGCCCACCGGCTTCAACAACCTCTTTGTGGCGCCCGCAACACTGGACCTAGCCGGGGTCGAACAGGAGCTCACGGCGGTGATTTCACGGGAATTGAGGCTCAAGAAGGCGCTCGCCTCGGTTGAAGGTGACTTCGATTACATCTTCATCGACTGCCCACCATCGCTGGGTCTGATCACGATTAACGCCTTCGCCGCGGCCACCGACATCCTGGTGCCCGTGCAGACGGAGTTCTACGCTCTCGAAGGATTGACGCAGCTGAAGCGAATCGTCGACCTGGTCCAGAAGAATCTGAATCCCACGCTCAAGATCTCCAAGGTGGTACTGACGATGTACGATGCACGCAACACGTTGTCCGTGGATGTGGCTGAGGAAGTGCGCCGGCATTTCAAGAACGAATTATGTAAGACGGTCATACCGCGGACCGTTCGGCTGGCCGAGGCCCCCTCCTTCGGACAACCAATCACCGTATTTGACCCCACGTCAAAGGGCGCGAAAGCGTACCGAGCGCTCGCAGAGGAGATCATCCATGGCTAGGAGACCAGGTCTTGGAAAAGGGCTCGGTGCCCTTATTCCCGAAAATACTGCGGTGGTCGAGTCAGACGAGATCGTGGTTGAACTCGGTCCACTTCGCAGGGTATCGGTGGCCGCAATCCGCCCCAATCCATTCCAGCCGCGTAAATCTTTCAACGACGACAGTCTCCAAGCGTTGGCCTCGTCGGTGAAGGAATTGGGCGTACTCCAGCCACTAATCGTGCGTCCCGTCGAAGGAAGCGCGAACGAATTCGAGCTCATCGCTGGAGAACGGCGATGGCGGGCGGCGGGTCTCGCGGGACTTGAGTTCGTGCCCGTGCTGGTCCAAGATGACGTCAATGATCGGCTCTCGCTCGAACAAGCGGTCGTCGAGAACCTCCATCGCGTTGACCTACACCCACTCGAGGAAGCCGCCGCCTATCAGCAGCTCATCGAGGACTTTGATCTCACCCATGAGCAAGTTGCCCAGAGAGTCGGCAAGAGTCGGGCAAATGTTACGAACACGTTACGATTATTGCAATTGGGCGAGACCGCCCAGTCAGCTCTCGCGAACTCGCAGATCACGGCCGGGCACGCGCGATCGCTTCTGGCAATCAGCGATCCCAACGCGCAGAGCACGATGGTGGCGCGGATTATCAAGCACGAACTGTCGGTACGAGCCACCGAAGAAGCGGTGCGGGTCTTCCTCGAACCCAAACCAGTCCCGAGTAGTGATCCGGTAGTGCGCGCGTCCACGGAGAAGCCTCGCTTGAGGCCGGTACCCGACGCCAGTGTGGCCGAACTTGAACAATTGCTTGAGGATTACCTCGATACCAGAGTCCACGTCGACCTTAAAGGACGAAATGGCCGGATAATCATTGACTTCGCCGACCTTGACGACCTCGAGCGGATCTACATCGCCATATCGCAGAGCAAATAGCGCTCAACCTTCAACATAACGTTCAAGTTGAAGTTATCCCCAAGTTGTGGAAGAAGTTGTGGGTTACTCGTAAACCCTTTGGCTATATGGTCTCTGGGGGCCCTGGGGCACCCGAAACGACCCTATTTCACCTTCCTACCTGTGGAAAACCTCGACCAGGACCGACGTGAGTGCCTCGGTGATGGCTCGAAGCTCTTCAAGGTCACGGGGCCCGTGTTCAACGTGCAACGTCGTCATTCTCGTCTCTCGCAGTAAGGGCAGAGCCATCCCCGCAATCTCGACGCGCGAGGCAATTCGGCTCTTCGAGAGCGCCGACGCCATGGCACTGGCGAGCATTTCACCTCGTCGCGAGTGGGAACGGTAGCTGGCCCAGTAGTTCAGGCGAAAGTCCTCCTGTGGATCGACCTGCTCGAAGGACAGTACGACCGCGGCGTGATGGTCGTTGGCGAACGCCGCCACCTCGACGCTGGCGGCATCGGGCAGTGCGACGACTCGTCGCTGGTCTCCCAGGGCCTCCTCGAGCAGTTGTCGCAGCGGGCTGGTCCCGCAGAGCACGATGGGACCCGTCGAGTCATCGAGGAATCCGGCGGTGTCACGCGCGTCGGTCACCAGGTGCGGCGTCGCGGTTGAAGGTGCGACCCGGGTCAATTCGAGCAGTGTTCGACGGGTGAGGGTTCCGTTGACCTCGAGTCCGCAATTGCGTTGAAACTCGCTCAGGGCGTCGTCGAGGAGAGGCCCGAAGATGCCGTCGATTCGTCCAGGGTTGAAGCCCAGTTGGGCCAGTCGCACCTGGAGTTCGGCGACGTCATCCCCGCGCAGATACGGGCGCGTGAGGAATAACAGACGTTGGCCAAGTCGCCAACCGGCCTCGACCAACCTGGTCCAGGTAACCTCGTCGACGGCACCGGTGATCGGAAGTCCCTTGGCACGTTGAAATGCCTCGACCAGCGCCACGGTCTCGTCACCGAAGACTTCTGCTGCGTCTGACACCGAAGCGTGGCCGAGGTCATTTAACCGGTCGTGCAGATCGCGCACACGTTGACCCGTGGCGCCGCGACGTAGGGTGCTGAACGTCAGGGTAGTTAGAGGTTCGCGGTGATCTCTTGCAGGAGGGCGCCCTTGGGCTTGGCACCAACCAGTCGAGCGACGACCTCACCGTCCTTGAACAACAGCAGCGTAGGGATGCTCATCACCGAGAACTTGGTGGCGGTGGCCACGTTGACGTCGACGTCCAACTTGCCAATAGTGAACTTCTCGGACTGTTCCACGGCGAGTTCTTCGAGAATGGGCGCGATCAACTTGCAAGGACCGCACCATTCGGCCCAGAAGTCAACCAGGATTGGCTTGTCCGCCGCTCCCACGACCTCGTCGAAAGTGGCGTCGGTAAGGGTGGTGATCTGGTCGCTCATAGAAACCTCCAAATGTCGCCGCCGTCGCGGCGACGCGAGTACCACCTTAGCGACCGGGCCTCAGAACCCCTGCGCTTCGAGCCAGCGCTCGGCGTCGATGGCGGCCATACACCCCGAGCCCGCCGCGGTCACCGCCTGGCGGTAGACGTGGTCTTGCACGTCGCCCGCGGCGAAGAGTCCCTCGACCGTGGTGAAGGAACCGAGTCCGGTGCGGACGTAACCGTTGTCCTCGAGGTCGATTTGGTGGGTCACGAGGCTCGTGTTGGGCACGTGTCCGATGGCGACGAAGACTCCCGTGACCTCCATGACGCTCTCGTCACCGTTCTGGGTGTCGCGGACCTTTAGTCCGCTGACGCTCTCGTCACCGAGCACCTCGACCACCTGGGTGTTCCAGGCGAAACGGATCTTGTCGTTGTCAAAGGCCCTTTGCTGCATTATCTTTGACGCACGCAGGGTGTCGCGACGGTGGACAATCGTCACCGACGAAGCGAAACGGGTGAGAAATAAGGCCTCTTCCAGCGCCGAATCGCCTCCCCCAACGACCGCGATGTCCTGGCCACGAAAGAAGAACCCGTCGCAGGTCGCGCACGTGGAGAGTCCGTGGCTGAGCAAGCGGTCCTCGCCGGGCACCCCCATCATGAGCGACTGGGCGCCCGTCGCGAGGATGACGGTGTCGGCGGTGATGCTCGGTTCCACGTCATCGGTGATCCAAGCTCGGAACGGTCGAGAAGTGACGTCGAGTCGCTGCACCTTGGTCACTCGTAGGTCTGCGCCGAACCGGTCCGCTTGGGCGCGCATGTTCGCCATGAGTTCGGGTCCGGTTATGCCCTGGGGAAACCCGGGGAAGTTCTCGATATCGGTGGTGAGCATTAACTGTCCACCGGGCTGGTCGGTCGTCGAGGAGGGTTCACCCTCGATGACGATGGGGTGCAGTTGGGCTCGGGCGATGTAGATCGCAGCGGTGAGACCGGCTGGCCCCGAACCCACGATGAGAACACGAGTGTGCTCCGCCATCAATCGCCGGAGTGTTCGGTGCGTCGAAAGCGCCACAAGACGAGACCGGCCACGACAAACGTCGCCCCGATGCATACGTAGGTGAGCCATTGGTGGCTCGCGAACACGTAGACGTCAAAGAGCCGGATGAGGGCGATGAGGAGTGCCACGACGAGCACGATCGACATGAGGACGATGATGAATCCAAAGGCAACTGCTCGTCCCGCGATGAAGATCGGCCGCAACACGCGGTCGTGCACGATGTCGAGCGCGTGGTCCAACTGACCGAATGCCTTGTCGACGAGGTCGGGCTCGCGCTTTTCTTCCTGTTCGCTCACGCTTAGAACTTACTGGTCTTGTTGACTCATCTCTCAATCCAGCAGAGCGCGATGATCCCCGGGCCGCCGTGGGTACCCACGACTGGACCCATGTCGGTCACGATCAACGGGAATTCGGTGGGGATGTCGGCGACGAGCGCCTCGAGGTGCTTGACCTCGGGTGAGTCGCCGTGCACGAGGGCGAATCGTCGGAGAGGGGCGCGGGACTTCGCGACCTCGGCAATGGCGGCCAGGGCCTTGGCCTTGGTGCGCTGGCGTCCGGCTTCGGCCACGACGCCGTCCTTCAGTTCGAGCAGCGGTTTGATCGAAAGGACCTGACCCAGCAGGGCGCGGGCTCCGCCGATTCGACCACCCTTTACGAGGTGCTCGAGAGTGTCCAACATGGCGACGACACCGACTTTGGCCGTCAGCGCTTCGACGTGCTCTGCGAGCTGATCGAGCGAGGCACCGGACTGGGCGACCTCGGCGATCTCGATGCAGAGCAGACCCTGGGCCATGGAGACGGCCCGGGTGTCGATGACGCGTACGGGGATGGTGCCGGCTACCGCCTCGGCGGCGAGCGTCGCGGATTGGTGCGTCGCCGAGAGTCCCGCCGAGAGGGTGAGCACGAGGACGCCGTCGCAGCCATCCTTCTTCGCACGCTCGTAGGCCGCCTGGAAGGCGCCCGGTGACGGGGCGGCGGTTTCGGGCAGCGTCTTGGAGCTCTTGCACTTGGCCCAGAACGCGCTGGGCGTGAGGTCAACGCGGTCCACAAACTCCTGGTCACCGAATCGGATGGTGAGCGACACGATGTCAATGTCGAGTCGACGAGCAACGTCGTCGGGTAAGTCACAGGCGCTGTCAGTCAAAATGCGTATCCGAGTCATGGCCCTCCCTAGAACCTCCTCAGCCTTGCATCTTTCGAGTCGCGACGCGAAATGTTGGAATGCGAGATCAGAACCACCGCGGCGTAGCTCGCGAAGCCAAGTACCAGTGACAGCACGAGGCGGGCGATCAGCCGGATTCCGTGGTCCCAGGTCGGAGCGGCGTACGAGAGCGCCATGACGAGACCAGCCACGATCGACGCGCGCAGACTCCGACGAACGTGGATCGACCAGATTGTTGAAACGATGTTGACGTGATGGCGCGCGAGTACGTAGAGAGCCGCGAAGGCGGCCGCGGTGTAAGCGATTGACACACTTGACGTGAGACCCGCGATCGAATGGCGCCCGAGGGCAACGCAGAGCGCGATGGTCAACGCATTTTGCAAGACGTAAAGATAGAAGACTTCGCGAGCGCGCTGCATCGCCTGGAGCCCGCGTACGCAGAGCTGGAACAAGGTAAAGCCCGGAAGGCCGGCCGCGAGTATTGCGAGAACAGTTCCCGCCGACAGTCGGTGTGTCGCGTTGGCGTGGTTGAGCAGAATTCCGACGATCGGCTGGGCGAGAATGATGAGCACGAGAGTGCAGGGGATGATGATGACGAGCGACTGGCGAAGCCCGAATCGCAATCGTTCGCTCAGCCCGGCGTAGTCCTCGGCGGTGGCGAGTCCAGCGAGTTGTGGCGTGAGCGATCCGAGCACCGAGACGACCACCACCGCGTAGGGCATCTGCATGAAGGACCAACCGTAGGTGTAGGCACTCACCGGACCGTTCCCCCCGATGCCAAAGGCGTAGGCGAGCACGACGTAGAGCGACACCTGATTCGCGAGGACCACCAAGAGGGTCCAACTTCCCAGGCGGCCGACCGCGCGAACTGCAGGATCGCGGCGATTGAAACGAAAGGACAGTCGCCAGAGTTCACTACGCGCGAGTGACGGGAGCAAGCAAAGGAATTGCACTGCGACCCCCAGTGTCGTACCGAGCCCCAGCCATAGGAGGTCGCGCGAACCCTCGAGGGCGCCCAGAGTGGGGGTGGGATCGACGGCGTGAAACCAGAGCAGGACTCCGATGCACACGACGTTGTTGGCGACCGGGACCCACGAGGGTGTGCCAAATCGATGGCGAACGTTGAGCAGCGCGGTGGCGATACCAATGACGCCGTAAAAGAAGATCTGTGGCACGAACCATCGCAAGAGCGAGGTGGCCACGATGCGCTGTTGGTGGAGCGTGGTGATCGAGTGCCGGGTGGCGGGATGTTGTAAGAGGGTGAAGCCGTCGATGATCCACGGTGCGGCCATCCACGCTAGGGCCGAGGCAACGATGAGCACCACCAAGGCTCCGGTGATCACGCTCGAGATTGACTTCCACGCCTTTCGTTCGCCGTCCAGTGCGAGGCGCTCGACGAAGACCGGTATGAACGTGGCGCTCGCGATGCCGCCGAGCACGAGATCGAAGAGCATATTGGGGATGGTGTTGGCGAGGTTGAAGGAGTCGGCGATCGGCGTGAATCCGAGGACCCAGGCCAGCACGAGCACTCGCAGTAGACCCGTCAGTCGAGAGACGAGCGTGCCGCTCGCCATCGACAGAGCGCGTGATCCGTGTGTCGACGTAGTGCTCATCGTGCGTGACGACCCTTGGGTGTGCGCCGGTACGTGCGCAACCACCAAAAGGCGAGGACGAGCAGTGAGCCGAGCGACAGAAGATATCCGACAATGGAGTTACCCGCTATGCGCACCTGGATGGCGGCGCGGGCCAGGACGACCTGACCATTGGGAGTGGTGACCACGATCTGGAGGGTGAGATCACTGCCCCGGTGGTTGGAGGTCGGGACCCGTAGGGATTTCGTGGGTGAATCGAGGGTGACGAGTTGGCGGTTGCCCCTGGGAAAACTGAGGCGGTCGGTGATGAGGTGCACGACCGCGGTGACCGAATAGCCAGCTCGACTGAGCACCGTGACGGGCAGCGAGGTGCCGGGTCCGGCGAGGGTGATGGAACTCTGGTCGACCGAGAAGTCCGCGAGTTGGGCGTCGAGTGTTGCCTGGGCGTGTTCGATCGATTCCTGTCGAGTCGCGGGGTCGCTGACGATTTCGGACTGCGCGATGGCCACGCTCAAAGTGTTCGCGACCGGTGCGGACGAGATCGCTTGATTGAAGGAATTGATTTGACCAATGGTGTACAGGAGCGAGTTCACATTGTCGCTCGACCACTCGGACGGCGTTGGTGACGTCACGTCGCGAACGTCGGGTGCGCCGTTGGTGCCGATAAGCGATGAACTGAACGAAGGCGTGAGACTTGAGGCAACGGCGAAGGGATCGGAGCCGAGACCCCCGAGGAGCTGGTTCACGAAAGCGGCCGAAGCTCTCGTGGGTGACATCTCAACGACCACTGAACGTGGCGACGGAGCGTTGGGCTCTTCAAAGTGTAAGAAGGCGAGCGAATTGAGAGTGAGTACGGCGCGAAGCCCGGGACTGATTGCGGTGTCGTTGACGAGTTGGTCAATCGGTCCGTCAGTTGCGAGCACCGTCAGTGACGGCGTGTTGGGAACGTGGAAGGGGGCGCCCCAGTTCAGAGTCGTGGACGGTGCGAGCATGAGGGAGGACTCGTGCACGACCACGTCACTGACGTGGTCGCCGGCGAGCGCCTTCAGGTCACCCAGCGTGGCTTCACCGTTCAGCACAACCGTGCCGTCGGCGTAACGGCCGGTGACCTGTCGCAGCAGTGAAGTCGAGAGGGAGAGTTGCTGGTTCACCTGAGTGACGAGACCGTTGCTCACGAGGCCGGCGAAGTCAATGGTGGCGGGGGGAGCGGCAACGCCTCGGTGAAGCGGGCTCTGGAGCGCCTTGGCGTAGGCGGCTCGAAGGGTGTTGTCTGAGCTGGTGACCGACGACTGGAGTGCGCTCAGCGTGCGGTAGTCCGCGGTGATGGTAATGGGCGTGTGAGCGTAGTCGGCAAGTTCGCGAAGAACCGCCGTGGCGGCGGCCTCTTGATCGAGCGACGGTGGTTCAACATCCTCAATGAGGTCGACGTGGAGTGGTCGTTGCACGCTGCCCGATTGGATGCTCAGCAGCGACCACGTGGTCTGGGTGCTGTTCGGGGTACTGAGTGAGTAGCTGATCGGATACACCCCGTCGCAGTTCTGGCCGGCGCAGCCGAAATGAAGCCGGGCCGCGTGGTCTTCACACATGGCACTGGTTTTGCCCGGCGTAGTCGAGAACAGTGCGACGGCAAAGGTCGCCCGGTCATGAGCCAGACAGGTGATCGTGAAGTTTCCTGTGGTGGCGATCGAGGCGCTGGCGTCTCCCGCCCCCCTGATGATGGGAGCGAGTTGGGATCGGGCGATCAGGCGCGGATACAGCGAAACTTGGGCGGTGACCTCCTTAGTTGGATTCGTGAAGCGCAAGGTGGTATTGAATCGACCAGTGCCGTGTGCCGAGAGCAGGACAATGGGATTTTGATGTTCAAGCACGAATGATGCCGTCGACGCAGCGTGCGCGGCCGATGGCCACGTCACCGTTGCGAGGCTGAGGAGTACGACGCTGAGCGCCCGCCACCAGGTCGAAAATCGGTGGAACATGCTGGTACAGGCTACCTTCGGTTCCTCACGAAGTCCGTCGCCCACTACCCTTCATTCGCAATGACTTCTTTTGAACAAGTCCACGAGCGATTGAGTGAGATAGCTCATTTGTCGGCTCCCCTCGCTCGCGTCTTCGAGGACGCGGGGTTCTCGCTGTACGCCGTCGGCGGTTCGGTTCGCGACGCGATCATGGGTGAGCCGCGTCGCGACGACTACGAGATTGATTTCACCACCAACGCTCGTCCCGAGGACATCGCTCGCCTGATGAAGCCGGTGTGTCTGACCTTGTGGGAGCAAGGCCGAGCGTTCGGAACTATTGGCGGTGTCATACGCGAGAACGGCGTGAAGGCTGAAATCACCACGTTTCGCTCCGAGGAGTACGTCGACCATTCCCGAAAGCCTGCGGTGACGTGGGGTGATTCGCTGGAGTCCGATCTGAGCCGGCGCGACTTCACCATCAACGCGCTCGCGCTGGACGTCATCGCCCTTGAGGCGCAGACTCCCGACGTTCAAACACTTTTTGATTACTACAACGGTTTTGACGACCTCCTCGAACGTAGGCTGCGAACCCCCATCGACCCTGAGATCCTCTTCGCCGATGATCCACTTCGGATGTTGCGCGCGGCGCGTTTCGCGGCGCGCTTCAACTTGGCGATCGACGTGGCGATCGAGCGAGCGGCCGCTGCGATGGCCGAGAAGCTCGCCATCGTGTCGGCCGAACGGATTCGGGGCGAATTGGACTTCTTGATGGTGACCGAACAGCCTTCGATTGGTCTGGACTTCATCGTGCGGACGGGACTCGCTGAACATTTCTTGCCCGAGTTACCCAAGTTGCAACTCGAACAGGATCCGATTCACCAACACAAGGATGTTCTCAAGCACACCTGGGCGGTAGTGGACAAGACGTCGCCCACGCTGGTGCTACGTCTCGCCGCATTGTTTCATGACATCGGAAAACCTCCGACGAGGGCGATCACCAATGAAGGCGTGACGTTCCGATTCCACGAGGTCGTGGGCGCCAAGATGACGAGGAAGCGCATGGCTGCTCTGAAGTACTCCCAGGAGATCATTGATGACGTAGCGACCCTCGTCGAGCTTCATCTGCGTTTTCACACCTACAAGATGGGGTGGAGCGATCGGGCGGTTCGTCGCTACGTGCGCGACGCGGGGCCGCTTCTCGATGAGTTGAATGAGTTGACCCGATGCGACTGCACTACTCGAAATGTCCGAAAAGCCGAAGTGCTCGCTGCGAGAATGGACGAACTCGAACGTCGGATTGACGAGCTTCGCGTACTCGAGGATCTGAGTCGACTGCGTCCGGCCCTGGACGGTGTCGCGGTCATGGAGGTGCTTGGTATCGGTCCGGGACGGGCGGTCGGGCGCGCACTCGAGTTCTTGATGGAGATTCGTTTGGATGAGGGCGAGATCAGTGTCGAGGACGCGGCGGCGAGACTGCGCGAGTGGTGGCAGTCCCAAACTCAGTAGGACGTCCACGGTCGGGAGCGAACCCGGATCGACCGGTGAGTATGGTCCCTGGGACCAGGTAGTTCGTACTTCTTAGGGCCAGACCAGGTTCGCGGCACCGTCGTTGGCGAACTCCTCGACCATCCGGTGTGCGACGTCGTCGTGGTACTGGACGGGCGGCGATTTCATGAAGTACGCCGAGGGACCTACGACCGGTCCGCCGATGCCGCGATCGAGGGCGACCTTGGCGCAGCGAACCGCGTCGATGATCACGCCGGCCGAATTGGGCGAGTCCCAGACCTCGAGCTTGAGCTCGACGTTGAGAGGCACGTCGCCGAAGTTCCGACCCTCCATCCGGATGTAGGCCCACTTGCGGTCCTGCAGCCACGGGACGTGGTCGCTCGGTCCGATGTGCACGTCATCGGGGTCCATGTTGCTGATTTCGAGCTGCGACGTCACTGCCTGAGTCTTGGAGATTTTCTTGGACTCCAGGCGCTCGCGGTCGAGCATGTTCTTGAAGTCCATGTTGCCGCCAACGTTCAACTGATACGTGTGGTCAAGGGTCAGGCCACGGTCCTCGAAGAGGCGCGCGAGGACTCGGTGGACGATCGTCGCACCCACCTGACTCTTGATGTCGTCGCCGATAATCGGTACGCCGGCGTCGGCGAACTTCTTCGCCCACACGGGATCCGAGGCGATGAAGACCGGGATGGCGTTGACGAAGGCGACTCCCGCGTCGATCGCGGCCTGAGCGTAGAACTTCTGCGCGTCCTCAGAACCGACCGGGAGATACGAGACGAGTACTTGGGCCCGGGCGTCGCGCAGCGCCTGGGCAACGTCGACGGGTTCATAGGGCGACTCTTCAATGACGGCCCGGTAGTACTTGTTCAGTCCGTCCATGGTCGGCCCGCGCTGCACGGTGACCCCGAGCGAGGGGACGTCCGAGAACTTGATCGTGTTGTTCATCCCGCCTTCGATGGCCTTGCTAAGGTCGCTGCCGACCTTGGAGGCGTCGACGTCAAAGGCAGCGACGAACTCCAGGTCACTGACGTGATAGCCACCGAGTTCCACGTGCATCAGGCCGGGCACGTTGTCACCCTGTTTGGCGTCCTTGTAATAGGTCACACCTTGAATAAGGGAACTGGCGCAATTGCCAACGCCCGCAATGGCCACGCGAATCTTTTCCATGGCGATCCTTTCCTACTTCGCCTCTCGGGCGAATGCCGTTTGATTATTTCTTTCGGTGGCCAACAAGCTGTCAATCCACTCGAGGTCCAACTCGACGCCCTGGGCAGCGTGCTGCATGACGCTGCGCGCGTAGGTGTCCAGCTGTTCATTGTTGGCGCCGGACCTCACTTCGGCCAGGCGCCCAACGAGATCGTTGCGGCGTCGCTCTAGCAATCCGACGCGCAAATTAGGAGTCAGGTACTTCGCCAGGGCCATGCGCAGCGAAAAGTTCTTGCTGTCGTCCAGGGTGGCGGGATCGGCCAGGAGCGACATGAATTCTGCACGGCCGCGATCCGTGATTCGATAGACCTTCCGACCTCGACGTCCGAGACCCTGGGACGTGCGAAGCGAGCGCAGTGACGCGCGCTCGCCGGACAGAGAACCCGTTGAGAGCGAACTCATTCGCGGCTCGTGCGTGGTGACCGCCTCGACGCAGCCATGCCGCTCGAGGCGAGCGAGCGCGGGGTAGATCGAGCCAAACGAGACGTTCGCCCACACACCGAGCCGGTCACGCAATTGCGTGCGAATCTCGTACCCGTGGTGGTCGCGGTCCATCAGGAGGCCCAGAATGGCGATGTCTAACACGCGAACCATCATATCACTTCGATATATCGAACGCTCCGGCACAACGGCTCATGGGACGTGGGTCCAGGAAGTTCCGAAACTGCCATTTTAGTTATAGTGTAATAATAATTATGACCAGAGAATCAATAGCCGCTGATTCGTCCTCCGAGGGAGAATTGAGTCGACGTCGCAGGATCGGGGTGCTGCTCATCTGTTCGATGAGTTTGCTGATCGTCAGCTTGGACGTGACCATCGTCAACGTGGCGCTGCCGTCGATTGGCCGTGATTTCCACGCTTCGTTGTCGGGTCTGCAGTGGACGGTAGACGCCTACACCCTGGTGCTCGCCAGTTTCTTGATGTTGTCGGGCTCGACTGCCGATCGGCTCGGACGTCGGCGTACGTTCGTCACTGGACTCGTCATCTTCATCGCTGGTTCCCTGTTGTGCAGCCTGGCGCCGAACTTGACGGGACTGATCATCTTTCGCATGCTCCAGGCGCTCGGTGGTTCAATGCTGAATCCGGTGGCGATGTCGATCATCACAAACACCTTCACCAACCCCAAGGAGCGTGCGCAAGCGATTGGCGTCTGGGCGGCCGTCGTCGGCTTCTCGATGGCCCTCGGTCCAATTGTGGGAGGCGTGCTTGTGGATTCGGTTGGCTGGCGTTCCATTTTCTGGATCAATGTCCCCATTGGCCTGCTCGCAGTCTTCCTCGCCCTTCGCTTCGTTCCCGAATCCAGGGCCGAGCGACCACGAAAGGTTGACGCGCGAGGTCAGGCGCTCGTCATGATGTTGCTGGCGAGCCTGACGTTCGGCATCATTCAGGCACCCAGTTACGGCTGGACGTCGGCGCCCACGCTGTGCGTCTTCCTCGTCGCACTCGCGTCAGTGGTCACGCTGGTGATATGGGAACGGCGCTGTCGCGAACCACTCATCAATGTTCGATTCTTTCGCTCCGCTCCCTTCTCGACCGCCACGCTCATCGCGGTGGCGAGTTTTGCGGGTCTCGGTGGCTTTCTCTTCTTGAACACGCTGTACCTTCAAGAGGTGAGGGGTCTCTCGCCCCTCGGAGCCGGTCTCGACACCTTGCCAATGGCAGCGATGACGCTGCTCATGCCCCCGATTTCGGGGATACTCGTCGGGCGCCGCGGTGCTCGTCTACCGTTGTTGGTCGGCGGCGCAGGAATACTGGCGGGCAGCGCCCTGCTGGTGCGTCTCAGCGTGGTCACACCCTTTTCGTGGCTGTTCTTCGCCTACGTGGTGTTCGGGGTGGGATTCGGTTTCGTCAATCCACCCATCACGAGCGCCGCGGTCTCGGGGATGCCCCGCGCCCAAGCCGGCGTCGCCTCGGCCATCGCCTCGACGTCACGTCAAGTCGGCGCCACGCTGGGCGTGGCGATCGTGGGTGCTCTGGCGGGCTCGAAGATCGGCGTGACGTCAAAGGTGGCGTTTACTACGGCGACCCGGAGCGGTTGGTGGTTGCTCACGGGATGTGGCGCACTCGTGGTCATGCTCGGTCTCGTCGGCACGTCGAAATGGGCCCACGGCACGGCCACGCGTACCGCCGTGGAACTGAATCCCGAGTACTTCGAAGGCCGAGTGCCGTGAGCGAGGCTCGTAGTTCTGACCTTGCCGGACGAGTCTGGGTCAAGATGTCGGCGCTGGTGCTCGATAACGAACGTCGGCACCAGGTTTCGAGAACCTTGGGAATGAGCATCGGTCGGGTACAAGCGCTACGGCGGATCGCCGCCGCTTCCTTGCCAATGGGAGAATTGGCGGAGCTACTCGGCATTGACCCGCCCTACATGACACTCGTCGTTGACGACCTCGAGGCACGTGGGTTCGTCCAGCGACGAGACCACCCGGCCGATCGCCGAGCCAAACTTGTCGTGGCGACTGAGATGGGGCTTGGTGTCGCCCGCGAGGCCGATCGGATTCTTGACGAACCCCCTCGGAGCCTGCTCACGCTCTCGCAACGTGAGCTGTTGATGATTGAGTCCGCGCTCATCAAAGTCGTCGGAGGCGTCAGTGAAGATCGACACGAGAGCACCGACACCCCAGGACAAGACTCCACAGCTTCGTAGTCTCCCGAGACGCCGCTGAAACGCAATGAACGAAGGGCTTTGAGAGCTTTTACCTGATGGTAACCAGGCAATTCAGTGCTAACGGTAGTGTCCTGCCTAATGGATAACAGCTTTCGAACCAGTACCGCTGACGGAGCCGTCGTCGAGTTCGGACTCGTCCGCCACGCCCTGCTCGCGAAGCTGGCGGCGGGAACGTTGCGCTACGAGGACGTTTGTGACGCCCACCCGGAACTGCTCAGGGCCGCCAAGAATATTGGTCGCTCCACCGGCGAGACGTGTCCGGTGTGCAGCGACGCTGAACTGGTCGAAGTGACCTACGTGTTCGGTGCGCGCCTGCCCGCGGGAGGTACGTGCCCCACCTCGCGCGCCGAACTGCTCAAGCTCGAACGCCGAGAAGAGCCAGTCCAGTGCTACGCGGTTGAGGTGTGCGTGGCGTGTTCGTTCCACCATTTGGTGCGCAAGTGGTCCGCCGGTGGACGTCAGGCTCGGCGCTCGTCGGTTCGCCAGCAAAGAAAGGTTGGCGAATGAGTCTGAGCGCGCCAACTATTCGCTCGCGAAAGCGACGCCGCGGTGATGCGCCCCTCGTGATGGTCACGGCCTACGACGAGCCGAGTGCCCGTTACTGCGACGCGGCTGGGGTCGATCTGATCCTCGTGGGTGATTCAATGGCCAACGTCGTGATGGGCCAGAGCGACACGTTGCACGTGACGATGGCGGACATGATTCACCACGTCCGTTCGGTCGCGGCGGCGAACCCGAAGGCGCACGTCGTCGCGGATATGCCCTGGATGAGTTATCACGTGGACGTCAGTAGCAGCGTCCAAAACGCCGCCGCGTTGGTGCGCGCCGGCGCTCAGAGCGTCAAACTCGAGGGCGGACGGGTTCGTCGCGACGCGGTGCGCGCCATCCTCGATGCGCAGATCCCCGTCATGGGACACCTCGGCCTCACCCCCCAGAGCGTGCTCGCCATGGGAGGATTCAAGGTCCAGGCGAAGACCCGCGAGGCCGCCGAGTGGCTGACCAAGGATGCCCTAGTCCTCCAGGATGAAGGTGTCTACGCCATCGTGATCGAAGGGGTGCCCAGTGTCGTAGGCACCAGGATCACCGAGGCCCTGGAAGTCCCGACGATTGGCATCGGCGCTGGTCCCGACACCGATGGCCAGGTGCTGGTCCTGCACGACCTGCTGGGATTGACGAACCGCCCGCCAGCAAAGTTCGTTCGCCAGTACGCCCAATTGGGTACGGCAATCACCGAAGCGGTGAGCCAGTACGCGTTCGACGTGAGAAACAGCCTCTTCCCGGACGCTTCGGAGGCGTACGACAACCCCGACGATCTGCTGGAGTAGCCAAAATCGCCCCGGTGCAGTAGAGTTGTCTTTCCCACAAGCGTGGGAAGCAGCAAACGAACCCTGCTCTGTTTTCCGCAGAGCCCGGCCCAGCCGGACCAGAGGGAAAGGAAAATGGCCATGAGGCCCTATGAAACCATGATCGTGTTCGACACGGCCGTCGACGCGCAGTCCATCCAGATTGCCCTTGACCGGGCGCTCGAGACCATCCGATCAAATGGCGGAAATCCTGGTGCCATCGACCGTTGGGGCAAGCGTCCCCTCGCGTACGAGATCAACAAGCGCAAAGAGGGTTACTACGTCTTGGTGGAGTTCACCGGTGAGTCGACGACCGTCGTCGAACTAGACCGAATTCTGCTGTTGTCAGACGAAGTCCTTCGCTTCAAGATCCTTCGTCGCAGTGAGCGGACCAAGCCCAGCCGTGTCACGGCTGAAGCCTAGGTTCGGACGCAGAGCGATCTAAGGAGAGAACACTATGGCTGACAACACAATCACCGTCGTGGGCAACGTGACCCGTGACCCTGAACTCAAGTTTCTCAATAGCGGTCAGGCCGCGATTCGTCTCTCGATTGCCGTGAATCGTCGCTGGCAGAACCGCCAGACCCAGGAGTGGGAGGAGCGGGTCTCGTACTTTGAAGTGACGGGCTACGGTTCCATGGCGGAGAACGCGGCCAACTCCCTGCAAAAGGGCGCCCGCGTGGTCGTGACCGGCCGGCTCGAGCAGCGAAGCTGGGAGACCGAGAACGGTGATAAGCGCTCGATCGTGGAGATCAACGCTGACGAGATCGCCCCGTCGCTTCGTTGGGCGACCGCGGTGATCACCAGGACCCCGCGTGCCGAAGGTGGCAACTTCCAGTCCGGTGATCGACCGGCACCCCGCACGAATGAACCCACTACGTACGCTTTTGATGAGGAGCCTTTCTAATGCCACGTATTAATAATCCCAAGCCGCCCAAGCGCGCACCGAAGATCGATACCCGCCGTGGCGTCAAGAAGAAGCCGTGCTCGTTCTGCCAGCACGGGGTCATCTCGGTTGACTACAAGGATCTGGCCCAATTGCGCAAGTACATCTCGGATCGCGGGAAGATTCGCGGACGCAAGGTCTCGGGCAATTGCCAACAGCATCAGCGCGACGTCACCGACGCGATCAAGACCGCCCGTGAGTTGGCCCTGCTGCCCTACACCCAGCGCACCGTGACCGAGCGACGTGGAGGTCGCGGCTCTCGCGACGACCGCGGTCCCCGTGCGCCGCGAGGCGACCGCGAGGGCACTCCGGTTATCGCCGTCGAAGCGGATGTCGATCGTGAGACTGACGCCGCGGAAGCCGTCGAGGTGTTCGAGGCAGCGTTCGCCGAGGAGGCCGCCGAATGAAGGTTCTCTTGCGAAGTGACGTACAAGGTGTTGGACGACGAGGTGACATCGTCGAGGTGAAGTCCGGTTACGCCCGCAACTTCCTGCTGCCCACGGGTGCTGCGTTGCTCGCCAACGACACGATGGAAGTTCAAGCGTCGTCGATGCGCAAAGCGCGTGACGTCCGCGACGCGAAAAGTCGCGAGGCGGCGGAAGTTCAGCGCGGCTTGATCGAGAAATCGTCCATCCAGATTGCCGCACGCGCGGGCGCCAACGGTCGACTCTTCGGTTCCGTGACTGAGTCCGATGTCGTGAACGCGATTCGTACGGCGACGAACATCTCACTTGATCGCCACATGATTTCCATGACCGAACACGTGAAGGAACTCGGCAGCGCCGAGGTGACCGCCACTCTGTTCGACGGTGTGGTAGCGACCGTGAAGCTGGAGATTGTCGCGAAATAACGGCAGGAGTATCTGGTTTTCGAAGCCGGGGCCGAGCGCCCCGGCTTCGTAATGTCACACACAGGGTTGATACTGAAAGCCGAAGGGTTAACCACAGCAATTCCCCACGTTGTTGTTATTGCGTCACACAAGCATCCCGAGCGACCGTTGAGGTCTTATGACACAGATGGATTCTGATCGCCAATACTCCGCTCCCGGTGGTGGTCGGGTTCCCCCCAGCGCGATTGAGGTCGAGGAGTCCTTGATTGGTGCCATGCTCTTGTCCCAAGAGGCTGTCAGTGTGGCCTACGAAACGGTCCAGCCCGAGGATTTCTACCGACCCCTGCACGGTCAAATCTTCAGCGCCATCATTGCGCTCGCCAACGCCGGTGAACCGGTCGATTACGTGACGGTCCAGGCCAAGCTTCAAGAGCGCGGAGCCGTGGCCGTGGAGCTCGCGGTGTTGTCGTCGCTGCAAATGAACACGCCATCGGCGGCGAACGCTCAGCACTACGCCGAGCTGGTTCGTGAGAAGGCTCAGCAGCGTCGTCTCATCGCGGTCGCCGGTGAGATTGTGGACGACGCGTACGTGGCGACCGACGACGTCGTTGGCCTGATCGATGAGGCGGAACGCAAGATCAATCAGATCGGTGACGAGAGGCGCACCGACAGTGTCTCCCCGCTTCAGCGCTTGCTCCTGAACGAGGCCGACATCCTGGAGCAGCGTGGCGAGACCCGTGGTCAGTTCAACGGTCTCGAGACCGGCTACAAGTCGGTGGACGTCATCTTGCAGGGACTCCAACCAAACAGTCTGACCATCGTGGGCGCGCGTCCGGCAATGGGTAAGACGGCGTTCGGTTTAGGGATCGCGGTGCACGTCGGCGCGAAGGTCCAGCGTCCGGCGCTGTACTTCTCACTCGAGATGAGTCGACAAGAGTTGGCCGAGCGCATCCTCGCCTCGACGGCCGGCATCGACTCTTCGAAGCTGCGCACGGGCGACCTTTCGGACGGTGACTGGAACCGCGCCCACGAGGCGTTCGGTTTCTTACAGTCCGCCAGGGTCTTCATCGACGACAATCCGGCCCTTACCGTGATGGACGTGAGGGCCCGAGCTCGACGCATCAAGCAACAGAACGGCGACCTCGGCGTGGTGATCATTGACTACCTCCAACTCATGAGTTCGCGGGGTCGTGCGGAAAACCGTCAAGTTGAGGTTTCCGAGATGAGCCGGTCGCTCAAGATCCTCGCGCGTGAGCTCAGTTGTCCGATCATCGCGCTCTCACAGTTGTCGCGAAAGCTGGAGGAACGAGGTGACAAGCGGCCGATGATGAGCGACCTTCGCGAGTCGGGTGCGCTCGAGCAAGACGCCGACGTGGTGCTGTTCCTCTTTCGCCCGGAGCAGTACGGTGAGGTGCCCAATGACAAGAAGTCCGACGCCGAGATCATCGTGGGCAAGAACCGAAACGGGCCCACCCGCACGGCGCATCTCACCTGGCGTGGCGAGTTCGCCCGCTTCGACAACGTCGCCGAAGCGCGAGAGATCTGAGTCCGTTCAGACGCACTGTCCCCGCGGCACTGTCCTCAGTCGACGAATGACTTGCGGTGACTCAGTTCATTAGGTAACCTAATTAGGTTACCTAATGAAACCAGGGGAGTTGGACGTGCTTGATTCAAGGAAGATCGTCGTTACGTCCATCGAAGAACTCGACGCCGATCTCTCGTCAGCGATGTCGCGACTCGTGAGGCGCGTTCGCGCCGAGAAGTCCACGAACCAGATCAGCGATTCACATCGCTCCGCACTGGCCCTGCTCGTCAAGGAAGGTCCACGCACGCTCAGTGAACTCAGCGAACACGAAAGAGTCAAGCCGCCGTCGATGAATCAGACGGTCAACGCATTGGTCGAGCTCGGCTACGTCGAGAAGCGCGACGACCCCGCGGACGGGCGCAAGGTGATTCTCATCGCAACGAAGGCCGGCGAGCGACTCATCGAGGAGACGGCCCGACGTTGTCACGCGTGGCTTCAGTCCCAGTTGATCGAGTTGAGCGGGGACGACCGCGAGGTATTGCGAAGAGCCGCCGCCATCATTCACGAGATTGCGGACTCGTGAGCGTGCTCGAATCGACGCTCGGCGTGCAGGACATTTCACCGCGCTACAAGTGGCTGGTCCTTACCAACACGACGATTGGCGTGTTGCTCGCGACGATTGACTCGTCGATCATGCTGATTGCGATGCCCGACATCTTTCGAGGCATCAAACTCAATCCGTTGGCTCCGGGTAACACGTTCTATCTCCTGTGGATGATCCTCGGTTTTCTTATCGTGAGCAGCGTGCTCGTGGTGAGTCTCGGGCGTCTAGGCGACATGTACGGACGCGTCAAGATGTACAACCTTGGTTTCGTGATCTACACGGTGTCGTCCCTCGTCCTGACCGTCGACCCACTGCAAGGTTCCTCGGGTGCGTTGTGGTTGATCATCGGACGCATCTTCCAAGGGATTGGCGCCGCCTTTCTGATAGCCAATTCCGCCGCGATCCTCACCGATGCCTTTCCCGCGAACCAGCGGGGGCTCGCCCTGGGTATCAACAACATCGCGGGCATCAGCGGCTCGTTCATCGGACTCATCCTGGGCGGGGTCCTCGGCGCCATTGACTGGCGACTGGTGTTTCTCGTCTCGGTACCCTTCGGTCTCTTGGGCACGGTCTGGTCGTACGTAAACCTGAAGGAACTCGGAGAGCGTCATCGCGCCACGATCGACTGGGCGGGCAATATCACCTTCGCTCTCGGTCTCATTTTGATCATGGTGGGTATCACCTACGGAATCGAGCCGGCGAACGGTCACAACACGGGTTGGACGAGCGTGCCGGTGATCCTCGAACTGGGCATCGGGCTCGCGTCGGTGATCGCGTTCTTGTTCATCGAAGCCCGCGTCGCCGAGCCGATGTTCCGTCTGCCGTTGTTCAAGATTCGCGCGTTCGCGTCGGGGACTCTGGCGACGTTCCTTGCCGCCATTGGTCGAGGCGGCCTGATGTTCATGTTGATCATCTGGCTCCAGGGGATCTGGTTGCCCTTGCACGGGTATGACTTCGAGCGCACGCCACTCTGGGCCGGGATCTTGATGCTGCCACTCACCCTGGGCTTCTTGCTCGCGGGACCGCTGTCGGGCTACCTTTCGGACCAGTTCGGCGCGCGCTATCTCGCGACAGGTGGCATGATCGCCGCCGCCATCAGCTTCGTGTTCTTGATGGTACTGCCCGTCAACTTCAATTACTTGGGCTTCGCTGCTATCTTGCTGCTCTTCGGTACGTCGATGGGTGCCTTCGCGGCGCCCAATCGCGCCGCGGTCATGAACAGCCTTCCGGCTCGACATCGTGGCGCGGGTGGAGGGATGAACGCGACGTTCCAGAGCTCGGCTCAGGTGCTCTCGATCGGTATCTTCTTCACGCTCATGATCATCGGGCTCTCCTCGACGCTCTCGACGACATTGACCCACGGACTGATCACCAATGGCGTCCCCGCGTCGGTCGCGGACCGCATCGGTGCACTGCCGCCGGTCTCGGTGTTGTTCGCGGCGTTCTTGGGTTACAACCCGATCAAGACTTTGGTCGGGACCAAGGTGCTCGACAAGCTGAACCCGGCGAATCAGGCGACGCTCACCGGCCACGGATTCTTCCCCCACCTCATCTCCGCGCCGTTTCACGCCGGCATCAAGACGGCGTTCATCTTCTCGGCCGTCGTGTCGCTTGTCGCGGCCGTGGCGTCGTGGTCGCGAGGTGGTCGCTTCGTGAACAACGAACACGATCGAAAGATCAGCGACGAGCTTGAGGCGGGGCCCAGCGCGACGGACTGACCCGGTCGCCTCGTTCAAGGAAGGAACTTTGGCCCTGGTCGAGCCCCGGTAGGTTGAGGTTCATGATCCCCGCGCTTGAGGCGAGAAAACTCACCAAGGACTTCGCCGGATCCCTCGCGGTTGACTCGCTCGACCTGAGCGTGGACGGCGGGGAGGTCGTAGGGTTCCTCGGTCCCAACGGAGCCGGGAAGTCCACCACCCTTCGCATGCTGCTCGGACTGCTTCGTCCCACCTCGGGTGAGGCGTCGATCCTTGGCCATCCAGCCGGTTCCGCCTACGCCCGTGAACGAACCGCGTACGTCTCGGGCGACGTGTCGTTGTGGCCTCAACTCACCGGTCGTGAGGCCATCTCGTTCCTGGGATCCCTGCACGGTTCCCTGGACGCCGCCTATCGAGACCGGTTGATCGAGTCGTTCGAACTGGACGCGAACAAGCGCATCCGCGCCTACTCCAAGGGCAATCGCCAAAAGGTGGCCCTGGTCGCGGCCTTCGCCACGCGGGCCGAGGTGCTCTTGCTGGACGAACCGACGTCCGGTTTGGATCCCTTGATGGAGCGGGTCTTTCGCGATTGCATCATCGAGGCCCAGCGACGCGGGCAGGCGGTGCTGCTGAGTTCGCACATGATCGCCGAGGTCGAGCATTTGTGCGGCCGTGTCGCCATGATCCGAGCCGGCAAGCTGGTCTCGGTCGCGGACGTCGAGGAGCTACGTGCGCACGTGGGTACCGAATTCGAGATCACCGGTGATGTCGGTGACCTGCACGGCGTCCCGGGTGTCACGTCGGTCTCGGCGCTGCCCGACGGTGTGCGCGTGCAAGTCGTCGGTTCGCCGGACGCGCTCTTGCGGGTCCTCGCGAAGGCCCACGTGACGTCGCTTCACACGAGGGAGGCGTCACTCGAGGAAATCTTCCTGTCGTTCTACGATGAGACCGCCCCGCGGTCATGAGTAGAGCGCCGGCGTCGGTCCACACGCTGGTGTGGCGACAGATCCGGTTGCCCACGGTGGTGATGGCGGCGCTCGTGGTGTTGGTCGTGCGAGTGGGCGTCTCGTCGTACTCGTTGAGCGGCGGCGCGAGGGGAATGATTGCCCTGCGCCCGGTCATCGAGAACCCGGCGGTGAGTGCGCTCTATGGCCGGGTGACGTCACTCGCGAGTGCGGGGGCGTTCGTCGAATGGAAGATGGGAATGTTCATCGCACTGGCGATCGCCATGTGGGCGGGACTTATGGCGACGAGAGTCACGCGAGCCAGCGAGGACGACGGTACGTGGGACTTGCTCGTGGTCAGTCGCGTCGGGCGTCAACCGGCTCTGGCCTCGACGATGATGGTGCTCTTCGAGGCCGGTGTCGCCGTCGGGTTCGCCACCTCGCTCACGCTGCTGTCGGGAGGTCAGCGGGCGAGCGACAGCGTCCTCTACGGTCTGGCGATGGCGGGGGTGGCGTGGAGTGGTGTCGCGCTCGGACTGCTCGGCTCGCAATTCTTCGCCCCTCGGCGCAGCGCGTCCCAAGTGGCCCTCTGTTCGGTCGGCTCTCTCTTCATCGTGCGAGTCCTCGCCGATGGCTCGCCGGGCAACGTGTGGCTGCGGTGGTTAACACCCTTTGGTTGGCTCGAGAACGTGGGGGCGTATCACCGTCTGGTCACCGTCTGGCTGGCGCCCTTGCTCGCTCTGCCCGCGGCTGCGGCGTTGCTCGCGTGGCGCCTGCAGCGCACGCGTGACGTCGGTGCGGCCTGGAGGACTCGCGCGGACCGCTCGCGGGCTCGCGAGTCGTTGCTTCGAACGCCCTGGCGCTTCGCGTGGCGCGAGCGTTGGGGCATGCTCGCGGCGTGGACCGTTGGACTCGGCGTGCTGGGTCTGGTGGTCGGTTATCTGACGAACGCCCTGGTCCAGCTGTGCCGCACGGACCCCGGTTACGTGCGATTGCTCAAGCACTGGGGATTCGGTTCCATGGTGACCGGTCGCGGGTTCATCGCTGAGGCGTGCGTGTTGTTCGCCGTGGCGATCTCGTTCATGGTCGCCGCGTTGTTGGTGTCGGTCGGCACCGACTCGTATCAGGGTCGCCTCGACCTTCCGCTGGCCTACGGCACGAGTCGGGCGAAGTGGCTCGGCAGTGGCGTCGTCACGACCGTGGTGGCGACGGTCGTGATCTCGATGGTGTGCGCGCTGGCGACGTGGATCGGCGTGGTGGTCAGTGGCACCACGATGGGACTCCGGGCGCCCCTCGAAGGGATGGCGAACGCCCTGACGATGGCGCCGTGGCTGATCGGCGTCAGCATCCTGCTGATCGCTCTGACCCCGCGGTTCTCGTTCCTGGTCATCGCGATGATGCTGACTGTGTTCTACCTCGACGCGGTCCTGGGTCCGATCATGCGCTGGCCGCAGTGGCTACTCGACGGGTCGCCGTTCTACCATCTGCACCTCGTGCCCGTCGTTCCCTCGAATTGGGGCGCGACGCTCTCGCTCTCGCTCATCGGTGTCGCCGCGGGACTGTTGGGTCTTGGGGTGTTCATGCGTCGCGACGTCGGCCACTGACGCCACGTGACGTCGGAGGGTTATTTGGGCTGCATGCGGATGCCGGCGTCAATGCGGATCGACTCGGCGTTCATGTAGCTGTTGGCGAGCAGTTCGACGGCGAGTGAGGCGAACTCCTCGGAGTAACCCAGCCGCTTGGGGAACAGGACTCCCGCGCCTAAGCGGGCTTTGAACTCGTCGGACTGGGGACCCGTGCCGTAGATGGGCGTGTCGATCAGACCGGGCAGGATGCAGTTCGCTCGAACACCGATCGGCGCGATGTCGCGAGCCAGTGGCAACGTTAGTCCGACGACGCCGCCCTTGGATGACGAGTAGGCCACCTGACCGATCTGCCCGTCTTCGGCGGCGACCGACGCGGTGTTCACGATGGCGCCGCGCATGCCGTCGACGTCGGGCGTGTTGTGGCTCATGGCCGTCGCGGCGAGTCGGCACACGTTGAACGTGCCGATGAGATTGATCTCGATGACCTTGCGATAGACGTCCAGGTCGTGCGCCGACGCGTACTCGCCGTCCTTGCCAATGGTGCGCGTGGCCCAGCCGATGCCCGCGCAGTTGACCGCACTCCAGAGTGGAGCCATGGCCTTGGCGGCTTCGAGTGCCTCGATGACCTGATCGGTGTTCGTGACGTCGCAGTGGACGTAGGCGCCGTTGATCTCCTTGGCGACGTCCGCGCCCCGTTGGTCGTTGAGGTCGGCGACCACGACGCGCACGCCACGGGCCGCGAGGGCGCGAGCGGTGGCCTCGCCGAGGCCGGACGCACCGCCGGTGACGATGGCTGAGGTGTTGTTCAGTTCCACGAATTACTCCTGTCTTGGGGTCCGCGTAGGTCTCGGACCGCTACCGAGTCAAGCAGAATTTCGTGAGTACCTGCGTCTGGTCGCCTGGTGGGCCATTCGCTCAGGAATCACCGGGCATGGCGACGCGCGCGAGGTCGGTCAACTCCAGGGCCACGGCCCGGCGATAGGCGTCGATGGTTGATTCGTACTCGTCGAGGAGAGCCGCTTGGACGTGGAGGTCTCGCTGGTGGCGTAGTTCGCGCCGGTGGGCGAGTTCGAGTTGCAGTCCCAGGATCGGGACGCAGACGCCTACGCACACCACGAGAGGGATCAAGGTCAGAGTCGAAAGGGCTGCGAGCATGGTGTCCTTCTTTCGTTGTCGCTCTTCAGTGTCGCGGGTCACTTGAAGAGGTCGACAAGACCCGCTGCAGAACCGGTTAAGAAAACTGCGCTGCGACGGAGCCGTTCGAGTTGGCGACTGGGTGGAGAAATTTCGTGCCAGTAGGGTGAGTTCGTGACGTCGGTGTTCGAGTACTCCAGGGAACAACTCGCCGACCTGCTGAAGGGTGAACCGAACTATCGCGTTGATCAACTCTGGCACGGACTCTGGAACGAGGCGCGCACGATCAACGACGTGACGACGATCCCCAAGGTTCTTCGCACGAGGCTCGACGACCAGTTCGCCCCGGCATTGACGGTACTGACCGATGTCCAGAGCGATCATGGCTCTACTCGCAAGTGGGTCTTCGAGTTGCACGATGGTGCCACGATTGAGACCGTTCTGATGGCCTACGACGATCGAGTGACCGTGTGCGTGTCGTCCCAGGCCGGTTGCGCCATGGGGTGCACGTTCTGTGCCACGGGACAGGCGGGATTCACTCGTCAGCTGAGCGTGGGCGAGGTGATCGAGCAGGTGATGGTCGCCGCTCGAGCCGCCGGTGATCGACGGCTCTCCAACGTCGTCTTCATGGGCATGGGCGAGCCGCTCGCCAACTACCACGTCGTCGTGGGGGCGCTGCGTCGCCTGCACGAGTATCGCGGACTTTCCGCGCGTCATCTCACCGTCTCGACGGTGGGTGTCGCGCCGGCCATCGAGCGGTTGGCGCGCGAGGGACTACCGCTCACGCTGGCGGTGAGTCTGCACGCCGCCAACGACGAGGCGAGGAGCCAACTGGTCCCACTCAATCGCCGTTACCCGCTCGAGCGACTGCGCGAAGCGTGCGAAGTCTGGATCGCGACCACTTCACGACGGCTGAGTTTCGAATGGGCGCTGATTGACGAGGTGAATGATACGGACAAGGACATCGACGAACTCGCACGCTACGCCTCCGCGCTCGGTGCCCACGTCAACCTGATCCCGCTTAATCCGACTCCTGGCTATCTCGTGCGAGGTTCGTCCGAGCAGCGAGTGCGCGATTTTCGCGACGGACTCGTCGCCTTGGGCATCAACGTCACCGTTCGAAACACGAGAGGACGTTCCATCGACGCGGCGTGCGGTCAGTTAGCCAACGTCACCAACGCCAAGCGGCGGTCATTGCCCGTGCGGTCGGGCTACACGTCGTGATTCCAGAAGCTCGGCCGCCATCGCAGGAGGACAATGACGCCGACGATGCACGCTATTCCACCCGAAACGATTGAAAATTCGGTCGAGGTCAGGCTGGCGACGACGCCCGATTCGGCGTCACCGAGGCGAGGTCCGCCCGTGACGACGGCCATCTGCACCGAGGAGATCCGACCCCGGAACTCGTCGGTGATGGCGTTCTGCAACACGGTGTTTCGAAGGATGGTGGAGATGACGTCGGTCGCCCCCGCAATGGCCAGACAGAGCAGCCCGAACCAGAGCACGTGCACGATGCCCAGTAGCGTCATCGCGGCGCCCCAGCCGATCACCACGAGGGCAATCAGTCGGCCCTGGCGGTGAACCCGGTCGATCCAGCCAGTGAGGACCGCCATCACCAGCGCGCCCGCGCCGGGAGCCGCGGACAACAGGCCGAAGGTCCGGGGACCGCCGTGGTACACGGTGAGCGCCATGGCGGGAAACAGCGCACGCGGCAGGCCGAAGACCATGGCGTTCAGGTCCACGAGATAGACCGCCTGGGCGAGGGCGTTGCTGCGCACGTACTTGAAGCCGTCGAAGATCGCGCGCATCATCGCTACGCCGGTGTGCTGTCCAGTCGGTTTCATCGCCGACATGAGGCACGTGAAGAGCGTGAGCACGACGAACGTGAACGCGTCGATCGCGTAACACGACGACACCCCTACGACGGCGATGAGTTCACCCGCGAGCGCGGCACCGATGAAGGGTCCGAGATTCATGACGATCTGATTGAGCGAGTAGGCGGCGATGAGCTGTTCGCCACCTACCATTTTTGGAATGGCCGCGCTGCGGACCGGTCCGGTGAATCCGCCCGCGCCCGCCGAGAACGCCGCGAGCACCATGAGCAGCACGATGTTGCCGCGAAGCGACGACGCGTTCAGCGCGAGCCCGCCGCTCAGCAGCGCGGACACGAGTGAACCAACGACCAGCAGTGTCCTCTTGTCGAATCGGTCGCCCATGGCGCCGCCCCATAGCGCGCCCGCGATGAGGCAAGGGAGCTGGAACAGACTGGCGAGTCCGACCCAGAGACTCGAGTGCGTCTTTTGGTAGACCTCGAAGGGGATCGCGACGAGGGTCAGGTTACTGCCGAGTAGCGAAACGAGTTGGCCGGTGAACAAGAGACGAAAATTGCGGTTCTCGCGAAGTGGTCGTACGTCGACCAGGAGCCTTGGCACTCATTCATAGTAGGAGGGTAAGGTGGCGAGGGGGGCTAGTCGTCTAAGGAGAGTCGATGATCGACGAGGAACTGGTCCAGCTGTTGTCGCCCGAAGGTGAGCGAGTTGCGCACCCCGACTACGAGAGCACTTTGAGCGGTGACGACATATTCGGGTTGTACCGCGACATGGCCATCATTCGCCGACTTTGCAACGAGTCCACGTCGTTACAACGTCAAGGACAACTCGCCCTCTGGGCTCCCATCCAGGGTCAAGAGGCCGCGCAGATCGGTGCAGGCCGCGCGATGGCGCCGACCGACTTCTCTTTTCCCACTTATCGCGAGCACGGCATCGCCTGGTGTCGTGGCATCCCCCCCGAGAACATGCTGCGTCTCTTTCGAGCGGTGAGCAATGGCGGTTGGGATCCTCAGAAGTACCGTCACTCGGTGCCGACAATTGTCCTCGGTAATCAGGCACTTCACGCCGTTGGGTACGCCATGGGCATCCAGCGCGACGGTGCCGAGGAGGCCGCCATGACCTTCTTCGGTGATGGGGCCTCGAGCCAGGGGGACACCCTCGAGGCCTTCGTCTGGGCCGCCTCGTTCAACGCCCCCATCGTGTTCTTCTGTCAGAACAATCAGTGGGGCATCTCGACGCCCTCGTCACTCCAGTCCAAGGTGCCGCTCTACCGGCGCGCGGAGGGATTCGGTTTTCCCGGTGTTCGAGTCGACGGCAACGACGTGCTGGCGGTCTACGAGGTCACCAAGCGCGCGCTCGAGAACGCGCGAGTGGGTGGTGGACCGACACTGATCGAGGCCTACACCTATCGCATGGGTGCGCATACGACGTCGGACGATCCGACTCGCTACCGCATTGACGCGGAGGTCGAAGTCTGGAAGCATCGCGATCCGGTCGAGCGGGTGAAGGCGCTGCTCGCTCGCGAGTACGACGTGAAGTCGTCCGCGTTCGACGACGTCGCGACCGAAGCGGAGGAGATGGCGCTCAAGTTGCGCGAGGACGTACTCGCGATGAGTCGTCCCGACCCCATAACGATGTTCGACAACGCGTACGCGACTGAGCACCCGCTCATCGAAGAAGGACGTCGTGAGATGATCGAGCTCGGAATCAGCGGAGGAAGTCACTGATGGCCACCACGACCATGACCATGGCCAAGGCTCTCAACGAAGGACTTCGCCGCGCACTCGAAAAGGACAAGAAGGTCCTGCTGATGGGCGAGGACATCGGCAAACTCGGCGGGGTCTTTCGTATCACCGATGGCTTACAGAAGGACTTCGGCGAGGACCGCGTCATCGACGCGCCCCTGGCTGAGTCGGCGATCGTGGGCACCGCGGTGGGACTGGCAATCCGGGGCTACCGAACGGTCTGCGAGATGCAGTTCGACGGTTTCGTCTACCCCGCCTTCGACCAGATCGTCTCCCAGGTCGCCAAACTGCGCAAGCGTTCGGACGGTGCCTACACCATGGGTCTGGTGATCCGCCTGCCCTTCCAAGGGGGAATCGGCGCCATCGAACATCACTCGGAGAGCCCGGAGGCTTACTTCGCCCAGACGGGCGGGCTTCGGGTGGTGTCGTGTTCGACTCCCAACGACGCCTACTGGATGATCCAACAGGCGATCGAGCACGACGATCCGATCATCTTCTGTGAACCCAAGAGTCGTTACTGGGAGAAGGGCGAGGTCGACCTCGACCAGCCACCCCACGGACTCTTCGAAGCGGCCGTGCGTCGCGAGGGGACCGACGTCACCGTCATTGGTTACGGCTCGACGGTGAAGACGATTCTTCGCGCCGCCGACACCGCGGCGACCGAAGGCGTGTCGATCGAGGTGATCGACGCGCGGTCCATCTCACCGCTCGACCTGGAACCGATGGTGAAGTCGGTGGAGAAGACCGGTCGATTCGTCACTGTTCATGAGGCGCCCCACACCGCGTCCATCGGCTCAGAGATCGTTGCCGAACTAACTCAGCGGTGTTTCTACTCGCTACGCGCCCCGGGGATACGCGTGAGCGGCTACCACGTGCCCTACCCCCCGACGCGGATCGAAGAGGATTATCGACCGACCGTCGACCGGGTCCTCGACGCCGTCGACCGAGTGATGGGATTCGAGAGTTGAGCGAGGAAATCTTTCTCCTACCCGACGTCGGCGAAGGACTGGTCGAAGCCGAGATCGTCACCTGGAAGGTGAAGGAGGGTGACGTCGTCATCCTCAACCAGCCCCTCGTGGACATCGAGACCGCCAAGGCGACCGTCGAGCTGCCCAGTCCCTACGCGGGCACCGTCGTGAAGTTGCACGGCGACGTCGGCGACGTCATGGAGGTTCACAAGCCACTGATCACCTTTGACGTTGGTGGTGACGGTGGTGCGGTTGGTGGCGCGCCCGAGAGTGCGGCGCCCGTGACGCCTCCGACATCCAGTGCCCCCGAAGCGCCCACCGGCGCGGGCCGCGAGGCCGTCCTGGTGGGCTACGGCGTCGCGAACGAGGACGGGCTCGCGACGCGTACCCACCGACGCAAGGGTTCGACGCCGGCACCGGCGCCAACGGCGCCGAGTTCCGTAGCTGCGGTTGCGACGAGACCGGGGCTCGCCCCGCGCAGTACGCCGCCGGTTCGCCTCTACGCCAAGCAACACGGCCTGGACCTGGCGACGCTAACCGGATCGGGTCGTGACGGATTGATCACGAGGCGCGACGTCGAGGAGGCGTTGAGTCCTGGTGTGGCGCCCCGGCCGACTTCCGCGCCGGTCACTGGCCCCACGACCACGTCGCACTTCGTGGGTCGCGACATCGAGTCGTGGTCGACAGGTGCCAAGGAAGAACGGATTCCCGTCAAGGGCGTCTTGCGAGCGATGTCCGAGGCAATGGTCCAGAGCGCGTTCAGTGCGCCTCACGCCGCGGTCTGGGTTCGAGTGGACGCGACGCGGACCGTCGAGTTATTGGCGGGACTGAAGAAGCAACCCAATTTGTCCAACGTTCGCTTGTCGCCGCTCACCATCGTCGCGCTGGCGATCTGTGATGCGGCTCGTCATTTTCCGGGGATCAATTCGAGTTTTGACGCCGCCACGAGTGAGGTAGTGGTCCGTCGAAGTGTCAACCTGGGCATCGCCGCGGACACGCCACGTGGATTGATCGTGCCGAACATCAAGGGCGCCGACGAACTCGACTTGGTGGGTATGGCGACCGCGCTCAACGTGCTGGTCGACAAGGCGCGCAACGGCACGACGACTCCTAACGAGATGATCGGCACGACGCTTACCATCACCAATGTCGGGCCGTTCGGGGTTGATGCCGCGATGCCGATCCTGCCACCTGGTACCGGAGCCATCCTCGCGGTGGGTCAGATCGCGAAGGCACCGTGGGTGGTTGAAGACGAGATCGTCATTCGTCACGTGGTCGAACTCGCACTGGCTTTCGACCACCGTCAGATCGACGGGGCGATGGCGTCGCGGGTCCTCAGTCACGTCGGTGCGTACCTCGGTGATCCCGCGACCGCGATGATCGCTGGTTGAGTCCGTTACCCCAGCGCGCTGAGGGCGCGTTCGGCGTGTACGTTCATGTTCGTTTCGCTGGCAATGACCTCGAGGACGCGGTGGTCTTGTCCGATGACGAACGTCGTACGCTTCACCTTGAGCAGGTCGAGAGCCCTCTTCACGCCGAACATCTTGGCGACTTTGCCCCCGACGTCAGCGAGCAGTGGGTAGTCGAGATTGTTGGTCGACGTGAACTTCGCTTGCTTCGCGACGCTGTCCATGGAGATGCCGACGCGTTGGGCGCCCTTGGCGGCGAACTCGCTCGCCAGGTCACGAAAGTGGCACGATTCCTTGGTGCAGCCGCTGGTCATCGCGGCGGGATAGAAGAACAGGACCACCGGACCTTGCTGGAGAAACGAATCGAGTGAACGGGGTTGCCCGTCTTGGTCGTCCAGGGTGAAGTTGGGTACGAGGTCGCCTTTTTGCATAGACCGAGACTAGGGGTCCAGGCGAAAACCCACACCGCGAATCGTGATCAGGTGGCGCGGATTCGACGGATCATCTTCAATCTTCTGGCGCAGTCGCTTGACGTGCGTGTCCAGCGTGCGCGTGTCCGAGAGTTCCAGGCCCCACC
>Ga0181516_10000507_pt1 | contig 35631 bp, 20 predicted proteins | sample PEATcosm2014_Bin_25_FD_121104 | JGI IMG/M metagenome (GOLD analysis project Ga0181516, IMG submission 121104) | Peatland microbial communities from MTU Mesocosm Facility, Houghton, MI, USA - PEATcosm2014_Bin01_10_metaG | ecosystem: Environmental > Terrestrial > Soil > Wetlands > Peat | place... | reverse complement strand
TCGCAAACACATTCTCGACGATCCGGATGTAGTGACTTACTTTGAGCAATCGACGCCGGTGGGCGAGCTGGAGCAGGCGAAGATTGGTTCGCGGCCTTCACGGCGGAATGCAAGCCCGAAACTGAGCGATCTGCGGGCGATTCCATGGGTCTTTGGATGGACGCAGTCGCGGCTGCTGGTGCCGGCCTGGTTTGGCGTGGGGTATGCGCTGGAGGAGTATCTGGCGCGGCCGGGAGCGCTGGAGCTTTTGCAGACAATGACGCATGAGCTGCCGCTGTTTATTGACCTGCTGCGGAATGTGGAGCTGGCGCTGGGCAAAGTGGATCTGGCGACGGCGCGGCTGTATTCGGAGTTGGTTGCGGACCGGAATCTGCGTGAACGCATTTACGATCTTTTCGAGGCGGAGTTTCATCGGACGGTGCGCGCGCTGCTGGCGGTGACCGGGCAAAAGGAGCTGCTGGAGTCGAATCCGGTGCTGGCTCACTCGATCAAGCTGCGTAATCCGTATGTCGATCCGATGCACCTCATACAGGTTGATATGCTGCGGCGGAAGCGGGCCGGCGAGAATACGCCGGAGGTGAATCGCGCGATTGCAGCGACGATCAGCGGGATCTCGGCGGGGTTGAGGAATACGGGGTGAGAAATCTCCGGGGACGCGTTGGCGAGTTGGCCCCCGCCCCGCGGGGTTGGCGAGTTGGCAAGTTCGCGATGCGCACGCTTTGAGGACGCGCAGATTGTGTTAGCGGCAAGAGTCAACTTGCTTTACAGCAAGGAGATCTCAAGGGGTTTATCGCCGGAATGCTTGCCATTGAGCGCGATTGGTACTATGCTCATCTCATGCGTCGATGTCGCTAACACCGCCCCGGTGCCAGTTGCGACGGTGACGTGCGCCCGTGTTCGCGCACTGACTTTCCCGCCGGACAGCTCGACAATACACCCCAAAAACTGAAGCGAATGCCCCGGGTGCGAATCCCGGAAAGAGGAGATCATCATGGCGCACATTGCTGCGAATGTTACTGAGTTGATTGGCCGCACTCCCCTGGTGCGGCTGAACAAAGTGTCGGCCGGGTTGCCCGCGACCGTCGTTGCCAAGCTGGAGAGCCAGAATCCGGTTTCGAGCGTGAAGGACCGCATTGGGCTGGCTCTGATCGAGTCTGCCGAGAAGGCAGGCAAAATCGACCCAGCCAAGACGGTGCTCATCGAGCCGACCAGCGGCAACACCGGCATCGCGCTGGCCTTTGTGGCCGCTGTGAAGGGCTACCGGCTGATCCTCACGATGCCGGAGACGATGAGCCTTGAGCGGCGCACGGTGCTGCTTGCCTTTGGCGCCGAGATCGTGCTCACGCCCGGTCCCAACGGAATGAAAGGCGCCATCGCCAAGGCGGACGAAATTCTGGCCAAGACGCCGAACGGTTACATTCTTCAGCAGTTCAACAATCCCGCGAACCCGGCCATTCACTATGCCACGACCGGTCCCGAGATTTGGAACGATACCGACGGCAAGGTGGACATCCTCATCTCTGGCGTTGGAACGGGCGGCACCATCACAGGCGTAGCCAAATACGTCAAGGAGCGCAAGCCGGAGTTCAAGGCCATCGCAGTAGAGCCGGTCGACAGCCCCGTACTCTCAGGCGGCAAGCCGGGGCCGCACAAAATTCAGGGAATCGGCGCGGGCTTTGTGCCGGCAGTGCTCGATACCAAGCTGGTGGACGAGATCGTGCAGGTGACCAACGACGAATCGGTGGTGCTGGCGCGCCGGCTGGCGCTCGAAGAGGGCCTGTTTGTAGGCATCAGCTCGGGAGCGGCAGCGGCGGCGGCGCTGAAGGTAGCCGCGCGGCCGGAGAATGCCGGCAAGCTGATCGTGGTGGTACTGCCTGACTTCGGCGAGCGGTATCTGTCGAGCGTGCTCTTTGAGCCGCTGCGCCAGCAGGCGCTGGCTCTGCCGACCGAACAGATTGCGGTTGCGGTGTAGGCAGTTTCATGCGCTGGCGGAGCAGGTCCCGTTCCGCCGGCGCCTTCGACAATCAGCTCTGCATCCGTTGTTGTGAGAGCACGACAGTATGTCCCTGTTGGCGCGCATTCGCGAAGATATCAACTCCATCATGGAGCGCGACCCGGCTGCGCGTTCGCGGCTGGAGGTGCTGCTCTGCTATCCGGGGCTTTGGGCTGTCTGGATTCACCGCATCGCCCACGCTCTGTGGAAGGCTGGGCTTTGGCTTCCGGCTCGATTGCTCTCCCAGGTTACACGTTTCTTCACAGGGGTCGATATTCATCCCGGCGCGCTGCTGGGGCGGCGGCTCTTCATCGACCACGCGACGGGCGTGGTGATCGGCGAGACTTCGATTGTGGGCAGCGACGTGACCATGTACCAGGGCGTGACGCTGGGCGGCACGGGAAAGCAGCACGGCAAGCGGCATCCGACGGTCTGCGACGGCGTCTTCATCGGCAACAACGCCAACCTGCTGGGCAATATCACCATCGGCGAAAACTCGCGCGTGGGCGCGGGATCGATCGTGCTCTCCGACGTCCCGCCCAATTCGACGGTGGTGGGCGTTCCGGCGCACATCGTCTACCGCAACGGGAAGCGTGTGCTGATAACCGATCCGCACGAGGTGAAGGATCCGCTCTCGGACGTGATTATTGCGCTTTCGGCCCGCGTGGAGAAGCTGGAGAAGCGGACGGGGGCCGAGGTGCAGCCGGAGGAGCAGTTCATCTTCGAAGAGGCTGAACGCAACGCCTACCACGAGGAGCTGGAACGGCTGCGGCAGTACGTCTCGATGGGTGAAGGGATCTGAAACGGCTGTCTAGCACCGGTGCTAGAGTGGTTTTATCCCCACTTTGTACCGGAGATGGCTTTTTTGCTGGGTTTTCGTTTTCTGCTGGTTGCCGTATCGGCGTTGCCTGTGGCCGCACACGCCGCCCCCCGCGTGCAGGCTGCGCCGGTTCCGGCGGAGATGCGCTCGACGGCCTTCACTGTGAGCGTGAACGGCAAGCCTGTGGATGTGGCTCATGCGGCGTCCAGCTACGACTACGCCGGCTTCGACGTGACCGGGCCGGTGACAATAGAGATCACCGCGGCGGAAGCGGGCTTCTGGGATAAGGGCGTAGATATTGAACCCTGGCGGCTGGGTATCCGGCCGGTCCGGCAAGGGCAGAAGATTCGCTTCAGGCTTTCGGGGCCGGCCAAGCTGTCGATCGCGCGACCCGGCGACTTTCTGAATCACGCCAAGATCCTTTTCCTTTTTGCCGGGACGCCTCCGCCTCCGATGCCGCGGAAGCAGGAGATTCACGTTTATCTGCCGGGGGTCTATCGCCAGAGCCTCAACCCGAAGAGCGGCGAGACGCTTTATCTGTCGCCGGGCTCGTACTTCTACGGCAGCCTTAACCTTTGGAAGGTCGAGAATGTGAAGGTGCTGGGGCGCGGCACCATTGTTTATGAAGGCACCCAGGACCCCAACAGCGACGAGGGCTGGATGCAGAAGCCGGACTGGCACTGCATCGGCGCGCTCGAGGCAAAGAACGTGGAGATCGATGGGCTGACCTGCATCGTGCGGGCACGAACGTGGTCGATCCAGATGAAGGATTCGACGGGCTTTAGATTTGACGATCTGCGGCTGATCGGCGGCAATACAGCCAACGCCAACCAGGACGGCATGGACTGGCTGGGCGGTGGAGATACGATTGTGCGGGATTCATTCCTGCGCGCGTCGGACGATGTCTTCGCAATGGAGGGCAACTGGGACGGCTACAAAGACGAGGACATGCTGCGGCCGGGCCACGATGTGGACAATATCACCATCGAGCACAGCGTGCTGTCGACCAGCATCTCGAATGTTGTGCGCGCCGGGTGGCCGCGCAAGATCTTCAACTCGCGCAACTTTACCTTGCGCGATTCGGACATTCTGCATGGCGGGATCGGGGCATGCGGACAGACATTTGGGCTGCTCGGCTTCTGGGGCGCACAGGAGGCCAAGGGTGTGCACTCGGAGTTCACATTCGAGAATCTGTTTCTTGATCACTGGTACTCGCTGGTGCAATTGGAGCAGCAAAACCCCGGCCTGCACGGCTTCGTCTTCCGCAACATCTGGGCGCTCGGTCAGCCGGCACTGGCCGATTCCACGATAGCGGGCGATGTGAAGGACGTGATCTTCGACAATGTGAAGTATGGCCAGAGCCGGGTGGCCGGCAACGCCGACGTTCCGCTGACAGTCTCGGCAGGCGCGCAGCCGGCGAAGTTTGTAGCTCCGCACGGACCTATTGCCTCATTTACTGTGGACCCACCGGTCTTCAAGCCGGGAGACAAGGTGATTTTCACGGCGCAGCCCTCGCGCGGCGCGCGATACACCTGGCTCTTTGGCGATGGAAGCAAGGCAACTGGACGCCGCGTACGTCACAGTTTTCCCGACGCCGAGGGGACTGAGCTGGATGGGAGTGGAATGGGAGCTGGGCGCTTCAGGGTTCTGTTGCATATTGAGGGCAGCGACGGCAATCCTGAATCGACAAACCAGGATTGGGCGGCGCAGAGCGTGGTGGCCGTGGCTCACTGGCATGAGGCCGCCAGCATCGCCGGCCCGATGACGCCGGGGCTCGGCTGGCAGATCTATCCCGGCGCGTGGACGGAGCTGCCGGATCTGGCTAACGAGCATGTGGTCTTCACAGGCGAGGGACCGAATCTGCACGCGGACCCGCAGGGCTTTACACACTATGCCGCGGCGTGGGATGGCTTTATCGATATTCCCGCCGACGGCGGATATACATTTCATTTGCTGGCGCGTGATGGAGCACGAGTGGTGATCGACGGCGTAGAGGTGGCGCGGACCGGGCCGCCCTTCGCACAGGTTTGCGGGTCGCCGGGCAACGCGATGCGCTACGATCGCGGATCGCTGGGGCTGCGGGCCGGCAGGCATATTTTTCATCTGGAGGGATTGCACTCGGCGAGCGATGACGCGCCTCGGCTGCTATGGGAGGGGCCAGCGCTGCCGCTGACCGACGTGCCTGCGGCGGCTTTTAGCCATCCGCGGCTGGATGCGGTAAAGCAGGGGATAGAGAACAGGGAATAGGGAGCGGGCTTATAGATGACGGAAGAAAGATGGTGAGGCACCTGCTGGCGGCGCTGGCCTACAGGACGCAGAAGGCGCTGCGCGATGCTCCGCCGGGGTTTGGCGAGTTTCGCGCGGCGGCGAAGGTGCGCACGCCGCATGAACTGATCCGGCATATGGACGGTGTGTTGGGGTATGCGCGGACGTTCTTCGTCCGGGGGCAAATGTGAGGTGCCTTTCTTTCCTGATTTTGGTACGGCAGTGGAGCAATTTCACGAGACGCTGACGGATCTGGCGCGGCATCTTGAGGCGGGCACAGAGCTGCGTGGAATTGCTCTGGAGAACCTGATGCAGGGGCCTTGCTCGGATGCGATGAGCTATGCAGTCGAGAAGCCTAAGCGTGGATAGTAGTCCGGATGGCCGAGGACAAGAACGATCTGCTCACCTTGCGCGCGCAGCCAATCGAGGCCGTGACGGATCAGTTTTCCCCCTATACCTCGGCGCTGGAGCTTTGGGATCACCGCGACGGGAGCCAAAGCTGCCGCTGGTATAGACTCAGTGGCTGTCTCGATCGAGATTCGGCTAAAGAGAATGTGACCGACGATCTGGCCTTCGGCTTCGGCGACGAAGGAAGCGAGCACGACTCCCTCGGCGCGCAACCGATCTACGAGATCGGCCTCGTCGGGCCTATTGAATGCCTCTTCGTTGACGAGGCGGATCGCTGCGCGGTCTTCGGGGCATTCAGGGCGGACGATCATGGCTCCAGATTATTTGGGAAGTTGCGTGGTGTCCCAGCCGCCGCCCAAGGCGCGGACTAAGCCTACGCTGGCTACGAACTGGCGGGTTTGAAGGCCTATAGCGGTGCGCTGGTTTTGTAAGAGTGCGGATTCGGAGGTGAGGACTTCTAGATAGCTGGTCACGCCGCCTTTGTAGCGCTGCTTCGATAGATCAAAGGAATGCTGCGCAGAGTCGACGGCCTTTTGCTCGACGCGGGATTCCACTTCGAGAATTCGCAGGCCGGAGAGCTGGTCCTCGACCTCGTTGAAGGCCTGGAAGACTTGAGCTCTGTAGACGGCTGCTTGGGCCTCGTACGTGTGGCGAGCCGCGTCGGTGAGGGCATGGCGCTGACCGGCATCGAACAGGAGCTCCGCACCTTGAGCACCTAAAGTCCAGAGCGCGCTGGGGCCTTGAATCCACGTACCGCCATGTTCGCTCTCGAATCCGCCTGTGCCGTTCAAAGAGATCGAGGGATAAAAGGCGGCGATGGCAATGCCGATCTGGGCGTTGGCTGCGGCGGCGCGACGCTCGACGGCGGCGATGTCGGGGCGGCGCTCGAGAAGTTGCGAAGGAACGCCGAGGGGTATTTTGGGGAGCGGGAGATCGAGTGGCGAGGGTGGAATGCTGAAGCCGGAGAGATCGAGGTTGGCGATGGTGCCGATGGCGTGTTCGTATTGGGCGCGGGCTACGCCTACATCGACGAGTTGGGCGCGGACGGTCTCAAGCTGAGTGCGGGCCTGGGCTACGTCGGCCTCAGTGGCGACTCCACCGTCGAGGCGGCGCTGGGTGAGGTCAAGCTGGCCTTCGAGGTCGGCGATGGTGGCTTGCAAGAATTTGCTCTCGGCGTCGAGGCCGCGGAGTTGGAAATAGTCGGCGGCCATCTCGGCGTGCAGGCTAAGGTCGATAATGGCCTGGTCGGCGGCGCTGGCCTGGGCATTGGAGCGGGCAGCTTCGACAGTGCGGCGGATGCGGCCCCAGAGATCGGGCTCCCAACTGGCCTGGCCTCCGATTACGAGGTCGTTATAGGTAGTGGACTTGCCGGCTGCGTAGTTTGGGCCGTTCTTTGAAATATTGTCGCGGGCGACGGTGGGTCCTGCTGAGAGCGTGGGAAAGAACGCGGAGCGGGCTGCGGTGATCTGGTCGCGAGCTGCGAAGTAGTTTTCCATGGCCTGGCGCAGGTTCTGGTTATTGACGGCGACGCGCCCTTCTAGCTGGTTGAGCTGCGGATCCTGGTAGATCTCCCACCACTTGCCACGCAACATGCCGTCGGAGGGATTGGCGGGCTGCCATGCGCCGCCTGCAGGATTCGGCGGAGGGACGACTGTGGTCGCGCCGGTTTCTTTGTAAGCGGGCGGAGCTTGGTAGACGGGGCGGTTGTAGTTGGGGCCTACTGGCTTACAGGCGGTGAGTGAGGAAGCGACAACGAGAACCCACCCAAGCCGCAAAAACAAGGACGCTGCGGGGGTGGGGCACCCGGTTTGGGTTTGTGGTTTTCCACCCTTCGCAAGGTGCGCGAAGGATGGGGCACCCAGGGCTTCAGTGGGACCGTTCGTAAAGCGCTGCGCGGGGGCTAAAGCCCGCCCATCATCTTGTAGTTTTTGCGGCACGACTAAAGTCGTGCCGTGACACAAGACCTCATTCGAGAGAGTCTTTGCGAGACCGGTCAATCCCATACTTCTTGACCGGGTGTCTCTTATCGTCGTTCGCAGTACCGGCATGGTCACCTGCCTCCCGCATTGGGTTGGCTGGCGGGGATAACGACCTGAACTTTCTCACCTTCGATCAGGGAGTCAGGCGGGTCCTGGATGACTTGATCACTGGGGCCTAGGCCGGAGACGATCTGCACGCTGGCGCCGTCGTCTTCGCCGATGACGACCGGGACCAGGTGCGCGACAGTGCCGTTGGCTCCGTCGATTACCGTTCCTACGCGCAGGCCCTCTTTGCGGAAGATGAGCGCGGCGGCGGGGACGATGAAGCTGGGACCGGCGGGCGGCGTCTTGAAGTGGACCTCGGCTAACGAGCCGGGCAGCAGTTCGCCGGCGCTGTTGTTGACGTCGATTTCGACCAGCAGAGTGCGGCTGGCGGGATCGATGGCATCGGCGGTGCGGACCAGAGTGCCGTCATAGGTTTTGCCCGCGTGCTCGGCAAACGTGAGACCGATCTTTGCGCCGGGCTTGACGTTTGACGAATAGGCCTGCGGCAGGTTGGTGAAGACGCGCAAGGTCTGGATGGCCTGGAGGTGAAAGAGTTCCTTGCCCGCGCCGGGGTCGATCAACTGGCCGGTATCGACATTGCGCGCGGTGATAACGCCATCGAATGGCGCGTAGACCTTTTCAAAGGATTGCAGATCGCGCAGGCGCTGCACATTGGCCTGGGCTGAGCGGACCTGCGCGGCCGTTGATGTGGCCTGATTCACAAAGGTATCTGTGTCCTGGCGTGAGACAGCGTTCGATTGGACGAGGCCGGTGTAGCGCTCGGCCTGGATGCGGGCGTTGTTGGCGTTGGCCTGGGCGGTGTTCAGATCGGCCTCGGCCTGGGCAAGTTGCTGATCGACTTCGGGGGTGGCGATCTCAGCGAGCAGAGCGCTTTTCTTCACCCGCGCTCCGATGTCGAAATACCACCGGGTCAGATAGCCGGAGGTGCGGGCGTAGATGGGTGAGTCGGTGAAGGAGGTGACGTTGCCGGGAAGGACAAGATTGTCTACAGGCGCGCCCGGCTTGGGCGCGGCGACGATGACCGTGGGGGCGGCGAGTTCGCGTGTGGTGTCGGCAAGGACCTTCGCGGCGCCCATTCGGCGCAGTATGCCGTAACCGGCCAGCACCGCGAAAACGATGAGGATCAAAGCGACGCCTACGAGGGCGCTACGCGGCGAGAGAGGCTTTTGCTCGGGAGCGGACTCGTGTTCGCTGGCCGCAGGCTGCTTCGGATTGGGTAGATTGGTCATTGGGAATTACTCCGGGATCTCGTCGAACTCGTCGGGGACACCGGCGGGTTGAAGGCTGTGAGCCGTCTGGCGGCGCCTTTCGAGCCAGCCGTGAACCGTCGCAAAAAACGCGGGCACAAAGAAGAGGGTTGCCACGGTTGCCAGCAAGAGGCCGCCGATCACGGCGCGGCCGAGGGGGGCATTCTGCTCGCCGCCGTCGCCGAGACCGAGGGCCATGGGGATCATGCCGATGATCATGGCCAGCGCGGTCATCAACACCGGGCGCAGGCGAACAAAACCGGCATTGAGCGCGGCCCGGCGGGCATCGCCGACCAGGACTTCAAGCTGTTCGCGGGCGAAGCTGACGACAAGGATCGAGTTAGCGGTGGCCACGCCCATGCACATGATGGCGCCGGTGAGCGCGGGCACGCTGAGGCGGGTGTTGGTGAGAAACAAAAACCAGACGATGCCGGCCAGCGCGGCGGGCAGCGCGGAGATGATGAGGAAGGGATCGAGCCAGGACTGGAAGTTGACGACGATGAGCAGATAGACCAGGAGGATGGAGAAGACGAGACCGCCGAGCAAGCCGACGTAGGACTTTTTCATGGTGAGGCTCTGGCCGCGCAGATCGAAATGCGAGCCACGTGGCAGATCACCGTTCTTTTCGTGGCTGGCGATGATTCCTTCAACAGACTTGGTGACTGAGCCGAGGTCAATTCCATCGACGTTGGCGTAGATGTCGATGACCGGCTGAACGTCGTAGTGGCTGACGGTGCCCATCTCCGCGCCAGGGGTGATGGAGGCGAGGCTGCCGAGGACCTGGATCGGTGGTTGTGCGCCGGGTGTGCCGGCCGCGGCAGAACTGCTGGCGGGCTTGGCCGCGGAGTTGCCGGTGACAGGCAGGCTCTGAAGCGCCGCCAGCGAATCGAGGCCATACTGCGGGGCTTGAATTGCGACGTTGTAGCTGACGCCGTTTTGGGGGTCGAGATAGAAGCTGGGAGTGGTTTGGAAGCTGCCGCTGAGAGCCACCAGAAGGCTGGTGGCCACATCCTTTTGCGTGAGGCCGATGGACTGGGCGCGGGTGCGGTCGACGGCCACGTTCATCGTGGGATAGTCGAAGGGCTGCTGGATGCGTACGTCGGCCGCGCCGGGAATGTAGCGGAGCTCGTTGGCCGTCTTCTCAGCCAGCGAGCGGTTGGCGTCGAGATTGGGGCCGACGACCTGAACGTCAATAGGTGCGGAGAGGCCGAAGTTGAGGATCTGCGTCACGATGTCGACCGGCAGCATGTAGAACGTTACGCCGGGATACTGGCGCGGCAGTTCCTTGCGGAGTTTTTCGACGTACGCCGCCGTGGGATGGTGATCTTTGGTCAACTGCACTTGAATGTCGGCGTCGGCGGGGCCGATGGGGGCGGAGGTCGAATAAGAGAGGTTCAAGCCTGAATAAGGCAGGCCGATGTTGTCGACGATGGTGACGACTTCGCTGGCGGGGACGTTTTCGCGGATGGTCGAGTCGATGTGGTCGCAGAGCGCGGCGGTCTCTTCGATGCGCGTGCCGGTGCGGGCGCGGACGTGAATCTTGAACTGACCGGAGTCGACCGAGGGGAAAAAATCCTGGCCGAGTTGGGTCGTCAACCCAAGGGAAGCCAGCGTAAAGACCAGGAAGAGGATCAGAAAGATCGTCGCGTGGTCGACGCAAAGTGCGAGCAGGCGAAGATAGGCATGACGGAACTTTTCAAAACCGGCTTCGAAGGCCAGTTGAAACTGGACTAATGGATTGCGGCTGGAGAGCTTCTTTGCGGCCTCTTCGTCGTCGTGCTCCTTGAGCAGGTACTTGGCCATGGTGGGGACGAGGGTTCGGGAGAGCAGATAGCTGGCCAGCATGGCAAAGACAACGGCCTCGGCCATGGGAACGAAGAGGTACTTGGCCACTCCGCTCAGAAAGAACATGGGCACGAAGACGATGCAGATGGCGAGGGTGGAGACCAGCGCGGGAACGGCGATCTGCGCCGAGCCGTCGAGGATGGATTGCTCGAGTTCCTTTCCGGCTTCGAGGTTGCGGTTAATGTTTTCGATGGCGACGGTGGCGTCGTCGACCAGGATGCCGACGGCCAGGGCCATGCCGCCCAGCGTCATGATGTTGATGGTCTCGTGCAGCATGGCGAGGACGCTGAGCGAGCAGAGAATCGAGAGCGGAATGGAGACCGCAATGATTACAGTGGAGCGCCAACTGCCCAGGAAGACCAGGATCATGATGGCCGTGAGGCAGGCGGCGATGATGGCCTCGCGGACGACGCCGTTGATGGCGCCGCGCACGAAAATAGACTGATCGGAGAGCGGGTCGATACGAAGTTGCCTCGGAAGCTGGTCTTTGATGTAGGCGAGTTTTGTGCGCACACCGGCGATGATGTCGAGCGTGGAGGCCGAGCCGGTCTTCAGGATGCTCATCAGCACGGCGCGTTTGCCGTCGACGCGCACGATGTTGGTTTGGGGCGAGCTGCCGTCGCGCACGTGGGCCACGTCGCGGATGTAGATGACAGCGCCGTTGACTGCCTTGATGGGCAGGTTGTTCAGGTCGTTGACAACGCTTGGAGCGGAATTGGTTTCGACCGCATATTCAAAGCGATCGATCTTCATCGTGCCCGAGGGAGCGATGAGGTTTTGCGCGGAGACGGCATTCACCACGTCTACCGGCGACAACCCTTTGGCCTGAAGAGCAGCCAGGTTCAGGTCCACCTGAATCTGGCGCTGCTTACCGCCGTAGGGAAAGGGCGTCTGCGCACCCTCGACGGTCGCCAACTGGACACCGATGTTGACCCTTCCCACGTCGGCCAACTGCTGCTCGTTGAGTCCCTGGCCGGAGAGCCCCAGTTGCAGCACGGGCACGCTGGAGGCGTTGTATTGGATGATGAAGGGCGGCACCGATCCGGGCGGCAGGGAGCGCAATTGCACCTGGCTGACCGCCGTGACCTGGGCCACAGCGTTGCCGATGTTCACGTGCGGCTGGAAAAAGATTTTGATGATGGCGATGCCGTTGAGCGATTGCGACTCGATGTGCTCGATGTCGTTGACCGTGGTGGTCATGCCGCGCTCGCTGTTGGTGACGATGCGGTTGGCCATCTGATCGGCAGAGAGGCCGTTGAAACCCCAGACCACGGTCACGACGGGGATGTCGATGTTGGGAAAGATGTCCGTGGGCATCGTCTCGATGCTGAAGACGCCGAGGATCAGGATCAAGAGCGCGAAGACGGCAAAGGTATAAGGCCGACGCAGCGCAAGCCGGACAATCCACATAGGTGAGGTACTCGCTCCTGAGCCGGGTGCTGGTCTGAAGGTCTGCGCAGCCATGGTGGCTTGAAAAAAGCCTCAACTGCCCTGGACTGGTCTCGACCGGCTCAATGGGTTCCGGGACCGGAAGGCCTTTTCGGCCCCAATCCCTTCCAACAACCTGTTGAAATTACTATGGTAAATGACGAAGATGAGCGAAAATAGCGCGGTGCTGACAGGCTTATCGCCCCGTCTCTAGGACGTGCGGGGATGCCAAATGGATTCAAGGTAGACGGGCAGGAAATCCCCGGTCTGGCCGTTATAACGCAAGGATGGCCACGGCCACGACGCCCACCCCCACCAGCAAGCTAAGGCGGTCGCGGAGTGCGAAGATCACCGGATCGACATCCATCTCGCCGCGAGAGCCCAGGAGCCATACCCGGTAAAGCCAGTAAAGCATCAGCGGGACAATTAGCCACAAGCGACCGGCGTGCTTGTAGAGGGCCTCGACGTCGGGACGCGAGATATAGAGCGAGAAAACCACAACGGCGGCCGTGGCGCTGGCCGTGCCGAAGCTGCGAATCTGCTCGAGGTCGGCGGCCAGGTAGCCGCGACCATGCGTTGCGGCAACGCCGCGCTCACGCAGGTTTTCGAGTTCACTGAAGCGCTTGACCATAGCCAGCGACAAAAAGAGAAAGATGGCGAATCCGGCCAGCCAGTGCGAGATCGGAGTCCCCGTTGCCGCACCACCGGCCAGCAGGCGCAAGGTGTAGAGGCCGGAGAGCATCAGCACATCGACCAGAGCCACTTTTTTGAGATAGAAGGAGTAGGCCGTTGTCGCGACGATGTAAACTCCCAGCCAAATCGCGAATTGGCGGGGAAGCAAAGGCAGAAGCGCGACCGAGGCCGCGATGAGCGCGAAGACGAGGGCGACACCTACGGTGACCGGCAGATCGCCCGCCGCAAAGGGCCGGAAGCGCTTGACCGGATGACGGCGGTCGCTGTCGATGTCCAGCAGATCGTTGACCAGATAGCTGGCCGAGGCCATGAAGCTGAAGCAGAAGAAGGCTGCGACGACCGCGACCAAAGCCGCCGAGCTTAGCTTGTGAGACATCAGGAGTGGAGCGACGACGAGGATGTTCTTGGCCCACTGGTGGAGGCGGATCGCCTTGAGGAGCGTGCGCGGCGGCGGTCTGCGGTCGAGAAACGTCTGGGCTACCGGGATTTGCCGGAGGCGCAGGGAGAGGCGCAGACCGCGGGTGGGATTGGCGAGCATCGCTTGGCGCGCATTGGCCAGCAGGGGCAGATCGGCGCTGGAGTTACCGACGTAGTCGAATTCGCCGAAGCGAGCCTTGAGCAGGGACAGTTTCTTTCCACTGGTGAGGTTGGTCGCGCCGTCCGAGGCCAGGACGCCGGCGAAGATGCCGAGATGCGCCGCCACCCGCTCGGCCAGGGCGCCGTCCGCGCCCGTGGCGAGGTAAAGTTGCCGGCCCTGGCGCCGCTCGCTGCGCAGATAGCCGAGGAGTTCGGTGTTGTAGGGCAGCCGGGCGGCGTCGAGCGGGGCGCGGCGCGCGACCTCTGCCTTGAGGCGGGCGCGCCCCCCGGCCAGCCAGAGCGGCAGTTGCCAGAAGCGAGCCGGATTGCGGTGCAGGAACTGACAGGCCGCATCGAAGAGGGAATCGGACTTGATCAGCGTGCCGTCCAGATCGACGCACAGGGGACACGGCGGATCGGCGTGATCAACTCGTTCGACTGGCTCGGCGATTTCGGGATCCTGGAGCAAGGCGTCCTCTTGAGTCTAGAGATACCTGAACTGCCGCAGGAAGCCGCCGCGAAGAAAATGGAACAGCGGCTCGCAAGTCAAACGCAGCAGTGGGTAAACTCTGGGTCAAGTATATCGTCAAACGGCAGTAAGACTGAGATTGAACAGCAGTTCTGAATGGGTGAATAGCGGAGCAATCTATGCAGTTCCTCCCGTAGGGGGAGGGGAAGATAGCCCAGGGTGAAACCCTGGAGTTGCGTTCGACCCGGAGATTTCCGCTCCGAAGGGGCGGTACGACGCCCATGTGCGATCGCTGGATTCGGTAATCCACGCGGGAGCATTCGATCCGCCCCTCCGGGGCGGATGCCCCTTCCACTGTTTCTTCCCCAGGGCAGCGCTGCGCTTGCCTTGGGCTATTCTCGATGGCTCCCTACGGGAGCGGACGGATAGGCTGCTCATTTGATGGCCGATGTGAAGGTCCACTTGGATTGCTGCTGGACCAATTTCCGATTACACGAGTCGCGCACCGCTCGCTTACAATGGATGCGGCATAATTCGGCGGGTCTTCTGTTTTCGACTTGATTATGGCACCTTGTTTGGCGCTCGTTGCCCTCCAGCAAGCGAAACCTTTCATGAAACTCAATCGTCGGTAGAAATGAGCCGGGCGGAATGTTCCAAGCCCGAAAGAGCCACACCAGTGCCCGTTGCGCGGGCATTCATTCACGAAAAACGACGGGAATTGAACACCATGTCCTATGAAGGCACTTCAGTGTCCTATCTGCCTGAAAAAGGCCTGCAGCAACCACCGCCCGCCCGCAAGGGTTCCTGGGTACGCATCGTCGTCTATCTGGTGCTACTCGCCGCCGTCATTCTGGCCGTGTGGAAGATCTACCAGAACCAAAAGCTGAGCGCGGCTAGCAACGCGAGCCAGGCTGCGGCGCTGATGGGCCGGCCGGTTCCGGTGCAAGTTACCGCCGCCGAACAGAAGCCGATGCCCGTCTACCTGACTGCGCTGGGCACAGTGACGCCTTACATGAGCGTGACGGTTAAAGCGCGCGTCAGCGGCCAGCTCCAGCCGGTCAGGTTCACCGAAGGCCAGCAGGTGAGGCAGGGCGAGACCATCATGGTGATTGACCCCAGCCCCTACCAGGCCGCACTGGACCAGGCTAAGGGCACACTGACCCACGATGAGGCTCTGCTCAAGAACGCCCAGGCAGAGTACGCGCGCTACAAGGCGCTCTACGCGGCTGGCGTGGTCTCAAAGGAGACGGTGGACGCGGATGAGGCAGCCCAGGGCCAGTACCAGGGCGCCATCGCGTCCGACAAGGCGGCCATCGAGACCGCGCAGTTGCAGCTCAACTGGTGCTCTATCCAGTCACCCATCGACGGCAAGATCGGCCTGCGCCTGGTCGATCCCGGCAATCTGGTCGCTGCCGGCACGACCAACCTGGTGGTCATCAATCAACTTGAGCCGATCGCCGTCGACTTTACATTGCCCGAAGCTCAGCTTCCCGCAGTGCTCAAGAAGTTGCAAGCGGAGAATCGGCTGCCCGTGGAGGCCTACGACCAGGCCGATACCGCGAAGCTGGCCACCGGCTACCTGCTCACCGCCGACAACCAGATCGACACCACGACCGGGACCGGCAAGCTGAAGGCGGTCTTCGACAACAAGGATCAGGCGCTGTTTCCCAACCAGTTCGTCAACATTCATCTGGTGATGGAGCAGAGGCCCGACGCGCTGGTGGTGCCGTCGGCGGCGATTCAGAGCGGCAATCAGGGGTCGTATGTGTGGGTCATCGATCCCACGACCTCCAAGTCCAAGATTCAGAATGTAAAAATCGCTCTGGCCGAGGGACAGTTGACCATTCTGGACAGCGGCCTGGCAGCGGGCCAGCAGGTGGTGGTGGACGGAGCGGACCGGCTGCGTGACGGACAGGCGGTAACGATCAGCGCTCCGCGCCAGCATAGCGGTCAGGCAGGCAGCCACGGCGCAAGCCAGAGCAGCGGGCAGAGCGCGGATGGCGGCCAAGGTAAGTCTGGCCAGAGTCAGAGGGAAAAGCAGTGAGCCTGAGCCCTTCCCGGCCCTTCATTCTGCGCCCGGTGGCGACTTCGCTGCTGATGGCGGCGATTTTGCTGGCGGGCTTTGTCGGCTACCAGCAGTTGCCGGTCTCGGCGCTGCCCGAGGTGGACTACCCGATCATCCAGGTGCTCACCTTTTATCCCGGCGCCGGGCCGGAGGTGATGGCCTCGTCGGTGACCGCGCCGCTAGAGCGGCAGTTTGGCCAGATGCCGGGTTTGAAACAGATGACCTCGGTCAGCTCGGGCGGCGGCTCGGTCATTACGCTCGAATTCAATCTGGACGAGAATATCGACGTGGCCGAGCAGGAAGTGCAGGCGGCGATCAACGCGGGCAACAGCTTCTTGCCCAGCGATCTGCCCAACCCACCGATCTACAGCAAGGTCAACCCTGCCGACGCGCCCATCATGACCCTGGCGCTGACCTCGGATTCTCTTCCCCTGGACAAGATCGAAGACGCGGCCGACACCAATCTGGCGCAGAAGATCTCGCAGGTCACGGGCGTAGGACTGGTTTCAATCGCCGGCGGACAGAAGCCTTCCGTGCGCATTCAGGCTAACCCGGCCCAGCTGGCGGCCTACAACCTGAGCCTCGAGGACCTGCGCACCGCGCTGGCCGCGGCGAATGTGGATCAGGCCAAGGGCACGCTGAACGGCTCGCGGCAGTCCTACACCATCGGCGCGAACGATCAACTGGTGTCGAGCAGCGACTACAAGCCGGTAATCATCGCCTATCGCAACGGGGCCGCAGTGCGCACGTCCGACGTGGCCACCATCGTGGACGCCGCGGAGAACTCGCAGCAGGCCGCCTGGATGGACCGCCAGCCGGCAGTGATCGTCAACATCCAGCGGCAGCCGGGCGCCAACATCATCGCGGTGGTGGATCGCATCAAAGCGCTGTTGCCGCAGTTGCAGACCAGCCTGCCGGCCTCGGTGCAGGTGAAGGTGCTGACCGACCGCACGGTCACCATCCGCGCGTCGGTGAGGGATGTGGAATATGAGTTGATGCTCACCGTCGCCCTGGTCGTGATGGTGATCTTCCTCTTCCTGCGCAATCTGGCGGCGACGGTCATTCCATCGGTCGCAGTGCCGCTGTCGATCGTCGGGACCTTTGGCGTGATGTACCTGCTGGGCTATTCGCTGAACAACCTGACACTGATGGCGCTGACCATCTCGACCGGCTTCGTGGTGGACGATGCCATCGTGATGATCGAGAATATCTCGCGCTTTATCGAGGAAGGCCTGAGCCCCATGAAGGCGGCGCTCAAGGGCAGCGAGCAGATCGGCTTCACCATCATGTCGCTAACGGTTTCGCTGATCGCGGTGCTGATTCCACTCTTGTTTATGAGCGACGTTGTGGGCCGGCTCTTCCGCGAGTTCGCCATCACGCTGGCGGTCACGATTCTGGTCTCAGCCTTCGTATCGCTGACACTGACGCCGATGATGTGCTCGCGCATTCTGAAGGACAAGAAAGTTGCGCACCAAACTCGCTTTTATCACTGGTCCGAAGATGTGTTTAACCGGGTGATTGCCTTTTACGGGCGCACCTTGCAGGTGGTCCTGCGCTACCGCTTTATCACCCTGATGGTCACGATCTCAACGTTTGTGGCCACAATACTGCTATTTATCGTGGTTCCCAAGGGCTTCTTTCCGGTGCAGGACACGGGCGTAATTCTGGGCATCAGCGAGGCGCCCCAGACGGTCAGCTTTACCTCGATGGCCGAGCGCCAGCAAAAACTTGTCGACGTTTTGCTCCAGGACCCCGCAGTCGACAACGTTTCGTCGTTCATCGGCGTCGATGGAACCAACACCACGCTAAACTCGGGGCGCATCCAGATCAATCTGAAGCCGCTTGAAGTACGCAAGATCTCGGCCACCGAGGTGATTCGCCGGTTGCAGTCCAGCATGGGAAGCGTTGAGAGCGCGCAGGACATCCAGCTGTTTCTTCAACCGCTCCAGGACTTGACGGTGGAAGACAGGGTCAGCCGGACGGAGTTCCAATATTCGCTGGAAGACCCTGACCCGGTGGAGTTGGCCACTTACACGAAGATGATGGTCAGGGAGTTGAGCAAGGAGGCGGTGGTCGCCGACGTGGCCAGCGACTTGCAAGACAAGGGGCTCGGCGCAAAGCTGGTGATCGATCGCGACACCGCGGCCCGGCTGGGCATTGCGATGGCCGATGTGGACAACACCCTCTACGATGCCTTCGGGCAGCGTCAGGTCTCGACGATCTTCACGCAGCTCAATCAGTACCACGTGGTGATGGAGGTGGGGCAGAACTTCCAGACCGACCCCTCCGTACTGAACAATCTTTATGTGAAATCGGGCAACGGCACGCAGGTTCCGCTGGGCATGCTGGCCCACTGGGAGCAATCGACCGCGCAACTGGCGATTGGGCATCAGGGGCAGTTCCCGTCGACGGTGGTGAGCTTTAACCTGGCGCCGGGCAAGGCGCTGGGCGATGCGGTCAACGCCGTCAATCGCATCGAACACAACATCGGCATGCCGGCCTCGATCAACGCCAGCTTCCAGGGAACGGCGGCCGCCTTCCAGACCTCGCTGGCCAATGAGCCGCTGCTGATCCTGGCCGCGCTGGTCACGGTTTACATCGTGCTGGGCGTGCTCTACGAAAGCTATATCCACCCCATCACGATCATCTCGTCGCTGCCCTCGGCGGGCGTGGGCGCGCTGCTTGCGCTGCTGATTACGCGCACCGATTTCAGTGTGATTGCGCTGATTGGAATCATCCTGCTCATTGGAATTGTGCAGAAGAACGCCATCATGATGATCGATTTTGCGCTACAGGCCGAGCGCATGGAAGGCAAATCGGCCGAGGCCGCCATCTTCCAGGCCTGCCAGTTGCGCTTCAGGCCGATCCTGATGACGACCATGGCCGCTATGCTGGGTGGATTGCCGCTGGCTCTGGGTGGCGGCGTGGGCGCGGAGTTGCGCATGCCGCTGGGCGTCACCATCGTCGGCGGATTGATCCTTTCGCAATTGCTCACGCTCTACACGGTTCCCGTGACCTATCTCTACTTTGACAGGCTGGCCCAGCACATCAAGCCGCGGGACAACAGGGAACAGGGAACAGAGATCAGGGATCAGGAAGCAGCGATCAGCGGCTAGCTTTATGCCGGGTGCCCCAGGTCTCGATTTTGAGACCTGGGATACCTCAAACCTCAATCAACATCCAGCAAATAGCTAGAAGCTGAAAGCTAAGGGCGATGCATCTCTCAGCACCATTTATCCAGAGGCCGGTAGCCACGTCGCTGCTCTCGCTAGCCCTGTTGCTGGCCGGCTCGGTGGCTTACTCGCTGCTGCCGGTGGCATCGCTTCCCAATGTCGATATGCCGGTCATCGGCGTCAGCGCCGGCATGCCAGGCGCAAGCCCGGAGACGATGGCCTCATCGGTCGCCACGCCGCTGGAGCGCCAGTTTGGACGCATCGCCGGCGTCAACCAGATGACCTCGTCGAGTTCTCTGGGCGCGGCCTCGGTCGCTCTGCAATTTGACCTCAGCCGCAACATCGATGCCGCGGCGCGCGATGTGCAGGCCTCGATCAATGCAGCGCGCAGCCAGCTTCCGTCCTATCTGCCGCAAAACCCGAGCTATCGCAAGGCCAACCCGGCCGAATCGCCCATCCTGATTCTCACGTTGACATCGGATGTGGTGACCAAGCCGCAGATCTACGACATGGCCAACTCGATTTTGGCGCAAAAGATCTCGCAGATCCAGGGTGTGGGCCAGTGCTTTGTGGGCGGCAGCTCCAGCCCGTCGGTGCGCGTCGAGTTGAATCCCATGCAACTGGGCGCGAACGGCGTGGGCCTGGAGGCGGTGCGCACGGCACTCGCCGGAGCCAACGCCAACCGGCCCAAAGGCGCATTCCAGGATGCGGACCATCGCTGGCAGATCGGCGACAACGATCAGATCTTCAAGGCCAGCGACTATGCGCCGATCATCGCGGGATATAACCCGCAGACGGGCGCGCCGGTGCGGCTCACCGACATCGGCAAGGTTACCGACAGCGTGGCCGACATCCGCAACGCCGGCGTGAGCGGCATCAATTCCTCCAGCGGCCCCGGCAAATTGAAGGACGCGGTGCTGATCATCGTCTTCAAGATTCCCGGCGCCAACGTCATCTCCACAGTGGACGCCGTAATGAATGAACTGCCGCGTCTGCAGGCAGCCATTCCGCCCACCATCCATATCGATGTGGCAGTGGACCGCACCACCACCATCCGCTCGAGCGTGCGGGACGTGGAGATCTCGCTGATCATCAGCGTGCTGCTGGTGGTGCTGGTGGTCTTTCTCTTCTTGCGCGAGGTATGGGCTACCATTATCCCCTCGATTGCTGTGCCGCTCTCGCTGCTGGGCACCTTTGGCGTGATGTGGCTGGTGGGCTATACGATCGACAACCTCTCGCTGATGGCGCTGACCGTGGCCACCGGGTTTGTGGTGGACGACGCCATCGTGGTCATTGAAAACATCACACGCTATCTGGAGACGGGAGAGACGCCCTTCGATGCGGCGATGAAAGGCTCGAAGGAGATCGGCTTCACCGTGCTGTCGATGAGCTTATCGCTGATCGCCGTCTTCATTCCGATTCTGCTGATGGGGGGCATTGTCGGCAAGCTCTTCCGCGAGTTTGCCGTGACTCTCAGCGTGGCCGTTGCCGTTTCGCTGCTGGTTTCGCTGACCACCACGCCGATGCTCTGCGCCAGGTTTCTAAAGTCGCGAGACGACAGCCAGCACGGCCGCATCTATCGCGCCAGCGAGCGGGCCTTTGAATGGCTTCTCAGCGAATACTCCGCCGGACTGCGCTGGGTGCTGCGCCATCAGTGGCTGATCCTGGGCGTTACCGTCGGCACGGCACTCTTGAATGTCTACCTCTTCACGATTGTGCATTTCGATTTCTTTCCCCAGCAGGACACAGGCCGCATGGGCGGGCAAACTCGCGCGTCCCAGGACATCAGTTTCGACTCAATGAAGGTCAAGCAGCAGCAGCTTGCGCAGATGGTCCTCGACGATCCGGCTATTCAATCGGTGACCGCCTTTGTCGGCGGTGGCGGACCGGGCGGAGGCAGCTCGAATGTGGGCAATATGTTTATCGCGCTCAAGCCCCTCGACCAGCGCCCCGGACACGTCTCAGCCGATCAGGTCGTCAACCGCCTGCGCGGCAAGCTCTCCAGCATTCCTGGAGCCATTCTTTATCTTCAGGTTCAGCAGGAGGTCCAGAGCGGCGGGCGTGGAGGCGCGGCGCAATACCAGTACACGCTCTCGGATGAAAATCTGAATGAGCTGAACAGCTGGGCGCCGCAACTGCTGGCCCGCATGAAAACAATGCCGGAGCTGCGCGATGTGAACAGCGACCAACAGAATCAGGGCCTGGCCGCAAACCTGGTGATCGACCGCGACGCCGCCTCGCGACTGGGCATCAGCGCCTCGGCCGTCGACCAGGTTCTTTACGATGCCTTTGGCCAGCGCGAGGTCTCCACGATGTATACGGCGCTCAACCAGTATTTTGTGGTGATGGAGGTCGACCCCATCTACCAGAAGAGCCCGGACGCGCTGAACGGCATCTTCATCAAGTCGTCGACAGGTTCGATGGTGCCTTTGTCGGCGATCGCGCACTTCGAGCAGCAGCGGACCGCGCTGCAAGTGAATCATCAGGGCCAATACCCGGCGGTGACGCTCACCTTCAACCTGGCCCCCGGCTTCGCCCTCGGCGACGCTGTCACCGCCATCGAAAAAGTCCAGCGCGAGATGGGCATGCCGCCCAGCATCCGCCCCTCCTTCCAAGGAACCACGCAGGACTATCAGACCATGAAGAAGAATATGCCTTGGCTGATTGTTGCTGCCCTGGTCGCGGTCTATATCGTGCTCGGCATTCTCTATGAGAGCCTGATCCACCCGCTGACGATCCTCTCGACCATTCCGCCGGCAGGCGTGGGCGCGATTCTGGCGCTGATGCTGACCGGAACCAGCTTGAGTGTGATCGCGCTGATTGGCATCATCCTGCTGATCGGCATCGTGAAAAAGAACGCCATCATGATGATCGACTTTGCCTTGCAAGCCGAGCGCGACCAGGGATTGCCGCCGGTCGAGGCGATCTATCAGGCCTGCCTGCTGCGCTTCCGCCCGATCATGATGACGACGATGGCGGCGCTCTTTGGCGGGCTGCCGCTGGCCATTGGCATGGGCGTGGGCTCGGAGCTGCGCAAGCCGCTGGGCATCGCCATCGTTGGCGGGCTCATTGTCTCGCAGATGCTGACGCTCTTCACAACGCCGGTGGTCTATCTCTTCTTTGATCGGCTGCAGTGGAAGGTGATGAAGTTGCACAGGCTTGGCGCGGAGCTGGAAGAGGCGCCGGGGGACTGAGAGCAGCTATTAGCTTCTAGCTGTTAGCCTTTAGCTCTTGCGCGCTCACCTTAAGACTGGGCGGTAAAATCAGTGACAGAGGCCCTTCGCATGTCAAGAAGAGAAGCTGTGCTTCTGGTTAGTCGCGCGTTGGCGATGATTCAGCTGATTACCGCATTCGTCGAAGTCATGACTTTGCCAACCTGGTTCGTGTCGCTGCATCACTATACGAGCCGGATCAACGCGTCCATGGCCACTCAGTCGGACTATTACTTTAAGAGCTATGACGAATTAAGCATTGCATTTCTATTCGCGCGGATCGCCGGTTTGCTACTTTTCGCCTTCATCTTCTGGAATTGCGGGCCTTGGATAGAGCGTGTTTTGTTGCCCAAGCGCGAGGAACCGGGCTCAGCCGTGTGAGTCATACTTCCGTCGGCGAGTTGCCGCGCGGAGACTTCGCAATGAAAAGCCTCAATCTGAAGAAGCATCGAAGAACGCTAACGGCAATCTGGCCGATTCTCGTCATTTTGAGCGATAGACTGCTATTTCGCGTTCAATGACCGGATATAGACAATCAGGTCTTTTAGCTGGGCTTCGGAGAGCTTATTGCCAAAGGGGGGCATCTGGCCTTTGCCGTTCTTCGCGATAGCAAGCAGCGATGCGTCGGACGACTTAACCACGTCCTCCGAACTGAATTTGACCACACCGAGTTTCTTCCCCATTGGCGTGTTGCCGTCGCCGGTTGGCCCATGGCATGGCTGGCACTTCGACACGAAGGTGGCCTGAGTGTCGCTTTGGGCAAGGGTAAAGGTTGCAGATGCCAAGAACGCCACAAAGAGAATTGCAGTCGATTTTCGAATAGAAATCATCGTCTGACCTCCAAAGGGAGGAAGTTTACCTATCATACGAGATGACTCGGCAAGGGGTATAGCGGCGCCCGGCCGAGGTTAATCGCCTAATGAATGCAATGAACTGCCCTGAAATGGCGTCTCTGCCTCAACCACCCTGGCCTATTCATTTTCAACAGTTCAAGAAGATTTTACAGCGTGAAATCTTCGTAGGATCTAGAGCATCCACAGCACAGCGCGCGTTGCAGTTCAGCTTGGCGGTCACACAATAGGATGCAATTGCAAGGAAAAGGCATCACGGCACAAGCCTCGTGTTTCAAGATATGCTTCCGCCGGCAGTTTGCCGTGCGGCGATGTCGCAATGAAAAGATCCTGGCGAGACACTTCTTTGAAGGCGGTTGCGAATGCGCATGCCGCCAGACTCAAGTCCAAGACGGCAATCAAGTACGCGCCGATCGACCGGCTTTGCCAATCGTGTTGCGACCCTGCCAGTTGTTCGTCAAGATCGGTCACTCGGCGAAGCGTCTTGTCCGCGTATGTGTTCCCTATTGCAATAGCGTCGGTTCGTCATCCTTACCGTTGCCGTTTAGCTCTTCGGGCGGGATGATGACGGCGGCGGCTACCTTGTCTTCCGGCTCCAGGTTCAAGAGACGGACGCCTTGCGTGGCGCGGCCTGCGGCGCGGATGGTCTTGGTGTCGATGCGGATGATCTTGCCGAACTGGCTGATGACCATCAGTTCACTGCTTTCGTTGACCAGAAGAATCGACGCCGTCTTGCCAACCTTCGGTGTGGCTTTCAGGTTGGTGACGCCCTGGGCGCCCCGCGCCGTCAGGCGGTATTCGTCCACATCCGTTCGCTTGCCAAAGCCGTTTTCAGTCACGGTAAGAATGAGCTGCTGGGTTACCCCGAGCTTTTCGTCGAGGCGCCTGACAGCCTTGTAGGAGTCTTCTTTGACCCGCTCTGCCAGATTGACCGCCGAGGAATCGACCAGCTTGTTGCGATAGTCTTCCCTGAACCTTGTTAGAGCTTCCTCGGCCTCAGCGCAGTCTTTGCGCAGTTCGCTGAGCTTATCGGTCATTTTAAGGCGCGCGGCACACTCGTCGCGCTCGATCTCTCGCATCGCGTCGGAGCTGGTGATGGCCGCGCCGATTACGTAATCGCCCTTCTTGAGCGAGATGCCACGATTTCCGCCGGCGTTGCGTCCCATGGGCCGCAGACCAATGCCGCTGCGCTCGGGGTCGTACTCTTCGTCGAAACGGATGGCCATGCCGTCACGCGTGGCAATAAAGATGGTCTGCTTGCCGTTGGTCAGGCCGGCGGAGACCAGCTCATCGTCTTTGTCGATGCCAATGGCAATGATGCCGCGGGCCATGACGTTGGAAAAGTCCTTGAGCGGCGTCTTCTTTACAGTGCCCTGTTGCGTGGCGAAGAAGATGAACTTGCCTTCTTCTTCAAGATCGCGCACGGGCAGGATGGCGCGGACGTTTTCGCCGGGCTGAAGATCAAGCAGACTCTGCATCGACTTGCCCTTGCCTGCGGCGCCCACGTCGGGGATCTCGTAGATCTTGAGCCAGTAGACGCGGCCGGTGTTGGTGAAGCATAAGAGGAACGCGTGAGTCGAGTCGACGATCAACTGGGCCACGAAATCTTCTTCTCGCGTCTTCATGCCCATGCGCCCTGTGCCGCCGCGGCGCTGCTGGCGATAAATAGAAATAGGCGTGCGCTTGAGGTAACCCTGATGGCTTACCGTCACGGCGACCTGCTCATCTGCGATCAGGTCTTCGAGCTGCAACTCGGCGCTCTCGTCGATGATCACCGTGCGGCGCGCGTCGCCGTACTTGTCGCGCACCTCTTCGAGTTCCTTGACGATGACCGCACGCAGCTTCTTTTCGCTGCCCAGGATCTCTTCGTATTCGGCGATCTTCTGGCGGATCTCGGAGAGTTCTTTGAGGATCTCGTCGACCGAGAACTGGGTGAGGCGATAGAGTTGCAGTTCGAGGATGGCGTCAACCTGGCGAAGCGTCAGGCCCTTTTCCTCGTGGGGCAGCCGCTCTCGGCCGAGGTTGATGACGATGTCTTTGCCCTTGCCCCAGGCGTAGAGATTCTCGCGTGCCTCGACGCGCGAGCCCGATCCGCGAATGATGCGGATGACGGTGTCGAGGTTATCGATAGCGATCTTGTAGCCTTCAAACTGGTGTTCGCGCTCACGAGCCTTGCGCAAGAGGAAGACCGTGCGCCGCTGCACGACATCGACGCGGTGATCGATGAAGGCGCGAATGGCCTGGTCGAGTCCCAGCTCTCGCGGCTGCCCGTTGAGCACCGCGAGGAAGATCATGGAGAAGCTCTCTTGCATCTGGGTGTGCTTGTAGAGCTGGTTGAGCACGATCTCAGGCTGAGCGCCGCGCTTCATCTCGATGACGATTCTCATGCCGTCGCGGTCGCTCTCGTCGCGCACGTCGCCGATGTCATCGACGATTTTGTCGTTGACCAGCTCGGCGATGCGCTCGATGAGCTTGGATTTGTTCACCTGATAAGGGATCTCGGTGACGATGATCGCCTGCTTCTCTTTGGTCAGGTTCTCCTGGGCCACCTTGGCGCGCATCATGAAGCGGCCGCGGCCGGTCTTGTAGGCCTGGGCGATGCCGGCCTTTCCGTAGAGAAAGCCACCCGTCGGAAAGTCCGGCCCCTGCACGTGCTTCAATACCTCGGCAAGGCCGGCGTTGGGGTCCTTGACCAGCGCAATGGCTGCATTCACAACTTCGGTGAGGTTGTGCGGCGGGATGTTGGTGGCCATGCCGACGGCAATGCCGTTGGAGCCATTGACGATCAAGGTGGGAATCCGCGTGGGCAGCACCGTCGGCTCTTCGATGGTCTCATCGAAGTTGGGCATCATGTCGACGGTCTCCATCTCGATGTCGGCCATCATCTCTTCGGCGATGCGCTCCATGCGGCACTCGGTGTATCGATAGGCCGCAGGAGGGTCGCCGTCGACCGAACCGAAGTTTCCCTGCCCGTCGATGAGCGGATAACGCAGCGACCAGGGCTGCGCCATGCGCACGAGAGCGTCGTAGACGGAGGAGTCGCCGTGCGGGTGGTACTTCTTCAAGCACTCGCCGACCACGCCGGCGCACTTGGAGTATCTCTTGTTGTGCTGGAGGCCCTCGCGATCCATGGCTGTGAGAATGCGGCGATGCACGGGCTTGAGGCCGTCGCGCGCATCGGGCAGCGCGCGCCCGATGATCACCGACATGGAGTAGGCGAGATAGGAGCGGCGCATCTCCTCTTCAATGTTCATGGGGAGGAAGTTGGTACCGCTATTGGGCGGTGTCCCGCCTTCGAGAGGGAGAAGTGGATTCTGATCGTCTGCCATAGAGGTCTTATCGGGCCCGCCTAAAAAGGCGGCAGAAAGGGGCCGGAAACCGCAGGGCCGAGTTCCGCGGGCTGTGCTCTTATTTTACCCGTCTGAAAGGCATTTTAGCAAGGCGAAAATCGATAAATAAGTCCTTATTTTGGTTAGATTTAAAACCAGTTCCTGATGAGTCTGTAAGAGCCCCGCGTCGCTCGGGCCGGGGCTCAGGATTCGATTCCGGATCTGACAGCAATTGGGCCCAGCTTTTTGTCGTTTTCTCGACTTACGAACCTGCAAACTCTTCTCGGACAAGATGGAGTCTTAAACCTACAGCAAGCCCGGCAAGCTCAGGACGCAGAAGACTGACTGCAACACAAGAATGGCTCCGGCGGCGGCCATCGCCAGGCGGCCTTGCTCACTCTCGTAAGCGTCGGCGAAGACTCCGCCAATGAACGTGAGCAGGAAGGGCAGCGCCCATAGCCAGGGCGATCCGGGGGCGCCCGTCATGACGAGAGGGATCAGAACCGCAGTGCAGAGCAGCGGGGTGGTGTTGCCGAAGTAGCGCGACCTGCGGATGCCCAGGTAGAGAAGCAGTGCAGAAGCCGCAGCAATCGTGATGCCGGCATTTCCGAGGGTGGAGAAGAATCGCCGGGCCGGGTCGAGCGAGAACCAGAGAAAGCCCGCCGCTGAGCGAAAGAGATAGCTGAAGGCGTCTGGCAAGAAGCCGTAGCAGGCAAACACCAGCACGAATGCGCTGGTTGCCGCTATCAAAACCACCGGCAACACCTGGGCGCGGTGTCCCTCGGCCACCCAGAGCATGGCCGCCAAGCCCAGAAAGGCTACTACGGGCAATGCGGCGATATGCGAGGCCGCCGCCAAGCCAAAGGCCGCGGCGAGCAGCACAATGCGCGGGCGCCATTTGTGCATGGGGCCCTGCATGGCATGAGCCACGCCGATGCAGGTATAGATGCCGCCATAGACGCCCAGCGCGGCCAGCACCTCTGAATTCGGGGCAACGCAGGCCTTCAGCATTGCAGGTGAAAAGCAATAGAGCGCCAGCGCCGTGTACCCGCCCAGATTGCCGTAGAGCCGCCGCGTGACCCACCACAGACCAGCGCCCAACATGCATCCCGCAGCCAAGAACGGCAGGCGCAACAAAAGCAGTGTATGCGCGAGCTGGTGGCGCAACTCCCAAGGGGTGAGCTCGCCTTCCACCTGCACTACGCGATCCTCGGGCTTGCGGAAGCGATCAAGCCCCCGCTCGGCGAGTAGGTTGAGAGTGAGAGGCAGGCCCGCCAGCCGGTAGGCCAGAATGCCGTCGTGGATGTTGCCGCAACTGGTGAAGTAGCCGGCCAGCGCCGAGGGCCGCTCCCACATCTCGCGACCACAGCGCGCAACCTGGTAATCGCGGTCCGTGAGCGTCTGGCGGCCGGTAAGCCACAGTCCCTGGATGAGAAAGGCAAGCAGGAACCCCGCCGCGATGCGCTGCGGCAGGTTGAAGCGGAAGCGGCGAAGACGGGCAAACCGGTGAGTCATTGCGATCAAGCTGACCCTACCAGTCTAAACGGCTACCCTTGCGCCGACTGGGATCTCACTAAATCCCTCAGGGCGATTGCACGAACGTTGATCCGGCACATCAAGAGGATTCGTTCCGCCCCTCCGGGGCTGGGTCATTCTCGTCCAATGCACTCCCAGGGCTTCGCCCTGGGCTATTCTCACAGCCTCCCGCTGGGAGGCTTGCCGAAGCCCGCTGTTCTTTAGGCTTCCCAAAGCCAGTTCTGCAACAAGAAACCCCCATGCAATTGCTCTGCTCCGTCCTGCGGCTTCGGTCGAGCGACGAATTCCGGCGCAACGGTGGCCTATTGCCCCATTCGCAAGAAAGCCGCCCCGAAGGACGGCTTCTTTGTTTCTCTCTTGGTTGGGAGTTAGTTGAAGATGGCTCCTACGGAGACGTTGGACGAGGTGGAGCACACGTATGTTGCGGTGATAGGGTTGTAGACGCAATCTGCTCCCACCACCACCTGGCAGGAATTTGGCCCTAACGCAGTGTAGAAGGGAGGGGTTGCAATGGGAGTGCAAGTTAGGTCCGGATTCAGAGTGCAAGGAGTACAGTTGTCGGACCATCCGCCGAAGTTGACAGCCGGCTCAGTGGCGGTGGCCGGCTCGGCCGGGGCAGTCAGGACCACAGGTGTGCCGTTTGGATACGTCGCCTCGCAGACAGAGCCGCCAGTGAGCGAGCCGGGACCGCAGTGGATTACGGTCACCGGATTTGCCGGTGTACTGGTGGCTGAGAGGGCAGTGATCAGCCAATTGCCCTGATTCAGGCCTGTGCTCGTCAGGTTTGCGTCGAAGACGGTCAGCGTCGATAGGAGCGAATTGTTTATCGTTTTGCCGTTGCATGAGCCAGGGTTGACCACAACATTATAGTCATAAATTATTGGGGGGCCGTCGCTCAAAACTTCATAGGTAGGCGCCACATAGGGGCAACTGAAGGTCGCGGAACTCCCGCCGCTGGGACCGGGTGAGCTGTAAACGAGGGTGCCATCCGGGTTCGACGCCACGGCATAGACCTCCTCAGTTCCGTTATCCGTGGCCGTAATGAGTCCGCCCTTGGCCCCCGCAGCTCCAGCGGAGTTGATCGGGAAGACAAAGGGATCGGGGAGAGAAACCCAAGTGACCGGGACAAAGGTGCATTCAGGGTGTGGGAAATACGGTACAGCGACGGGCAAGTTCGCGGCAGCATCGGCGGCGACCTGTGCGGCATCCGCAGTGGCAAAAGCGTCGGTGCAAGCTGAGCTGGGGTACTGAGGGCTGGAGAAACCGGCGTGGAAGAAGCCGTTGGTGATGTCCAACGAGGTGGGGGCGGTCGAGAAGGTTCCGAAGGCAAGAAACTGTGCGGTCCCATCCAAAGCAGAAATTGAGACTGTTGCCGGCAAAACTGTGATCGCAAGCAGGGGCTCGGCCGCGGGCGTGTTTGTCACTGTGACGGTCGCTTGCGCCGTCACCACGACGGCGGGAGTTGAGCCAACGGCTGGGGTATTCGTCCATTCAGCCGTGATGTTGGTTGAGCCTACGCTTACCCCCTTGACCACGCCGGGAAGGTCGAGCGCGCAAACCTGGACAGGAGGCGTGGCATTGTTGAGAGCGCAGGTTTGCGTTTGATTTCCCACAGGTGGAAGTCCTGCGGGCAGCGAGCTGACCGTGGCAATCGCTTGATTGCTGGAACTCCACGCAAGCTGCGGCGAGGCTGTCACATCCTGCTGTAGACCGGTGACTGTAGAAGTGGCAAGCGCAATCAAGGAGCCGGGTTGCCCCGTCGCGGAGAGCGAGAGCGCGCTCGGAATGATGGTCAATGCGCTCATCTGATCCGCGCTTCCGTCCTGAACCGTGAAGGGCACAGTCGCGTAGACAAATGTGCCGTCCGGGTTTGTCGTGGTGGCCGTGATGGCGGTCGTCCCCTTGCTCACCGGCGTGACCAGGCCTAACGAAGCGGGCCCAGATGGGCAGACCGCTGGTGTACCGATCGAAGTCTGGCTGCAGACGGTGGCGATTGACGAATTACCGGAGGTCCACGCCACCGCCTGGATTGTGTTGTTGGGAGCTTGCAACCCTGGAACGGTAAATGGTTGGCTTGTCAGATTGACGGTAGCACCCGTTGCGAGGGTTCCAATTGCGGTAAGCTGCGTGGCTTGGGTTGAACCTGGGAATAGCACCGATGGGGCATTGGGAAGAATGGCCAGCGAAAGCAACGGCTCCGCGGCCGGAGCGGTAACTGTCAGGGACGCCGTCTGGGTTACGACCGTCGCTCCGGTGCCGCTGCCATTCGTAAGGCTGGCCGTGATGGTGGTCGTGCCTTGGCCAATCGCCGTTACCACCGCCGAGTTGGCCCCGGAGACGATATTGCAGCCGGTTGCCGGGGTGGATCCTGCGACGGCGCAGTTGGTTGTAGGCACCACCGCCGGATTGCTGGAGGTCCAGGAGATCTGATTGGTCACGTTGGTCTGAAGGCCGGCGCCATTGGTCCCAATCACGACCAAATTCACGGTTGGATTGGGCTGCCCAGCCTCGGGCATCGTAATCGTCTGCGAAGCGGGGAAGATGGACAAAGCGGAGATTGTGCTCGCTGACAGACCTGAAACGGTGAATGTCGCGGTGGCCGTCACCTGGCTGTGGTCAGGATTACCTGACGCGACGGCGGTGATGGCGGTCGTGCCGGTGTTCACGCCTACCAGAAGCCCATCCGGCACATTGGTGCAGGAGGGAGCAGGCAGGCCTGTCTTGCAAAACACAGCGACAGACTGATTACTCGAATACCAGGTGACAGTGTAGCCGTCGGCCACGACATTGGCATTGGCCATGTTTTGCTGGCCGGGCCCAATCGACAAAGGCGCGCTGGAAGAGAAGTTGCCGATTGCCAGGAGTAGGACCTGCTGCCCCGCCGCGGCGGATTGCGAACTTGGCACGATGGACATTGAGAGCAGCGGCTCAGGCGTGGCAGAGATATCGACGGTGAGGGCTGCGCTCGCCGTCACTGAAGTCGTGTCGGTGGAAGCGCCGCCGACGTCCTTATTCGCGACGGTTGCGGTGATCGCGGTGACGCCGTTCGTAGAGCCCGCCTGGAACTGTCCCGCATTCGCGGCGACTGGCGTGGCGACTGCACCGTTGCTGGACTTCCATGTCGCACTGCTGGTGAGGTCCACGGTAGCGCCTGTTCCGGTGGTACCGATAGCGAGGTAGTTGGCCACTTGGCCGGCAGCAGTCAGCGTCTGCGCGGCTGGAACGATGGCCAGCGATACATAGGGCTCCGCAGTGGTGATCGTCACCGTAAGGACCGCGCTTGCCTCGACCACAGTGTTATCGGTATTCGTGACGATTGCGGTGATCGCGGTTGTGCCGGCGCCGACAGATGTGGCAACGCCGGTGGCTGGATTGACCGAGGCTACCGACGGATTGCTGGAACTCCAGAGAGCCGGTTGAATCGTCACGCCGTTGATTGTTACCGGCTGGCTGGTCAGGTTCACCGTGGCGCCCGACCCGGTGGTGCCGATGGCGAGGAAGTTGATTTTCTGACCAACGGCCAGCGATGTTTGCGTAGCCGGCAGGACAGCGAGCGACGCCACAGGCTCCGATGAAGTTGTTGTTGTCCCCGATACGGTGAGGTTAGATTGGCCTATTACTACGGTTCCGTCCGGATTCGTTGCGACCGCCGTGATCACGGCTGCGCCCGAGCCTTTGGTCATGGCCATTCCGCTTGCCGGGTCGATCGTGGCAACCGATTGATTGCTGGAGGTCCAGACAGCGGCCTTGATCGCTTGATTGTTGATGGTGGCGCCTTGATCAGTCAGATTGACCGTTGAGCCGGTGCCCGTTGTGGCAATGGCCAGGAATTGAAGCGATTGGCCGACCGACGAAGCTGTCTGCGCGCTGGGCGAGACGGTCATCGAGGTGAGAGGCTCAGTCGACCCTGATACCGTAGTCGGGGCCACTGTGAGGAGCCCGCTGCCTTCCGCCGCGGTGCCATCCTTATTGATGAAGATGGCTGTGATTGTCGTTGTGCCCGCTCCGGCGGTGGTGGCCAAGCCGGTATTGGTAACGATCGAGGCAGCCGATGAGTTGCTGGAATTCCATTGAATCCCGGGGGTATTGGTCAGCACATGAGTGCCGCCGCTGGCGTCTGTTCCGATCGCTTCATATTGAATGGGAACATTCAATGTTGCAACCGTTTGCGTCGCCGGAATGACGGCGACCGAGGTGATATCGGTGTTTGCGCCGGCGCAGATTGTGCATGCGGTAACGGTATAGGTGGCGCTGTTGCTGACAATATCGCCGTTGAAGCCCGGCGCGCTGGCGGTGATATTGGAGAATCCAATCCACGCGATCCCGTTGCTCCCGAAGCCTGTAACGGTGGCCAATCCGTCCATCGCTGGAGTGCAAGGAGCGGGAGAACCATTCGTGCAAATCCCGACCACCTGGGTGAGGCTGGATGCCCAAGTGACTTCCTGGGTTATATCCTTGGTGGTCTGATGGCCTGCGTGACCGTAGTATCCAATGGCAGTGAACTGAGCATGCCCCTGCGCAACGCCTTGAGGCGCCAACTCCGTCGTGACCGCATTTGCGCCAGCGGGACTGATCACGATTGTGGTCAGCGAATCGGGAGAGGAGGTGGTGCTGCAACCGGAAAGCAGGCCCGCAAGGCCGACGAGCAGAAGTGCTCCGAAGCAGAAGCGATTGAACATTTCAGTCTCCTAGCGATTTCAACGGCTTCGGCTCCGCAATTGTGCGGCGAAGTCGGATACTTTCTTCCACATTCGACTATACACCTTCGTATTTCAACACTTCCGGGTCACAAAATCCGACCTCTTCGCGTGGAATCAAGACAGTCAATAAAGCATTTTCCAGCACTACAGGCGCTTGACATCATTGGGTTTGTGACGTGGGCACAGGCGCTCGGCCACTTGACCAAACGGCTCTGCGAGCTGCGGCGGCGACATATCTGTTCCGGTTCAGCGCCTTAGCGTCTCCTGGGGGCTTTAGAGCATCCCAGCCGACAAGCTCACTTTGCCGCATTGACCGGCAGCGGCTACACTTCTGGTCAGCATGGCCATCGCACGCGACAATACTCCGGAACCGGGGTCTCCAGCGACAGATTCCCGTCTTCGGGGTGGGGAACGGCTGGTCAGCGCCTCGCGCGCCGACGAAGAGCAGGGCTTTGAGCTGAAATTGCGTCCCCGCCGGCTCGGTGAATTTATCGGCCAATCGAAGGCCAAGGAACAGCTGGCCATCGCGCTGGAGGCCGCTAAGTCCCGCGGCGAGGCGCTGGATCACGTTCTGCTCTACGGCCCTCCCGGACTGGGCAAAACCACCCTGGCCACCATCATCGCCAATGAACTGGATGTCGGCTTCCAGCAAACCTCGGGCCCGGCACTCCAGATCCAGGGCGACCTGACGGCTATCCTCACCAACCTGCGCGAGCGCCAGGTGCTCTTCCTCGACGAGATCCACCGCATGCAGCCGGTGCTGGAGGAGAAACTCTACACCGCGCTCGAGGACTACAAGCTGGACATCATCATTGGCCAGGGCCCTGCGGCTCGGACCCACGTGATGGAGATCCGGCCCTTCACCTTTATAGGAGCCACGACAAGGCCAGGCCTGCTCTCGTCGCCTTTAAGGTCGCGCTTCGGCATTTTATTGCGTCTGGAGTTCTACAACGAAGAGGAACTGCGCTTCATCGTCACGCGCTCCGCCGAGGTGATACAGATTCCCATCGATCAGGACGGCGCGGCGGAGATCGCTCTACGCTCTCGCGGGACTCCAAGGATAGCGAACCGTCTACTGCGCCGCGTACGCGACTTTGCCCAGGTGCGCGGCTCGGGTGTCATCGACCGCGCTACCGCCAACGCCGCTTTGACCTTGCTGGAGGTCGATGCTCATGGCTTCGACGAGATCGACCGCAGGCTGCTGCTGGCCATCATTCAGAAATACGACGGTGGACCTGTGGGATTGAGCACGCTGGCCGCAACTCTGGCCGAGGAACAGGACGCACTGGAAGAGGTCTACGAACCGTTCCTCATTCAAATCGGGTTTCTCGATCGCACTCCGCGGGGCCGGGTAGCGACGCGACTGGCCTATGAGCATTTTGGCTTGACCATGCCGGGAAGGCAGGCTGGACTCTTCTAAATGATCGATAACATCGCGGGTTTGTTCTTCGATTGGTCCGAGCCTCTCGAAGATTGACTGGACATGCCTAATGGATTGCGAACAACGAATGCGGAGCGTATTCATCGTCACGGGACCAGCAGGCGTTGGCAAGTCGACCGCGGCCGGAATCGTCGCGCGGTCGCTCGAGAAGAGCGCACTCTTGACGGGCGATGCGATCTACCATTTTGTCGTGGGCGGAAGAATTGACGCGGGAACGCCGGGCGAGATTGCTCTTCCCTACTACAATCTGTTGTACAGAAACCTGATCAGCTTGACCGAGAACAATCTCGCATTCGGAAACGATGTGGTCGTCGACTACATCCTGGACTATCGAACCATTCTGTCTCTCATCCGCCAGGTACGAAATCCGGCCGTCTGGCATTATTCCGTGCTCGTGGCGAGCGAAGCAAAGATCCAATCGCGCGATGCGGAACGGCTGCCTTCAGACCGCTGTTGGCCTCGCAGCCTCGAACATCTCACCTACCTCACACGGGACTGTCCCTCGGAGTATGTGATTCGCACGGATGAGCTTGCGCCGACCGAGGTTGCCAGGCTGGTTGTGAATGCGCCGCCGCTCCCGCATGGGGCGCCTCATTTTTGACGCAGCATTCATCGTCGCTGTACATATTCCATATACGCTTGCGTGTATATAAGAGGAGACATCCAATGACCTCGACTGAATCCACAGCCTTCGACCTGGGCGCCATTGCTCCCGAATTTGCGCTCCCCGATGTAGTTACCGGCAACATCATCCGCCGCGACGACTTCCAAAGCAAGCGGGCGCTACTCGTAATGTTCATCTGCGCGCACTGCCCCTACGTGAAGCACCTTAATCACGCTCTGGCCGCGCTGGGCAAGGACTACGCCGGCCGGCCCGTCGGCATCGTCGCCATCGGCAGCAATGACGCCACCACCCATCCCGACGACAGTCCGGAAGGGCTCAAACAGCAGGCCGAGACATTCGGCTTCACCTTCCCTTACCTCTACGACAAGACACAGGAAGTTGCTCACGCCTACAAGGCTGTCTGCACGCCGGACTTCTTTCTCTTCGACGGTGACTATCGCCTCGTCTATCGCGGCCAGTTCGACTCTAGCCGCCCGCGCACCGAGATTCCTGTCACAGGCGAAGATCTGCGCACCGCCATCGACAAGGTGCTTGCCGGCCAGCCCGTGCCCGCGGAGCAGCGCGCCTCAGTCGGTTGCAGCATCAAGTGGAAGAAGTAAGACAATGTACTTCAATAACAGCTTCGTCCGTTCGTGTCAGGGCACGACTTTAGCCGTGCCCTGACACAATGCCGCGTCGATGAATCGCTTGTTTATGCACAACATCTAAGACTGCGGCCCTCCTTGGAGTCATAGCGAGTAAGTATGGATTCTATTGCCGATGAGTCGGAGTTAGCCGCCATTTCTCGCAGGGGTCAGTTTTGGCTGGAGCGGCGGGACTGAGCGGGCCTGGAGAGTAGATTCCCGGCAAGAAGCTGTTCTGGAAGCGGAGCAGCGGTTGCGCGGAGGGACTTTTTCAGCGCCGAATTTGG
>Ga0181516_10000506_pt1 | contig 35660 bp, 30 predicted proteins | sample PEATcosm2014_Bin_25_FD_121104 | JGI IMG/M metagenome (GOLD analysis project Ga0181516, IMG submission 121104) | Peatland microbial communities from MTU Mesocosm Facility, Houghton, MI, USA - PEATcosm2014_Bin01_10_metaG | ecosystem: Environmental > Terrestrial > Soil > Wetlands > Peat | place... | reverse complement strand
GCGTCGACCTGCTTACTCACCAGCGCCTGATAGCCGTCGGGATGCTGCAGCAGCACCGGACGGATGTCGCTCTCGGCGAGCCCCTTGGAATCGAGGGCGCGCAACAGAAAGACGTGCGGGTCGGTGCCCCGCGTGACGGCGACGGAGCGCCCTTTCAAATCCTCGATCGCGGCGACGCCGCTGTCCTTGCGCGTGACCAGCGCGGTCCATTCCGGCTTCGAATAGACATAGACCGCCTTGACCGGCAGGCCGCCCGACCGCGCGACGAGAACGGCGGAACCGGCGGTGGAGCCGAAGTCGATCGACGATCCCCTGAGGTATTCGAGCGCCTTGTTGGAGCCGAGGCTCAGCGTCCAGCGCACGCCGATCGAATCTCCGGCGAGTTCCGCCTCGAGCCAGCCCTTCTTCTTCAGCAGCAGGCTGACGGGATTGTAATAGGCGTAGTCGAGGCCGACCGCTTCGGGCTTGTCCGCCGCGCGCGCGATCTGGAAGCCGAGGAATGGCGACGCGCCTGCGCCGGCCGCCAGCTTGAGGAAATCCCGCTTGCCAAGCGCCATGTCCGTTCTCCGATTCTTCGCACCACGTTTCAGCCGCGGGCGTTGCCAGCAGTGAAAACCATTTTGTCGATAAAGAAAATAGATTTATGATTCCGGCGGTGACGGCGAGCCCGTGGGACAGTCGCATTTTGAACGAGCGATCTGCGGAGAATGCGGCTCCCCGCCGGTCCGCCGAGACGATGTAACCTCAAGCAGGTCGGGCGCCGTGCGGCGGTCTGAAGCGAGGATCTCGTGACGCAGAAACAGCAGTTGCGGCTGGGCGCGTTCATGCGCCCGACGACGATTCACACCGGCGCCTGGCGCTATCCGGGCGCCTTCCCGGACGCCAATTTCAATCTCGCCCACCTCCGACGCTTCGCGCAGACGCTCGAGCGCGGCCGGTTCGACGCGTTCTTCATGGCCGACCATCTGGCGGTGCTCAACATGCCGATCGAGGCGTTGCAGCGCAGCCACACAGTGACCTCGTTCGACCCGTTGACACTTCTGCCGGTCCTCGCGGTGACGACGGAACGCCTCGGCCTCATCGCCACCGCATCGACCACATTCGAGCAGCCCTATCTGATCGCCCGTCGCTTCGCATCGCTCGACCACATCAGCGCAGGCCGCGCCGGATGGAACGTCGTCACGACGTCCAACCCCGACGCCGCGCTGAACTTCGGCCTCGATGAGCATATGGAGCACGGCGAACGCTATCGCCGCGCGCGCGAGTTCTTCAACGTCGTCACCGGTCTTTGGGACTCGTGGGCCGACGACGCGTTCGTGCGCGACGTCGAGAGCGGAATCTATTTCGATCCGGCGAAACTGCACGTCCTCAACCACAAGGGGCCGTATCTCTCGGTTCGCGGCCCGCTGAACATCGCCCGCCCGGTTCAGGGCTGGCCGGTGATTGTCCAGGCGGGCGCGTCCGAGCCGGGCCGCCAGCTCGCCGCCGAGACGGCCGAAGTCGTGTTCGCCGCCAGTTCGCGCCTCGCCGACGGCCAGGCCTTCTACGCCGACGTGAAAGGACGAATGGACGCGCTGGGCCGCGAGCGCGACCATCTCAAGATTCTGCCAGGCGCCTTCGTCGTCGTTGGCGACACGGTCGAGGCCGCGCGCGAAAAGCGCGCGCGGCTCGACGCGCTCGTTCATTATGAGAGTGCGATCGCGGCGCTGTCGATCGCACTCGGCCACGACGCGTCGCGCTTCGATCCCGACGCGCCGTTGCCCGAAATTCCGGAGTCCAACGCCAGCAAGAGCAGCCGCGAACGCGTCGTTGCGTTGGCGAGCCGCGAGAATCTCTCGGTCCGACAGCTCGCCCAGAGACTCGGCGGCTATTCCGGTCTCGCTTTCGTCGGCACGCCGCAGACGATCGCCGATGCGATGGAGGAATGGCTGCTCACGGACGCCTGCGACGGCTTCAACGTGATGTTCCCGTTTCTGCCGGAGGGGTTGGACGATTTCGTCGACAAGGTCGTGCCGGAACTGCAGCGGCGCGGCATATTCCGCCGCGAATATGAGGGCCGCACGCTGCGCGAAAATCTCGGCCTGCCGCGCCCGCGCAACCGGTTCTTCTAGCGGATCGGCTGCGCCGCTCGACGGGACGATCTCGTTCGCCTCGGCGCGACGATACGAGGTCGTCATAACGTACCGTGTTCGCAGCCGTTTTAGCGAGTCCGCGAGCGCTTGTTTGTGCTTGGAGGATCGGAAGCGAGCGAGGCTCCGCGCTTCGCCGCCTTAGAAGGCCTCTTGTCCTCTGCGTTCTCAAGGGTAGTCGCCAATTCGTCGGCAGCCGCGCCGACTGACTTAGTCGACCCCGCGGCCTGCGCGGGCGCGTCCCTGGCGATCGCTGACGCGCTAGAATGGTTGCGGCGCCGCGTAGGAGCCGATCTCCGCATCGTCGAGGGCCTGCCTCAGCCGTACGATTTCGGCGAGCGCGCAGCTAAGCTCCCCTTCTGCGGCGCGCCGAGCTTCTCTCTCCCGAACGATCTGCTCGACAGCGCTGCGTTGGACGCGGTCAATCCGGCTGGTGGCATCCCGCTCGATCATAGTCCGATACCCGGCCACCCGACCTTCGACCTCCGTTTCGAAATGACTAATCGTATTTAGCTGCGGCTGCTGCTCAACTGGCCGGCGCCAAGCGATGAGCCCGCGCGGCTGGGGAGCAAGTAGCTTTGCGACGTGGCGGACGAGTTCAACCCATAGGTCGTCGCGCTGCGCGATTTGTCGCCCGGTTGCGACGTGACGCGGGGAATGCCCCATCGCGGGCAAACCACAGGCTTCTTTGGCGACCCGCAGGGCTTCGGCCCGGCGCGCCTGCCCGCCAGCGCATCTATCCGGTCTGAGTCGCTCGGTTCTATCCTAAGTGGGCGTCAAGTTGGCAATGTCTGACACCCACCATCGCCTGAACGCCGACATCGCCGAGCGACGCAGTCGAGTTGGCTACACGGCGAGTTCACGTCCTCCGCGGTGCATCCACCCACGCAAGGTACAGCAGCCATATTCGCCTTTGTCGCGACGCGCCTCCCCGTGGACGACCTGCCCAAATGGTATAAATTCTGTCGAACGAGTCGGAAAATGACCCGGGCAAAGTGGCGCGCGGCTTGGAGGCACCATCGGTGAGCATGCTGACCAACAAGGGCAAGTACGGGCTGAAGGCGATGGTTCACCTCGCCGGCATGCCGCCAGGACAACCGGCCCTGGTCGCCGATATCGCCGCCGCTAACGCCATCCCGAAGAAGTTTCTCGACGCGATCCTCGGCGAGTTGCGCACCGCCCGCCTCCTCCACTCCAAGAAGGGCCGCGGCGGCGGCTACACGCTGGCCAAGGATCCGTCGGACATCATGGTCGGCGACATCGTTCGCGCGCTCGACGGCCCGCTGGCGCCGATCGCCTGCGCCAGCCGCAATTTCTACCGCCGCTGCGACGATTGCTCGAGCGAGAAGACCTGCCATGTGCGGCTGATGATGCTCGAAGTGCGCGCCGCGATCGCCGACGTGCTCGATCACCGCTCGCTCGCCGCGATGCGCGACATGACCGAGAAGCACGCTGAGCTGACTTACGCGATCTAGGCGGGCGCGCCGCTCGGCCCGCATTGCGCCAGCCGATGATCGATCACCGGTAATAGACGCCGCAGACGTGCCGCGCCTCGGCGAAGAACATCCAGCGTTCGATCGCCAAGCCGATTGTCGCGCTGCCCGTTGCGGCCCAGATTTCGACGCCGCCGAGGAGCGCGCCAGAAAGTGGCGCGAGGAGGACAAGCGCCAAGGGCGTTGCGAAGAGCGCGACGTGGACGGTCGCGCGCGCCAGCCGATCGCGCTCGAACCTCGGCGGCGCCGCCAGTTCGGCGCGGACAAAAGCGGACGGACTGTCCGGACTCCACAGCAGGCGCGCGGCGCCAAGCGGCGCGACGCCGAGCGCAGCGGAAAGCGCGTCGGACTTCGGCGCGAGACCGGGCGCGCGCCAATAGAGGATCTTCGCCGCCCAGGCCGTCCCGATCGCCGCCGCGGCGAGCGGACCAAATCCTGGTCCGGCCAGCGCCGCAAGGAGCAGCGCGCCCGACATCAGCGCCAACGCGAAATAGGTCGGCGCCGTCCAGGGACTGCGCCAGCGCGCAATCGGCGTCAGGCTGGCGTAGATCGTCGCGGTGCAGAATAGCGTGACGACGGCGAGCAGCGCCGCGAGCAGCCCTGCGGCAATCGCGAGATCCGGCCTGCGTCCGAGCGCCGCCAGAGCTCCGAACGCGATCGCCGGCGGCAGCCCGACAATCGCCGCGATCCCTTCGCGCGCCAGCCACGAGCTGCGCCACTGGCTGAAGGCGCGCCAGGCGCGCAACGGGCGTCCAAGGTGCAGCGTCGAACTCGACAGTCCGGCGAGGATCAGCGCCAGCGCGACGCCGACCAGGACGGCGACCAGCGGCGAACGCCGCTCGAGCAGCCCGAACGGCGCCACGATCGCCGTCAGCGCCAGCAGGCTGTAGCCGGCGCCGGCGGAGACGGTGAAGGCGATCACGGAGGCGGCGGGACGCAAGGCCGGCAGGCTCCTTCAGCGTAGGTGGAAGCGTTCGAGCCAATCCTCGACCGTCCCGGCCTCGGCGGCGAGCGCCGGCGCCGCATGGTCGCGTTTCGGCCTCGGCGGCAGGTAGAGACAGGTCGGGCGGTAGCCGAGTTCGGCGAGCGGCGCGATCGCGCCGCGCTCGGCGGCGAGGCGTGAGACGAAGGACTCGGGATCGGCGAAATCGCCGAAATGGCGGGCGTGGGCGGGGCAGGTCTGGACGCAGAACGGAATCCGCTGCGCCTCGTCGAGCCGCTCGTCGAAGATCCGATCGACGCACAGCGTGCATTTCTTCATCACCCCTTCGGCTTCGTCATATTCGCGCGCGCCGTAGGGACAGGCCCAGGCGCAGAGCTTGCAGCCGATGCAGCGCGACGCCTCGATCAGCACGATGCCGTCTTCGGCGCGCTTGTAGGAGGCGCCGGTCGGACAGACGGTGACGCATTGGGCGTCCTCGCAGTGCAGGCAGCTCTTCGGCAGATAGATCGTGCGCCCATTCGCGACGTCGCCCGCTTCGTAAGTGAAGACGCGACAAAGCCAGGGGCCGCGCGGCGCGCGGCCGCAGGGTTCGATGTCGGTCAGCGGTCCCGCCGCGCCGCCGTCGTTTCCCTCCTTGCAGGCGACCGCGCAGGCGTGACAGCCGACGCAGAGGTCGAGATCAATCAACAGGCCAAGTCGCCGCTGCGGCCGCTCGGCAGGCAACGCGGTCATCGAGCGCGCGTCCCCGCTTTGCCGAGTCTGCGGCGCAGCGGCCGCGAAAGACCGACCGGCGGCGAGATCGCCTCGAATTGGGGCTCGGAGCCGTGTCCGCGCTCCGCAAGTCTCTCGATCCGCACCCTGAGGTCGTACCACGCCGCCTGGCCCGTGACCGGATCGGCGTTGAGCGGCCGCTTTCCGCTCGCGTCCGCGGGCAGACGCTCGTCGATGAGATGGTTGAGCAGGAAGCCCTCGCGCGATTCCGGTGCGTCGGGAGCGAGATTCCACGCGCCGCGCCGCTTGCCGATCGCGTTCCATGTCCACACGGTGTCGCGCTGGACGCCGTCCATGATCTTGACCGGGGCAACGATTGCGCCGTTGCGGCTAACGATGCGGACACGCTCGCCGTCTGCGAGCCCCATCGTTTTGGCGAGCGCGGCGCTGACGACGAGCGCGTTGCGGTCGATGATCTGCCGCAACCAGGCGTTCTGCGATCCCCAGGAGTGGTACATCGGCGACGGCCGCTGGGTAATCGCGTGCAGCGGAAAGCCGCCTGCGTCGGCCTCTGCGTCTTCGAGCGGCGCGCTCCAGGACGGCAACGGGTCCATCGCGGCGATCAGCCGCACGCGCAGGCGATCGGGCGGTTGGATCGGCCCGTGACCCTGCGCAGCGAGACGGAATCGCTGCAGCGGCTCGGCGTAGAGCTGCATGACGATCGGCTCACGCCTCGTGATCCACCCCATGGAGGCGGAGAAATCAAGGTAGTCGCGATTGGCGAACTTGTAGAACCTCTGGTTGGCCGGCAGTTCATAGCGCCAGAAGCAGCCGTTGGCGACATAAGCATCGAGCTGGCGTGAATTGGGCGGCCCGCGACCAACGCTCTCGCCTTCGGCGCCGCGCCAACCGGCGAGCGGGCCGATTCCGGGCGCGCGCTCGTGACGGACGAGATAGTCGGCGTAGCCGCCGGGATATTTCGGCTTGCCGTCCGCGTCGATCATGCCCGGCAAGCCGAGCCGAGCGCCGAGATCGAGCAGCGCCGACTGGAAGTCGCGTACGTCGCGGTCGGGCGCGACGACCGGCTGGCGGATTGAATCGGCAACGCCGTCGGCGTCGGAGATCGGCCGGTCGAGCAGCGAGATACAATCCCAGCGCTCGAGAAAGGTCGTGTCGGGCAAAACGAGGTCGGCGTAGGCGACGGTCTCGGAGAAGAAGGCGTCGCTGACGATGAAATGGGGAATGCGGTATTCGCCGGTCGCCTCGTCCCTGTCGGTCAGCATGCGCATGACCGAGGCAGTGTTCATCGACGAGTTCCACGCGACGTTTGCCATGAAGACTAGGAGGGTGTCGATCGTGTAGGGTTCGCCCGCCACGGCGTTGGGAATCGCCATTTGCATCAGCCCATGAGCGGCGAACGGCGCCTCCCAGGAGAAGGCCTCGTCGATACGCAGCGGCTTGCCTTCCGCGTCGATCAGCAGATCCTCGGGCGCCGTCACGAAGCCGAGCGGCGGGCCCGACAGCGGGGTCAGCGGCGCGGTCGCCTTGCCTGCCGGCTTCTGCGCCGGCGGCGCTGGCTTGGGGTAGGGCGGGCGGAAGCGGAATCCGCCGGGACAGTCGATCGCGCCGATCAGCAGCTGCAAAATATGGATCGCGCGGCATGTCTGGAAGCCGTTCGAATGCGCCGAGATCCCGCGCATCGCGTAGATCGAAACCGGCCGGCCGACGAAAGATTCATGACGGCGGCCAGCGCAATCGGTCCACGGCGTCGCGACTTCGATCGTCTGACGGAAGGCGACGTCGGCGATTTCGGCGGCGACGCGACGGATCACGCCGGCTTCGACGCCGCAACGCGACGCGACGGCGTTCGGGCTGTAGGCGGGATCGCAAAATCGCTCGATCGCCAGTGCGAGGCAGGGGCGCGCGCGGCGGCTATCCGGCAGCGCGAAGAAGCCGGAAAGCGCCGGATCGGCGTCATCGGCGCCGGCCGTAGAGAGGCGCTCAGCGGCGCGATCGTAGATCAGCGGTCGACCGTCGCCGTCGCGGGCGAACAGGCCGTGATCCGGGTCCCTCGGCGCGTCAACGACCAGCCACGGCGCGTTGGTGTAGCGCGCCAGATAGGCGAGATCGACCTGGCGCGCCGCGATCAGCTCGTGGATCAGCGCCATGACGAACATGCCGTCGGCGCCGGGGCGAACGCCGATCCATTCGTCGGCGACCGCCGAATAGCCGGTGCGCACGGGGTTGATCGACACGACTTTGGCGCCGCGCGCCTTCAGCGCCGAGAGTCCGGCCTTGATCGGATTCGAGGCGTGATCCTCGGCGACGCCGAGCAGCAGCAGGTATTTCGTCCGCTCCCAGTCTGGTTCGCCGAATTCCCAGAACGATCCGCCGATGGTGTAGAAGCCGGCCGCCGCCATGTTGACCGAGCAGAAGCCGCCGTGGGAGGCGAAATTCGGCGTGCCGAACTGTGTCGCCCACCAACCGGTCAGCGCTTGGCTCTGGTCACGGCCGGTGAAGAAGGCGAGCTTCTTCGGGTCGGTCGCGCGAATCGCGCCGAGCCAATCGGCAGCGATCGAGAGCGCCTCGTCCCGTTCGATCTCGATGAACGCCGCTTTGCCGCGCTCGCCGACCCGCTTCAGCGGCTTGCGCAAACGCGCGGGCGAAGCCTGCTGCATGACCGCGGCGGCGCCTTTGCCGCACAGGACGCCCTTGTTGACCGGATGATCGGGATTGCCTTCGACATGAACGACGCGCCCATTGCGGACGGTCACGCGTACGCCGCAGCGACAGGCGCACATGTAGCAGGTGGTCGTCTTGACGGTGTCCGGCGTCGCCTCGCCAGCGATGCCTCGAGAGCGCCGCGGCGATCCTTCGTGCGTCGTCTCGGTCATCGTTCCGCCCCAGGCGCGCCGTTCGGCTGCCGCCTCTGACCATAGACTATTATTATCATAGATTTTATTGATATAGATCAGCCAACGGGCCTGCGCCCCCGACCGCGCGCCTTCAGCCTTCAGCCCTCAAACTCGATGATCGAAAGGCCGGCGTTATAGTCGGTGGCGTAGATCAGGCCCGCGGCGTCGACGAACACGTCGGCGCTCTGGATCACCTTCGGTCGGCCGGCGCGGCGGTCGATCATGTGGATCGGCGCGGCAGGGACGAAGGCGCCGATCTCGCGCGGCTGATAAGGATTGCTGATGTCGAAGGCGCGCACGCCGGCGTTCTGCCAGGTGGCGAAGATGACGTTTGACGAGACAAACGAGCCCTCCCGGTTTTCGTGCAGGTTGTGCGGTCCGAAATGGGCGCCCTTGGCGACATAATCCGCTTCCGTCGGGCTCGGAAAAGTCGAGATCGACACCGGATTGGCGGGCTCGCGGATGTCGAACACCCAGACGTGCTTGCGCCCGTCCCCTTCCGCATCGGCGACCGCCTCGTCGGCGACGATCAGCAAATTGCGGTCGGGCAGCGGCAGCGGCGAATGCGTGCCGCCGCCGTAGGGCGGCGACCAGTTGCGCCAGGCGACCAGCCGCGGCTTGGCCTTGTCGGCGACGTCGAGGATGGTCAGGCCGCCGTCGCGCCAGCAGGCGTAGGCCGTGTCGCCGGCGACCAGCGCGTGATGGAGCGCGTATCGTTTGTCGCTTGGCCAGGTCGGTGTCTCGCCCTCGGCGCGGTTCAGGCCCGGCAGCCAGTAGCGCCCGACCTCGAACGGCCGCGTCGGGTCGGCGACGTCGACGATCAGCAGGATATAGTCGGCGAAACCATCGAGCAGCGCCGACACATAGGCGTAGCGGCCGCCGTCGTGCCAGATGCGGTGCGGCCCGACCCCGGCGATCGGGAGGAAGCCGATCTGCCGCGGCGCGCGAGGCTGCGCAATGTCGTAGATCGCGACGCCGGCCGACCAGTCGCGCGCCCGCGCTTCGCCGAGCGCGTCGCCGACCGAGCGGCTGTAATAGGCGTTTTCATTGTCGAACCGCATTCTCGCGAAGACGTCGAGCGCGTGGACGACCAGCAGCAGATCCCCGTGCGTCTGCAGGTGGATCGACCAGGTGTTGGGCGGCGAGGGGACGAACCAAGTCTCGCCGGGGCGCCTGGGATCGCGCACGTCGACGATGGTGAAGCCGCCCGACCAGGGATGGGCGACATAGGCGTAGCCGCGATGGACCATCACCTGCAGCCCGTCGCCCCGTCCGCCCTGCTCGGAATGACCGACCAGCCGCATCTTATGGGCGTAGTCCGGCGGCGGCAGTTCGACCATCTTCGCTTTCTCGAATCACGGAAGGGGGCGTCGGCGCGGAAGCGCGCCGACGCGGAGGCACGCGTCACTTTGGTGCGGGAATCCACGCCGCCGTCGCGGCGTCGCTGGCGCGGAACGCCGGAATCTTCGCCGCGAGATCCTCGATCGTCGCGATCTTGTTGTCGATCAGCTCGGCGCGAGTGACCAGCGACGGCTTGACCAGGATTGAATGGCCGGGATCCTGGCCGGCGATCGCCAGCGCAACGCCGCGCACCGAGACCTCGCCGACCACGGCGGCGTTGGTGGCGGCGGTGGCGACCCACGGGCTGTTCGCCTCGGTGATCGCCTGGATGTCGGAGGTCGAGATGTCGACGCCGTAGATCTTGACCTTGTTCGCCACGCCCAGTTCGTCGATCGCCAGCTTCGCGCCGCGGGCGAACTCGTCCCACGGGGTGAAGATCGCGGTGATCTCGGGATGGGCGCGCAGGGTGGCCTTGGTCTGGTCGGCGACCGACGCGGCGACGGAATCGTTGACCACGCCCCACACCGCGCGCTCTTCGAGGCCGTGCGTCTTGGCGAATTCCTTCCATACTTCGTAGCGGCGGTCGAGCGGCGCGAAGCCGGCGACATAGACGACGCCGCCCTTGACCCCGTCGCCCTGCTCCTTGACGAGCTGGTCGAGCGTTAGCCGCGCCATGTCGTGGTCGCTCTGCTCGACCTGAGCGATCTTGGGGTTGTCGAGGTTGACGTCGTAGGCAACGACCTTGATGCCGGCGTCCACCGCCTTCTGGGCGACGTCCTTGAGCGCCTCGGGCTTGCCGTTGTTGATGACCAATCCGTCGACCTTGAGATTGATCGCCTGCTCGATCAATTGACGCTCGGCGTCAGGGTCCTGCCGGGCCTCGGAAATGCGCAGGTCGACGCCTAGGGCGTCGGCTTGCCGTTTGGCGCCCGCTTCAAAGGCCTGCAGCCAGTCGCCGCCGCCGATGAAGTTGACGACGGCGATCTTGACGCCGCCCTTGTCGAACGGCGACGGCGCGCCGGGTAGTCCCCCGGCGAGCGCAGCCGAGGCGCTCAGCAGGGCGGCTGCCGCCGCCCCGCCCAGTCGAAAAGTCATTCGCTGCATTGATCGTTTGTCCTCTTTCTGCCCCGTCTTCCGGTCAATCCGGAATCCATGCCGCCTTCGCCGCGCCCGACTTGCCGAACGCCGACACCTTGGCCGACAGCTCCTCGATCGTCGTCACGCCAGCGCTCGTCAGCGCCGCCTGGGTCAGCAGTGTCGGCTCGACGATGATCTGCTTGCCTGGATCGCCGCCCGCGACGGCGATCGCCGCTGCGCGGATCGACACCGCGCCGACCACCGCCGGATTGGTCGCAACGGTCGCCACCCACGGGCTGTCCTTTTCCGTGATCTCGCGGATGTCGGCAGTCGAGACGTCGGCCGAATAGACTTTCACCTTGCCGGCGAGGCCGAGCTCGTTGATCGCGAGCTTCACGCCACGCGCGAATTCGTCGTAGGGCGCGAAAACGACGGTGATCTCGGGGTGGGCGCGCAAGGCCGCCTTGGCCTGATCGGCGACCGTCGTCGCGGTCGTCGCGTCGACCGCGCCGAAGCGCGCGACCTCCTCGATGCCCGGATATTTCTGCTTGAACTCGGTCCACACCTCGTCGCGGCGATCGAGTGGCGCGAAGCCGGCGACGTAGACGTAACCCGCTTTGAACTTTTCGCCGTTGTCCTTGATCGCTTGCTCGAGCGCGAGACGGGCGAGCTGGTGGTCGCTCTGCTCGACCTGCGGGATCTTGGGATTGTCGAGGTTGACGTCGAACGCGATCACCTTGACGCCGGATTCGAGCGCCTTCTGCGCCACGTCCTTGAGCGACTCGGGCAGGCCGTGGTCGATCACGATACCTTTGACGCCGAGATTGACCGCCTGTTCGATCTGTTCGCGCTCTTCGGTTGCGTCCTGCTTGCCGGGGAAGACGCGCAGATCGACGCCGAGCGCCTTGGCTTGGGTTTCAGCGCCCGACTGGTAGGCCTGGAAGAAGTCGCCGGCCGAGATGTAGCTGACTAGGGCGAGCTTGACGCCGCCCTTGTCGAACGGCGCCGGCGCGCCGGCGATTCCGGCGGCGAGCGCCGGAATGGCGGCGGCGGCGAGCAAGGCGGCCCCGATGGGCCAACGCGAGAGATGACGTGTCATTGTGAGGTTCCTTTCCCGTCTAAGGAGATTTGGCAGGATCATGTCGTCGATCGACCGAGGCCGTAGGTCAGCCCCAGCGCGCCGACGAGCACCGCGCCCTTGACGAAATCCTGCGTGTAGTAGGGCACGTTCAGCATGGTGAGCCCGTTGAGGAGCACACCGACGAAGATCGCACCGACGACCGCGCCGAACACGTTCGGCCGCCGCGCCGCCAGCACGGCGAAACCAATCAGCGACGCGGCGACCGCGTCGAGCAGCAGCGAGGCGCCGGAAGAGACGTCGCCGCGGCCGACGCGCGCGGCGACGATCACGCCGCCGAGCGAGGCCAGCGTCGCTGACAGCGCATAGGCGAGGGTCTTCAACCGCTCGGTGCGCGCGCCGGCAAGGCGGGCGGCGATCTCGTTGCCGCCCACCGCGAACAGCAGCCGGCCGATCCGGGTGCGTTCGGTCAGCACGAAAGCGAGCGCGCCGATCGCCAGCATCAGCAGGACCGGGATCGGCGCGACGTCGAAAGCGCGCGATCGGCCAATGGCGAGAAAGGCGGGATCGAACGCGCCATTGGCGGATGCGCCGCTCGGCAGGATGAGGCCCGTGGCGATCGAGCGCCCGGCGGTCGGAATGAGCTGCAAGCCGGTGAGCAGGAAATTCATCGCCAGCGTCGCCAGCAGGTCGGGCACGCCGACGACGACGATCAGCGTCGCGTTGGCGAGGCCGACGACCAGCCCGAAGGCAAGCGCGAGCGCCACCGTCTCGATCGCGTCGAAGCGCCAGACCACCATCGCGTAGCTCGCCGCCATCACGCTCGACGCCGCGACCGCGCCGACCGAGAGGTCGAAGCCGCCGACCGCCATGCTGATCGTCACCCCGACGGCGAGGATCGCGACGACCGACACCGCCTGCAGCACGCTCATGAAGTTGGCGACGCCGAGGAACGCCGGCTCGGCGGCGGCGAAGACGACAACGAGAAGGGCGAGCAGCAGGAACACGGACCCCCGACGCAGAAAGCCGCCGACGCGGCGGGCGCCGCCGCTCGCGGCGACAGGTTCGGAGGAGACATTCGGCGCAGCGCTCATGACGAAACTCCAGACGCGGCGAGGCCGGCGTCGGCCGTCGGCGCGGAAAACGGCCTCAAGCCGCGGTCGTCGAGGAAGACAATGCGGTCGGCGACTTCGAGCGCCTCCTCGGGGTCGGACGTCGCAATCAGCGTCGCGACGCCGGACTGGGCGCGCACCGCCGCGGCGATGTCGGCGCGGGCGCCGACGTCGACCCCCTGGAACGGTTCGTCGAGCAGCATCAGACGCGGCTCAACCGCCTGCCAGCGCGCCAGCACGACTTTCTGCTGATTGCCGCCGGACAATGTGTCGAGGCGCGCGTCGGGCCCGCTGGCGCGAATGCCGAGCCGCCGGATCGCGCCGACGGCGTGCGCGCGCTCGACTCCGGCGCGCAGAAAGCCGCTGGGAAACCAGCGACGGAGATGCGGCAGCGCGATCGCCGCCGAGAGCGTGCCGCCTGGCCAGTCGGCCGGCGCGAGCGAGGTGCGCCGCCGATCCTCGCCGGCCATGTGCACGCCGGCGGCGATCGCGTCGGCTGGATTGCGCGGTCGCCAGGGGCGGCCGTCGAGCCGGATGTCGCCGGCGACAATCGGCAGCGCGCCGAACAGGGTCAGCAGGAGCCGCGACTTGCCGGCGCCGAGCGGGCCGGTGATCGCGACGACTTCGCCAGCCCGCACGGCGAGATCGAGCGACGGGCCGTCGCGGCGAAGCCGCAACGCGGAAATCTCGAGCGCCGCCTCGCCGGCGACCTCGCGCGCGGCGATATGCGCGCCGGCGAGCGGCCGGCCGATCATCGCTTCGAGCGCGGCCGAAAAGTCAATCGGCCGCGCGAACGCCGCAGCTGCGCGGCCGCCACGCAACACGAGAACGCGGCTGGCGAGGCGACGGAGATCCTGGGTGCGATGGGAAATATAGAGAATGGCGAGACCGCGCGCGGCAAGACCCTCGAGAATGGCGAACAACCGCTCGCTTTCCGCGGTCGACAGGCTGGCGGTGGGCTCGTCGAGGATCAGCACGCGCGCCTGTGAGGCGAGCGCGCGGGCGATGGCGATCAACTGCCGCTCGGCCGGGCCGACATCGGCGAAGTCGCGGTCGAGCGGCAGCGCGAAGCCGGAGGCCTCGGCGATCGCCGCCGCCTGGCGGCGGATCGAGGCGGGCGAGAGGAAAAATCCGGACCTACCATTGGCGAAGCGGTCGATCAGCAGCGTCTCGGCGACGGTCAGGCCTGGCGCGCCGGCGCGGTCGGTCGCCTGATGGATCGCGACCACGCCGGCTCGGGCCGCCTCGCCAGGCGTCGACGGGCGATAGGGGTTGCCGTCGAGGCTGAGTTCGCCGGCGTCGGCCCGCGTCGCGCCGACGAGGATATTGACCAGCGTCGATTTGCCGGCGCCGTTCGCGCCCATCAGCCCAACGATCTCGCCCCCGGCGAGCTCGAAGTCGACGCCGCTCAACGCCCGGGTCGAGCCGAAGCGCTTGGCGATAGCGCGCCCGCGCAGCGCGACCGGCTTTCTTTCAGCGGCGGTCATGGCGCAAAGCCCGGATCGAGGTCGGCGCGGTCGAACTTTGGCAGCGCGGCGACCAGCGCGGCGATGTCACGATAGCGATCGGGTTCGACGAGCAGCGAACACGCCAGGCTCAGCGCGCGCGCCTGCGCCCGTGCGCGCTTGTCTGGGTCGACGATGACGAGAAAATCCTCGATCTGGGCGAAGCCGACGATGCGGCGGATGACCTTCGTCGCGAGAAAGCCGATCGCGTCGCGGCAGAGATCGTCGAGATAGGCGAGAATGATCTCGGAGCGCCGCCGCGCGCCGGCCGGGTCGCCGAAGTGGCTGTCCGGCAGCCCGTCGCCCCCCGGCGTCGCCTCGGCCGCGATTTCCAAGAAGCGGCGGCGGAAGGCGGTCCAGAAGGCGACGATGTTCTGCTCGATCGCCGCCCGCGCCGCGGCCGCTTTGCCGCCCTCGGCGTGGAACGGCTTAGCGAACCAGGCCATGACCAGATGGGCGATGAAATTGCCGACGTCGAAGCCGGTCGGCCCGACCCAGGCGAACTCACCGTCGATGACGCGCGTCTCTTCCGGCGTGACCATGATCGAGCCGGAATGGAGATCGCCGTGCAGCAGCGATTGCGTCTTGGTGAGATAGGCGAGACGCAGGCGCGCCGCGGCGCTTTTGATCTCGACGTCGCGCCGCAGCGTCGCCGCCCAGGGCTCCAGCGCAGGCGCGATCTTGTTGCGGGCGCTCTTCGTATAGGGATCGAGGAAGATGAGATCGACGGAGATCCGCTGTAGCGCTAGGTTCTGCGAGAAGAGCGCAATATCCGCCGCGCGCGTCTCGAACGGCGCGGCGAGGTCGGACGTGCGGACGCTCGCCTCGGCGACATATTCGGCGACGTCGGCGGCGAGCCGCGGATAGCGGCGGCCAGCGATCAGCCCCTTGCGCAGAATGATATGCGGTTCGAGCTTCTCCATGACGATCAGCAGCAGCTCGGGATCGAAATGGAAGAGCGTCGGCGCGAGCCGCCCGACGAACGGTGCGAGCCGCGCCGAATAGGCAGTCTCGAAGCGGGCGCGGCTGGCGTCGAGCGGCCACGTGTCCTTGGCGACCCGCACGTAGGGCAGCGACTGCTTAGCGCAGACGCCGCCGTCCGGCCCGTCGACCAGGAAGACCGAATTGAGATTGCCGTCGGCGACGTCGCGCACGCGCCAGGCGCTCGGCGCGCCGCCGAGGCGCGCGCGGATTTCCGGCAAGCCAGCGAGAACGTCGACCACGCTCGCGGCGTCGAGCACGCGATAGGCGCGCGGCGCCGCCGCAGGCGCCGGTTCGAAAGCGAGAAAGGAAGATGACGCCTGACTCATGCGGCAAGCCGATCGTTGCTGGATGAAAACGCCGAGCTCATCGCCGCGGGTAGAGGATGATTTCGGAGAAGTCGGCGACGGCCAACCAGCGCGGGTCTGAGCTGGCGCCGTCCTTGACGATGTGAGCGACCTTCAGTCCGGCGCCTTCGGCGGCGGCGAGCTCGGCGGGATTGTCGGAGCAGAAGAGGATCGTCGCTGGCGCGACGCCGATACGTGCGGCGATGCGAGCATAGGAATCCGCCTCGGTCTTCGCGCCGACGCCCGTATCGAAGCGACCGGCGAACAGCGGCCGCAGATCGCCGGCGGCTGAGTGCTCTAGGAACAGCTCCTGCGCCTGAAGCGACCCCGACGAATAGACGTAGAGTGGGACGCCCTCGTCGCGCCAACGCCGCAGCGCCGCCAGCGCGTCGGGATAGATCGGCGGCGAGAAGGCGCCCGCGGCATAGCCTCTCGCCCAGATTAGCCCCTGCAGCGCTTTCAGCGGCGGCGCTTTCACGTCGTCGCGCCGCCACGCCTCCAGGGCGGCGAGCGGGTCGGCGCCGCCGGCGAGGCGGCGCGCCGCTTCGAGCTGCGCCGCCACTTCCGGCTCGCCGCCATGGCGGCGCAGGAACTCGGAAAGCCGCGCAGCGGCGTAGGGAAACAGCGTGTCGCGGACATAGGCCAGGGGACTGATCGTCCCCTCGATGTCGATGAGCACGGCCTCGATCGCGATGATCGGAGCCGCGTCACGCCGCGCCCTCGCGCCGTCGATCGCCGCGGTCATCGATCAGGCCGCCTTCTCGTATTTTGGGAAGCCTTCGGCGATGGCATCGCCGGTGTAATGCGCGACCCAGCCCTCCTGACTGTTGAACAGCCGGATGCAGGTGAATTCGCCGACCTCGCCGCCGTCGAACCAATGGCTCGTGCCTTGCGGCACGTAGAGCAGGTCGCCGGCCTCGCCGACGATCTCAAGCACGCGGTCGCCGATATGCAGGTAGAAGGCGCCGCTGCCCTCGACGAAGTAGCGCACCTCGTCTTCGTCATGGGTATGTTCGGCGAGAAACTTCTTCCGTAAGGCCGGCCAATTCGGGTTGCCGGGCTTGATCGACACGACGTCCGCGGTGACGTAGCCGCGCTCCTGCTTCAGCCGGTCGATCTCGTGGTCGTAGGCGGAGAGAATGTCGTCCGGCGTCGCGCCGGGTTTCAGCGGCTCCGAAGCCGACCAGCGCTCGATCCCGGCGCCGACGGCGACCAGCTCGCGCTGGATGGTCGACAGTTCGTGACTGTCGAGATGGACGTCGCTCGAATCGTCGGCCGAATAGATAATGAGTCGAGTCATGGTCGCAGGCTCCTTTCGCTGAGGATCTGGTGGAACAAGGTCTCGAGGGCTTCGAGATGCCGCCAGGCCTCGGCGGGGTCGCGGCCCCACGCGTAGAGGCCGTGGCCGGCGAGCAGATAGCCGGGCGCGCGCACGGCGTCCGACGACGGCGGAGCGGCGAAGCGAGTGGCGACACGCTCGGCGAGCGCCGGGATGTCTTGGTCGTTGGCGAAGACCGGGACTTCGATCGTCGCCTCGTGCGTCGTGACGTCGCGCAGCGCCTTCTGCAGCTCCCAGCCATGCAGGCACACGGCGCCGCTGGCCCGCTGGAGGCGGCTGATCACGCTCGAAGCCGGCGCGTGGACATGAAAGATCGCGCCGATTTCTGGCGCGTCGCGGTAGAGGCGGACATGCAAGCCCGCCTCGGCCGAAGAGCCCGGCCGCAGCGGCTGATCGAGCGGCTGAACGAGGATGTCGCCCGCCGCGAGCCCGCCCTTGTCGACGCCGCTGCGGGTGACCGCGACGCGATCGGCGTCGACGCGCGCCGAGAAATTGCCCGAGGTCGCGGGAGTCCACTGGCGGCTGGCGGCCAGGCGTCCGGCGGCGATGACCGCGGAGACGGCGGCGGCGACGTTGGCGTCGGGCGGAAGCGGCGCGTTCATCGGCTCAGGCCCTCGCGGTCTCATCCAAGCGAGACATGCTCGAAACTCCTTGCAAGCGGGGAAGCAGGCGCGGCAGAGGCGCTCGAAACGCTCTCGAGCGCGCGCGCGATCTCTTCGAGCGCCTCGCGCGTCGCCGCGCCCTCAATGAACAGGCGGGAGCGGCGCCGCGCGACGTCTTCAGCGTTGGTCGCCATTTCCTCGTGGGCGAAGAAGCGGACTTCACCGAGCGTCAACCTGCCGTCGGCGATCGGCGCGCTCCCCTCCGGCGAAGCGAGGTAGGCGGCGACGCGCTCGGCGCGCGAGCCGTAGGTCGCAATCAGCCGCTCGGCGGCCGCGACCTCGATGCCAAATCGCGCGGCGAGACCAAGGACGGCGCGGGCCCGCTCGTTGGCGTCGCGCGGGAAGTCGCGTCCGCCGCCGATCGGCAGCCGCTCGGTCGAGACGCGGCGTGGGCGACCGAGCGCGACCAGCGCTGCGTCGGCGGCGTCGGCGGCGATCGTGCGAAACGTCGTCCACTTGCCGCCGACGATCGAAACGAGCGTGCGTCCGCCGTCTCCGGCGTGGACATAGATCGCGTGGTCGCGGCTACGTCCGGTGAGATCATCGCCGCCGGCGGCGACGAGCGGCCGGACGCCGTGTAATCGGCCAAGGATGTCGCCGGCGTCGACGCGCGCCTGCGGGAACAGATGACGCAGCGCCGCGAGCAGATAGTCGTCTTCGGCTGCGGTCGGACGCGACGCGTCGGCGTCGGCGACCGGCGTTTCGGTCGGACCGAGCAGGACGTTGTCGCCGATCGCATAAACGCAGCACAGCCGGCGCCGGCCCGGGTCGGGATCGCCATCCTCGAAGAACAGCAGATCGTCGCCGAGCGCCGCGGCGACCTCAGGCGCGCGGAGCAGCAGGTGCGTCCCGGCGACGCCGTCGACGATCTTCGCCTCGATGCCGAACACGCGCGCGACTTGATTGGCGCTCGCGCCGGCGGCGTTAACGACGACCTTGACGCGCGCGAATGTCTCGACGCCCGAGACGCGATCGCCAATGACCAGTCGGTGTGCGACCGGCCGCGCCTCAGCGTAATTCAGCGCGACCGATCCGCTCCCTTGGGCGACCGCGTCTTCGATCAGTTCGATCGCGATGCGCTCGGGCGAGGCGATCAGCGCCTCGTATTCGTAGACGGCGGCGCGGTAGCGCGGCGAGACGCCGGGATAGCGGCGGGCAAGCGCGGCGCGCGAGAACATTCCGCCGCGCGGCAGAAGGCGTGTTTCGCGCGCCAGCGTCTCGTAGAGCGCAACGGCGGCGCGCAGGATGACCGCGCCCGGCAACGAATGGCCTTCCGCCAAACCGAAAGCGCGCAGCGCGGCCGTCGCGGCGCCGCCGAGCCAATCTTCGCTCGGCAGCACGATGCGCAGCAGCCGCGTTTGGTGCGGCGCGGCGGCAACGAACAGATTGCGCTCGTTCGACGCGCGCTTGACCAGCCCGAGCTCGCCCTTCTCGAGATAGCGGAAGCCGCCCTGCGCCACCCGGGTGAGCGCTCCGCTCGCGCCGCTGGCGAAATCGCTGCGCTCGATCAGCAGACAGCGCAGCCCCTGGGCCGAGAGGTCGCGCAGCGTCGCCGCCCCGGCGATCCCGCCGCCGACGATCAGCGCGTCGAAATCCGGATCTGCCTCGATTTCCGAGAGGATGCGCCGACGATCGAGGAGCGGAGTGCTCGCAGTCACGCGGCGACCTCCAGCAGTTCGACCTCGTCGAACGAGGCGATGGCGGGAAAACGGCCGTCCGCTTTCAGGCCTTCGCGCACGACCTGGACGGTGGCGACGCCCTGCGACTGCGCCGCTTCCAGCTCGCGCGGATTGTCGCTGAAGAACAGGAGGTCGCGTGGCGCGAGCCTAAGCGCCGCGGCGATGCGTCCGTAGGAAGCGGCGTCGACTTTCGCCCCAATGCGCGTGTCAAAGTGGCGGGTGAAGAGATAGCTGAGATCGCCTTCCGGGCAATTCTGGAAGAACTGCGTCTGGCACTGCACCGAGCCGGACGAGAAGATGTGCAGCGGCAGCCCCGCGGCGCGCCAGCGCGCCAGCGTAGCAAAGGCGTCGGGATAGATATGGCCGACGAGTTCGCCGCTCTGGTAGCCGCTGATCCAGACGAGGCCCTGCAGCAGCTTGAGCGGCGGCGCCTTGGCGTCCTCGTCGATCCACCTGTAGAGCGCGTCGAGCGGCGCGACGCCGGGCGGCGCGAGCGCGCGCGTCTCTGCGAGCGCCTTGACGATCGCCGGTTCGCGGCGATGGGCGTCGAGATAGGCGGCGATGTGTCTGCGCGTGTAAGGGTAGTGCGTGTCGACGACGTGCGGCAGCGAAGAGATCGTGCCCTCGATGTCGAGCAGAACGGCCGCCGGGCGGGCAAAAACGGGCATGATCATTCTCCGATTCGAGACGTCGACCTGGAAGCGTCGTCTCATTGGCTTCGACGCGAGCTGAAACTGAGCGCCAGCACTAGGAAGATCAGCGCACCGTCGCCGACCTGCTGCCAGTAGAAGGACACGCCGACCAGCAGCAGCCCGTTTTTGACGATGCTGAGCAACAGGACGCCGAGCAGCGTTCCGGCCACATTGGCCCGGCCGTGCGCGCTGAAGGTGGTGCCAAGGAAAGTCGCGCCGATCGCGTCGAGCAGATAAGCGTTTCCCGACAAGGGAGCATAAGACCGCACCGACGACGAAAGGATAATCCCGGCGACGCCCGCCAGCAGCGCGGCGTTGACCATCACCGCGGCGACGTCGCGGCGCGCCGGCAGGCCGGAATAGCGTGCAACTGCGGGCCCGACCCCGAGCGCGAGAACCCGACGGCCGAAGACGCTCGCGCCGAACAAGAGAAAGGTCGCGAGAATGCCGCCGCCGACCAGCCAGAGCCGCGCCATCTCGACGAGCGAAAAGATGGGGCGCGGCGGGCCAGCGATCAGATAGATCGGCGTGCCGCCGTCGGTGAAGAGCTGCTGCACGCTCTGGGCGATGAACAACGTGCCGAGGGTGGCGAGGAACGGCGGGACGCGCAGGCCAGCGATCAGGACGCCGTTGAAGGCGCCAACGACGGCCGCGCCGACGAGGCCCGCGGCGACCGCCAAGGCGGGAGAGCCATTTTGCGTCAGCACTTCGATATAGGCGAGGCTGGCCATGTCGACAGACGCGCCGATCGACAAATCGATGCCTCCAGTCGCCACGACCAGCGTCATGCCGAGCGAGACGAGCGAGAGAATCGCGAAATGATTGACGACGACGCTCTTCAAATTGGCGAACGTCAGGAAGGTCGGCGACGCGAGCGAAAAGGCCACGAACAGGACGACGAGCGCCGCGACGACGCCATAGCGGGAGAGTCTGTTCATGCTGCGGCCTCCCGTCGGCCGAGTGTGGTGCAGGCAACCACGAATAGGATCAGGACACCCTGGACGCCGTTGATCCAGTAACTGGAGATGTTGACGAGTTGAAATCCGTTGGCGAGCAGGCCGATGAACAGGACGGATAGCAACGTTCCGCCGATCGTCGGGACCAATCGTCTGGAGAACACGACGCCGAGAAGAGCCGCCACCACGACGGAGAGCAAAATGTCCGCCGAGCCCGGCGACGAGCCGGTGAGATAGGCCGCCGACAAGACGCCCGCCAGCGCGCCGAGGATCCCGCTGACGAGATAGCTGCCCGCGATGTACAGCGAGAGTGGGAGGCCGGCGGCGCGCGCCGCCTCTGGATGCGCGCCGATCGCATGCAGACGCAACCCGCCGGGCGTCGACTGCACGGCGGGCAGCACGACCAGGGTCACGAGGACGAGCGCATAGGCCATAATCGGGACGCCGAACGGCCCGACGTCCGAGAGCCAGGTGAGAAACGGCGAACTCGCGGTGACGACGCTGTTTTGGGTGAGTACGAATTCCAGGCCGTTGACGATCTTCGACACGGCAAGGGTCGCAAGAAGCGGAAGAATTCGGAGCCAGACGACGGCGACGGCGTTCAGTGCGCCGACGGCGAGGCCGGCGGCGAGCGTCGCAGCGACGGCCAGGAGGTCGGACTGCCCGTTCTTGATCAGCGTGGCATAGATCGCCGCTGACAGGCCGAGGTTGGCCGCCAGCGACAGGTCGATGCCGCCTTGGACGACGTTGCCGCCGCCGCCGATGACGACGATCGTCAATCCGAAGGCGAGAAGACCGAGAATCGCCGACTGCTGCAAGACGTTGGCGAGATTGCCGAACGACAGAAAGGTCGGCGCCGCGACGGCGAAGACCAGGATGATCAGGCCGAACGCGCCGTAAGCCCCGACCCGCAGAACCGGGGCGAGCGAATGAGTCTCAAGCCGCAGCGACACGAGCCTCATCCATGTCTTTGCCGGTCGTGGCGAGATTGAGCAGACGATCCTGATCGGTCTCGGCGCTTGGTAGATCGGCGACGATCTTGCCGCGGTAAAAGACCAGAATGCGATCCGACAGCCCGATCAGCTCGAGCAAGTCGGAAGAGACCAGCAACACCGCGGCGCCTTGTTCGGCGAGAGCGGTGATCTCGCGGTAGATGTCGACTTTCGCGCCGACGTCGACGCCCACCGTCGGTTCATCGAGAATGATGAGGTCTGATCCCTGCACCAGCCATTTCGACAACACGACCTTCTGCTGATTGCCGCCGCTGAGCGAGCGAACCAGAGTTTCGGTTGACGGCGTGCGAATCCCGAGCCGGTCGACGAAGCCGCCGACGGTCGTTCTCTCTTGGGACACGTTGAGGAATCCCCAGCGCGAGAAACGGCCCAGCGACGACAGAGAGGCGTTTTCGCGCACGGTGAGATCGAGCGAGACGCCGTGTGCGCGACGGTCCTCGGGCACGAAACCGATCCGGCGTGCGACGGCCGCGACCGGCGAGCCGAGCTTTATCCGCTCGCCGCGCAGCAAGATTTGGCCGCCGGTCGGCTTGGCGAGACCGAACAGCGCGCTGGCGAGCGTTTTGGCGCCGGATCCGACGAGACCAGTGACTCCCAGGATTTCGCCGCGGCGCAGCGTCAGCGAGACGTCGGAAAAGTCCCCCTCGCGCGTCAGAGCTTCCGTCACGAGGAGCGGCGCGCTGAGTTGGCGATTGCGCGGTGGGAAGAGATCGTTGACCTTGCGATCGATCATCAGGGCGACGACGCCGGCGGTGGGCGTCGTGCGCGGATCGACGGTCGCGACTTCCGCGCCGTTGCGCAGCACCGTGACGCGGTCGCAGAGCCGGCTGATCTCGTTGAGGTAGTGCGAGATGTAGAGGACCGTCAGACCATCCGCCCGCAGGCGCTCGATGACGGCGAACAAGAGATCCGCCTCGCGCCGCACGAGCGCTGTCGTCGGTTCGTCGAAGACGAGCAACTTGGGTCTGTTCAAGAGGGCGCGGGTAATCTGCACGAGCTGCTGTTCAGCCGACGAGATCTCGTTGATCAGAGCCGTCACGGGCAAATCGATGTCGAATGTGCGCTTGAGCGCCTGGCGCGCCTCGCGGTTGAGGCGGGCGCGATCGACGAACGGCGTTGCGCGCCATCGCGGCTCCTGGCCGAGAAACAGAGCCTCCGCTACCGTAAGGGTCGGCGGCAGCAGGCGATCCTGGTGGATCATGTGGATGCCCAGCTGCTCGACCCTGTGCGGGCTGAGATGAGCGTGGGCCACGCCGTCGATTTCGATCGTCCCGGAATCGGGAGCGTGGATGCCGGCAAGCACCTTGATCAAGGTCGACTTGCCGGCGCCGTTTTGGCCGACGAGGCCGTGGACGCTTCCGCGCTCGACGACGAGCGTCGCGCCGTCGAGCGCTTGCACGCCGCCGAAACTCTTCTTGATGTCTCTTAGAGCGAGAGCGGGCGGAACGGACATGGCCGGTCTGAGCTTCAGTTCGTTTTCGTTTGTCCCAGCGTGACTTGGGCTTCGCCCGCGTTTTCCTTGGTGACCAGCAACGAAGAAATGAAGGTCGTCTTCGGTAGGTCGTGGTTGCCCGCGAGATAACGCGCGACATTGTCGACCGCGGTCTTGCCGATGAGATAGGGCTGCTGGGCGACGACCGCGCCGGCGGGTTGAGCGGGATCCTTGACCAAGGAGACGATGTCCGGACTGCCGTCGACGCCGTAGGTTTTGATTTCGGTGCGGCCGGCGGCGGCGAGCGCTTGCGTCGCGCCGACCTGCGGCACGTCCCACGCCGACCAGATCGCCTTGATCTGGCCTTTGGGATATTTGTTGAGCAGCTCGGTGATCTGGGTCTGAGCGTCCTGAACCGTGTTGGGAATCACTTCTTTCAGCTCGGGATCGATGATGTGGATCTTCGGGTAATATTTCAGCACCGACTTGAGCTGGTCGTAGCGGATCGCGACCGGCGTCACGCTGTAGAAGCCGTTGAAGACGACGATGTTGCCCTCGCCGCCGATGTCGGACGCCAGCTTCAACGCGAGCTCTTCGCCGATGCGCCAATTGTCGGAGGTCGTGACGTTGGTCGCGTAGGTGGTGCCGGTGTCGAGCGTGAACAGCGGAATGCCCGCGTCGGTGATCTTCTTGAACGACGGCTCGAGGGCGCTTGCGGTGCCGAGTTCTTCGATGATCGCGTCCGGCTTCTGGCTGATCAGAGTCTGGATCTGAGAGATCTGCTTGGAATCGACATAGCCGGCGTCGAGCCCGATCGCCGTGCCGCCAAGCCGTTTGATCTCGTCGAGAACCCCTTGATAGGCCTTGATGTTCCAATAATGTTCGATGCCGATGGTGGTGACGCCGATCGTCTTGCCCTTCAGCGAGGGGACGTCGTCGTCGGCCGCAAGAGCGGCGTGCCCGCCCAACGCCGCCGCGAAGACGGCGACGGCGAGGCCGCGGAAAAACTTGGCGTCTGTGCTCATGACGGGTGTTCTCCTTTTGCGAGGCCGATTGCGGTTCTCGCTGGAAGTCCGATCTTAGGTGGCGCGCTATATATTTGTTCGATCGATTTTATAGACTGAATGCCCAGAGTCCGCCCGGCGCGGTGGGATGCGGAACGGACGCCGAGACACAGCGCAGGAAGCCAAAAAGCAATCCTACGTCGCGTCACCGACACATTTAAGCTGTTCCAATTTGAGCGACAGTTGAGAAATGCTCAACCGTCAATTTATCGATCTGCGCACCGTCGTTTCCTGCACCCTGACGCGCTCGATCTGACCTTGCGGCGGCGGCCCTCACGCGGCTTCGAGCGCCTGGTCGAGATCGGCGATCAGGTCGTCGGCGTCCTCGATGCCGACCGACAGGCGCACGAGTTGCGGCGTGATTCCGGCGGCGCGCCGATCCGCTTCGGGGATCGAGGCGTGGCTCATCGTCCACGGATGGCTGACCAGGCTCTCAACGCCACCGAGCGACTCGGCGAGCGCGAAATAGCGTACGCGCTCGAGCGCGCGCGTTGCGGCCTCGGGTTCGCCTTTGACGAAGAACGACACCATGCCGCCGCCGCTCGCCATCTGCCGGGCGGCGAGATTGTGCTGCGGATGGCTCGGCAGGCCGGGGTAGCGGACGCGCGCCACCTTCGGATGCGTTTCGAGAAAGCGCGCGACGGCCAGCGCATTGGCGGCGTGCCGCTCCATGCGCAGCGGCAGCGTGCGAAGGCCACGCAAGGCGAGGAAGCTCGAAAACGGGTCGAGCACGCCGCCGGTGGCGTTCTGCAGAAACCGCAGGCGGTCGATCAGATCGCCATCGTCGCGCACGACCGCGGCGCCGCCGACGATGTCGGAATGACCGCTGACGTATTTCGTGACCGAGTGGACGACGATGTCGAAGCCGTGCCCCAGCGGCCGCTGCACCGCCGGCGAAGCGAAGGTGTTGTCGGCGACGGCGAGGACCCCGCGCGAGCGCGCCAGCGCCGCGACGCCGTCGAGATCGGCGATGCTGAGCAACGGATTGCCCGGCGTCTCGATCCAGATCAGCCGCGTCTCCGGCGTCAGCGCCGCCTCGACCGCGGCCCGGTCGCCGGCGTCGACATGCGTGACCTTCAACCCCGCCGAACGCGCGCGCACGCGATGAAACAGCCGCCAGCTTCCGCCATAGAGATCGTTGGAGGCGACGACATGCGATCCGTGGTCGATGAGCTCCAGCACCGCCGACTGCGCCGCGAGGCCCGAGGCGAAGGCGAAGCCCGCCGCGCCGCCTTCCATTTCAGCGAGCGCGTCCTCGAAGGCGGCGCGGGTGGGATTGCCGGAGCGGGAATACTCCCATCCCGTGTTCACGCCGGGCGACGACTGGACGAAGGTCGAAGTCGCGTAGATCGGCGTGATCACAGCGCCGGTCGTGGCGTCGGGCTTTTGCCGGCCGTGGATGGCGCGCGTCGAAGCGCCCTGGCCCTCGCGGGTCGTCGTTGCGGCCATTGTCAGTCCTTTCGTCGCCGAAGATGGTTGAGCAGGTCGATGCGGGTGATGAGACCGAGGAATCGCTCGCCGTCGACCACGACGGCGACGAAATCCTTGTCGAACAGGCGACGCAGCGCGGCGATGGGCGCATCGACCGCGATCGTTTCGAGATTGGCGTTCATCGCCGCGCTGACCGGCTCGTCAAAACGCGCCGGATTCTCAATCACCGCCAGCAGCAGGTCGGATTCGTCGACCAGGCCGATGACGCGGTCGTCTTCGAGCACCGGCAATTGCGAAACGTCGTAGAGCTTCATCCGCGCGTAAGCGACCTGCAGCTTGTCGTTGGGCGCAAGCGTCACCGCCGCACCGAGATCATGGCGGCGACCGATCACGTCGCGCAGGTCGCCGGTCGCCGGTCGCGCGATGAAGCCCTGGTCCTCCATCCAATAGTCGTTGAACATCTTGGAGAGATATTTGTTGCCGCCGTCGGGCGAGAGGACGACGACGCGCTTCGGCGCCGTCTGCGCGCGCGTGTATTTCAGCGCGGCGGCGAGCATCGTTCCGGTCGACGAGCCGACGAGAAGGCCCTCGCGCTGCAACAGCTCGCGCGCCGCGGCGAACGATTCCGCATCGGTCACGGAATAGGCGCGGGCCACCCGCGACAGGTCGGCGTTGAGCGGGACGAAATCCTCGCCGATCCCCTCGACCAGCCAGCTTCCCGCCTCGCCCGGCCGGCGTTTCTCGACGACGGCAGTGAGGATCGAGCCGGCGGGATCGGCGAGAATGATTTCGGTCGCCGGCGAGCGCTCGGCGAAGAAGCGGCTGAGGCCGGTCAGCGTGCCGCCCGAACCGACGCCGCAGACGATCGCGTCGACCTTCCCGTCGAGCTGGGCGAAGATCTCGGGTCCGGTCCCGATTTGATGAGCGAGCGGGTTGGCGGGATTGGCGAACTGGTTGATGAAGATCGCGCCCGGCGTCGCCGCGGCGAGCCGCTCCGCCTTGTCCTGGTAATATTCGGGGTGACCCTTGCCGACGTCGGAGCGGGTGAGGATCACCTCGGCGCCCATCGCCTTGAGGTGGAAAATCTTCTCGCGGCTCATCTTGTCGGGAATGACGAGGATCAGCCGGTAGCCCTTGGCGGCGGAGACCAGCGCCAGCCCCAGGCCGGTGTTGCCCGCCGTCGCTTCGACGATCACGCCGCCTGGACGAAGGCGCCCCTCGCGCTCGGCAGCCTCGATCATCGCCAGCGCTGGACGATCCTTGATCGAGCCGCCGGGATTGGCGCTTTCCAGCTTGAGGAACAGTCGGCACGGGCCGGCCTCAAGCCTCGAGACCTCCACCATCGGTGTATTGCCGATGAGCGCCAGCGCGTCGCCGGCGGGACGGGGTGGTTCGACGCCGCCGGAAGTGAAGCGGAGGGAAATGGTCATCGGGTTCGGAACTCGGCAAGAGGAGATATGGCCGGCGTCCGCGGCGGGTCAGACAGCCGGACGTAATGTGACACTATTTCTATCGTAGTTATATTCTATTTGTCGAGTCGGCCGTGGCGGTGGATGGCGTGCGGGACGCGCTCGCGTTCGGCCCTCCCCCGCCACGCTTCCAGCCGTTTCAACGCTTCGATAAGCGTTTCGTCGTTCTTGGCGAAGCAGAAGCGGATATGGCTGCGCAGCCCGCCGCCGCCGTAGAAGGCCGACACCGGCACAGCGGTCACGCCGGCTTCGACGGTCATACGCCGAGCAAACGCGACGTCGTCGCCGTCGGCATCGAGATCGGAAATGTCGACCAAAGTGAAATAGGCCGCTTCGGCGTCCGCCGCAGCGAACTCCGCTTCGCGCAGTCCGTCGATCAGCAAGTTGCGCCGCTGCTGCAACGCGGTTCGCAGTCCCGCGAAATAGGCGTCGGGTAGGCCGAGGCCGAAGGCGACGGCGGTCTGTAATGCGGGCGGGATTGCAAAGGTGATGAACTGATGGGCGCGGCTGATCGGCGCCAGCAGCTTCGCGTCGGCGAACACATAGCCGACGCGCCAGCCGGTGACCGAGAAGCTCTTGCTCGCCGAGCTGACGCGCACGACGCGGTCTCGGACTTCGGGATGCGCGAAGAGGCTGTTGTGCTTGCGACCGTCGAAGGTGAGGTGCTCGTAGACCTCGTCGGCGATCGCCACGAGGCCGTGGTCGAGGAGAAGACTGGCGATAAAGCGGAGTTCGTCGTCCGAGAAGATCTTGCCGATTGGGTTCATCGGCGTGTTGACCACGATCGCCCGCGTGCGCGCTCCGATCGCCGCCTTGAGCTCCTCGCGCGGCAGCTCCCAGCGCGGCGGTTTGAGCCGCACTGGCACGGGTCTTGCGCCGGCGCGGCGCAGCATCACGGCGTAGCTGTCGTATACCGGTTCGAACACGATCGCTTCGTCGCCCGGCTCGAGCAGGCCGAGGAACGTCGCGGCGAGCCCTTCGGTCGCGCCGGCGGTCACCACGACCTCGCGTTCCCAGTCGACGTCAAAACCATGAAAGCGGCGCGCATTGTCGGCGGCCGCCTGGCGCAGCGCCGGCAGGCCGAGCATCGGCGGATATTGATGCGGCCCGTCGCGCAGCGCCTTGATCGCCGCCTCGATCACCGCCGGCGGTTCCAGGCCTTCTGGAAAGCCCTGGCCGAGATTGACGGCGCGGTGTTCGCCGGCGAGGCGCGACATCGCCTCGAAGACGGAAACGCCGCCGTTCGCGAATATCGAATTGACCATCGCCGATCCCTCTATGAAATGACTGTTTGCGCCGCATCGGACCGCGCTACGGCCGCCAACGCTTCAGCGAGCTGCGCGCACTGCAAGCGAATGTCGGGAATGGCGATACACTCCCAAAAGGCGGCGCGCGCCAAAGGGCCGATCGCCTTGATGCGGCGCGAAGCGCGTCCGTCGGCGCCGACGAGGCCGAGATCGTCGGCGACGTCGAAACCGATGCCGAGCGCGTCCGGACGCGCTACGCCGCGCTCGAGCAGCGCGCGCAACAGCGGATTGGCGCTCTGCAGCGGCGCCTCGGAAAGGCCGGTGCAGTCGATGAGGTGCGCGAAACGCCGCTTCTCGGTCGTCAAGGCGCCGCGCCGAGCGAACTCGACCTCAACTTCGCCATCGATCTTCCGGGCGCCGATGACGCGGCCGGCGACAATCCGCAAACGGCCCACCTCGATCAGCGCGCGCGTCGCGGCCTCGATCTCCGGCGCCATGCGGTGCCGGTGGACGTCCCAATAGACCCGGGCGTGACGCAGGAAGCGGCGGCGCTGTTCGATTTGCATCGCGCGCCACAGCCGCTGGGTGTGCGGCCGCAGCGCGTCAACCGCCGAACGCCAGTCGTCGCCTTCGGTCGAGCAGCGCGTCGCTAGGTCCCTCAGCCAGGCGAGCTGCGCCGACAACTCCGCGCCGAACGGAACCTTGGCGGCGGCGAGGTCACGTGGTGTGGCGGGTCGGTGCGCCGTCGGCAGGAGGCCGCGCCTCGACAAGGCGGTGATCGGTCCGCGCCGACCACGGCGCTCGAACGACAGCGCCATGTCGATCATGGTAAGGCCGGAACCGACGATGAGGATCGGCGCGTCGTTGTCGAGGCCGTCGAGCGTCCCTTCGCTCCACGGTTGATCGGCGGAGAAGCCCGCCAGCGTCGGCTTTGTGTCGTGGCCGGTGGCGAGAATCACGAAATTGGCGTCGATCGTTTCACCGTTCGACAGGGTGAGTCGCGCACCGTCGCCGCGCGCTTCGAGGTCGACGCAAAGCGCCTGCGCGTGCGTCAGCTTTCCCGCCTCCAGCGCCTCGCGCGCAAGGTCGGCGAGGTAACCGCCGTAGTCGGCGCGCGAGATGAACGAGAAAGGCGACGGACAGTTATCGCCGCGCTTTGCGCGCAGCCAGCCGCAGAGATGGTCCGGCCGATCGGCGAAAGCGCTCATGTTGGCGACGCGCACGTTCAACAGGTGGCGGGGATCGTCCGTGGCGTAGGCCACGCCGCGGCCGGGTTCCGCGCTCGGCTCGACGACGACCACCTTCGCCGTCGCAGCTTCGAGATGGCGCACGAGGTGCGCCGCCGCGAGGACGCCAGTCGCTCCGCCGCCTACGATGACGATCTTCAAGGGCGCCTTCATGAGACTGGCCTGGCGACGAGATCGCCCGTCACGCTTCGGCTCGCGCGCGCCATAGCTCGAAGGCGAACCGAGTGCGCACGCCGATGTCGAGCGCTGGGCGCGGCGGCAGCCAGCCCGGGCTGGAGACCGCCTCGATGTCGGCGATCAGCGGGTTGGCGACGCCGAGCGCCTTGTCGGCGAGTAACAGCCCGCCGATTGTGCCCTTGGTCATGCCGACCGCGTTCTGGCCGACCGAAGCGAAGACGTTCGGCGCGACCTCGCCGAAGCCGGGCGCGCTGTTGCGCGTCAGGCAAATGTAGCCGGTCCAGGTGTGGGCGATCGTCACGTCGGACAAGTTGGGGTAGCGCTTGTCAAATAGCCGCTTGTGGTCTTCGGCGACGCGCCGGCGCTCGTCGTCGGAGGCGCGCAGCCCCGGGCGGAAGCTCACGTTCTGGCGGACCAGGATGCGGTTGTCGACGGTGCGGCGCATAGTGACGCCCGAGAAGGCGTTGGCCGGCGTGAGGCCCCAATGCGGCTTGCCGCCGAGCCGCCGCTGTTCGTCCGCCGTCAGCGGCCGCGTCAGGCTGCCGTGCGCGGCGAAGCTCAGTAGGCGACGTTTGAAAACGCCAAAACGATCGGCGAAGCCGTTGACGGTGAGAATGACCTTGCGCGCGACCACGCCGCCGCCCGGAGCGGTGAGCCGCGACGGCGTGCCCAGCGCGAATTCGACGACGGGCGTATTTTCATAAAGCGTCGCGTTCGCGGGCAGCGTGTCGGCAAGCCCGCGTGACAGCGCCGCCGGGTTGACCAGGACGCCGCCGGGCGTGAACACCGCCGCCGTGTAATAGTCCGTGCCAATGACGTCGGCGAGCGCCTTGCGCTGGAGCCATTGGTGCGGCTCGCCGGATCGGGCAAGTTCTTTCGACAACGGCTTGAGGACGCCGTCGACGCTGCGTTGGGACACCGCCGCGTGGAAGCGGCCGTCCCGCCGCCAGTCGCATTCGACGCCGTGTTGGTCGACGACGCCCTGCAAGTGCGCGATCGCGGCGCGGTAGAGACGCTTGTGGCGTTCCGCGTTGTCGAGTTCAGCGAACGAGGCGCTGAGATTGTGTGGCAGATCGATCGCGAAGCCGGCGTTGCGCCCTTGCGCCCCTTCGCCCGCAATTCCCGCCTCAAGCACAACGATGTGATCTTCGGGCCGTTGCTCGGCGAGACGTCGCGCCGCGGCGAGGCCGGCGAACCCGGCGCCGACCACCGCCCAGTCGGCGGAGATCTCGCCCGACAGCGGCGGCTTTGGCCGCCGCGGCGGCAGGACGGCCGACCATCCGTTGGCTGTATCGTTTTCCGGCAGCAGGGTAACGCGGCCCACGTTTCGTTCCTCGGCCTGGACGCCCCGCCGCACGTCGGGATAGGGGCCGCACCATGGCGACGTCGTAGACAAAGACTATTTATTCGATGGAGTTTGTCAATAACTAGCGGAGTCGTCGCGCCGCAGACCGGCGTCAGTCGGCTGCTCGCATTACATTGCGGGCGGAACATCTCGTCTGCACGGACGCTTACGCTCGTTTAGCGGTTCGCTCGGACGCGCGCTCGGCGCGGCGACCAAGCGCCTTGCGATTTTCGCGCGTCTGGGCTGCGAAATTATTTAATTGACAAAAACTATGGATTAAATAGTGTGCTGTGTTGCGCCAAACGATGGCGCGGCATTTCATGGAAAAGGAATTCGTCATGGTCTCGTCTGCTGCGTCGGCTGACCGCCATCCGCTCAGCTTCGTTGCGAGGGCGCAGGCCACCTGCGGACGACGCGCGATCCTCGGTTTGGGTTTGGCCTCGGCGCTCGCCCTGGTCGGTCTCGCCGCCGCGCCCACGTTCGCCGCGGCGGCGGATACGGTCCGCGTCGGGATCATGGGCGGCGAGGACGAGGACGTCTGGAAGGTTGTCGCGGCTCAGGCGGCCAAGAGCGGGCTGACGGTCAAGACCGTCGTCTTCAACGACTACACCCAGCCCAACGAGGCGCTCGAGCGCGGCGACGTCGACGCCAACGCTTTCCAGCACAAGCCGTATCTCGACAACCAGATCAAGACGCGCGGCTACCATATTGTGGTGGTCGGCTACACCGCCGTGTGGCCGATCGGCCTCTACTCGCACAAGCATCACGCTGTGGCCGAGTTGCCGAAAGGCGCGATCGTCGGCGTGCCGAACGATCCCTCCAACGAGGGTCGCGCGCTGGTCCTGTTGCAGACGGTCGAGCTGATCAAGCTGCGCGACGGCGCCGGCATCCTCGCCACCACCGCCGACATCGTCGACAACCCGAAGGCGGTAAAGATCAAGGAACTCGACGCCGGAATCGTCGGTCGCTCGATCGACGACCTCGACGCCGCCGTGGTCAACACCGACTGGGCGTTGAAGTCGGGCCTCAAGCCCGACACGGACCGCATCGCGCAAGAACCGATCGCCGACAATCCCTACCGCAACTTCATCGCGGTCAAAGCCGGCCACGAGAACGACCCGTGGGTCAAGATCTTGGTTGCCGCTTACCAGAACGACGCCGTCAAGGACGCCTTGGCGAAGGTCTACCACGGGACCGGATTGCCGGCCTGGTAAGCGGTCCGTCGGCCTCCTCGCGTGTTTCGGGCGTCTCCCACCGCCCGACCCGCCGAGGAGGCCGGCCGAACAGAAGAAGCCGAACATGTCGCCGTTCTATCCTTATGTCGTCGATCGACGCGCCTGGACCGGCGGCGAACTTCCCGACAAGGAAGACTGGGTCGTCCGCCTGCCGCTGCCGGCTGTCCATCGCCTGATGGAGCGCGCCGGCGCGCTCGCGCAAAGCGGCGGTCGGATCGACGCCTTCGAGCCGCGGCGTTTCTTCGACGCGGAACTCGCCGCCGGCCTCGCCGCGCCGTTCGCCGAGGTGCGCGACGGCCGCGGTTTCGCCGTCCTTAGAGGATTTCCGGTGGAGAGCGCGCCGCTCGAGAGCTTGAAGTTCGCGTTATGGGAGCTCGGGGCGCGGCTCGCCGGCGGACAGCGGCGCGGCGAGTTCGCCGACCTGACGTCCGTCACGGACGAACCGGCACGGCGGGCGGGACATGGCGGAGGGGCCGAGCGGCTCTGCTTCCACACCAACGCGTGCGACATGATCGCGCTCATGGCGGTGCGTTCGGCGCGGCGCGGCGGCGAAAGTTCGGTCGCCAGCGCCTTCGCCGTCCACAATCTCTTTCTGCGCGAGCGGCCGGATTTGCTGCCGGCGCTATACCGCGGCGCGCGCAGCCATCGCCGAGGGGTCCTGGCGTCCGGCGACCCGTTCGCTGCGCCGCGCCGAATTCCTGTCTTTTCGGTCGCCGGCCGCGCGCTCAGCGTGCGTTATGCGCCGCCCTTTCTCGCCGGTGAGCTCGATGCGGACGATGGCGATTCGACGCTAGTCGAGGCGATGGACGCGCTCGAGCGCTATGGGGAACGGGTCAAAGCCACCTTCCGCCTCGAACCTGGCGAAGTGTTGCTGCTCAACAACCTCACGACGCTGCATGCACGTTCGCGATTTGAGGACTGGTACGAATCCGAGCGCAAGCGGCTGCTTTTGCGCCTGACCCTCAACGTCAAGGGGTTTCGTCCGATCGATCGGCGGCTCTATTCGAGCTCGGTCCGCGATCGCGACTTTCCCTTCGGCGAACGCGCGCCGTTACGGGAGAGCGCCGCTTGAACGCCTTGACCGGGTTGCTCGGCGCCCTGACGGCCGAACCAACCGACGAAGCGGGGAGGCCACCGGTCGTTCGACTAGCCAAGGTCTCGAAGCGGTTCGGCGCGACGACGGCGCTCGACGACGTGTCGCTCTCGATACAGCGCGGCGAGGTGCTCGGTCTCATTGGGCGCAGCGGCGCCGGCAAGTCGACGCTGATCCGCTGTCTCAACGGGCTCGAGCGGCCCGACGGCGGCGAGGTCGAAGTCGACGGCCGCTCGATCGTCGGCCTCGGCGAGCGCGAGCTTCAGCCGTTGCGCCGCCGCATCGGCATGATCTTCCAGCATTTCAACCTGCTGTCGGCCAAGACGGTCGCAGACAACATCGCGCTGCCGCTGAAGATCGAAGGCCAGGGGCGCGCCGCCCGTCGCGGGCGAGTCGCCGAGCTGCTCGACCTGATCGGGCTCGCCGACAAGGCGAACGCGTATCCGGCCCAGCTCTCCGGCGGCCAGAAGCAGCGCGTTGGCATTGCCCGTGCGCTGGCGGCGCGGCCGGCGCTGCTGCTGTCGGACGAGGCGACGTCGGCGCTGGATCCGGAAACGACCGACTCGATCCTCGCGCTGCTCAAGGACATCAACCGAGCCCTCGGACTGACGATCCTGCTGATCACCCACGAGATGGGCGTCGTGCGGGCGATCGCCGACCGCGTCGCGGTGCTGGACGAGGGTCGCATCGTTGAGCAAGGACCGGTCTGGCGGGTCTTCGCCACGCCGCGCGCGGCGACGACGCGCAGCCTGCTGCGGGCGTTTCAGCCCACGCTGCCCGAGGCGCTCGCCGCGCGGCTCGCGCCGGGTCGCGGAGCGCGGTCGGTGGTGAAGGTGGTGGTGGTCGGCGAGCAGGCGCGCGAGCCGTTGCTGGCGGAGTTGGCGCTCACGATCGGCGCTCGCGCGTCGCTTCTGCACGGCGGCGTCGACGAGGTGCAGGGCAGGGCGGTCGGGGCGCTCTTTCTCGAACTCGACGGGCGCAACGAAACGAGCTTTGCAGCGGCCGTGGATTTCTTGCGCCAGCGCGTCAGCGAAGTGGAGACGTTGGGTCATGTCGTCGACGATGCTTGAGCTCCTGTGGCCGTCGCTGCTCGAGACTGCGATCATGACCGTGGCCGCAGGATCCGTGTCGCTGGCCCTCGGCCTGCCGATCGGGCTGCTCTTGGTCGCTACGGATCGCGGCGGCATTTGGGAGCGGGTCCTGCTCAACCGGCTGGTCGGCGCCGTCGTCAACGCCGGCCGGTCGATCCCGTTCATCATCCTGCTGGTCGCCGTCATCCCGTTGACGCGGCTGATCGTCGGCACGTCGATCGGCGTCGCGGCGGCGATTGTGCCGCTGTCGATCGCTGCGATCCCCTACTATGCGCGTATCGCCGAGCTGTCGTTCCGTGAGGTCGACCCCGGCTTGATCGAGGCGGCGCGGGCGATGGGGGGCAATCGCTGGACGATCGTCAGCGAGGTGCTAGTCCCCGAAGCGCTGCCGGGCCTGGCGGCTGGGTTCACCGTGACTCTCGTGACGCTGATCGGCGCGTCGGCGATGGCGGGCGCGGTCGGCTCAGGCGGTCTCGGCGATCTGGCTATCCGCTACGGTTATCAACGCTTCGAGACCGACGTCATGATCGTGGTCGTCGTCGTTCTCATTGCATTGGTCTGCGCATTGCAATGGGTCGGCGACAAGACAGCGATGCGGCTCGACAAGAGTGGGCGATTCCGCGCCGAACGTTGAGCGCGCTCTGCTTGCAATGTATGCGGGCCGCCGCTCGGCGCGGGCAATCTAACGCGATCCGCCATGCGCCTCTGCAGCGATCCGGCGCACCGCGGCGACCAGCGCCTCGACGTCCTCGCGCGTGTTGTAGAGCGCGAACGACGGCCTGACCGTCGCTTCGACGCCGAAGCGGCGCAAGATCGGCTGGGCGCAATGGTGGCCGGCGCGCACCGCGATGCCTTC
>Ga0181516_10000505_pt1 | contig 35750 bp, 39 predicted proteins | sample PEATcosm2014_Bin_25_FD_121104 | JGI IMG/M metagenome (GOLD analysis project Ga0181516, IMG submission 121104) | Peatland microbial communities from MTU Mesocosm Facility, Houghton, MI, USA - PEATcosm2014_Bin01_10_metaG | ecosystem: Environmental > Terrestrial > Soil > Wetlands > Peat | place... | reverse complement strand
TGTTTTATCCGGCCGCGATGATTGTAGGCCGCGTCAAAATCGGGCTTCAGTTCGATGGCTTTGCTGAAATCCAGCAGGGCGCCGTCCCCATCGCCCCGGGCTTTCTTCAACAGGCCGCGGCTGTTGAACGCCGTGGCCAGTTCCGGCTTCAATTCAATCGCCCGGTTGAAATCCGCCAGCGCCCCGTCCAAATCTCCCTTCGCCTTTTTCACCACGCCGCGATTTAGGTGGGCCGCGGCCAGGCCCGGTTTGAGCTCGATGGCACGATTGTAATCCGTCAGGGCGCCGTCCAAATCACCCTTGGCCCGCCTGGCCTCGCCGCGATTATTGACGGCTTCGGCCGACTCCGGCGCGAGTTCAGCCGCCTTGTTGAAATCGGCTTGCGCGCCCGGCTCGTCGCCCTTTGCGCGTTTGGCCAGGCCGCGATTTTTATGGAACTGGACCGACCCCGGCCTGAGTTCAATCGCCCGGTTGTAATCAGCGATTGCCCCGTCCAGATGACCTTTCGCCTGCCTCACAACCGCGCGGCAGTTATGGGCATCCGCCCAATCGGGCTTGAGTTCAATTGCCCGGCTGTAATCCGCCAGCGCGCCGTCCAGGTCACGTTTGACCCGCTTTAAATCCCCGCGATTTTGATGGAATTGCGCCTGGCTGGGTTCGAATTCGATGGCCTTGTCGTAATCAGGCAGGGCTTCGTCCAGATTGCCCCCGGCATGCTTGACGACCGCGCGATTATTGTAGGCGGCCGCCAGGTCGGGCTTAAGTTCGATCGCCTTCGTGTAATCGGCCAGTGCGCCAATCAAATCCCCTTTGGCACGCTTGACGAGGCCGCGATTATTGTGCGCGGATGCCAGGTCCGGCCTGAGTTCAATCGCGCGGTTGAAATCCGCCAGCGCACCGTCCAAATCCCCCTTGATACGCTTCACTTCGCCCCGATTATTCAAGGCCCCGGCGTTTTCTGCTTCATGAATCGATTCACCCATAACTCCACAATGGGATAAACAATGACATATCCCGCGCGGAATTGCACTCCCACATTCTGATAAATTGCGCTGCGTTTTTAATGGGTAAGCGGGCCAGTCGCGGAGCGACCGCGGAAATTAGCCCGGCACATGGTGCCGGGTAACCTTATCCAATGAATTCACACGTCCTGAAAGGACGCTGGAATCGGCCCCGTTTTGCAAACCCCAAATCACATCCCCAATATGCGATAACTTGTGCTGCTCTCTCCGGCTTCAGCCTTGCTCAAAATGCGGCGGTTCAGCAGACCGCTGAAATCTCGTATTCGCCGCACATTTTGAGGCGATTGAACGCCCTAATCACCGCATACACGTCCGTGGATGCATCCTGACACCGCCCCGGATGTCCCGAAGGGACAAAACATGAATAGCCGTGGGTGGGACCCACGGTAAAGCGGAAAAAACATTCGACCCCGCGGGGGTCGCACGATTTACCACAAGGAAACCGTGGGTTCCACCCACGGCTATTCGTATTCGGCCGCTTCGCGGCCAGGCGATCGGGTGCTTTCGCGTTTCAATCGAACCTCTCGATCCAACGCGGAGGAAGTCAGCCGCCATTTTGATTCCGGATTGAGGGTTTCAAATTCTCCGGCTACTTCACCCTTCGTCCAATAAGGGAGGCCGGCGGCGTTGAGCAGAATCCGCACCGCCGGCTCAAAAAGGTTCCCCGGAGCGGCAGGGAGATCATGCTGACGGCCTGTCGCTCGATAATTCATGGAAAATGTCTTCGGATGGTTTACCGAAAGAGATTCTGTAATCCTTCCTTGTTGCTCCAATTGTTCCTTTTCTGCCCGGAGTTTTGCCTCACGTTGAATGTCCAATGCAAAGGTTATTTCATCCGCCTTGTCCTGAATCGCCTGGATGAGAACCAGCTTTACGAATCGCAGCACCGGCGCATCATCCTTTGCCACCTCGAAGGCGATATCCAGCGGGATGCTCATACGATTTGGGAAGCCTCAGATATCTCACATCCCCATGATCTGATAACCGCAATCGACGTAGATGACCTGGCCGGTGATGGCCGCCGCGCCGTCGCTCGCGAGGAACGTCCCCGTCGCGCCGAGTTCGTCGGGCAGCACGTTGCGCTTGAGCGGCGCGTGCGCCTCGTAATGTTTGAGCATCTCCGTGAACCCGGCGATGCCCCGCGCGGCCAGGGTGTTGACGGGCCCGGCGCTGATGCAGTTGACGCGGATTTTCTTGGGGCCAAGGTCGTAGGCGAGATACCGCGTGCTGGCCTCCAGCGACGCCTTGGCCACGCCCATCACGTTGTAATGCGGGACAACCTTCTCCGACCCGTAATACGTCATGCCGACGATGCTGCCGCCCTCGGTCATGAGCGGCGCCGCGCCGCGGGCCAGCGCAATGAGCGAATACGCGCTGACATCGTGCGCGATGCGAAAGGCCTCGCGGCTCGTGGAAAGAAACTCGCCTTCCAGGGCGTCCTTGGGCGCATAGGCGACGGAATGCAGGAGCAGATGCAGCTTGCCGAACTTCGCGGTGACCTCGGAAAAAACGCGGGCGATGTCCTCGTCCTTCGTGACGTCGCACGGCATGAGCAGCGTCTCGGAGCCGAAGGTGCCCGTGAGTTCCTCGACGTTGTCCTTGAGGCGCTCGCCCTGGTAGGTGAAGGCGAGCCGCGCGCCGGCCTTGTGCCAGGCCTGGGCGATGGCCCACGCGATGGAGCGCTTGTTGGCGACGCCGAAGACGATACCGAGTTTTCCGTTCAGTTGTGACATAAGTTGGCTGTTAGGAGTACAAAATCTCCGCGGCGTGGCAAGGCTGAATCCGGCGGCCCGGAGCGCGGCAGGGCATATTCCAATTTCCGAGCCGGTATCGCGTGGTTGGAAGCACCGTATTCGCGGGCCCTCCATTAGCACCCGGCTAAAGCCGGGTGACGCAGTTGGCGATGGGGATGAAACTGCTTCAGCAGTTTGTTCCACGCAGGCAGAAACCGCTGAAGCGGTTGACATCGCACGCTCCCCCGGCCGCCCGGCTTTAGCCGGGCGCTAATGCAATCGGCGTGAAAAAGGCGCAAAAACGAGATGCGTCAATTCACGACGCCTCGTCATGCCACCAGCGCAGCCGGATGAACAGGAACACCAGCAGGCCCGCGGCCAGAACCGCGCCGATGCCCCACGTGGCCGCGTCCGGATGCCCGGGAAACATCCGCAGCGAGGCGAACCCGGCCGCCGAGCCGGCGCCGATGCCCAGGCCGATCACCGCCTCGTGCGTTCCGCCGCCGCGCTTGCTGCGGGACGCCCCCACGTCCATCGAATAATAAAGCGACGAGGAATAGACCAGCCCGATGGCCAGGCCGAAGACCAGTTGCGCCGCGATGAGCAGCCAGAGGCTTGGCCCGAGCAAAATAATGATGAACCCGGCGATCAACGCGAGAAACGAGGCCAGCAGCCAGCGAAAGCGATAGTGCCATCCGGGCCAGAGCCAGAACCACACGAACGCGGCCATCCGCACCCACAACCACGCGGAGCAAACAAAACCGGCATACGTGGGCGTCAGCTTGAAATGGCCGGCAAGCTGCGGCACCACCGGAACGAACCCGTAAATCGCCAGGTACGAAAAGGGATTGGCCACCCACGCGAGCCGAAGAAACGCGCGGGCCTTGGCGGTGTCGCGCGGATTCGGCGCGGGCGGGACATTGGCGTCGGCTTCGGCAACCGGATGCGTCGTCCCGGAAAGGGCGGCCTGCTTTTCCAGCGGGTACAGGAGCACAAGCTGGATGACATTGAAAGCGGCCGGCAGCCAAAACACCGTGCCCAAGGCGGAATAATCAAAAAACAGGCCGCCGGTGAAATACGCCGCCGCCGAACCCGCGGCCCAGACGATGTTGTAAATCCCGACCGTGCGCGGAAGTTCGCCGGGCGATTCGCGGCTCAACAACGCCTGCAGATTCGGCCACACGAAACTCGCGCTGACCGTCCAGACGACGAATACCACGAGCTCCACGCCCAACGCCACGTGATGGTAGCCCAGGACCATGGGCGCGAGGGCGCCGACAATCGAGGAGACGCCCATGCCGGTGAAGCCGACCCTGAGCATCCTCAAATATCCGAAGCGATGCGCCAGCAGGCCCGCGCGCGACGCGGAACCAAGGTAGGTGAATCCGTAGCACGCGGCGAGCAGGAGATTCTCGGCCTTGTCGAAATGGAAACCCTTCTCCATGAACCAGAATACGTAGTAGGTGTAGTACGCGGTGCCAATTCCGTGCAGCGCTTCGAGCGTGAAATAGCCCGTTTTGAGGCGTCGATGCAGCTTCTGCCGGTCCGCGGAGGCGGCGGTGGTTGGAGCGGCGTCCATGTCAGTGCCCGACTTCCTCAAGGGCCTTGCGGCAATACCATTTGACGGCGTTGGACATGGGCGGGCGCAGGGCGTCCAGGTCGGCGGCGGCGCACCAGCGGATGTCGTGGTGTTCCGCGGCGGCAAGCGTGAGCGAACCGTCGCGCGGCCGGGCCCAGTAAATCATGCCGATGTGCTCGTGGGTGTCCGTGATGCGATGAATATCGAGAAAGCGCGGGGCGATCAGCGCGCGCGTGCCCGGCTCGGTCGTGGGCGGGCGCTCGCCAACGAGTTCGACGTCCAGGCCGCTTTCCTCCTTGGCTTCGCGCACGGCGGCGATTTCCGGGTCTTCATCCAGCTCGATGTGCCCGCCGAGCGGCAGCCAGCGGTCGAGCTTGCGGTGATGAATGAGCAGGATGCGGTCCTGCTGGACGACAAAAATCGCCACCGTGAAATCAATTTTCTCGTGTATGTGCGCCATCGCCGGCTGACTTTGGCGCGGGCGGGGCGGGGCGTCAAACTTTTGCGCGGGCCGGGCGGACGTTGGTTATTTGCGCCGACGATAAAACACCATCGCCATGATGCCGGCCCCGAACAACACCCCGAGGGTTCCATAAGTGCGCGAGCGGTCCTTGGAGACAAATTCCATCGATGGCGGAAAATAACGGGCCGGTCCATGGAAAATAATCTCCTCCGAGGGACGGGAGATCATGACCAAGCCGATGATCATGAAGAACACGGCGAGCGCAAGCGCGGCCAACTCCGCTCCGTTAAATCGTCGCATGGAAACGTCAATGTTTTGAAACGACTGTCCGGCCCGGGCAGTCTAGGTATGGAGGAGTATTTGTCAACCACACGTTGCGGCCACTTCATTTGCAAGCAGTTGAATTCCAAAATAATCGGCTTGCAAAGAGACTTCTCATTTCCCGAAAATCGCAAGTTCGCAACCGCACCAGGCGACCGCACCGGGAGAATAGTTTTGATTGGGCGTGCGTGGTCTGTTTATCATCCAGCATGAAACTTTCCGCCAAAAGTGATTACGCGACGCGTGCCGTCCTCGGGCTCGCGCGCCGCCATTCGGCGGGCGGCTCGGTGCGCATGGACGAACTCGCGGCGGAGCAGGGCATTCCGCCGAATTACCTCGTGCAGATTTTAATCGAGCTGAAATCGCAGGGCATCGTCAAAAGCCTGCGCGGCAAGGAGGGCGGTTATTTGCTGGCCCGGCCGCCGGCGGACGTGACGATGGCGGACGTGATTCGTTGCGTGCACGGGCAGTTGTTCGATTCGCCGGCATTGAGCGACCCCCGCTGCCCGCCGGAATTGCGGGCGGCATGGCTCACACTGCAGCGGATGGTGGATGAAACCGCCGGCGACATCACATTCCAGAAGCTGCTGGACCAGAGCGTGGACAAGGGGAAGATGTATTACATCTGAGGCATGCCCAAGGTCCTTCCCAAAACCCCGCTGCCCGTCGCCGCGTGGATCGTCCTGTGCACCTTTCTAAACTGCGCCGGTTGGGGGCTTTCGGCTTTGCACGAACTCAATCTGGCGGGTTATTCGATCGCGATCTTGGGCGGGCTGGCCGCGGCCGCTCTTTGGTGGAAACGCGCGGGCGGCGGTGGTTTCGAGGGTTTCAAGCTTCAGAAGCTGGCCCGGCGTTTTCGCCGGCCCTTTGCGCTGGCGTTTTTGATTCTGGCGGCGATGTCATTCTTGGCCGGGTTGCTTTATGCGCCGGTAAACTATGATTCCCTCGCGTACCGTACGCCACGGATGCTGAACTGGCTGGCCGAGGGGCGGTGGTATTGGATTCACACGGATTTTGCGCGCGTGAACACGCGCACCTGCGGTTTCGAATGGTTGTCGGTGCCGTTCCTTGTGTTTACGCGGACGGACCGGTGGGTTTTCCTGGTGAACATCGCCTCGTTTCTGCTGCTCCCGGGGCTGGTTTTCAGCACGATGACCCGCGCGGGCGTGAAATCACGGACGGCCTGGCATTGGATGTGGATCCTGCCGGCGGGTTACTGCTACGTGTTGCAGGCGGGCGGCGTCTCCAACGACATGTTCAGCGCGGTCTATTCCTTGGCAGCGGTGGATTTCGCCTTGCGCGCCCGGCAATCGGGCCGCGCGGGGGAAGCCTGGCTGTCCGTGCTGGCGGCGGCGCTGCTGACCAGCGCCAAGGCGAGCAACCTGCCGTTGTTGCTGCCGTGGTTCATTGCGTTTCTGGCGGCCTGGCGGGCGTGGCTCAAACGGCCGCTGATGCTCGGCGCGCTGGCCGTCCCCGCCGCGGCCTGCTCCTTTCTTCCGACCATCGTCCTGAACCGGCGGTATTGCGGCGACTGGACCGGACTGAGCGCCGAACACATTACCAACATGATTGGCAATTGCCCCGCCTGGGTGCGGTTGCTGAACAATTCCATCGTGATTTTCCTGGGCAACATCGTCCCCCCCATCTTTCCCTTCGCGTCCGCGTGGAACCGTCTGGCGGACCGCCTGATTCCGAGCGGGTTTGCGAGCATATTGCAGCAACATTTTGAAATCGGCCCGGCCCACTGGCAACTGGGCGATCTGGCGGTCGAAGAAAATTCGGGAGTGGGTTTCGGAGTCACGATGCTTTTATTGACGAGCCTCGTGGCCGTCGCAATCCACCGCCGACGCCGGCCGGAAACGGCGGCGGCCCCGGTGGATTGGTTGCGGCGATGGGTTTGCATCACCCCGTGGGTGGGGCTGGCCTTTATGCTCTCCAAATTGGGATTCTCGTCCGGAACCAGGTACCTCGCACCATTCTATCCTCTGGTAATGATGGGATTGCTCTGCGGCAGCGCGCAGTCGGAACTCGTGCGGCGGAAGTGGTGGCGCGCCTGTGCCGTCGCGGGTTTTGGACTGGCGATGCTGATGGTGGTCGTTACACCACCGAGACCGTTGTGGCCGGCCGGATGGGTCATGAGCCACTACGAAGCCGGGCTGCGGGCCAGCCATCTGGGCGCGCGCATCTTCAACGTCTATTCCGTCTATGGCGCGCGGGCCGAGGCGTTTGCCGCGGTGCGGGACAGCTTGCCGGATGATGAGAAAGTGGTGGGCATGGTGACCTTCGACGACCCCGAGGCGTCGCTTTGGCGTCCGTTCGGAAAACGCCGGATACGCCACGTCATTGAAAGCGACTCTGCGTCGGATTTGCAGTCGGAAGGAATCCGGTACGTGGTGGTGAGCAAGGAGAAATTCTCCCATCTGTACAATGAATCGTTCGACGCATGGCTCGCGCGAATGAACGGAAAAGTGGTTTCAAGTTTTGTGCTGAACCTGCGCGCAGGCAGCGACCCCACCGAATGGGTGGTGGTGCGGTTGTCGCCGCCCGACGTCACCGGGGGCGGAAAACTTTCCCGTGCGGGCGCCTCCGCGGGTCATTCGCCGGCGACGATAAAAAGTTCGCCTCCCGCCGTGCCGGACGCTAAACTGCCAGCCTGAACCGATGTCAGAAACGATTGAACTGACGATTTTGATGCCCTGTCTGAACGAGTCAGACACGGTGGCGGCGTGCATTCGCAAGGCGCGGCTGGGGCTCGAACGCGCGGGCGTGAAGGGGGAGATTCTCATCGCCGACAACGGCAGCACCGACGGCTCGATTGAAATTGCCGAGAAACTTGGCGCCCGCGTGGTGCACGTCAAGAAGAAGGGCTACGGCAACGCGTTGAAGGGCGGCATCGAAGCCGCCCGGGCCGAATGGATCATCATGGGCGACGCCGATGACAGCTACGATTTCTCGGAAATAGAGGGCTTCGTGAAAAAGTTGCGGGAAGGCAGCGAACTGGTGATGGGCTGCCGGTTGAGCGGCGGCGGCGGCCGGGTGATGACGGGCGCGATGCCGTGGTCGCACCGCTGGATCGGCAATCCGATGTTCACCGTCATGGCGCGCCACATGTTTTCCTCGCCGATCAACGACGTCTATTGCGGACTGCGCGCTTTTACCAAGGATCTTTATCACCGGCTGGATCTCCGTTGCGAAGGAATGGAATTTGCCACCGAGATGATCATCAAGGCGAGCATCAACGGGGCGAAAATCACGGAGAACCCCATCACCCTGCATCCGGACGGGCGAAAAAGCCATGCGCCGCATCTCAAAACTTTCCGGGACGGCTGGCGCACGCTGCGGTTCTTTCTGATATTCAGCCCTCGCTGGCTCTTCTTTTATCCGGGCGTGGCGCTGGTGTTGCTGGGCGCGGCGGGGTACGGCGTGGTGTTTTCGGGAACTGATTTCCACGGAATACGGTTCGATGCCCACACTTTGTTGTTCGCCAGCCTGGCCATCCTGCTCGGCTACCAATCCGTCTTGTTCTCGATTTTTGCCAAGACCTTCGCGGTCAACGAAGGGTTGATGCCGGAGAACACGGCGATGAAGCGGTTTTTTGAAGTCATGTACCTGGAGCGGGGATTGCTGGTGGGCGCGCTCTCGTTGCTGGCGGGGGTCGTGCTCCTGCTCGCGGCCGTGGCGCAATGGTGGTCGGTGCGGTTCGGCCGCCTGGACTACAGTTACACGATGCGCTGGGTGATCCCGGGCGTGACGCTCACCGCCCTGGGTTTTCAAACAATCCTATCCAGCTTTTTTGTGAGCATCCTGGGTATGAAACGCCGGTGATGAACGGTCCCTCCCTCCAGCCTCCCGAGTTCGACCGGTATGCCGGGGAGTATGACGCGGCGCTGGCGCGCGGGATTTCGGTGTCGGGCGAGAACAAGGATTATTTTGCAAAGGGGCGGGTTGACTGGCTGGCGCGTTGTTTGGCCCAACTGGGCGAGCATCCCCGGCAGGTGCTGGACTACGGTTGCGGCACGGGTTCTGCCACGCCGTTCCTGAACGACAGTTTCAACGTCCCGGCGCTCGCGGGCGTGGATCTCTCGGCCCAATCAATCGAGATTGCCCGGCGAACTTACGGTTCGGAGCAGGCAAAGTTCCTGCGCCTGGATGATTACAAACCGGAGGGCCGGATGGATCTGGCCTTTTGCAACGGCGTTTTTCACCACATTCCTCCGGCCGGCCGGGCGCAGGCGGTGGCCACCATTCTGCAGTCCTTGAAGCCGGGAGGGCTTTTTGCATTCTGGGAAAACAATCCCTGGAACCCCGGCACCCGCTACGTGATGAGCCGCATTCCATTCGACCGGGACGCGATCACCTTGAGCGTAATCGAGGCGAAGCGCATGCTGCGCGCGGGCGGGTTCGAAATATTGCGCGCGGATTTTCTTTTTGTGTTTCCGAGGCCGCTGGGCTGGTTCCGGCGGTTCGAGCCGCTGCTTTCGGGGCTTCCTTTTGGGGCGCAATACCAGATTCTATGCCGCAAACATTGAACGATACTGTTTCGACTGCCAGGATCTTGCGGCCAAGATCCCGCCGGTGGATTGGCCGTTTCCTTCACCGATAACATGCCGAAGACCGACGCAAAAATCGCGGTGCTCATTCCCTGTTACCAGGAGGAGCAGACCATCGGCAAGGTCGTGCGCGATTTCCGGCAGGCGCTCCCGCGGGCGGAGATTTACGTGTTCGACAACAATTGCACGGACCGGACGGCGGAAAACGCGCGGGCGGCGGGCGCCGTTGTCTGGCGCGAGAAACGTCAGGGCAAAGGTTACGTCGTGGCCTCCATGCTCGAAAAAGTGGACGCGGACATTTGCGTGATGGTGGACGGCGACGACACCTACGACGCCAAGGCGGTCGAATTGTTGCTCGCCCCGATCCTCGATGGGGACGCGGACATGACGGTGGCCTGCCGCCTGCAAAGCCACGAAGTAAGCGCGTTCCGCAGCTTCCATATCCTGGGCAACCGGCTCGTTTGCGGCATCATCAACTGGATGTTCAAGTCGAACATCTCGGATATTTTCTCCGGCTATCGGGCCTTTACCCGGGAGGCGGCCAAGCTGATTCCCATCACTGCAGTGGGATTCGACGTCGAAACGGAATTGACGCTGCAGGCGCTGTACCGCGGGCTGGTGATCAAGGAGGTGCAGGCGGCGTACGGCGCACGACCGGACGGCAGCCATTCCAAGTTGCAGACCGGCTCGGACGGCATGCTGGTGCTGCTGAAGCTGTTCATGGTGATTAAATCCTACAAGCCGCTGACTTTTTTCGGCGGACTGGCGATTTTGTTGATGGTGGCGGGGTTGGCGGTCGGTTTCCGGCCCGTGTTCGAGTATGCGTTTGAGCGATATGTCCACGCCGTTCCGAGCGCCATTTTGGCGTCGTCGCTGGTGATTCTTTCATTTTTCAGTCTCGGACTGGGCCTGATATTGAACAGCGTCAATCTGCGGCTGTTGGAGGTGGAAAAACTGATTCGCAAGTGGGACGTGAAGGAGATGCGGGCCGTGCAGGGTTTATCCCCGGCTATAACTTCAAAGTCCCCGGCTGAAACGGCCGGAACTTCAGGCCAAGCCGGCGGGTCAATTCAAAAGAAGGACGCGGGTTCTGGTTCATCAGGCTGACGAGGCTGTCGCTCCGGAATTTCAACGGCAGACGGCAAACCTCGCCGGTTTTGATGACCAGCCACGCCAGCCGCCACGGCACTGGGACGAAGCGCGCTCGCCTCCCCTGCGCCCGCGCGAGTTCTTCCAAAATGGAGCGGAAGGACCATCCCTGTTCATGCGCGGCGGTGACGGGTTCCGGTCCCGCGGAAACGTCGGAGGCCGCCTGCCGCAGGATCAGCTCGCAGAGATCATCCTGATGCGTCAAATGAAGGACCTGCCGGCCACCGCCGAGGAGCGGAAGGGCGAAGGCATGCCCGGCTTGTTTGACGAGATTGCCAAAGATGCCCCCGGGTTGGTCGCCATAAATCAATCCGGGCCGCACGAGAAACGCGCCGAGGGGCTGGAGCCGCTTTTCAATTTCCAGCTTCGCGCGGCCGTACAAGGACTGGCAGCCCTCGAACGCGCTCATGCTCGAGATAAACACCAGCCGCGCAATTCCGGCCGCGCGGGCGGCCTGGAACAGTTTTTCCGCGCCGAGCACATTGACGGCGTGAATCTTTTTCCAATCGTGCAACGTGAAATCATGGGCGCAATGAACGAGCGCGTCGGCTCCCGGTAATTGCCCGGCTGAAATCTCGTCGCCCAACCGAAATTGGATCGCCCGCCCCTCCCGCACTTCCTCCGCGCCCGGATTGCGCGTCAGTTCCACCACGTTCCAGCCCGCCCTTTGGAACCTGGCTTTGACACACCCCCCCAAATAGCCGCGCGAACCGGTGATAAGGCAGGTGCGCTGGCCGGAAGTGGGTTTCATAAAAAACTTTCCGCTCAGGTCAGGGACGCGGATTCCCATCCAATGCGGTGGGCGTTCGCCATCACCGACAAGGTTATCGTCGTGGCCGGGATGCCGGGCAGAATGGTCGCGTCCACGGCGTGAACCCGGCGCCAGCCGTGCGGTCGGCCAAGCGTGTCCGACTCGAAGGGTCCCGGCTCTTGGCGCATGGGCAACGTGCCGCCGCCGTGGTAACTGCGGCCCGGCTCGGCGACGTGCACCATCGGCAGCACCGGCGCGGCCCCGAGCCGCCAGGCATTGCGCATCAGTTTGCCCGTGACCTTGCGCACCGTGGCCCGGGCGCGCGGATTGATTTCCGCCTTCAATTCCAGCCGGACGTCCGGCGATTGCCTCAGGGTCACGGCAATCTTCGACGAATCGTCGGAATGCAAAAAACCCTGGGCCACGACCAGCCGTTCCTCCAACGATGACGTCAGAAAATTAAAACTCATTTTGAACCGGCGCAGCGCGTGCCGCACCGCATCGTAAATCAAATTGCTGTAGGTGTAGATTTGCAGATGGACGGTGTGCGGGCTGACGGCTGGATCAAGTATCTCCAGAAAGAGCTGGCTCAGGGTATGCAGCGCCTCCTGGCGGACGCCCCGGGTGCGCCGGGCGAACAGGAGCGGAATCAAAAAATACTGGCTGTCCTTCATCCACAGCGTGCGGTCAAAATCCCGCCGCGATTCCAGCAGCAGTTTCGTCGTGGGAATGACTCCCGCGGCCAGATAAACCCGCGACGCGACGGTGGTCTGTTCCCCGCCCGTGAGCCGGTTCCGGGAATGGATGGTGACTGCCTCGTCATTCTCAACCAGCGAAGTAACGATTGCGTCGGGCTGGTAGGTGAATCGCGGGTTGCGCTCCAGCTCACGCAGCGTTGCGGCGCTGTTGTAAATATAACCGTACGGGCAGCCATGCATGCACATGCCGCAATAGACGCAGCCCGTGTCCCTGGGCGAACGCCTTGCCTTGACGGCTACGCGCGACACGCCGTGATGAATTCCACTCTCACGCAACGCCGTCTTGTTGCGATCCATATTGCCGAGCAACGTCCGGGCCTGCCGGCTTAACTCAAGCTCTCCCGGTTCGTCCGTGTATAACGGGAACATGGCCGCCAGATCATCACGCCGCGCCGCCACGCCCGTCATTTTCAGGACGGCAGCGTAATGACCGGCGAGTTCACCATTCTTGATTGGCCAGCCGTCGAGGTCCGCGTCGAGATAGGGGAGCATCGCGGCGCCCCAGACGTTGCTCAAACCGCCCTGCGCCAGGGAGGGCCTCAATCCCACACCGTCGAACGTGCAGTTGAGCAGTTTCTCGCCATCGCGATACGGAAAATCCGATCCAAACGAGAGTTTCTGGGGCAGGCCGCCGGGACCGGCAGCCAGCTCCCCTTTCAACATCGCGACGAGTTTCGGGTCCCAGCCGGCCGGGGCCGAGGCGCCGAGCTGCTCGACGGCCTGCGCGCGCGGCGCCTCCAGTTTCAAGCCCGCATCGAGCATCCGCACCTCCAGCCCTTTATCGAGCAAGGCCTGGGCGCAGGCGATTCCTGACGGGCCGGAGCCGACAACGCAATGCATAAGATGTTCGCTAAAAGGCCGTTTCTAAGGCTCTTCTCGCGCCGGTGTCAATTGAATAGCCCGGACGGCTGCGGGTTTTACGGATGTCATCATCACATTCACTTATTATTTACTTTACAGCCAATGCCGGTGTGGCATTATCTGGATGACGGGCATGGCTTCCAACGCGACAGTAACCGATTTCACCGTCTGGGGCGCCGATCAGGCCGCCTACGGGCCGGTGGAGCTGCCTACTCTCGTCTCCTTGGTCAAGGGCGAGCGTGTGACGGCTGACACCTGGATTTTTGACGCCAAACACTCCGCCTGGCGCAAAGCCTCTGACATTCCCGAGTTGCAAATGTTTTTCCGCCCCAAGGCCGGCCCGGTCACCGCCGACACGCGCATGGCCGAGCCCGAGGCGGGCATCGATCCACGGATGTTGCGCCGGGTGAAAATACTGGCGGACTTGACGGACGAACAACTCGGCCGGTTTGCCGCATCCATGGAAGTCGAGCGCGTCCCGCCGTGGCGCGTGGTCGTGAAGCAGGGCGATTGCGAGGACAGCATGTACCTGATCCTCGAGGGCGAATTCCGGGTCCGGGTCCTGGCCGGCGAACAGGAAACCATCCTGGCCACGCTCGCCGCCGGGGAATTTTTCGGCGATATCTCCCTTTTTGACCACGGCCCGCGCTCGGCGGATGTGGTGTCCAACAAGGACGGCGTGCTTTTAAAGATCACTTCCCAGGCCATCCGGAAACTGGCGGCCGAAGCCCCGGCTGTCGCGCTGCCATTCCTGCTGGCGGTGGGAAAAACCCTCGCGGCCCGCATCCGCTCCGGCAACAAGCGGTATTTCGACTCGGTCAAATTCTCCCGCGCGGCGGCGTGACCTTTCCCGCCGGCGTCAACCTCGCCGGGCCCAAGTTTCCTCGCTCAGAATCGTGCAATCTCGCGGCGTTGATGGTATAAGGGGCGCCAACATGATGCTGATTCGCTACCTGGCCAATCTTTCCAAGGGGAGACTTGTTCTCTGGTGTTACTTCATCTGGTATCTCGTGGTGCTGGTACGCTATTTCGACGCGAGCCCCCGGCTGTGGCTGACTTCCCTCGGGCTGAGCATCATTATCGGGGCGGCCTTGTTCATCAGCACCACAAAAACCGGCGCGGGCCGTGTGGAACTCGGAGGGTGGCAGATCTTCCGGCTGTTTCTGACGCCGTTTTGCGTCTCGAGCTTCTCCGCGCTGGTGAAAGACCGGGGCTTTGTGATGATTTTCTCCCCCAAGCCGGCCGAAATTTTGCTGGGCGCCGGACTGTGCGCGCTGCTGTGCGTCACAGTTTTTTTGGCGAGGGGCCACGCCGGCCCACGGCGCTCATCGGGGGCAACGTGACGCGAAAGCCGGGGCGCGCCTAGCCAACGCGCCACTGGTTTACCAGCAAGAGAAGCAGGGCGAGAGCAGCGGCAACCACGGCGGCGGCGGCGAGCGCCCACGCCAGCATCACTTTTCGCTTCCGGCGCGCCGCGTTTCCACCCATGCCGGCAAAGAGATAGTACCTGTCCTTGTCTTTGTTTGATTTTGAACCAATCATTCGGGCCTTCCGCAATGACGAACTGTAGCCGCACTCGCGATAATCGCGCCAGAGGAATTTTCAATTTTTTTTTTGTCGACCATAGCCATGCAGAGGGAGATTGGCAGCCCCGAGAATGTCACTCGTTTCGGACATTCTCAAAAAAATCAAATGAGCCGCAGAATGATGAAGAAATCCCGTGGCGGATAACGCCTGGATTGTTCGGACGCCCGCTTTTAGACCGGCTTTAAGGCGGTACGACCCGGTAAGCGAGCCGGTCGGCGTCCGACACGGCCCAAAGACTGAGCGGATAAAGCGGCGTGTAGTACCTCATGAATCGCGCGCTGCCGTCGGCCATCGCGTAATTGGAACCGCCGCGGCCGGGCGTCGGCGGCTGCGTGTTGGAGTGCCGCCCCAGTTCGAGCCGGTCGAGGTCGTTGCCGGCGTCCTCATCGAGGTCCATGTAAAAATCACCGACGCTCGAAATCTTTTCACCGAAGAGAATCGTGTCGGAAGGATGCAGAATGTTCGCGTCGTGCATTCCCTGCGTGTCCAAACCGTTCATGTAATTGTTGAAATCGGCCGGGGACAGGACTTCCTGAAAGTAATCGTTCCAGCCGTTGATAAAATAGCTGCGGGGCGCGCTGTCCGCCGCGTAGGAGTCGTTGGTTTCGCTGGCGGGAGGAGGGTTCACCCGGTCGCTGGGGCACACCAACAGGTTGGTGGAGACGTAGTCATTGATCATTGAATTTGGCCAGCGGTTGGAGTTGGAGCGGTGCGGAAAATAGCCCTCGGTGTACTGGCCGTACAGGTTCAACGCGATGCCCAGTTGCCGGATGTTGTTCAAACAGGAAATGCGCCTGGCCCGTTCCTTGGCGACGCTCAAAACCGGCAGCAGCAGGCCCGCCAGCAAACTGATGATGGCAATCACGACCAGCAATTCGATCAGCGTGAAGCCGCCGGAGCGGGTGGCGGCACCGCCAGAATGAAACCGGCGCGGGATCGTCATAGGCAACCTTTTTTTGCTCTGAGACCGGTCAAAACCGGAAACGCTTGAATTCACTGTATCAAATGTGTTGTGCCTCTCAAGCTCAAAATGCATATTATTGAACAAGTCAACCCGTCGCGTCGTCCACTCATTATGGCCAGGAAAAACGTCATCCTCACCTCCACAATTCTTTTGGCGATCGCGGCGCTTTACCTGTACGAATATAGAGACGCCGTCTTCGGCCGTCCCATTCAAATTTCCCACACCTTCCGTTTGCGCATGGCCATGGCGCGGCGGATGCCCGCCAATCTCTCCGCGTACGCGCCGTTGATTCCCACCTTCACGCTCGAGGGCGAATACCGGCTCACGTCGGTGAAATTAATCAGCCTCGACGAATTGAAGAAAAAGGGCTACGCGCGCCCGCTGTGGGAACTGGTTTCCGATTCCAAGTCATATCCGACCCGCGTGTTTCTTTACGGCCGCGGCATTCCGGGAATGCATCCGAAGGTGCCGGACGTTGAGCCCGAGCCGCTGGTGACGAACGTGACTTACCGCCTGCTGATCACGGCGGGCCGGCTCAAGGGCAGGCATGATTTCATCATCACGGGTCAGGATGTTTCGGTTCCGGGGGCGCAATAGGGCAGGCTACTTCGCAAAATGGCAGGATGCCCAATGGCCCGGCGTGACCTCGCGCAGCGCCGGAATTTCATCTTTGCACCTCGGCATTTGCGCGACGGGACACCTCGGATGAAACGGACAGCCCGAGGGAGGATCAATGGGTGACGGAACATCGCCGGGCAATACAATCCGCCGGCGCTTGGAATCCGGGTCCACCACCGGCACCGCTGAGATGAGCGCCTGCGTGTAGGGATGTTTCGGCGCGCCGATGATCGCGCTTGCGGCGGCGGTTTCCACCACCTTGCCCAGGTACATGACCATGACGCGGCGGCTGATGTGCTCGACGACCGCGAGATCGTGCGCGATGAACAGATAGGCGATGCCCCGCTGCTGCTGCAATTCCTGGAGCAGGTTGATGATCTGGGCCTGGACGGAAACATCAAGCGCGCTCACCGGTTCGTCGCAGACAATCAGCTTCGGTTCGACGGCCAGGGCGCGGGCGATGCCGATGCGCTGCCTCTGGCCGCCGCTGAACTCGTGCGGGTAACGCTGCGCGTGTGCCGGGTCCAGCCCGACGGCCTGCAGCAATTCCAGAATCCGCTTCTGGCGCGCGGACGCATTTTCAGTGAGTTGATGAATGTCCAGCGCCTCGCCGACAATCTGGCCGACGGTCATGCGCGGGTTGAGCGAGCCGTACGGGTCCTGGAAAATCATCTGGAACTTCCGCCGGCGCGCGCGCAGCTCCGGCCCCGTCAGTCGCGCGATGTCCTCGCCCTCGAACAAAACGCTGCCGGCGGTCGGGTCCACCAGCTTGACAATCGCCCGGCCCAGCGTCGTCTTGCCGCAGCCGCTTTCCCCGACCAGCCCCAGCGTTTCGCCGGGCTCAATCGTGAAGCTCACGTCGTCCACGGCCTTGACGTGCTGCTTGACGCGGCTGAACAACCCGTGCTTCACCGGGAAGTGGACCTTCAAGTTTTTTACTTCGAGCAGGGGCATCACGCAAGCGCCAGCACCGGATCCTCGGAAAAGTGCAAACGCACGCGCTTCGGGCGCCGGCCTGACTCAAAATAACCGTCCACCGCGTCCGTAATCATCGCATCCAACTCGCGGAAAGAATCGCCCTGCGTGGTGATGCCGCCGCCGCCGGGCGCGTCCCAGCGCGCCACAAAACCGCCGGTCTCGCGGCAAGGCTCAACCGAGAAGGTTATTTCTTTCATGGCTCCAAAGTAGCAGATTCAGGCGAAGAAGGAAACTCTCAAATTATTCGCCACCAGCGCTCCCCACGGTTTGCGTCTCCTTCCAGAACGGGCAGCGCACCCAGCGGCCCGGCTCGACCTCCAGCAGCCCGGGAACGGCCCGCGAACATTCCGGCTTCGCAACGGGACAACGCGGCGCGAACCGGCAGCCGGGCGGAAAATTGCCGAGGCTCGGGACGGTGCCGGGGATGGCGATGAGCCGCTCCAGCCCGCCGCTGAGCTTGGGCACGGAGTTCATCAACGCCTTCGTGTACGGATGCAGCGGGCGGCGCAGCAAATCCAGCGCGGGCGCCAGTTCCACCACCTGCCCGGCGTACATCACGGCCACGCGGTCCGCCATGTCGCCCACGATTCCCAGGTTGTGCGTGATGAGCAAAATGCTCATGCCGAGCCGCTGCTTCAAGTCGAGCAACAATTCAAGAATCTGCGCCTGGATGGTCACGTCGAGCGCTGTCGTCGGTTCGTCGGCCACGAGCAGCCGCGGCTCCGACGCCAGCGCCATGGCGATCATGACACGTTGCTGCATGCCGCCGGACATCTGGTGCGGATAATCGCGGATGCGCGATTCCGGCGCGGGAATGCCCACCAGTTTCAGCAGGCGGATGACCTCGTCGTCGGTCGCTTTTTCGGGCCGGTGCAGCTTCAGCGATTCCTTGATCTGGTTGCCGATGCGGAAGACGGGGTTCAACGACGCGCCCGGGTCCTGGAACACGTAACTCACCACGCCGCCGCGGATGTCGCGCAGTTCGGTCCGGGACATCTTCAACACATCGCGGCCGTTCACCAGAATTTCACCGCCCGCGTAGCTCGCCGGCGGCGCGGGCACGAGCCGCGCGATGGAAAGCGCGGTCACGCTCTTGCCGCAGCCGCTTTCACCCACGAGACAGACCGTCTCCCCGGCATTGATGGTCAGCGAGACATCATCCACCGCTCGAAGCGCGCGGTCGCCCGCAAGGAAGTCCAGCTTCAGGTTCTTGATTTCAACGAGCGGAGTCATTTAACTTGAAACTTAACTCTTCGTGTCCACGGCGTCTCTTAACCCATCGCCGAGGAAGTTGAAAGCCAGAACGGTTATGAAGATGGCCGCTCCCGGCGCGAGCAGCCACGGGTAACTGATCAGATACTCCGGATTCTGCGCCGCCGTCAGCATGTTGCCCCAGCTTGCGTCCGGCTCCTGGATGCCCACGCTCAGAAAACTCAGCGTCACCTCGCCCAGAATGTAGTACGGGACGCTCAGCGTCGCCGCCACAATCACGTAGGAAAATGTGCCGGGCAGAATGTGGCGCGTGATGATGCGCCAGTTCGTCTGGCCCAGCGAACGGGCGGCCAGCACGTACTGCCGCTCGCGCAAAGACAGCGCCATGCCGCGAATCACGCGCGCCGTCCCGGCCCAGCGGATGAAGCTCAGGATGACGATGATGACCAGATAAATCGTCGAGGACCGCATGTTCGGCGGAAAATCCGCGCGCAACGCCATGATTAAATACAGCGCCGGCACGGACATGATCAATTCGCAGAGCCGCATCGTTCCATCATCCAAAGCCCCGCCGAAATAACCCGCCGCCGCGCCGATGAGGATCCCGAACGCGAACGAGATGCAGATGCCGATCAAACCGATGGACAACGATATCTGCGAGCCGTACAGGAGCCGCGAGAAAATATCGCGGCCGAACTGGTCCGTGCCCAGGAGATAAACCGGGCAGTTCGGGTCATCGGTGCCGATGAGATGCCGGCCGGTGGGAATGAGCCCGAGGAAATGATAGCCGTCGCCGCGCACAAAAAACCGCAGCGGCCGGGCATCGCCGGGCGCCGGGACATATTTGAACGAGCCGGGCGCCGGTTCGTAGCGCTGCACCGCGAGGTGCCAGCCTTGAATTCGCAGCGCGGTGGGCGGATGAAAAAAGCGGTCCCGGTCCTGGCGCTCGAATCCATAGGGCGCGATAAAGCCGGCGAACAACGCCACGACATAAAGCACAACCAAAATGCCGCCGCCGACCATCGCAATCTTCTGCCGCCGCAGCCGCTGCCAGAAAATGCGCCCCGGCGATTCGATCACCGTCCCGGCGTCGGCGGGAGCTTCAAGTTCAGGAGTGGGAAGGGCGGTGGTCATTTACTTCAAACGAATCCGCGGGTCGCTCCACGCGAGCAGCACGTCCGCCACAAAATTTCCCGCGACCAGCAGGCCCGCGGCCATCACCACGCTCGCCACCACCAGCGGATAATCGCGCGCGAACAATGCGTCCATCGTCAGGCGGCCCAGGCCCGGCCAGGCCATGATGTTTTCCACGATGAACGCGCCGCTGAGCAGGCCCGCCAGCGAGTAGCCGAACAGCGTGAGCAGCGGGTTGATGGCGTTGCGCAGCGTGTGCTTGTAAACCACCCAGAATTCCGGCAACCCCTTGGCCCGCGCCGTCGTCACGAATTCCGCGCGCATGATGTCGAGAAAATTGGAGCGCATCTGGCGCATGATGCCCGCGAGGTCGCTCGCCGCCAGCACCACCACCGGCAGTATCAAATGCCGCGCGCGGTCGAAGAATTGCTGGCTGTTCGTCATCAAATCGTACGTCGGGCTTTCGGCGCCGCCCACCGGCAGCCAGCCCGTCGCCGCCGCGAACATCAGCGCCAGCAACGCCAGCAGGATGTCCGGAACGGAAAGCCCGACGAACGCGATCATCGAGCAAAAGCGGTCCACCCACGAATCCTTGTTGAGCGCGGCCCAGATGCCGAGCGGCATCGCCACAGCCCACGCGAGCACCAGCGCGCCGGCCGAGAGCAGGAACGTGTTCCACAGCCGGCCCAGGATCACCCGGCTGACGGGGATTTTGTAGGCGATGGAGTAGCCGAGGTCGCCGTGGGCCGCGTCCGCCAGCCAGTAGCCGTAGCGGACGTACCACGGCCGGTCGAGGTATTGTTTGGCGCGGAGTTCCGCGAGTTTTTCGGGGGTGATCTGGGGATTTTGGGAAAGCTGCGTGAAATAATCGCCCGGCGTGAGCGACATCAGCAGGAAGGTCAGCAGGGAAACGCCGAGCAGGATCGGGATGGTATGCAGCAGGCGCTTGATGAGAAAGGACAACATCGCATTATTAAATCGGCGCCCGTTCCGGGCCGCGCGGCATGAACACGGCGCCCGCGCGATGATCGAGCCTAAATCCATCCGCCCCACAAAGCAAAACGAAATGAAACGCCGGCGGCGCGCACTTTCGACGCGAAGGCCCTTTTCAGGTTGAGCCGGCTTCTCCTTCCCGCTAGCATGAAAAAATGAATGTATTTGTCACGGGCGGCGCCGGCTACATCGGGTCCGTGTGCGTCGAGGAATTGCTGGACGCCGGTCACACGGTGACGGTTTATGACAATCTGACGGAGGGCCATCGTTCCGCCGTGGACGCGCGGGCGCAGTTCGTCCTCGGCGAGCCGGAACGCGACCACGACATCCGCGACGCCGTCCGCGCCGCGCGCCCCGACGCCATCCTGCATTTCGCCGCCAACGCGCTCGTCGGCGAGTCCATGACCAACCCGGGGAAGTATTTTCACAACAACGTCTGCAACGGCTTGAAGCTGCTCAACGCCGCGCTCGAGGCGAAGGTGAAGAAGTTCGTGTTCAGCTCCACGTGCGCCACCTACGGGCCGCCCGACCGCGTGCCCATGACCGAGGATCTCCCGCAACGGCCCATCAACCCCTACGGCGAATCCAAGCTGATGTTCGAAAAAATGCTCGCCTGGTATCACCAGCTTCACCAGCTTGAGTTCGTCGCGTTCCGCTATTTCAACGCCGCCGGCGCCAGCAAAAAATTCGGGGAACATCACCGCGTCGAAACGCACCTCATTCCGAACGTCCTCAAGGTCGCGCTCGGCCAGGCGAAGCAGTGCGAGATCTACGGCACCGATTATCCCACGCCCGACGGCACCTGCATCCGCGACTACATCCACATCATCGACCTCGCGCAGGCGCACATCCTCGCCCTCGCGCCCGGCAAACAGGGTTTTTACAATCTGGGCAACGGCGACGGCTACTCCGTGCGCGAAGTCATCCAGACGTGCGAAAAGGTGGCCGGCAAAAAAATCCCGGCCGTGGAAAAACCGCGCCGCCCCGGCGACCCGCCCAAGCTGGTGGCTGCGGCGGACAAGGCCGTCCGCGAACTCGGCTGGAAACCAAAATATCCCAAGCTCGAGGACATCGTCACCACCGCCTGGAACTGGCACGTGAAGCATCCCGACGGCTACCGGGATTGAGCCGGGACAACGAAGTCCAAAGAGGGGTTGACGGCACCTCTTGGCTATGTTACGTTGGTGACATTGATTACATTGTAATTCATTATGGCAACTGATTCGATCGTCATCAGCATGCGCCTTCCCGGCCGAAGCGGCGAACGGCTTAAACGCATGGCGAACCAGCACGGCTGGACGCCCAGTGATGCCAGCGCCCGCCTGGTTGAAGAGGGATTGCGGCGGGCGGAATTTGCCTTCATTGATTTCCGGGACAGCGCGGCGGGCCGTCAAGCCTGCATCCAGGGCAGTTCGCTCGCGGTGTGGGAAATAATGATGCTGGCGCACAATCATAACCACAAGGTGGATGCGGTGGCGAAACACCTTCGCTGGCCGAACGCCAAGGTTCAAGCCGCCTTCAATTACGCCAGGGCGTTTCCCGATGAAATCGAAGCCGCGCTGGCCGACAACAGCGCCGTGGACTTCGAGGCGTTGTCGCGTGCACTCCCGCAGGCGGACGAATTCATCGTCAAGGCGCCTGCAGCCGGGCGCTGACATGCTGAATTTCCTTCTAGACGAACACATCTCACCGCACGTTGCCGAAGGCCTTCGCCGCCGGAGCAGGCGGATCTTGGTTTGGGGACTGGCGGAGTGGGAAAAAGGCCGGCTCCTGGGTTTGTCCGACACCCTGCTTATGCAAACCGCAGCGGCCCACCGGTTGACGCTGGTTACCTACGACCGCAGAACCATTCCGCCGCTGCTCAAAGTTTGGGCGGAGGAATTTCGCGACCACGGCGGGGTCGTTTTCATTGACGATAAAACCATTCCGGCTTCGGATTTTGGCGGCTTGATCCGGGCACTTCGAGTGTTGTGGGTGGAAACGCATCAATGGGATTGGACAAACCGAATCTGCGTTCTGCGCGGATGAACATGGTCCGGCTTGATCCGGGCTGATCTACTCCTCGCTCGGCTGCACCTTCGCAAACCGTCCGTAACGCACCGCGAGCGTCGGCAGGACCAACAGATTGAGCGCGGTCGAGGTGATGAGCCCGCCCAAAATCACAATCGCCATCGGTCCTTCAATTTCCCGGCCGGCCTCGCCCGTCCCCAACGCAAGCGGCAGCAAGCCAATGGCCGTCACCAGCGCGGTCATGAGGATGGGGATGACCCGTTCGGACGCGCCGCGCATCGCCGCCTCATGGCCCCACTCCATTCCCTCGTGGCGCACCAGATGTTCGAAGTGCGAAATCATCATGATGGAATTGCGCGTGGTAATGCCGAAGAGCGTGACAAATCCCACGAGCGAGCCGATGGTCAAACCTTCGCCGCCGCCGCCGAACCAGCCGGTCACGAGCACCGCCAGCACTCCGCCGACGAGCGCGAACGGCACGTTGGCGAGGATGAGCAGGAGGTTGCGCCAATTGCCGGTGACGGTGACGAGCAGGATCAGAATGCCCACGCCGGCGATGCCGGAATTCAGGAGCAACTCATGCTGCGCCTCGGCCGCCTGCTCGGCCGCGCCAGTAAACACCGCGTAAACGCCCTTCGGAAATTTTACATTCGCGGCGATTTGTTTTTTCGCGTCGGCCACAAACGAACTCACGTCGCGGCCCGCCGGCGCGCAAGTCACGACCTGCCGGCGGCTGGCGGCGTCGTGCATGATGGAGAACCGTCCGGTCGTCATGTAGACGTCCGCGAGCTGCTTCAACGGCATCACCAGGCCGTCGGCATTTTTCACCATCAACGAGCCGATTTGCTCCGGTTCGCGCCGGCTGGCCGGGTCCAGAATGACGGCGACGTCCGTGACGCGGCTGGCGTCGTGCACCTGGGCGACCACCGCGCCCGCGTAGGCGGTCTGGACGGCCTCCAGCACTTCAACGGGCCGGAACCCAAACTGCGTGAGGCGCTCGGGGCGCAGGCGCACGGCCAGGCGCGGCGCGCCGGGCGGCGATTTCACCTGCACGTCCGCGGCGCCCTGGATGAGCTTCGGATTGTTGAGTACCTGCGCGATTTCGCGGGCCTTGTCGTCCAGCACGTCGAGGTCGTCGCCGTAAACACTGATGACGACGGGGGCGGATTCGCCGGAGATGGTTTCGCTGATGCGATCGCCGAGAAAGGTCACCACTTCGGATTGGATGCCCGGGAACCGGTCGAGAACGCCACGAATGTCGTCCATCATTTTCGCCTGCACCTTGCCCGGCACGTCGGGCACAAGCTCCACGTGGAATTCGCAGCGGTTGGGTTCCCAGGTGTCCTCGCCCTGTTCGGCGCGGCCGGCCTGCTGTTCCACCGTGGCGATGTTCGTCATCTCGAGCAACTGCCGCGAAATCTCATGCCCGATGCGGACCATCTCCGGGAGCGACGTGCCGGGGATGGCCTGGACCTGGAGGACGAAATGGCCCTCGCGAAAGTCGGGCAGCAAATCCTCGCCCGGCTTGGGCAGCACCAGGAGCGCGAGGACACACACCAGGCCGACGGCCACCATGAGGGCGCGCGGCCAATTGGTAACGAATCCGAGGACGCGGGTGTAAACGGATTTCAGCCATTGTTGCAGGCGCGTCTCATCCGCGCTGTGGCTGCCGCGTTTGAAGGACAGCAGCGCCAGCGCGGGCGTGACGGTGAGCGCGACGCCGAGCGACGCCATGATGGCGAGGATGTAACTGAGCGCGAGCGGGGCGAAGAAGCTGCCCTGCAAGCCGGTCATCGCCAGCACCGGCAGAAAAACCAGGGCGACGATGAACGTGGCGTAGACGACCGCGCTCCGGACTTCGAGGGACGCATCCAGCACCACGCGGAACAGCGGGCGCGGCTGCGCGAGCGCTTCATTTTCCCGGAGGCGGCGGAAAATGTTTTCGACATCAATGATGGCGTCGTCCACCACCGCGCCGATGGCGATGGCCAGTCCGCCGAGCGTGATGGTGTTGAGCGTGACGCCGAATTTATCGAGCAGCACGATGGCGGTCAAAAGCGAGAGCGGGATGGCGGTGATGGAAATGAACGCGGCGCGAAGGTGGCCGAGGAAAAGGAGCAGCACCACCGCGACCAGCACGCCGCCGAGATAGAGCGAGTGGGTGATGTTGCGGAGCGAATTCTCGATGAACGTGGCCGGCCGGTGCAGCCGCGGATAAAGCACGATGCCCTCCCGGTCAAACAGCGGCTTCATGTCATCCAGGGCCGCCTCGACCGCCAGGGTGGCTTCCATCGTGTTTGCGCCGTACTGGCTGGCGAGCGCCATGAAGACGCCGGGCTGGTTTTGGATGACGGCATCGCCAAACTTCGGCGCGGCCCCTTCCACCACCGACGCCACGTCCGCCAAGCGGATGGTGCGGCCATTCACGTGGGCAAGCTCCACCTGCCCCAGCACGTCCGGCGTCACGGCCTGGCCCTCGGTCTGGATGAGGATGCGCTGGTTCGCGTTTTCGACAAAACCCGCGCCCATGATGGCGGTGGAATTGGCCGCCGCGTTGAGGACATCTGAAATGGAAAGGCCGTAGGCCATGAGTTGATCGGGGTGCACCTGGATTTGAAGCTGCCGCACCTCGCCGCCAAAAACAATGCAATGCGCCACGCCGGGAACGGAGAGCAGGCGCGGCTTGACCGTCCAATCGGCGAACGTCCGCAACTCCATCGGTGAAAGATTGGTGGACACCAGGCCGATCTTCAGCAGGTCCATCGTCGAGGACATCAACGCCGACATGACGGGCGTCTTCACGCCGGCAGGCAGTTCGCCCGCGGTTTCGCCGAGCCGCTCCTGAAGCATCTGGCGCGCGAACCGGATGTCCGTGCCCTCCTTGAAAATCGCGGTGATGGTGGAAAGCCCGGCAATGGACTCGGAGCGCAGCGCGTCCATTCCGCCCAGGCCGTTGATGGTGCTTTCGATGGGCCGCGTGACGAGAATCTCGACCTGCTCCGGCGAAAGCCCCGGCGCCTCGGTTTCCACGGTGACCTCCGGTGGCACGAAATCCGGGAAGACGTCCAGTTTTGCGTTGGAAGCGACGTAGATTCCGTAGCCGACGAGGACGCAGGCCAGGGCGACGACCACGCCGCGAAAACGTAACGAAAAGTGAACGATGCGGTTGAGCATGGACGGCTCAGTCGGGCTGAATGGCCGCCTTCAACTCCTCGGACAGCAGGGTTTGAGCGCCGACAACGACGATGGAATCACCGGAGCTGACGCCGTTGGTGACAAACCAGCCGCCTTCGGTGGGATGGTCCAACAGGATGGTTTTGCGGGTGAAAGATTTGCCGCCGTTGTCCAGGACGTAAACCCAGCCCGCGCCTTCGGTGCGGACGACGGCGTCACGCGGCACAATCGCGCCGGAGGCCGGATCGCCGGGGAGCTTGAGATAACCGGTGACCGCCGCGCCCGGCGCAAGACCAAGCGAGTTCGAACCGACGACGAAGAAATATCCGCGGCCCTGGGTTTGCGGGTCGGTGGTTGCGGCCGCGCCCAGGAAATCGGCGTCCACGGAGGCGCCGGACAAGGATGTGATGCGTGCGCCGACCGGCGACGCGGGCGGCACTTCGCCCGCGGGCAGATCGAGGCGGACCAGCGTGGCGTTGCCCGCGGCGAGCGATTGCACAAAGTCCGGCAAGTCGCCGCGGTCGGTCAGGGCCGGGGTGGAAGAAAGCAGGAGGCGGTCGCGGGCGGAACGGACGGCGAGGAGATCATGCGTCGCCGCAGCCTGCGCGGCCTGCAAGGCACGTTCGGTGGCGTTGCCCTGGCTCTCCAAAGTTTTCAAGCGCTCCAGTTCGTTGCTGGAAACCACGCACTCGGCCTGCGCGGAGGCCAGGTCGCTGACCATTGCCGCCAGCGCGGCGGTGTCTTCCACGCGGCCGTAGCTCTTCGCTTCGGGGCCGAATTGCGCGGCGGCGGGATTGGTGAGTTGCAGGCCGATGCTTTTGCGCGTGTCGTCGCTGATGGTGATGACGACATCTCCGTTCGTGTCATGCGAAATGTGGGTCTCAGCGGATGAATCGGAAGCCGCTGCGTCGCCGGCGGGTTTTTCATCGGCGTCCGGCGCCGCGGCGCGGGTTTTAAGCCAGACGGCGCCTCCGCCGATGACGGCCCCGATGAGGATAAGAATTACTGCTCGTTTCACGGTTGGTTTTGGGTCATGGCCTGGGGACGCGGCGATTGCTCGATGACGGACGCGCGCACGCCGGCGAGCGGACGTTGCACGGCGTCCTCGAGCGCGCCGAAGGCCTGCTGAAGTTTGACGCGGCCGTCCAGTTGCGCGAGTTCCCCGGCGCCAAGCTCGATTTGCGCGTCGAGCAAATCAACCTGGTCGGCGGCGCCCGCCCGGGCCTGCGCAGCCACGGCGTCGCTCTGTTTCTGTTGGGCGGTCGCCAGAGCTTCAAACGTCACGACGTTTTCCCGTGCGACCTGCCACACCGCGACGGCGCGATCGACGTCCGTGATGACCTTGGCCTGGAGCGCGTTGAAATTGGCCGCGGCGACGGCACGGCGGGCCTCGGCCTCGGCAATGGGCCCCTGGTTTTGATTGAGCACCGGCAATTCGACGGTCAGGCCGAGTTCCCATTCGTTGTCGCCGGAGCTGCCGGAGTTCCAACTGTAACCCGGGCCAAGATGCAAATCCGGGAATTGGCGCGCGATTTCAAGCTGCAGGGCGGATTGGCTGGCGGCATAATCGGCCAGCGCGCCAAGAACGTCCGCGCGATTGGTCAGCGCCTGTTCGCGGAGTTCGGTCGTGGTCAGCGCGGAGGCTTCCGCCGGGATGGCGGAAAGATCGTAAGCGAGGTCCACGCCTTCGAGCGCGCGCGCGGAAACGCCCACGGCATCGGCCACGCGGACCCGGGCATCGGCGGCCTGCTGGCGGGCATCGGCGAAATCGAGCTTTAGTTGCGCCAACGCGAGGCGGGCCTGCGAGAGATCCGCCGCCGAGACGGCGCCGGCCTGCAATTGTTGTTCGAGCAAGTGGACGATTTTGTCGCGCGCATCCAGTTGGTCGCGGAGAATTCGTTCACGCTGGCTGGCGGCGGCAAAATCGATGAGGCTGGCGCGGAGGTTGGACCGGACCTGCCACGCCGTGGTGGCGATGTTCAGCCGCGCCGATTCGGAAAGGCTGCGGGCCTGTTCGATCCGCCGCCGGCGTTTGCCCGCGGTTTCAATCGGCACATCAAATGTGACCGGCACAATCCACGGACTCGGCGTGTCGGGAATTTGCGCGTCGTATCCGGGCGTGACCGACACGGTCGGGTTCGGCCGTCCGGCGGCAGTGGTGATGCCGCCCTGGGCGGCCTGCCATTCGGCGCGGGCGACATCGAGGCTGGGGTGATAATACCAGGCCGCGAGGGTGAGCGTTTCAAAGTCCCACGCCGGAAGGGGCCAGACATCGAGCTTGCGCCCGAGATTTTTTTCCAGAAAGGCGCGAAAGGCCGGATCGTCAAGCGTGCGGGCATCCAGCGTGGCGGCGGTTTGGGCGGGCAAGATGGGCCGCGATTGGAAACGGGTGCAACCGGTCAGCAGGACGAGGGCGAAAATGGCATATCTATGGCTCAACCTTCCAACTGAATTTGAAAGGGCGCAGGAAATCAAGCCCCGCGTCATTACAATGTGTTCACCGGGCCGGCGCGTTTGAACGCCACGTCTCAGGGGTATTGCATCTGGATGGATTTGTTGGCCATTTTACCGCGCTTGAAGGCGTACCAGTAAAGCGCCCGGAACGGCCAAAAAGGGAGGGAGCGCACGTTGCGCATTTGCAGGCGCATGACGTTTTGGAGCGTCTGCTCGTAAGGCTGGCTCAGGGGGCGGAATTGGAAGCCGAATTTGGCCCGCAAATATTCCTCGCCCTCGAGATGGCGCTTCCACGCTTCATCGGCGCGGATGCCCGGGAAGTTTTGTTTGTAATTGCCCGGCCGGGTCGGAAACATGCCCACGTTCGCGCTCGTGCCGGTATCGAAGCTCGTCAAATCATCAAAGTAAGTTTCAATGCTGAACGAAAGTTGCTTGTGGAAGTAGAACGAGAAAAAGCGCTGGGCGCCCGGCTGTTGAAAGACGGCGACGCGAATCAAGCTGAACTGGAAGCTGGTCAGATATTGGAGGTTGGCGTAGGCGAGCCATTCCCGATAGGCGGCCAGCGTATGTTCCTCGAAGGGGGTCAAGCCGGTGGTCAACGGGCGCATGAGCCTTTCCGGCTCGCTCATCTTAAGCACCAGGAAATACACCTGGACAACGATGGCAAGCGGCACGACAACGATGAAAATCAATGGCGTGTAATCCATAATTCAACCCGGAGATGACGGGGTGAAGAATGGAGGATTTCCAGCCGAAATGTAAAGGCATAACAGGGCACAGCGCCGTCGCCGGCCCATGTCAATCGTGGAGCGCGCGCGATACGGCCGGAGACACGATTTTCTCCAGCCTCTCATTGGCACCCTGCTTTAGCAGGGTGATCGAGATGGTCATGGGCGGTAAAACCGCTTCGGCGGTTTGTTCAGCGTCGCAAGAAACCGCTGAAGCGGTTGAGGTGTCGCAGCTCCTCCGGACACCCGGCTAAAAGCCGGGTGCCAATGTGAACCGCTCACGAGGCAGGCAAAGTGACAGGAACTGCTGTAGCCGGGGCGCAGTGAAGCTTGAAAAAATGGCGTTCGGAAAGGGCTGAAAAAAACTCAGGCCACCCAGAGGCAAATGCCGGCCACCACGATGGCTGCACCAGCCCAACGGACGGCGGGCACAGGCAGTTTCTTTTGCGCCAGCAGTCCCAAGCCGACGCCGCAGGCGTGCAGGCAGGTGGTTGCGACGATGAAGCCGACGGCGTAAGTGACGCCCGTGGCGGCGGCGGGAAGTTCGGTGCCGTGCGAATGGCCGTGAAACAGGGCGAACATCCCGACTATGGCCATGCCGGCAAGAGCCGGCAGCCGGACGGCCGCGGCGATGAGCAGGCCGAGGACAAGGATGGAAACCAAAATGCCAGTCTCTACCATCGGCAGGTGGATGCCGGCCATGCCCATGGCGCCGCCAATGGTCATCAGGCTCACAAACGCCGCCGGCACGAGGTACATGGCGCGTCCGCCAAGTTGCGCGGCCCACAATCCGACGGCGACCATCGCGAGAATGTGATCCAACCCGAGGAGCGGGTGGCTGAAGCCGCCCATGAAGCTGTGGACTTCGCCGGGGATGGGGTGGGCCTGGGCGAGCGCGGGCGCGAACGCGAGGACGGCCAGCGCGGCGGCGAATTTGGAGTTTGCGGGAAGCTGGGATTGAGTTTTCATAAGCGGTGCCTTCGGAAAAGGACTTTGCCGGTTTTTGGTTGAAAGTTCAAGCCGCATTTTCAGCGGGTGCCCATCCCGACATTTTGGACGGTCTGGAACAGCTTGCCCTCGGTCTTGATGCTGGGCGCGATGATGATTTCGGTCTTCTGGAACTGGCGGATGGTGGCCGCGCCCACGTTGCCCATGCAGGTGGTGATGGCGCCGACGAGATTTTGCGAGCCGTCATCCACGTCGGCCGGGCCGAAGAGGATTTGCTTCAAGGAACCGCTGACGCCGACCTTGATGCGGGTACCGCGGGGCAGGTTGGCATGCGGCGTGGCCATGCCCCAATGGTTGCCCTTGCCGGGGGCTTCCTTGGCGCGGGCAAACGCGCTGCCGACCATGACGGCGTCCGAACCGCAGGCCAGGGCCTTGCAAACATCGCCGCCCTTGCTCATGCCGCCGTCGGTGATAATCGGAACATAGCGCCCGGTGTTTTTGTAATGCTCGTCGCGCGCGGCGGCGCAATCCACCGTCGCGGTCACCTGCGGCACGCCCAGGCCGAGCACGCCGCGGCTGGTGCAGGCCGCGCCGGGGCCGACGCCGATGAGCACGCCGGCGACACCGCAGCCCATGAGTTCGAGCGTCACGCTGTAGGTGACGGCGTTGCCGATGAAGACCGGGATGCTCAGGTCGCGGGTCAGGGCCGCGAGGTCAAGGGACTTGTACTCGGTGGAAATGTGGCGGACGGTGGAGACGGTGGATTGGACGACAAAGATGTCCGCGCCGGCTTCTTGGGCGATGGCGGCATAGCGCGCGGCCTTTTGGGGAATGGAACTGACGGCGGCCAGGACTTTCGATTTCTTGAGCTCCTCGACCCGCCGGGCAATCAATTCCTCCTTGATGGGCTCGAGATAAATTTTCTGAATGAGGCTGGTGACGGAATCCTTGTCCGCCTTGACGACCTCTTCGAGCACGGCGGCAGGGTTCTCGTAGCGGGTTTGCACGCCTTCGAGGTTGATGACGCCCAGGCCGCCGAGTTTGCCCATCTCGGCGCAAAATTTCACGTCGGTGACGCCGTCCATGGCGCTGGCGATAATGGGGATCTTGAGCGTGATGTGTCCGCCGTCCTTGCGGGGGATTTTGAAGCTGGTATCCACCTCGTTGGGGTTGATGGTGACTTCTCCCGGAACGAGCGCGATTTCATCGAACCCGTAGGTGACCCGGGCTTTTCGGTTGCGACCAATCCACATTCCCATATTTGTCTATGCCTCTGCGATGGGCGGGAGGTTGAGTTCCCGCGCGGTTTTAAAATTTGATGGCTTCGTTCAGCCGGCCGCATTGCGAACAGCGCGAACGTTCCACGTCCGCGTCGTCAGTATAAACCAGTCCGCATTTTCCGCACCGGAAAATACGATCCGCTTCGACGGCCGGCCCAAAGCGTCTGCGACGCATCTCAGAATATACCGCCAGGCCCGAAAGCGCGGCAAGCAAAGAAACCATGTAAGCGAAGAGGAGGGTGTCGGCATTCATGTCATCGGGCCGCGGAGATGTCATTCGTCGCCGGCGCGGGTTTGGGGACGGTCTGCCAGTGGAAAACGAGGCGTCCCGGGGTCAGGCTGAATGAGGCGGGGGCCGGCTGCCCGGGAAGGCGTGTCAGGGGTTGAAACAACAGGCCGGCAGCCGTGGCCAGCGCCTCGGCATCGGCGGCGGTGGGTGTTCCCAGCGAATCCGTCGAAGCCAGCACCGGCGGCGCAAACACGCGGCCTTGGGCGTCCACCACGACGTAGACCACGGTGTTCGAGAGGATGGTGTCGGCGGGTTGCAGCTTCAAGGATGGCCGGGACAGCAGCGGGCGCCCGGCCAGTTCGCCCTCGATGCTGAGGGTTGACTCCGGGGTGGTGGCGACGGCTGTCGGGGAATAATTCAAATCGTCGAAACGCGGTCCCGGCAGGGCGGCGACTTCAAACGGGCGCGCCAGGCTGTTGGACAGGGCGTTGGTGATGGCGGTGCCCAGACGGTCGGTTTGAAGCGGCAGCAGAAAAGGTTCCGGGTTGGATTCCTGGAGGTCATTGGTGACCGGAGGAATCTGGAGCCAGGCCCGGCCCGAAAAACCGTGAGCGTCCGGCCGGACCAGGACGAGCGGACTGACCGAACCGGGCAGTTCTGCGGGCTGGCCGTCGGGCATGCGGATGGAAAGCCCGGCCGGACCCGGACGCGGCTGAAGGCGCGGCGGCAGGGTGAACCAAAAGAAAAAAGCCGTTTGCAGGCTGAGGATGCAGACGATGACGATCAACCATTTCAGGCGCGGCCAGCTTCGCGGTTCAACCGTCGCGGCGGTCATGGGCTTTTCGGGCCGGCGCCTGATTCAAACACGCCGGGCAGGGTTGCCTGGAGGATGTCCTTGATGCCCGCCTTCTGCGCCAGGCGCGTCAGGCGGTTCAATTGTTCAATGGTCACCCGCTTGTCCGCCTGGACCACCAAAGTCAACGGCTGGGGGGACTTTTTGACCTCCTCCTTCAACCGGCGTTGCAACTCGAGCTCGCTGATGACCTGTTGCTGGAAATAAAGGACGCCGTTCGGGTCCTGGGGTGAGCCGACATCCAGCGCAACGGTGATGGGGGAACCCTCCACGCCGGTCTCGCCGGCAATGGCGTCCGGCAGATGCACGGGAATGCCGGGGATGGGAACCACCAGCGCGAGCATCAGAAAAATCAGCAGGCAGAACAAAACGCACGCGAATGGAGCGGCGTCGAGCTGGCCCTTGAACATCCGGGCGTTGCGGGGAAATTTCATGGGCCTTTCTGCGCGGGCGGTTCGGTCACGATGTTGACGATTTCGTTCGCCGCCTTTTCCATGTCGAGGACGATTTCATTCACGCGATTCACGAGGTAATTGTAACCCGCATGGGTGGGAATCGCCACCGCGAGCCCCGCCGCCGCGCAAATCAACGCCTCCCAGACGCCGCCGGAAAGCATCGCGATGCTGGCCGTCGGGCCGTGATCCATCAGGTCGCGAAAGACCTTGATGAATCCCAGCAGGGTGCCCAACAAACCCAGCAAGGGCGCGAGCTGGGCGATGGTGGCGAGCAGGCTGAGCTTCTCCTCGAGGCGCGGGACCTCGGCGAGGCCGGCCTCTTCCAGGGATTCGCGGACCCGGTCCCGGCCGTGGTCGCGGCTGAGGATGGCGGTCTTCACGAGGCGCGCGACGGGGCCGGGCGTGGCGTCGCAAATCGAAAGGGCCTCGACCACGTTGTCGCGTTTGAGCACGGTGCGGACGCCGTTGAGGAACTCGGCCGAGTTGATCTGGGCACGGTGGTAGTGCAGCACGCGCTCGATGAAAACCGTGATGGCGGCCGCGCTCGCAAACAGAATCACCCAAAGCATCGGCCCGCCCTGGTCCAGCAGCTCAAAAGACATGCGGGTTTTTATACGGTTTCAGGGGCGAAGTTCAAAGTTCAAAGTTTTGCGGGCCGGCGCGGCGCAGGCTGGACAAGCCGGGAGCGGCGCCTAACATGCACGGATGATGTCCAGAGCGAGCCGGCCGGTGGTTGCATGAAGAAGGCGCGCAACGTTCCGTTGGGACGCGGCGGCGCGGTGCCGGTCCGCTGGCGCGGGGACCTCGGGCGGGTGCTCATCAGCGAGCGGCAGATTGCGCGGCGGGTGCGACAGTTGTCCGCGGAGATTCAAAAGGATTTCGAGGGCCGCGAAATGGTGGTGGTGTCGCTGCTCAGCGGCACGGTGATGTTTCTGGCCGACCTGATCCGGCGATTGAGCCTGCCGATGCGGCTCGATTTCATCGGGGTTTCGAGCTACGGCGCGGGGACGACGCCGGGCGAACTCGTGTTCACGAAGGAATTGCGCCTGGACGTGCGCGACCGCGACGTGCTGCTCGTGGACGACATCCTGGACACCGGCCGGACGCTGACGAAAGTGCTGGCGAAACTGCGCGCGCTCAAGCCACGTCGCATCAAGGTCTGCGTGTTGTTGGACAAGGCCGCCCGGCGGGTGGAACCGGTCCAGGCGGATTACGCAGGCTTTGAGATACCCGATTATTTTGTGGTAGGTTACGGGATGGATTTCGGCGAACGCTATCGGAACCTGCCGTTCATCGGCGTGCTGAAGAAGAAAGTCAGCGGTGAGCGCGGAGCAGGGAATAGTGAGCTGTGAGCGGTGAGCGGTGAGCAGCAGGGAAACAAATGGAAAAGCCCCATCAGAAATTATTGTGCTGGCAAAAATCCGTTGATTTGACCGTGCTGCTCTACAAGCTGACCGGCGCATTTCCGCGTGAAGAAATATACGGCCTGACGTCGCAAATACGCAGGGCCGCAGTGTCCGCGCCCGCAAACATCAGCGAGGGCGCGGCGGACCGCTCCCGCGATGAATTCAAGAATTATCTGCGGATCGCCATCGGGTCGTTGAACGAACTGGGCACGTTGCTCGAAATCTCCCGCCGCGTGGGTTATCTTGATCCAAAAGATTTTGTGGCAGCCCAAAAATTACTGGACGAGTGCCTCGCGTTGACGTTCGGATTGCGAAAGAGCTTAAACTCCTCCGCTCACCGCTCACCGCTTACCGCTCACTCTCAATGAAGGTCACGGTAACCTTTTACTCGTATTTCAAGGATCTGACCGGGTGCGGTCAGGCTGAAGAATCCGTGCCGGAGGGCGGCACGTTGGATGATCTTTTCCAGCGGCTGGCCGCGCGGTTTCCCAAGCTCGCGGCGATGGAAAAATCCACCTTGATGGCGGTGGATGTGGATTACCAACCCCGCAGTTACGTGCTGAAGGACGGCGACGAGGTGTCGCTGTTTCCGCCGGTGCAGGGAGGGTAAGGGGTTTTTTTGATCTGCGATTTTTGATTTTTGATTGTGGGCGGCATGAAGCGGCAACTTACGATTACGAAAAAGGCGATTGACGAGGCGTCGTTGCTGGCCGGTCGCGCGGTGTCCGGCGGCGCGGGCGCCGTGGTTTATTTCACGGGAGTGGTGCGCGGCACGGAGAAAGGCGCGGCCATTGAAGCCATCGAGTACGAGGCGTTCGAAAAGATGGCGGAGCGGCAGTTCGGGCTGTTGTTTGATGAGATGGAAAAGCGCTGGCCGGTGGAATCGGTGCGGCTGGTGCATCGCGTGGGCGTGATAAAGGTCAGCGAGGCTTCGCTGTGGGTGGAAGTGGTGGCGGCGCACCGGGCGGAGGCGTTTGCGGCGTGCCAGTGGCTGATTGACGAGATGAAACGGGTGGTGCCGATTTGGAAGAAACCGTTGGCGGGGTGATGGGGCGAATCAAAGGGTCGCCGCTTGCGATTTCCGCAGGCGGGCATTAACCGGTTGACAAACAGCGGCGGTTGGCGGAACACGTTGGCGGTCGGTGCGGTGGAAAGGGAGGAAAGGCCCCGGGGATGTTGATGGTTGGGAGTTGGTGGCGGGAACGGAAAGAGGAGGCCAGGAACAATTAACATTATAGAATGCAAAATTCGACATTAGGGGGTAAATGCGCGCCCAGGGGGCGGCTTCGCGTCGCGCGCCTGTCTGCCCGTCAGAGGAAGGGTCAGACACTCGTCGTCTCCTGCCGGCTCGAAAGGCGCGAGGCTCGGGGCGTGGGGTCGCGAGGGCGGACAAGCCAGGTCAGCGGCGCTCTGCCGAGCGCCCACGGCGCAAGATTTGTCCCGCTCGACCCGCGTTGTCCCGCGTTGTCCCGCGTTGTCCCACCTGCGATTTTTTTTGGGACAAGGCGGGACACTCAATTGCAGAGTGCGGATTTCGGAG
>Ga0181516_10000503_pt1 | contig 35926 bp, 27 predicted proteins | sample PEATcosm2014_Bin_25_FD_121104 | JGI IMG/M metagenome (GOLD analysis project Ga0181516, IMG submission 121104) | Peatland microbial communities from MTU Mesocosm Facility, Houghton, MI, USA - PEATcosm2014_Bin01_10_metaG | ecosystem: Environmental > Terrestrial > Soil > Wetlands > Peat | place... | reverse complement strand
TTGCCGCACTCAATGCAAAACTTGGTTCCGTCGGCAGTGGCAACGGCGGGCGTGGCCGGGGTGGCAAACGCCGGCGCGGTAGCGGGAGTCTTCACTTGCCCCATCATGGCAGAGGCCATCGCCGCTCCAGCGCCCAGGCCAACGCCCATGCCCGCTGTGCCGCCTGAGTTGGTCGCGGCTTCCTCCAGCGATTCGGCGGTTTCAAACTGCGTGAGCTTGCCCAGATCGCCCGCCATGCTGACGCCGATGCGCTGGTCGATCACCTTCTGCAGGTCGTCGGGCAGCGAAATGCTCTCAAGGACAAACTGATCGAGTTCGAGACCGAGGGCCGCGAAACCCGGTTTGACCTGGTCGGCGATCTTCTGCCCCAGCGCGGCCTGATTGGCGGCCATGTCGAGGTAAGAGACGTCGCTGTTGGCGAAGATGTCGGTCATGCGCGCGATGATCGTTTCGCGCAACTGGCCTTCCAGCTCGGAAACGTAGAAGCGATCGCGTGTGCCCGAGACCTGGGCGAAGAAGGTGCGCGGATCGGCGACGCGGTAGGAATAGATGCCGTATCCACGCAGGCGCACGGCGCCAAATTCCTTTTCGCGAATGGTGATCGGCGTGGACGTGCCCCACTTCTGATCGATGACCAGATGCGTCGAGAAAAAGTAAACGTCCGATTTGAAGGGCGACTCAAACTGCTTGTCCCAATTCATCAGATCGGTGAGCAGCGGCAGGTTGCGGGTGTTGAGCGTGTGCAGGCCGGGACCAAAGACGTCGGCGATTTTGCCTTCGTTGACAAAGGCTGCAAGCTGCGATTCGCGGACCGTGAGCTGGCCGCCGTTTTGAATCTCCATGTCCTGCATGGGATAGCGATATGCGAGAGTGCCATCGTTCGGCTCACTCCATTGAATGACGTCGATAAACTGCTTGCCGAGAAATTGCTTGAGAGTCACGTGCGCCCCCTGGACAGAAACTCTAGCATGGCGCAGATTCAGGCTCGATGAAATCGTGGCCTGCCGCGCCACGAGAGTAACAAATTGCTCGCAGCAATAAACGCCGCGCAGATATTGCCGGCAGCGATCCAGAGTCTGTTAGCAGGACTTAGTTGGGCGAGCCGTGCGTCTCGGCCGCGGCAAAGGTGCACTCTCTGCACTGGCAGACACGGCGCAGGTACTCCCACGAATAAATGCCGGCGGAGTGGCCGTCGAGCCAGTTGAACTGAAGCGCGTACCGGCCGACCGCATGCGCGCTGGCCGGTTTGGCGAGCGGCTTATACATCGGCAGCAGTTCGCCCGATTTCGATTTTGGCTGGCCGATTTTGCGGCCTTCGTTTTTGCGCTCGTCGACGCAGGTGGCGCAGGGGCACGCGTCGCGCAGCCATGCAAAGGTCCATGCGCTCTTGTGGCCGTCTTGCCAGTCGATCTCCAGGCCCTTGCCCTCGGTGAGCAGGACGCGCACTTTTTCCGGAGTGACGGAGATGCGCGGCAGCGGACGATCGGCCTCGTTGTCGCGGGCTGCTTCTTCTTTGCTGACGACGCGGATGCCTTCGTGGCTCATGGTTTCCATTCTAAGCGGAGTGAGCGGGCACCTGCGGTGCGGCAGACGCGCTTCGCCAGGAATCTGGTTTCTAGCTTCTAGCCAGTGCCGCCGCCCCCACATGGACGAGCTGATGGCTAAAAGCTAAGAGCTAAAAGCTGGTCCCCACAAATGCTTGTCAATAGGCAAATCGAAAAATAATTTGCAACCCATTGATTCCATTACGAATTTTCCTTGCTCGATTTTGCGTATTAATTCTTCGAAAAGCGCATACTTGGAATGCGCTTCAAAAAAGGGCATGAAACAGCGGCCGATTCTCCGGGCCGCTTTTTCATGCCCGCTTTATTGCCGGGAGCCATCCAATGTCCGAGCTTGAATTTCGTCGCACGCGTCCGAATCCGACTTGCCTCGACACTCCGTCACGGGCCCTCCACTTCTCCAAAATCGCCTCGAAAGGAGTGCAAATCGTGTCTTCGTCAAATGTTCGCCAAAATCTGACCATCGTCAACACTTTTGCTCATTCCAAACAGGTTATCGGCGATGCATGTACACACCCCTCCCCTACCCCCTTCGCTCCCTCTTCGCCGGTTTCGACCGATTGCTCACCGCGCAAAGCGCTTCCGCCTGGAGCCTGCCCTGAGCGTGAGCGAACGGGGCCAGTCCTTTCACGGGGCCGCTTTCTCAATCTGCCGGAGCCTCTCGATCAGCAACTGCTGCTCGCGCAGATTTTGAGTCATGGTGATGGCCCGCTCAATTTCGTCATGAGCTTCGGTGAAGCGGCCCAGCTTCATCAGCAGATCGCCGCGCACGCAGGGCAGCAGATGGTAGCCGGCCAGGGCAGAGTCGCCGCCCAGCCGGGTTATTGCATCGAGAGCCTCGAGTCCGGCCGCGGGGCCGCGCGCCATTCCAACGGCGACGGCACGATTGAGAGCCACGATGGGAGACGGGCTGAGCGGGTCGGACGAAATCTGGATCAGCGCGTCATAGAGCAGAACAATTTGCTCCCAGTCGGTCGCTTCGGCGGTGCGGGCTCGCGCGTGACAGGCAGCAATGGCCGCCTGCAAGGCATAATTGCGTGCGCCGCCACCGAGCATTTGCGCGCGATCGAGCGCGGCCACTCCTCGCTGAATCTGCGCGTAGTCCCACAGGGAGCGATCCTGATCGGGCAATAAAACTGCTTCGCCGTTTTGTCCCCGGCGCGCGGCGGTGCGCGAAGCCTGGAACTCCATCAACGCGAGAAGAGCATGAACCTCAGACTCGCCGGGAAGAAGCTGCGCGAGGATGCGTCCCAGCCGCAGCGCATCGTCGCAGAGGGCAGCGCGCATCCATTCATCGCCCGATGTCGCGGTATAGCCCTCATTGAAGATGAGGTAGACGACCGAAAGCACGGACTCGACGCGGTGGCGCAGCTCGTCGCTGCGTGGAGTCTCAAAGGGAACGTGGGCATCGGCGAGAGTCTTTTTGGCGCGAAAGATGCGCTGGCCGAGGGTTTTCTCAGGCACAAGAAAAGCGCGGGCAATCTCAGCCGTGGTGAGGCCGCCGATGACACGCAAGGTAAGCGCGACGCGGCCCTCGACGGCGAGGATCGGATGGCACGCGGTAAAGATGAGCCGCAGGATGTCGTCGTCGATGACCTGGTCCATGGAGTGCTCCAGCGCATCGCCCAGCCGCTGCTGTTCGAATTCAAGTTCGCGGGCAATCTCACCGTGCTTTTGCTCGAGCATCTTTCCACGGCGCAACGAATCGAGCGCGCGCCGCTTGGCGGCCGTCATCAGCCAGGCGCCGGGATTCTCGGGAATGCCCTGCTGGGGCCACACTTCGAGCGCACTGACTAATGCGTCCTGGGCCAGTTCCTCGGCAACGCCGATGTCGCGCGTGACGCGGGCAATCGCGGCGATGAGGCGCGTGGACTCGATCTTCCACACGGCCTCAATCGTCTTGTGAATGCCGGTCACCGCTTGGCGGCTGCTGCGGTGGCGGGATTCAGAAAGCCTTCGGCTGCTTTCTGCGCATCTTTGGGGAAGTCGGGCATCTCGTGAATCTGGCGAACTTCGATTATCTCGTTGTTGGACATCGGAGCACGCTTGGCCCATTCGATTGCCTCTTCACGCGACCGGACCTGAATGATCCAGTAGCCACCGACGACTTCTTTGGCGTCGGCAAACGGGCCGTCGGTAACGGTCGCCTTGCCGTCCGCATACGAAACACGTGCTCCGGCAGAAGGAGGATACAAACCATCGAGCGCGAGCAGGACGCCCGCCTGCTGCAGCGCCTTGTTGTATTCCATCATCTTCGTCACCGCTTCGACTGTGGGAAGAGCATCGGGCGCGGACGACTCATAGCCTTTGGGAATCACGATCATCATGAAGCGCATGGAGCTGCTCCTTAAAGATTCAAGCTTGCATCGGGTGGTTGATTCAGGCTTGCGTGGGGTGATTGGCTCAGGCTTCTTTGGGCGCCGGCTTGAAGAGCATCGCGCGCACCTCGACAGGCGCACGGCAAGCGACGACGGCCTTCTGCGCCCACGGGAGCGCCTGGTCCAAATCAGCGGTTTCCAAGATCCAAAAGCCGCCGATGTGCTCCTTGGTCTCAAGATAGGGCCCGTCGGTGATGAGGACTCCACCATCGGTCTGCGCCCGCAGGGTTTTGGCGTTGCCAGCGGGGCTGAGGCCGCAAGCCAGGACTCGGACGCCGGCGGCAATCATATCCCGGTTGAGCGCGTGGATGTCTTCAATCATGGATTTGTCCTCGGCGGACGGAACGTAGTTGTCGGGGTGGTGGACTGCAACCAGAAATTGCGGCATTGTTTTCACTCCTGAAATGGCGTTGAGGCGGGCCGGCAGCAAAAGCAGCGGAACCATTGAGCCGGTTTGCTCTCGCTGTCTCGCCTTCACTATAACGACGAACGGTGGAAACGGGATTCTACAAGCCGGCGCAGGAATTTTTGAGGGCGTGCTTTGCGATTCGGCGCTTTCGCTCCTGGCAATTTTCCCTTTCCGTCGACGGGGACGAGCCAGGCGGCGATCAGGTCTTGGAGGTGGCGATTAAAAGAGCAGCGGGACAAAGTCGACCAGGTCGCGGTCCCAGACGGGCCAAACGTGCGCCCCGGGTTTTTCAGCAATCTTGACCGAGTAGCCCTTGGCCTGCAGATCGGCAATCAATTTGCGCGTCGGTTCGAGGAAAGGATCGCCGGTGCCGCAACCAATAAACAGCAGACTCAGTTTCTGGGCCTCACCGCTGAGCGCTGGCCGCTGGACAAGTTGCGCGGGCGCGCTGAATCCGCCGACCCAGGCGAACCCACCGATGCCGTCTCTATTCAGTCCGATGTCGAGGCTCTGCGATGCGCCCATGGAAAGACCGGCGATCGCCTTTCGGTCGCGGGTTTTGCCGACTCGATATTCGGCCTCGACGCGCGGGACGATCTCGGTCAACAGGGCTCTTTGAAACAGCGTATTGTTGGCGGCAAACTCCGGGAAGAAATCGCCGTCTGAAACTGCCTTGTGGGTCAGCGCTATGTCGCCATAGCCGAGCGGCATGACGACGACCATGGGCTTCGCACGGCCCTGGGCAATGAGATTGTCGAGGATGAAATTGGCGCCGCCCATGGTGGTCCAATCCGCCGCGCCCTGGCTCATGCCGTGCAGGAGATAGAGCGTGGGATACGTGATGGCTGCGCGAGGATCGTAGCCGGGCAGGGTGTAAACGAGATATTCGCTGCGGCCGTTAGGAAGGCCTTTGACGATGCTGGATTGATAGTAGTGGTGGTGCAGTTCGCCATGAGGCACGTCGGCGCGCTCCCAGGGCTCAGGGCCCGAGCCAGGAACGCGCACGACGCTGTTGAGGTAGGTGTAATTGGGGACGACATCTTCGTTGAGCGGATCGAGCTCCGACTTGCCATCGACGATGTAGGAGTACCAGTAGGGCCCGGAGGCCAGGGGAGCGGTGGTCACGGACCACACTCCATCGGCCTCGATCATCTTGAGCGGAGAGTCGAGGCCGGCAAGCGCTACCAGCACTTCGTGAGCGCCGGGCCGGTTGAGGCGAAAGGTTACGCTGCCGTCGTTATTGACTTGAGGAGAGACCAGAGCAGGCTGCGCAATCACAGCGACCGGCATGAAGACCATGAACACGAATGCCGCGAACACGGCGCCCCGCGCTGAGGCGAAAGGGCGAGTCAGATTTCGGATCATAGGTTGGCAGTATAGCCCGGTGAGGACGCTTGGTTATTCGCGGACGCCGATGCCGAGGGCTTTCATCTTGCGGTAGAGGTGGCTGCGCTCGAGGCCGAGCAACTCGGCGGCGCGGCTGACGTTGTTGTGGGCTTCTTCAATTTTCTTGAGGATGTAGTCGCGCTCGTAGGCGTCGCGGGCCTGCTGGAGTGTCGAGAATTCCTCGGTGGAACGCGAGGCGGCCTTGTGGGTCAGGGGCGGCAGATGCTTGCGCTCGATGCGCAGGGTGCGGGGGTTGAGAATGAGTACGCGCTCGATGACGTTTTTGAGTTCGCGGACGTTGCCTGGCCAATGATATTTGGCGAGGACCTCGAGAGCTTCATCGCCGATCTCCATGCGTGGGCGGCCGTATTGCCGACCGAAGTCGGCGAGAAATTCGCGGGCGAGGAGAGGGATGTCCTGTTTGCGTTCGCGCAGCGGCGGGACGAAGAAGGGGACGACGTTGAGGCGGTAAAAAAGATCTTCGCGGAAGTTGCCCTTGGCGATCTCTTCTTCAAGGTCTTTGTTGGTGGAGGCGATGAGGCGGACGTCGACGCGCAGGGGCTGCGTGCCACCGACGGGCGTGAAGAGCTGGTCATCGAGGGCAGAGAGGACCTTGGCCTGCGTCTTGAGGCTCATGTCGCCGACCTCGTCCAAAAAGAGAGACCCGCCGTCGGCGCGCTCAAGTGTGCCTCGCTGCTCGGGCGGACCGCCGGGTTGCGCACCGTGGCGATAGCCGAAGAGTTCAGCCTCGATATAGGCCTCGGGGATGGCGGCGCAGTTGAGTTCGACGAAGACGGAGTCGCGGCGCTGGCTCTCGGCGTGGATGGCGCGCGCGATGAGTTCTTTGCCGGTGCCCGACTCACCATAGATGAGGACGCGGCCATTGGAGGGCGCCATGAGGCGAATTTGCTGGCGGAGTGCCTTGACGGGGACGCTCTCGCCGGTGAGGACGGTGGCGGCGGAGAATTGGCGGCGGAACTCGAGATTTTCTGCGCGGAGGCGGCGGGCCTCGACGGCGTTTTTGAGAACGATGAGGGTGCGATCGAGAGAAAGCGGCTTCTCAAGAAAATCGAATGCGCCAAGTTTGGTGGCTTTGACGGCGGTTTCGATGGTGCCGTGGCCGGAGATGATGACGACCTCGGGCCGCGTCTCCTGCGCGAGGGAGTGAATCTCGGCGAGCACCTCGAGGCCGTCGCGATCAGGCAGCCAGATGTCGAGGAGGACGACATCGTATTGGGCGTCCTGCACGAGGACGAGGGCTTCGGCGGCTGTTGCGGCGGTGGCGACGCCGTAGTCTTCTTCGCGAAGAATTTCTTCAAGAGAGGTGCGGATCTCTGCTTCGTCGTCAACGACCAGGATGTGATTCATGAGTGCGACCCGGTGGAGGCGACTGTGTGGCCGTTGGCGTCGGGCGCGGGCTGCGCATGCCCCATGAGCGGGAGGCGGAGCAGGAAGCGCGCGCCCTTGGGGCTGTTGGCTTCGGCGCGGATGGAGCCGCCGTGCTCCTGGACGATTTTGGCGGCGATGGAGAGACCGAGGCCGGTGCCGCGATGCTTGGTGGAATAGAAGGGCAGGAAGAGGCGCTCGCGAATTTCGTCGGTGAGGCCGTGGCCGGTGTCGGAGACGGAAACCTCGACGGCGGCGCCGTCTTCGCTGAGGCCGCTGCGGATGTCGAGCACGCGGAGCAGGCTGCCCTGCATCGCTTCAGCAGCGTTGTCGATGAGGTTGGCCAGGGCGCGTCGAATGGCGTCGGGGTCGGCGAGCACCGGCGGCAGGCCGGGCTCGAGTTCGCGACGGACGGTGATGCCCTCAAGGCGGCCGGTGAAGAGAGCCAGGGCTTCGTCGGCGACCTGGTTCATATCGCAGGCGCGAGGCTGGGGCGCGGGAAATTGTGCGAGCGCAGAAAACTGATCGACGAGAGTGCGCATGGTGCCGACGCAGCCGAGGATGACCTCGGCGCATTTGCGGATGACATTGGGGGAATCGGGCTGAGCGCGATCGAGGTGGCGGCCGATGCGTTCAGCGGAGAGCGCGATGGGGGTCAGGGGGTTTTTAATTTCGTGGGCGACGCGCTGAGCCACTTCTTTCCAGGCGAGCTGGCGCTGGGCGCGCAGCAACTCGGTGGTGTCTTCGACGACGAGCACGGTTCCGGGCTGGGAGCGAGCGAGTTCGAGACGCGCGCTGGTGATGGCGAGGTGGATGGTGCGGCCGCGAGCGTGAAACTCGATTTCAGTGGAGGCTGCGCCCATGCGCTGGCCGCGGCGCATGACGGCGGCGAAGTCGTCGATGCAGTCGGGTGGAAGCAGGGTGTCAATCTTCTGGCCGCGAAGGCCGGCATCTTCATGCTGGCCCATGAGGACGGCGAAGGCGCGATTGGCTTGCAGCACGTGGCCTGCGCCATCGAGAGTGACGACTCCGCTGGGGATGGTTTCGACGATGGTCTCAAGCTCGCGGCGGCGCTCCTCGATGGAGAGATTGGCGGCGGTGAGTTGCGCGGAGGAAGTGAGGGCGAGCTGGCGGCTGGCGTCGAGGTCGGCGGCCATGTGGTTAAAGGATTTGACCAACTCGGCCATTTCGCCGGTGGTGATGAGGGAGACGCGATGGTCATATTTGCCGTCGGCGATCTCATCCATGGCGTCCGCGAGAGCCTCGACGGGGCGCGTGATTTGCTTGGACAAGAACAGGGCGAGCCAGACGCTGGAGAAAAAGACCACGACGGTAATGAACAACAGCATGAGGAAGAAGGTGGAGCGAATGCTGTTGCGCGAGCGAAAGAGATCCCAATAGACGGCGGCGCCCTGACGGATGCGAGCGGTCGTCTGGCTGAGGCCCTGGGGCATGGGCAGCGCGGCGACAACGACTTTGCCCGATGCGGTGACAGACATGCCGAGTGCGTAATCCACACCGGCAATGCGGATGAGGGGTTCGTCATTGCGCTGCGCGGCGGTGAGCATGCCGGTGAAGAGAGGGCCAGGAAGCTTGACGGGTGGCTCGTTGGTGCCGGCGTCAGTTTTTTCAGGAAGCCAGGGAACGAGGCTGGCGGAGCTGGAGTCGAGCGGGGCCTGATAGCTCGCCAGGACCTGGCGCTCCTTGTTGTAGACGACGGCAAATCCGCCCTGCAGGGTGATTCGATGCGAGCTGAGCACATTTTGGAGTGTGACGAGGTCGCCATCGGCCGCACCGCTGGCGGCGATCGACTCCGCCTCAGTGCGCGCGTTGCTGGTGACGTATTGGGCGAGCTCGAGGACGACGCGCGTGGAATCCTCACGCAACTCGGAAGTGTTGGGAGAGAACCAGCGATCGAGCGAGCGGTTCATGAGCTCAAAGCTGAACAGAAACATGAAGACGGCGGGAGCCAGCGCGATGAGCACGGCGCCAAGAACCATGCGGGTGCGCAGGCGGGTGCCGAGCGCGTTGCTGCTTTGGTCGGCGTAGAGCTTGAGGATGTTCCTGAGAAGAAGCATCAGGAGAACGAGCAGGAGCAGGAAAACGATCACGGTGAGGGCGGTGAAGGCGAGGGTTTCGCCGGCGGTCTCTGGATTGAGGAAGCGGATGTTGGAGGTGTTGAAGGCCTGGAGAGCGCCGAGCACGGCGAGAAACAGAACGACTCCAATGCCGAGCAGAAGCACTGCGCGCCGCCGTCGATCGCCCAGAAAAGGCATGCGGAGATTATAGAAGCAGTCGACAGTAGACAGAGAACAGAGATCAGAAAAGCAAAAAGACAGTACGACAGAAACGAGTGAGCCTATGCGGGCGCGGTTAGAGGGCAGGCCAGACGACGAACTTGAGCCAGCCCTTTCAAGTCGAGCCCTTGCGAACGCATTCAGCGCTGCGTCCTCAAGTTCGCCGAAACCGTCCTAATCGATGAGGGAGAACGATGAAGAATGCTATTGCAATTCTGATGCTTGCGACAGCCTCTGTGGCCTATGGGGAGAAGCCGGCGGCCAATCCGGCGGACTATACCATTGCGGTGCATGTGCAGCGCTCACAGCTTGTCGAGCAGTGCGTCAGCGGGCTGTGCGGCATGGTGGAGCACATGGATGTAGTGATTGACGGAAAGAAATTCGAGCTTTCAGAGGGATCGTATCGCCAGGACCTGCTGCGGGTCGGCGACTACAAGGCAAAGATATTGAAAGACGAGACGACGCGGGCCTACGAGTATCTGCGGACCTATGAGTTTGTGTTGCCCGACGGCAAGACGCGCGACTATATCGTGGTCGCCGAAGAGGAATAGGCGCTAGTCGAGAACGCTGGAGGCGGCGGTCCAGGGCTTCTGCTGGCTCTCGGCCACTCCACGATATGTGAGCTTGCCAGCCCAGGTGTTGAGGCCTTCGGCCAGGCCCGCGTCCTGCTTGAGCGCCTCGCGCGCGCCGAGATTGGCGAGCCGCAGCAGATAAGGAAACGTGGAGTTGGTGAGCGCGAGAGTGGACGTGTGAGGCACTGCTCCGGGCATGTTGGTGACGCAGTAGTGCACCACTCCGTCGACGACGTAGCTGGGGTTGGAGTGGGAAGTGGGGCGCGCGGTCTCGACGCAGCCTCCCTGATCGATGGCAACGTCGACGATGACCGCGCCCTTTTTCATATGAGAGACCATGGCGCGGGTGACGATTTTTGGAGCAGTGGCGCCGGGAATGAGCACGCCGCCAATGACGAGATCGGCTTCGCGGGTGGCGTGGGCGATGTTGTAGCTGTTGGAGGCGAGGGTGTATAGGCGGCCGCTGTAGAGGTCGTCGAGCTCGCGGAGACGGTTGAGGTTGACATCGACGAGGGTGACCTTTGCGCCAAAGCCAAGCGCGATTTTGGCGGCGTTGGTGCCAACGATGCCGCCGCCGATGATGGTGACCTGCGCGGGAGGGACGCCCGGAACTCCGCCGAGAGGAATACCGCGGCCGCCTCGCTCTTTTTCAAGATAAGAGGCGCCGTCCTGGACGCTCATGCGGCCCGCGACTTCGCTCATGGGCGTGAGCAGAGGCAGCGTGCCCTGACGATCGCGCACGGTTTCATAGGCGATGCCGATGACCTGGCTCTCGAGCAGTTTGTCGGTGAGGACGGGTAACGGCGCAAGGTGCAGATAGGTGAAGAGGACAAGGCCGGGGCGAAAGAACACGTACTCCTTATCGATGGGCTCTTTGACCTTGACGATCGTCTCGGACTTGCCCCAGACATAGACGGCATCGCCGACGATCTCGGCGCCCGCGTTCTGATATTCGGCGTCGTCGAAGCCTGAGGCAGAGCCGGCCTTGGTTTCAACAAGGACTTTGTGGCCGGCCTCGGTGAGCGCTTTAACTCCGGCGGGGGTGATGGCGACGCGGGCTTCGTTGTCTTTGATTTCTTTGGGAACGCCGATGATCATGGCCGTTGCTCCTCTATATAAGGTATGCCGATATCGGTTTGACGCGTTCGCGGGGAGGGCTGATGGAACTCCAACGGCGAAGACCTGTCGATGGAGATCCCGCGCTTGCCGTGCGAGGTGCGAGAAGGTGCCGTGCCGGAGTTCACATCCTTGGGGGAGGGCCTTGTTCCGGCACGGTCGTCACTGCGCCTTCCTACTTCACAGAAATGTTACGGCGCAATCTGCTTCCGATGTGTGCAAAGTTCGTGATAAAACAGCCTCATGAGCACAAAACGTGCGCGCTCCGCGCCTTTAACACGTGAAATACCTGCGGCGGGGGAAGAATCAGGATTCGAAGACGGTCTGGATGAGTTGGATGCGGCGATCTTGCGGCACCTGGAGCGGCACGGGCGCGCGACCAACTACGAAGTGGGCGAGGCGGTGGGGCTGTCGGCGTCGGCGGCGTCGCGGCGGATTCTCGCATTGGAGCAGGCGGGGGCGATTCGCGGCTATCGTGCGCTAGTGGACGACCGGCTGCTGGGCAAGCGCATGACGGTGTACATTCGCGTGACGCTGGAGCGGCAGTCGGCAGCGGTGCTGGGCGCATTTGAGACGGCGGTGCGGCGGTGCAGGCAGATTGTGAGCTGCCACCTGATGGCGGGCCAGTACGACTACATGCTGGTGGCGCGGGTGGCGGGAATCGACGATTATGGGCGGCTGCACCAGAATGAGCTGAGCCGGCTGCCGGGGGTGACGCGGCTGGAGACAAGCTTTGCGTTGCGAGATGTGATGGAGACGAAGGAGTAACTTGATCGCCGGCTGCGTAAAGTGGAGTGTGTCGTACCTACTGGGCTAGCCATCCTCCGTCGACGGGGATAGACGTACCCGTAATGTTGTCTGCCGACGGGGAACAGAGAAATACGACGAGAGCACCGATCTGCTCGCTGGTCGTATAGAGACCGGACGGCTGCTTTTCCGACAGCAGCTCCTGCGCCGCACGCTCAGGATCGACTCCCTTCGCTGCTGCTCTGGCATCGATTTGGTGTTGAACCAGCGGAGTGAGCACCCAGCCAGGACAAATCGCATTGCATGTGATGCCCTGTCCAGCTGTTTCCAAAGCTACGACCTTGGTGAGGCCTATCAGCCCATGCTTTGCCGCGACATAAGCGGACTTGTGGACTGACGCAACCAATCCATGGACAGAAGCGATGTTAAGAATGCGTCCGAATTTCCGAGCTCGCATTCCCGGCAAGCTCGCGCCAATAAGGTGAAAAGCGGACGACAGGTTGACGGCGAGGATCGCATCCCAACGCTCTTGCGGGAATTCCTCGATCGGTGCAACATACTGGATGCCGGCATTGTTGATGAGGATATCGAGTTTGCCCGCTTCAATCTGAACTTTAGCAATTAAATCGCGGCACTCTTCAGGATTTGATACATCGGCATCGAAATAGCCGACGCGGACTCCGTGCTCTTTCGCGATCTCGATTCGCAACGCTTCGATCGCTGCAGGTTCGCCGAATCCATTCAAGAAGAGATCGCAGCCCGATGCCGCAAGCGCTCGTGCAATGCCCCGGCCAATCCCGCTCGTCGATCCGGTGACCAAAGCTGTCTTGTCTCGTAAACTCACGTCTCGACTCAATTCCTTCTGCCCTAATTGGGCGCCGCTTCATCTCGTCCGGCGTGGCGCAAGTATAGCTCGCGGAGTCGTTGAAATTTTGAAGAGCAAAGGATGCGCTTTGCGCCGCTCGCGGTGTGCGGTACCCTAGGTAGCACGCAAGACAGTGACATGCCGGCGGCTTCGCATTCGCGGAGTGCGGCGACCCCAATTCCCTTACCGCGTGCAAATGCTCTCTAGCCCCACCAAGAAAGGAGATTCGATGTCTTCGTTCCGTTTGAGATTGTGTTTCGGCGTCGCTTCGGTTGCGTTGTGTTGCTCGGGGGTTGAGCCTTTTTTGACGGCGCAGACGGCAGTGCCGACGCCGGTTTCAGTGCTGGGGCATAACGCCGGAGACGACTTTTATCTGGCGGACTATGAAGACACGATCAAGTATTTTCACGCGTTGGCCGCAGCGAGCGATCGCATCAAGATGTTCACGGTTGGCAAGACGACGCGCGGAAAGGACATTGAGCTGGCGGTGATTTCTTCGCCCGCGAACCTGGCGAAGCTGGACGAGTACAAGCAGATCTCAGGCCGGCTGGCGCACGCGACAAATCTGACCGACGATCAGGCGAAGGAACTGGCGCGGACGGCGAAGGTGATCGTGCACATCGACGGCGGTCTGCACGCGGATGAAGTGGCCGGGCCGCAGCACACGATAGCGCTGGCCTACAAACTGCTGTCGGCGCAGGGTGACCCGCAGGTGGACGCGATTTTGGATAACGTGATCCTGGTGCTGTGGCCGACGCTCAATCCCGATGGGCAGGACATGGTGGTGCATTGGTACCGGCAGAATCTTGGCACGAAGTATGAAGTGAGCCCGATGCCGTGGCTTTATCAGGAATACGTGGGACACGACAACAATCGCGACGGCTACATGCTCAACATGAAGGAAGAGCAGGTGGTGGTGAAGGCGCAACTGGACTTCAGCCCGGCAATTTTTTATTGCCAGCATCAGACGGCTCCCTTCCCTGCCCGCATCTGGATTCCGCCGTTTTCCGATCCGATATCAAGCAACATCAGCCCGCTGGTACGGAGCTGGCTCAACCTGATCGGCGCGAACATGACAGCGTATCTAAATGCGCACGACATGCCGGGAGCGATTTCAGAGTCACGGTTTGATAACTGGTATGCGGGATTCACGGATTGGGCACACGTGTTTCGCAACGAGATTTCATTTTTTACCGAGACGGCGCTCTACGACTATGCGACGCCGCACTTTTACACGGTGCAGGATTTCCCGAAGAACTTTCAGGATCTGCGCGCGCTGAGCATGTATTCGACGCCATGGGAAGGCGGCTGGTGGCGGCTGAAGGACGCGGTCGACTACATGGTGGGCGGATCGATGTCGGTGCTGGACATTGCGGCGAAGAATCGCGAGACGCTGCTCTACAACCGCTACCAGGCAGCGCGCGACAACATCAAACACTTCAGCAAAGAGCCGCCGTTTGCATATGTGATTTCAGCTCGGCAGGCGGACACGCCGGAGGCCGGGCTGCTGGCGCAGAAGATGATCGACAACGGGCTCGACGTGTATGCGTCGAAGAGCGGGTTCAAGGCGAATGGCGTGGAGTATCCGGCGGGATCGTGGGTGATTCCGATGGATCAGCCGTTTTCGGCGCTGGCAAAGGAGTTGTTTGAGCGGCAACGCTATCCTGATGCGTTGGAGAACGGGACGGCGAAGGCGATCGATCTGCCCTATGACGTGACCGGTTGGACGCTGCCGCTGCAGATGGGTGTAAGCGTGGATGCGGTGAGCGATCCGCTGGACGCGGAGCGGCGTGCGCTGCTGACGAAGATCGACAAGGTCGTGCTGCCGGACGCAGGCATTGATGGCGCGGGCACAGTGTTTGCAGTGAGCCACAAGGCGAATGCGGCATTTGAGCTGGTGAATGCGGCGCTCGGAGCGGGAGCGACGGTTTCAGTGGCGCAGGAGCCGGTGAAGACGCCGGAGGGCGCGGAGACTGGCGCGTTTGTGATTAGCGGCATGGGCCGCGCGTCGCTTGCGGAGCTGACGAAGAAGTACGGCGTGGGCGCGACGGCGGTCAGCGCACCAGCACACGCGATTGCCTTGAAAAAGGCGCGGGTAGGCTTGTATCGACCGTGGGCGCCGTCGATCGATGAGGGGTGGACGCGCTGGGTGCTGGAGAGTTACGGCTTCGAGCCTAAGAGCATTTACAACGCCGACATGCGTTCGGCGGATTTGAAGAGCCGTTACGACGTGATCGTGCTGCCGGACATGTCGACCAACCAGCTTATGAACGGATTTGGAGTGGGAGTGGTGCCGGGGGAGTACGCGGGCGGCATCGGCAGCGATGGAATTGAGAACCTGCGCGAGTTCACGCACGCGGGCGGGACGCTGATCGCGTTGAATCGGACGGCGAGCACGTTGATTCCGCTAATGTCGTTGCCGGTGAAGAATGTGATCGAAGGCGTGAAGAGCGACAAGTTTTTCTGCTCTGGCGCGCTGCTGCGCGTGGAGACCGAGCACGCGGATCTGCCGGTGAACTTTGGCGTGGCAGATGCGCCGGTGGTGATGTTTCAAAGTGGGCCTGCATTTGAGGCGCTGCCCGGCTTGCATGGAGCGGTGATTGCGCGCTACGCGAAAGAAACCAATCCGCTGGAGAGCGGGCTGCTGCTGCACCCGGAGGCGATTGAAGGCAAGGCGGCGGCGGTGGAGTTGGAATACGGCAAGGGACGCATTGTGCTGTTCGGGTTCAAGCCGCAGTTTCGCGGGCAGTCGCATGCGACGTATAAGTACCTGTTCAACGAGCTGTACGCCTTCGATCATCCGGCGTTGCCGGTAGAGCCGGCCGCTCCGGCGACAGCGGCCGCCAAAGCGGCGGCCAAAGGCCCTGCGGCGGCGAGCGATGATCCGGATGACCCGACCGCGGACACGTTACCTGAATAACTTGCCTAAGACGCTCGGGAAGAATAAGGTGGCTCGATAACCGTCATACTTAGCTGGATGGGGTCCGCTCCTGAGGTGAAGACGGCCGGGGGCCGCAGGGAGATGCACATCAAATAATGATGGGCGTTGCGTTTGCGCACGGATCTTGTTTGAATTGCCCTTATTCGGTGGGCAATGGGGATGCGAAGAAAAGGAAGCTGAGAAGCCTCCTGAGAGGTTTGGAAGTGGCGGCAACGACGGACGAGCAAGTCGCGCACGGCGACGCAGCGCAGACCGGGGGACAGGCCGCGAGTGAAGCTGCGGGCCCGGCAGCAGAACAAAACGCGGGGCAGTCTGCGGACCAGGAGTGGCTTCGCAACTACATCGCCGAGCAGCATGGAGCCGGCGGCGCCAAGGGCGCGATTGAAACGCCGAAGAAGAAATCGCCATTTCTCAAGATCGCTCTGCTCGGAGCGCTGGTGACGGCCGGTGCGGCAACTTATCTGGCAAAAAATACCGACCTGATCGGACCCTCGCAACCCAAGGAAGGGCCGACGGACCTGGGCCAGGGGATATCGAGCGCGACCGGCCTGCGCGGCCACCTGATCGCGGTATGGGACGGCAAGGCGGAATACCGGCTGAAGGTTGAGCCCATCGATCCGCGCGATGACGATGCCTTTTTGCGGGTCACGGAGAAAACTCCACAGCCGCTGTTTATCAATGTCAGGATGCTCAATAAAGCGGGCGAGGTGTTGTGCGGCAAGCAGGTTGAGCTGACCGCCAACACCGGCAACGGCGCTGCGCTGGCGAGCGGGGCAGACGCGTTCAAGAGGCTGCCGCTCAAAAAGAACGGCGATATCGACGGGCTGTGGGCGCAGGGGAGCCTTCCCTGCTCCGGTGAGCAGTATAAGCAGTTTGACTACTGGGATTTTTCGACGAATTTTCCGACCGTAGCGCAGCAGGAAGATCTGCCGGAGCCCAAGGTAGAGACACAGCCACAGAATATTACTGCGGAGCCGGCGCGCGATGCGCATGAAGCGAGCGCGACGCCAACGATCGTCAGAAAGAGGATTTCAAGACGGCCGCAGGCCGCCTATCTGATGGAGGGCGACGACCAGGCTCTGGAGTTTGAGCCGGCGCGGGGCGTGCTGACGCTGGCCTCAGAGAAAAGTTTTGTGCTTTCGCGCAATGCGGCAGACCTGGCGGTCGCAGCGGCGTGGGCCGACAACTCGTCGATGGTGCATTACACGTGCGATTCGCGGCTGAACTGTTCGCTGCGGCGCGGGAGCTCGACAATTGCGGCGCGGATGAACTAGGGGCGCGCCTTAGCGCGGGCTCATTCAGAGCGAATTAGCATAGAAAAATTCAGCGCATCTCACTCCACGTTGTCGATCTGGGCGCGCTGCAGCTTGTCGGAGTAATCGACGTAGACCGCCTTCCAGGTGGTGAAGAAGTCGATGGCGCCAAGGCCTTCACGATGCCCGTTGCCGGTTTGCTTGACGCCGCCGAAGGGCAGGTGCACCTCCGCGCCGATGGTGGGCGCGTTGATGTAGGTGATGCCCGACTCGAGGTCGCGAATAGCGGTGAAGGCGCGGTTCACATCCTTGGTATAGATCGAGGTGGAGAGGCCGTAGTCGATGGAGTTGGCGATCTCGATGGCTTCTTCGAAGGTGTCGAACTCGATCAGCGAGACGACGGGGCCGAAGACTTCTTCGCGGGCGATGCGCATGGTAGGCCTGACGCCGCCGAGCACAGTGGGTTCGAAAAACGTGCCTCGCGCGTAGACGCCCTCGGTGAGCGGGTGGCCGCCGCAGAGCAGCTCCGCTTTTTCGCCGAGAGCAATCTCTACATATTTTGAAGACGTCGCGATCTGGCCCGGATTGACCTGGGGGCCGACTTCGGCCGATTCGTCGAGGCCGGGGCCGACGCGGAGGGCTTTGGCGCGGGCAACGAAACGGCGGGTGAATTCGGCGGCGATGCCCTTTTGCAGCAGAATGCGGCTGGTCGCTGTGCAGCGCTGACCTGTAGTGCCGAACGATCCCCAGAGCGCACCGTCGAGGGCGAGGTCTAAGTTGGCGTCGTCGAGAACGATCTGCGCGTTTTTGCCGCCCATCTCGAGGGAGACGGGCTTGAAGGTTGCAGCCGCACGCTGACCGACGAAGGAGCCGACCTCGCTGGAGCCGGTGAAGCTGATGGCGCGGACGTCGGGATGCTCGATGAGCGGCGTGCCGGTGGCGGAACCCGAGCCGCAGATAATGTTGACCACGCCCGGCGGAAGTCCGGCATCGATCAGGGCCTGGACCAGGTTATAGACCGAGAGCGGCGTGTCAGACGCAGGCTTGATGACGCAAGTGTTGCCGGCAACAAGCGCCGGGAAGAGCTTCCAACTGGGGATGGCCATAGGGAAGTTCCAGGGCGTGATGAGGCCGATGACGCCGACGGGCATGCGCACGGACATAGCGAACTTGTTGGCCAGTTCGGAGGGGGTTGTGACGCCAAACAGCCGCCTGCCTTCCCCGGCCACGTAGAAGGCTTCGTCGATGGCTTCCTGGACGTCACCGCGCGTTTCGGCAAGCACCTTGCCCATTTCGCGGGTCATGTCGCGGGCGTATTTTTCTTTGCGCTCCTGAAGAAGCAGGCCGGCGCGGGTGAGCAGCTCGGCGCGCTTGGGTGCGGGAACGAGGCGCCACGTGGCAAAGGCCTTTTTGGCGGCAGCGACAGCGACATCGACGTCTTCAGCGTGCGACGACGGGAAGGCGCCGACGATGTCGGAGTGGTCGGCAGGATTGAGGTTGAGGGTGGTCTTGCCGGACTTGGCGGGAATCCATTCGCCGCCGATCAGGTTGTGATAAGTGGGGTAGGTCATAAAAGCCTCAGAAAACAGTCAACAGTAGTCAGCAAAAACGAAAGACCGGATTGCAAATCCGGAGATAGTTTCGCAGGTCGCACGGCGGGCTGTCGCGTGGCGCAAACCGGATGGTAAGCTGGGTGCGCGATTTCCCATCGAAATTTCCCAAGGATGAATGGAGGCTCTGTGTCTGTCGAGGCGAAACCTACGGCTGAACTGAACAGTGTGCTTTGGGGTTCACGCGCCGCCGATTGGGCAGCGCTGCAGGAGGGGCAATGCCGGCCTGTTTATGAGGCCGTGCTGGAGCGGCTGAAGGTGGGCCCGGGCACGAACTTTCTCGATGCGGGCTGTGGAGCGGGAATGGCAGCACAGATGGCCGCCATGCGCGGCGCGCGGGTGTCAGGGTTTGACGCGGCAGAGGCGTTGCTGGCCATTGCGCGAGAACGGGTGCCGGCGGGGATGTTCCTGGCCGGAGACCTGGAGACGCTGCCCTTTGCCGACGATTCATTCGATGTGGTGGCCGGCTTCAACTCCTTTCAATATGCGGCGAACCCCGTAAAGGCGCTCAGCCAGGCCAGGCGTGTCGCTCGGCCGGGCGGCCAGGTGGCGGTCGTGACGTGGGGACCTCCCGAGGGAATGCCCGCGGCGGCTCTGGTGGCGGCGATGCGGCCGCTTTTGCCCGCTCCGCCGCCCGGAGCGCCGGGGCCGTTTGCTTTGTCGAATGAAGCGGCGCTGCGCGATTTCGCTGCCGCAGCGGGACTCGAACCGGTGGACGTTTTCGACGTAGAAAGCCCTTTCCAGTACGCCGGCCTCGACGAGGGGATTCGCGGGATGGGAGCAACGGGGGTTGCGGCGCGGGCCCGGCAACACATCAGCGAAGCAGCCGTGGACCAGGCGCATGCCGAGGTGCTGGGGAAGTTCAAGCAACCGGACGGCAGTTATCTTATCGCGGCTACCTTCCGCTGTTTGATCGCGCGCGCATAACGAAAGTAAGTCCGCCTGAACGCTATTACCTGCGTGGCTACTCGGCGTTTTCCTCCAACAGCGCCGGTGCTGGCTGGCCGTACAATTGGTAAAGAGGTAGATCCATCTCCCAATGTCATTGAACGGTTATCCATCGCGCGGGTCGCGGCCACATGGTTGGCGCTCACTCTTCAGCATGTTTTCAAGCGACCTGGCCATCGATTTAGGCACGGCCAACACGCTGGTTTTTGCGGCAGGCAAGGGCATTGTGGTCAACGAGCCCTCGATTGTGGCTATCAACAAAAACACCGGCGAAGTGGAAGCCGTGGGCAAAGAGGCCAAGGACATGCTGGGCCGCACGCCCGGCAACATCGTGGCCATCAAGCCGATGAAGGACGGCGTAATCGCCGACTTCAAAGTCACTGAGAAAATGTTGAACTACTTCATTCAGAAGGCGCACAACCGCAAGATGCTGGTGCACCCGCGGATTGTGATCGGCGTGCCCTCTGAGATTACGCAAGTGGAAAAGCGCGCGGTCGAGGACTCGGCCTATCGCGCCAAAGCGAGCGAAGTGTATCTCGTGGAGCAGGCCATGGTGGCGGCCATCGGCGCGGGGTTGCCGATCACCGAGCCGAGCGGCAACATGGTCGTCGACATCGGCGGCGGCACCACCGATATCGCCGTCATTTCACTATCGGGCATTGTCTATTCGCGATCGGTGCGGATGGCCGGCAACCAGATGGACGAAGCGATCACCAATTATCTAAAGCGGAAATATAACCTGCTGATCGGTGAACGCACTGCTGAAGCGATCAAGATCGAGATTGGATCGGCTTATCCGCTGGACAAGCCGCTGTCGATGGAAATCAAGGGACGCAACCTGATCGAGGGCGTGCCCAAGACGATCACCATTGATGACAGCGAGATCCGCGAGTCGCTGGGCGAGTGCGTCGCGGTGATCATGAACGCAATTCGCGTGGCACTGGAGCGGACACCGCCGGAGCTGTCGGCGGATATTTCAGACCGCGGCATTGTGTTGACGGGCGGCGGCGCTCTCATCAAAAACTTAGACAAGCGCATTCGCGAGGAAACGGGCCTGCCAGTGTCGGTGGCTGACGATCCGCTGGCGTCTGTGGTGCTGGGCACCGGAAAGATGCTTTCGGACTTCCGCCTGCTGCGCAAAATCAAAATAGACTGAGAACAGTGGACCGTGACCAGTGAACAGTGATCAGACTGGCAGCTTGCGCGACAGACCACTGGCCACTGAACACTCACTCCCGATCACTGAGCTGTCATGGAATCATTTGTCGTCCGTTATCGGAATCTGTTGGTGCTGCTGACGCTGCTCGTGATGCAGATTGTCGGATTGGCGGTGCAGGTGCGGCGCACCGATTCCGGACGCATGAGCCTCGACCCGAATGACAGCCGGGGCGTGAGGCTGCTGCGTCTGTGGGCCAATGCTCTGGTGTCTCCGCCAGAGCGATTGCTGCACTCCTCGGGGACAGGCGTCGGCGATCTCTGGCAGAACTACATCGATCTGCGCCACACCAGACAAGAGAACAAAGATTTGCAGCAGACGGTGGACCGGTTGCGCCTGGAAGAAGCTGCTCTGCTCGAAGATGCGCGGCAGGGCGAACGGCTGCAGGGCCTGCTTGGTTTTCAGGAGAAATACATCTACAAGACGGTCGCGGCGCAGGTGATTGGAAGCAGCGGCAGCGAGCTGGCGCGCGTCTTCTACATCGACAAGGGCCGGGCCGATGGGCTGGAACACGACATGGCCGTGATTACCCCGGACGGCATCGTGGGCAAGGTGCGCGATGTGTTTCCGCATACCGCGCAGGTACTGGTGATCAACGATCAATCGAGCGGCGCGGGAGTGATTCTGGAGTCGACGCGGATTCGCGGAATTTTGCGCGGGAACGCGGCGGGGCAGCCGCAGATTGTAGGGCTGATGTCGGACAGCCGCATCCAGCCGGGTGAAAAGGTGATGACCGCTGGCGGAGATGAGATTTTTCCCCGCGGGCTGGATGTAGGAACGGTGCAGAAAGTGGTGAACGATCCGGAACAGGATGGGTTCATCAAAGTGATTGTGAAGCCGGCGGCGCATATCGACCGGCTCGACGAAGTGCTGGTGATTACTTCGACCGAACCGCGCTTCCCGCCCGACCAGGCGCAGGACATCGCAACCAGTGAGGCAACGGATGGCGCGCAGGTGGCGGCGGACGAGCAAAAGGCGCAACAGAAGGCCTCGGAGATTATGGCGGAGCACCTGCCCGGATTGATTGAGCCGAATGTGCCGCCCGATCAGCAGCCGATCAACGACTCCTCCAATCCGGCGCCCGTGACGCGGCCGCCGTCGGCGCTGCATCCGGATCGATTTACGCCGGGAGCAGACGGTGGAACGACGCCCGATGCAGCCGAGCCGCAGACGGTGGCGCCAAGCGCTGCTCCGGGTGCTGGTTCACAAGCGCCGGGCATGGCAAAGCCGGCGGCCAAGCCAGCGCAGAAAAAGCCCACTCCGCCGGCGAACGGCAATCCTCCAGCGGCGACGCCGGACAAGGACGCGAGTCCGCGGAGGAACCCGTAGCCATGTCGGTGCTGATGGCAGACACTCGCCGCGATCTAGATATACGTCGTTACCCCGTTCTGGTTTATGCATTGGTTCCGCTGGTGGCGCTGGTGCTGCAGGCGTGGCTGCCGCGGCTGCTGGGGCGGTTTGCATGGTTTGACCTGCCGCTGGTGGTGACGGTGTATTTTGCGCTGAGCCGGCGCAGTCCGATTCACGGCACCATCATGGGCTGCGTGCTGGGGCTGTTTGAAGATGCGTTGACTCATCGCCCCATCGGAATCAACGGCGTGGCAAAGACGGTGGCCGGGTTTCTGGCGGCGTCGGTAGGCGTGCGCATTGCAGTGGACCATTTCACGATCCGGCTGATTCTGATTTTTTCGCTGTCGCTGCTATCGGGCGGGCTCTATTTTTTCGTCTATCGCTATGTGCTGGGTCTGGCGCTGGAGCCTAACTGGATGGGCGAGCTTTACACGGCGATTGAGAATTCGGTGATCGCGCTGGCGGCGTTTCCATTGCTGGACAAGTTTCAGGTGAGGGATTGAAGAGGCAGCAAATAAGGAAATAGAGAATGAGGAATAGAGAGTGAGACGGAAACATATTGTGACTGTCTCAATAGAAATTGGCATAGCGGTATTCTGAAAGCGCGGGCAGATGTATCTTGACAGGCCAACACGCGGCGAAAAAATCTCCGGCGGCAAGCTGACGGCGGTGCAGTATGGCATTTTGCTGATGATGCTGGCGCTGGTGGCGGGGCTCTGGCGGCTGCAGGTGCTGGGTGCGGACAACTTCAGAGTGCTGGCGGAGCAGAACCGCATTCGCAAAGTGCCGCTGCTGGCTCCGCGAGGCAAGCTCTTCGATCGCGAAAATCGGCTGATCGTCGATAACTATCCTTCGGTTTCCTGCTTCCTGGTTCGCGAGCAGGGGCACAACATCGATGCCGATCTGCCGCTGATCGCCAAGGGACTGGATCTCGACCTGAGCCAGTTGCAGGCCACGCTGCGGCGGTTTCGCGCGGCGCCGGGCTATCAGCCGATTCCCATCAAGCAGGAGGTGACGCCGGACGAGCAGGCATTCATCGAGGCGCACCGCAACGAGCTGCCGGAGCTGGAAACGATCGACGTGGAACGGCGGCTGTATCCGCGCAATGGATTTGCCGCGCACCTGATCGGCTACGTGGGCGAAGTCAGCGAAGACATGCTGAACGATGCGCGCTATGCGGCCTACGAGCCGGGCGACGTAGTGGGCAAGGCGGGCGTGGAGGAAACCTACGACCAGTTGCTGCGCGGCGTGGATGGTTCGCGGGATGTGATTGTCGACAGCCACGGCCGCGAAGTGGGCTACCTGCACACCGAGCATTCGACGCCGGGGCAGGATCTGCGGCTGACCATCGACAACGATCTGCAACGGGCGGCGGAGCTGGCGCTGGGCGATCGCAACGGCGCGATTGTGGCAATGGATCCGCGCAACGGCGAGATTCTGGCGATGGTGTCGCGGCCCAGTTTCGACCCCAATGCCTTTGCGGTGAAGATCGACCGCACGGAGTGGAACAAGCTCATCACCGATCCCGATCACCCCCTGATGAACAAGGTGCTTCAGGCACAGTTGGCGCCGGGATCGACGTTCAAGATTCTGATGTCGGTGGCGGGCCTGCAGGAAGGCATTGCGCAGGACATGCACATCGTGTGCAACGGCGGATGGGGGCCGTATGGGTTCTTCCACCATTGCGACGAGCATCATGGCGCGGTCGACATTCACAACGCAATTCCGTTTTCATGCGACACCTACTACTACATGCTGGGCGACAAGCTGGGCATCGATCGTATTGCAAGGTACGCGACTGAATTCGGCTACGGGCAGAAGACGGGAATCGACATACCGGGCGAGCAGGCGGGGCTGATGCCGTCGGCGCAATGGAAGATGAAGAACTACCATGCCCGGTGGTATCCCGATGAAACCCTCGACGTGTCGATCGGGCAGGGCGCGGTGGAGGCTACGCCGATTCAACTGGCGCGCATCATCGCAGGCATCGCCTCGGACGGACACATGGTGCGGCCGCACACCGTGTTTCCCAACGAATTGACGCCGGATTTTCAGAAGGCGGTCGAGGATTCGTATCCGGGATCGGGCCAGGTCGATATTCCCATCGATCCGGCAAACTGGCAGATCATCACCGACGGCATGTTTGAAGTGACCCAGCCGGGCCAGTTTCACACCGCGGGTGGCGAACACCTTGACGGCATCGACTTTGCCGGCAAAACGGGCACCGCCCAAATCATGAGTCACCAGGCCCTGGACAAAACGACCAAAGGGAAAGTCACGTATCCCAATGTGTGGTTTGTGGGCGTCACGCCCCGCCGCAATCCCGAGCTGGTTGTCGCCGTGCTCTATCAGAACGGAAACAAGAGCTGGTTTGCTGCTCGAATCGGCGCGCGGGTGGTGTCGGCCTACGTGGAGAAGCAACGCAGGCTAGCGCATAATCTCGTACCGGCCAAGGCTCCGGCGCCGCCGGTGGAAGTGGGTGCGGTCTGGACTGAGCCGGAGGTCGCCAAGGGCAGAGGCGGCCGGCTTACGGAGAAGCTGCATGCCGGCAAATTCTATGTGAACCCGGCAGCCGGGGACGATCAGGCGCACGGGCTGCAGGCCGCACACGGATCACAGGTCGTGCACGCGCCTCAGCCTTACCAGCCTGCCCGGCCTGAACAGATCGGAATGGCGCTGCCGGCTGCGCCGCGGAAGCCCACGCCATGATGCCGGTGCGGCGGTTTCTCAGTTTCCGCGACTTCGACTGGGGCCTGCTGGGACTGGTAATGGTGCTGTGCACTCTCTCGGTGCTGGAGATTTATTCGGCCACTCTGCACACGCGGTTTTCGGGCTTCCACACGCGCCAGATGATCTTTATCGCGGTGGGCCTGGTGTTGATGTTCATCCTGTCGAAGATCGACTATCATCGGCTGCTCGATTGGGCGCCGTGGGCCTATGGTGTCTGCCTCGTAGCGCTGGTTGCGGTGAAGCTGGTGGGACACAAAGCGCTGGGCGCGCGACGCTGGATTCAGGTGGGTCCGATCCAGTTTCAACCGTCGGAGTGGGTAAAGCTGGTGCTGATCCTGGTGGTCGCGCGCTACTTCGCCAACCTGGGCGGCCGCAACCTGACATGGCGGGATATTTTCAAAGCCCTGGCGATGGTGGGCGTACCCATGGCGCTGGTGCTGATCCAGCCGGACCTGGGGACAACGCTGATCTATGCGCCGATTCTGGTGGCGGGCCTGTTTCTGGGCGGCATCGACCTCAAACAGGCGCTGATCCTGATCACGGTGGCGCTGGTGGTGGTGGCAGGCGCGTGGACCAGCGGCAAAGGGCTGAAGCCTTATCAGAAGGCACGACTGACCAGCTTCATCAATCCCGACACCGACCCCAAGGGGTCCGGCTATCAGATCCGGCAGTCGCTGATTGCAGTGGGATCGGGCGGCATCTGGGGCAAAGGGACGGCCAAGGGGACGCAGACGCAGGGCTACTTTTTGCCGATTCCCTATACGGATTTCATCTTTGCGGCATTCAGCGAGGAGCACGGGTTTGTGGGCGCGCTTTTTGTGCTGCTGCTATACTTCTTTATATTGATGCGTTTGATTCAAAACGCTCAAACAGCCGCCGACCTGCCCGGCTCCCTGATTATCATGGGCGTCGTGGCTGTGTTGACCTTTCAGATCGCGGTCAATGTTGGCATGGTCATAGGGTTTATGCCCGTCACCGGAATCCCTTTACCGTTAATGAGTTACGGCGGTTCTTCGGTGTTGTTTACATTCCTGGCGCTGGGCGTTGCGATGAACGTGCGCATGCGCCGGTTTGTAAACTAAGGCGTTTCGAACGAAGCTTGTGTTTCTGGGAATGCCGCAGGCGTTCTGGCTGCAAGTGCCGGACGCAGATCGATAGGATTAAAGCTTGTGAGCGCCGCAATCGCCGGACTCGCAAGGAGGATTGTTAAAAGGATTTACGCCGGCCAGGTCCGGATGGATCTCGAGGCCCGGCAGGATTGGGTTCATGAGCACGCAGAGATGGGAATGCCGGCAGACCGCAGCGAACAAAAGTAGCTGGGTAAGCCGGAATCGCAGGCCAACAGGCAGCAGGAATCGCGAGGGAATGCAGGGGCGATTATGCCCCGCCCCTTTCACGCGATTGAGCCGCGCAGACGCCAGCGAAGAAACGGCCCGGCCGAGTGAATCGGCTTCGGCGGCCACAGAGTCTCTGCAAAAGGAATTCCGCAACGTAGGGTTCGCCGGTCACGGCAGTCCGCCCCCTGGGGCCGACCGCTCAAAGCAGGCTAAACCCTCAGCGGCAAACAGATTTTCCCTTTCGCTCCTCTCCATACCTCCCGGTTCCACGCGTCTCCATCCAACCTTGCCGCAGGCCCCAGCAGGCAAACGCCGTTGGGCGGAAAGGTACGATGGCAAAGGAAATATGCATTTCAAGCACGCCGCATGAGACGCGGCTAGCGATATTAGAAGACGATCAACTCGCGGAGATTTACTACGAACGCGAAAATGAATACACCCTGGCGGGTTCGATTTATAACGGACGCGTCACCCGGGTCTTGCCCGGCATGCAGTCGGCATTTGTAGACGTGGGCCTGGAGCGCGACGCGTTCCTCTATGTCACCGACTTCATGGAGCTCGAAGACCCCGAAGAGACAGATGAGCTGGAGAAGGCTGCAGCCAGCAGCCCGAATCAGGCTCCGCGCGAGGTAAGGCATGGCGGCGGCCGCAATGGCCAGCGCCAGGATCGCCCCGCACGGGAAGTAGCTCCGCTGGAAGTTGAGGCCGTTGAGACGGAAATCGCTGCTCCGGCGGCTGGCCCGGTTGAGCGCAAGACCGACTCGACAGAGCCCGCAGACGAGGAAGGCGCGAAGCGCTGGCGTGGACGGCGGCGCAGGCGTGGCGGCGGCCGAGGTGGCTTTGATGGGCAGGGCGCGCGGACAGAAAGCGAGCCAGCCGCTGAGAGCGAAGCGCCTGTTCACGAAGAAGCGCGCGAGGACGCGCACGAGATTCAAGCGGCTGCGCATGCGCCGCGCCACGAACGCAAGCCTGAACCATTTGTGCTGCCGGGTGAGTCCCTGCGGAAGTATGGCGGGACCGGGGCAGAGGATGAGCCAAAGGCTGCTGCGCCCGCGGGACCGGCGAAGCCGGCGGTTACATCGAAGCCCTCCACGATGGTGGTGGCGCCGATCGCGTGGGATGGCAGCGGACTGCTGCCAGGCGAATCGCTCTCGAAGCATCGCGGACGCCAATCGCAGCCGGAGCCTGAAACACAGGCCGAAACGCAAAGCCGGTTTGGCCAAGCGCACGAGCCTGCGGTCGAGCAGGAGATTGCGAAAGTATATACGCCCGACCCGATCGAGGAGCCATCAGCGGCTCGCAGCGACGAGGCGTTTCTTCTCGATGAAGAGATGATCGAAGAGGAGCTGGTCAGCGACGGCCTCATCGAAGAAGAAGATCCCGATACCAACGAGACGGAGGAGGCGAGCGACGAGCCGGAAGGCGATGCGAGCGCTTCGCACCGCGTCGATCCTCTGCCGCCGAGCGGGTTCAGGCTGTTTGGCCTAGGCGGCAAGAAAAAGAAAGACGAAGAACCGCCGCAGCCTCCCGTTGCGGAGACCAAGCCGGCTACGATGACCGCGGTCTCGGCGTTTGCGCCGGGCAGCGGGCTGGTGGAAGAAGAGCTGATCGACGGCGAGGAAGCTGAGACGCCGCTGCATCGTCACGCACACAAGCATGACGAGGGCGACCTCGACGAGTACGAAGAAGAAACGCTGCAGACGCAGATTCGCTCGGGCGAACTGGGTGAAATGTTGCAGGAAGCGCATCTCGATCACCGCATCCAGTTGGACTTTGACGACAAAAACGTCGAAGAGGAAGACGAAGGCGAAGAGGATGAAGAGCCTGTCACCGCGGAAGGGCAACCGGCCGCGGCAGGACGCGTGCAGCCGCAGCGCGATCGCGGAGGTCGTGGACGCCGCCCCCAGGGTGGCGATCGCGGGCATCGTCCCGGAGACCGGCGGCCCTCAAGGCGCTCGGCGCAGACCTCAGACCTACCGATCATTTCGGATCTGCTGAAGCCGGGGCAGGAAATCCTGGTGCAGATTGCCAAGGAGCCCATCGCCAAGAAAGGCGCGCGCATCACGAGCCACATCGCGCTGCCGGGGCGGTTCCTGGTGTTTATGCCGACGGTGACACATGTGGGCGTGAGCCGCAAGATCGCGTCCGATGAAGAGCGCCAGCGGTTGAAGCGAATTCTGACCCACGAGCGCGGCGAAGCGTCCGGCGGGTTCATCGTGCGCACGGCGGCCGAAGGCGCATCGGAAGAGGATTTGCGCGCCGACCTGCGCTTCCTGATTCATCTTTGGAATGAGATCAAGCAGCGCTCGGAAAGCTCCAAGTCGCCGGCGCTGATCTATCACGATCTCTCGCTGATCGAGCGCATCTTGCGCGACCAGGTGAGCTCGAATTTCTCGTCGATCTGGGTCGATTCGGAAGCGGATTACGAACGAATTGTGCGCTTCCTCAATCGCTTTTCGCCTTCGCTGGTGCGGCGCGTCAAGCTCTACACCAAGGAGACGCCGCTCTTCGAACACTTCGGCATTCAGGACGAGATTTCGAAGGCTCTACGCTCCAAGGTGTGGCTGAAGTCGGGCGGCTCGATCGTGATCAACCAGACTGAAGCGCTGGTGGCTATCGACATCAACACCGGCAAATATGTGGGCAAGACGGCGCGGCTTGAAGACACTATCGTCAAGACAAACCTCGACGCGATTCCCGAAATTGTGCGGCAGATCAGGCTGCGCGATCTGGGCGGCATCATCATCATTGACTTCATCGATATGGATGAGCGCAAGAACCGGTTTAAGGTGATGGCGGCTCTCGAAGAGGCGCTCAAGAACGATCGCGCGCCAACCAAGGTTCTGCAGTTCAATGATTTTGGATTGGTGGCGATCACCCGCAAGCGCGTCAAGCAGTCGCTCGAGCGCACTCTGAGTGTTCCCTGCCCCGTGTGCCAGGCGACAGGCATGGTCAAGAGCCCTGCCACGGTGTGCAATGAAATCTTCATCGAGCTGCGCAAGATGCGGCGGCACTTTGAAAACCCGGATGTGCTGGTGCGTGTGCACCCCGAAACGGTGAAGGCGCTCAAGGGCAACAATGCGCACTGGATTACCGATTTCGAGGAATTGACGGGCAAGAACATCCTGGTCAAGAGCGATGCGACGCTACACCCGGAGCAGTTCGACATTCAGGGGTAAAGGCCGGGGGCAAGGGTCAGGGACCTGAAATCACGGGAAGAACAATGGCCGGCCTGCAAAAAGGCTGGCCTTGTTCTTTCTGCCGTGGGTTGAGCAACTTCCCGGCCGCAAACGTGTCTAACGCACTAGGGGAGCACCGCACGACTCCCCCGAGCTCAACGTCAATTATTCAATTTAGCGAGGTACGGACATGTCATCTCCCCGTGCAGTGCCGTTCAGACGGCTACTGTCATTCTTTGTGGCTGCGGCATTTTTCGCGGCCGTGTCTGCGAGTGCCCAACTTGCACCCGTGTCCAACCCAACCAGTTCCTCAGCAACATCGTCGAACGAATCAAGCTCTGCCGCCGAATCGCTCGTGGCCGATGGCGCAGGCGACGGCGCAGCTCTGCCCGCGGCCCCTGCTGCTGCAGGCTCCGGCGCGGCGCAGGAAGATCACGGCCATGGCTATCACGAGAACGGCCTATTCAGCCGATTGACTTTTGAGGCGGGTGGCGGCTTCAACGCGCCCATTGGCAATGACACTCCGTACGTCACGTGGGGCGGGAACTTCACTGTGGGCGGAGGCCTGCACCTGACCAAGCGGCTTGCGGCGCTGGTGGAGTATCAGTTCATGGACGACAAGGTGCCGGGCGCGCTGGTCGCAACGGCGGGAACAAGCGCCGGCAATGTCCATATCAATGCGATCACCGGCTCGGGGGTCTTCGACCTCGGTCCCAGCAAGTGGTCTAACGGCATGTACGCGGTCGGAGGGTACGGCTTCTATCACATGTCGACCAACTTCACTGACTATGAATGCTGCGATTATTACGGCTATGAGGTTCCGGTCACCGCGCTCTCAATCACCTCAAACCAGCAGGGCGCGAACCTCGGCCTCGGCTTATATCATCGCCTGGGCGGCATGTATGGCGACGGCAAAGCCAGGCTCTTCGCTGAAGCGCGCTACACCTATCTCCGCTCGCCCGGGCTCTACTACCAGGGTTATTATCTCGGCGGTGGAACGACAGAGCTAATTCCTGTCACGTTGGGAGTGCGGTTCTAAGACACATTCACAGCCACATCGCGATCCCCAGGGCGCAAGCTCTGGGGATTCTCGTTGTGCACGGAATTGCGAGGAGATGCGCGGCTACAAGAGGCCGAGCACTCTGAGGCGAACCAATCCTCCGGCAACGACTCCAAACGGCGAGAGCGCGATGAGCGCGAGCTGATAAGCGATGGGCTGCTTGCCCCGCGACTGCACCGCACTGAGCCCACCGAGCAGCAGCACGATGACAGCGAGCACAAGCACCGGGGGCAGCGGGTTTCCAGCAGCTGCCCATGCGGCGACGTAGCCCCCGGCAGCGGCGGCGAGAAATGAATACCCGAGATTCACGAAAATGTAGCCGAGTTGCGGCTTGCCCTTTGAGCCGACCCAATCGGGCACGAGGCGCGTGAGCAGCGCGGTGAGGCCGACGACCAGCGCGGCCATGGTTGCATAGCCGGCGAGCAGCGCCAGGAATGCATGCAGGATCACCTCGGCTTCTTTTCCGGCTCGGTCGACGCGCCCACCTCGCCGCGCTCGATGCGGGCAAGAAACTGGCGGGCCAGCCGCGGTTCCCCAGGGTGGCTCTCGCCATGAATCGTGCATAGGTCGAGGAATTCGTCGCAGAGAGCGTTGCGTTCGCCGTCCTGGTTGAGGATGGCCTGCAGCGCGAAGGCCAGTTCGCGCAGGCGCGCCGCCTCAGGCCAGGCGAGGTTCTCATCTTCATCTCCGGCCAACTCCAAATCGGAAAACAGACCACGCCTCCCGCGCGCGCATTCTTCGAGGCAGGCGATAAGCTGGTCGGCGAAAGCTTTGCTGAGCGAGTCGAGCTGGCCTGCATCCATCTCTGGATTTGCGTCTGGGTCCACTTCGTCGTGAGGATTCATCGGATTCACTTGCCGCGCATCGCGGCTTCTACGTCGTCGGCGGTGTGCGGCAGATCGGCGTCGAGGTCAATCAGCTTGCCGTCGAGTCCAACAACAAAATCGCACTCAATGCGGACGCCTATTTTTTCTTCAGGAATATAAATGCCGGGCTCGATGGTGAAAACCATGCCGGGCTTGAGAACAGCGGGATAGTCGGCGGGATCGTGCACGTCGATGCCAACCATGTGGCCGAGGCCGTGGAGCCAGTATTTTCCCAGCGGCTCGCCGTGCAGGTCTTTGCCATGGGAGTTGACATAGTTGAAAGCCGCATAGTCGAGGGAGTCCTGATCTTTGTGATAGAAGTCGTCGATCTTGGATTTGCCCGCAACGAAAGCATCGATTGCAGCCTGCTGCGCGCCCAGCACGATGTTGTAGATCTCGCGCTGGCGCGGGGTGAAGTGACCGTTGACAGGCACGGTGCGCGTGATGTCTGAGGCGTACATGGAATATTCGCAGGCCGCATCGACTACCACAATGTCACCGTCCTCCATGGTGCGGGAGTTCTCGGAGTAGTGCAGCGTGGTTGAATTGATGCCCGAGCCTACGATCGGTGCGTAGGCTGGCCGTTCGCAGTTGTGCTCTGGCCATACTTCGCCCATCTTGCCGGCAATGGTGCGCTCAGTGACGCCGGGCCTGACGGCCAGCATCATGGCGCGCTGCGCGGCGATTGAGGCCACGCTGGCTTTTTTCAGCAGATCGATTTCGCCGGCATCTTTGACCTGGCGCAGAGGCATGGTCAGGGTGGTTACGTCGTGCGCGGCGGGCACGGAATCCATACCCAGCGAGGCTGCATTGAAAGTGACCAATGCTTTGGCGGGTTGCGACTCGGGCTGCGTCCACAGCATGGCGGCCAGACTGCGTTCTGCGCCCACAAGCTTGTTCAGCTCGACAGGAAGCGTGGCCATGGGCTCCACTGCATCTACGCCTGTGGCTTGCTCGACACCGGGAGTTGAAGCGTCCATCTTGGCGCCGGTGTAGTGCTCCATGCGCATATTACGCGTGGGCAGAAACAGAATCTCTTTGTATGCCTGATTCGACTCGCGCGGTCCGACAATCATCAAGGCGGCGCCGGGCTCGTTCCAGCCGGTGAGGTAGTAGAAATCCTCATCCTGGCGGTAAGGCATGAAGTCGAGCACCGGCTCGGGAGCCGCAAAGAAGATGGCGATTCCGCCTTTGAGGCTGGCGGCGAGCGCTTCGCGGCGAGCATGGTAGGCGCCGGCGGGCTGCTTCTCAAGCGCGTGGGTTACAGGAACAAGAGCGACCGCGCCGAGAAGTCCAAGGAGAAGGAAACGGAAGAATTTCATTCCGCTATTGTCATCGTTGGCGGCGTCGGTCGCCAAACAAAATGAGACCGAATGCACGCAGATTCACGCTGAGAGTAGGTGTTTATCTGATTCGGAAAGGAGCTGGCCGGCTCAGGCGACGTGCACGATGGCAGGCCCGGAGGCTTTTGACGGGATGGGCTCGGCAAACAGGCTCTTCACGTCGTTGCCGGCGAGCTGCTGATGAAAAGCGGCGGCGGGGACCGGATGACCGAAGAGCCAGCCCTGCGCGCGAATGGACTGGTTTGCGGTGACAAAGTAGCGCGCCTGCTGGGGCGTCTCGATGCCCTCGACGATTACGCGAAGATTGAGCTTGCTGGCCATGGTGAGGATCTGCGGAAGGATGGAGACGGTGACGGCATCCGTGCCGATCGCCCGAGTGAAGGCCTTGTCGATCTTGATGGCATCGACAGAAAGATCGTGAAGATAAGCCAGGCTGGAGTAGCCGGTGCCGAAGTCATCGATATAGACATAGTGGCCGCGCTCGCGCAGGCGAATAATCGTTTCCTTGGCCACCTGCTGGCGGGCCGTGTAGCTCTCGGTAATTTCAATCGCAAGGTTGTGGGGACTCACGCCGGCCTGGTCGAGGGCGTTCTCAAGCATGGGCAGGAATTCCGGGTCGGAAAGGTCGGAGGCCGCGATGTTGACGTTGACGCGGAAGTCGGGGCGCTCGCGCATGGTCGATGCGAAGTCGCGCAAAACGTGCCGAACCACTAGCCGGGTGATTTCGCCAACGAAGCCGCGCTCTTCGGCCGCCTTGATGAAGATGTCGGGGCCGATGGGCTTGCCGTCCTCGTCGGTCCAGCGCGCAAGAGCTTCGGCCTCAACGATGCGGCCGGTGCCAAGGTCGACGATCGGTTGATAAATAACTTTGAGCGCATCGTGCCGGATGGCGCGCAGAAGCCGATGATGCATGGTTTTGGTTCGCAGGTAGAGCATCGAGCAGATGAAGCCGAGCAATCCGCCGGCCAACGCGCCGAGCAGAGCGAAGACAACCAATGTAAGGCGGCTGGCCTCAAGCGCCTCGGGAACCGACATGTAGGCCGTAACGCAGATCGTGCCCACGGTGGAGCATTGCGTTGCATAGAGTCTTCCATCCGCTTCACCCTGGCCGTTCTTGGTGAGGATGGGCCCTTGAACCTGTGGCGTCTCTCCCAGCAGGCTGCCGCTCGCGAGGGTCGCCGCGTCAACATCAGTGACGGTGTAGCGCATGTGCGGAAGTTGAACTGGAGAGAAGCTGAAGGGATTGTAGGTAACGTAAGAATCGCCCAACTGCACGGTGATGACTTTGTGGTCGCCAATCCGGAAAAGGGGCAGGCTGCGGTAGACCAATGCGCCGTCGCGTTGGGTGAACTCAGGGCGAAGCTCGCCTTGCTGGGCGACGTCGCGGCCGTGCGTAGCCGAACACTCGATTTTGCCGTTGCGAATTCGGCCGGCGTCTTTCAGAAATTCCGATTGAAAAACCAGAGTGCGGAACTCGGCGATTTCAGAGTCGGAGCAGAAGCCATCGGTGGACGCATTGATCTGCGCGAGCACGGCACGCGATTCACGGATCGAAGTTGCCTCGTCGTCAGTGAAGAGAGCGGCCGAGTGCTGGAGACGAACTTCGGTCTGGTTCAGTGTAAGGACGCGACCGAACATGTACCAGGACCAGGCACCGACGAGCGTGCCGAGAATCGTGGCCAGACAAGCTATCCTGGTGCGCTGAGGGAAGATGCGCATGAGTGTAGTCCCCTTATACTTCAGTGTTTAACGCCTGGAATCAATGACTAATTTGGGGCAGAAGAATCTAAAGTGATATCCCGCGATTTTAGCCAACTACCGAGATAAATCCCTTCATTTCTTAACCTTAGGCGTAAAAATCTGCCGAAATCCGTATGGACATGATCGGGCTGGGGCGTCAGGGGAGCGGATTGATTGCGGATCGAAGGAACAGGAACTCGCTGGTTTTTCTGAGTTTTTGGCGGGGCGCGGCTCGCCGGGACGCGGTTCTGGACGTTTTCAAGAGACCCGCTGCACCGTCTGCAATCCGTGCCGGTCCATCACGCTCGATCCGATGCGTGGAAACATTGAATTTCGCGGCGAAACACTGTATTCTAAGGATGCAACGAGTTTGTCCGCTTTATTCGCCGTGGGTAGACCGGCTGGCGGAGAGATGAGTGGGCTCACAGCCCACTTTTTATTTGGGGCAAACTTCTGGGAATAAAGGGCTGTTAATCGGGTGGCTGGCAAATGACCCGGAAACAGCATTCGGGATTGTGCGGCGCGGAAACTGATGGCGGTAAAACTGGAAGAAATCCGGGCGGCGGCCCAGAGGGTAGCTGCAAGTCATGGGCTGGACGTGGTGGACGTGGAGTTCAGCGGCCGGGACAAAGAGCGCATTCTTCGCGTAACGCTGGAGAAAAACGCCGAGGGCCGGGCGCAGTTGAAGGCGGCCGTGGCCGCAGGAGTGGAAGGACTGCCCGAGCGGTTGGTCGAGGGCAGACTCAGCGTGGAGCAGCTTTCCGGCATCACACATGAGGATTGCGCCAGTTTCAGCCGCGATTTTGGAGTGCTGCTGGACGTGGAGGATCTGATTCCGGGCAGCGAATACACGCTCGAAGCCAGTTCACCGGGGCTGGATCGCAAGCTGAGCCGGCGGGAAGAGTTTGAACGGTTTGCCGGAAGCCTCGTGAAGGTGCAGACATTTGAGCCGGTTCGCAACAACCGGCATTGGCAAGGCAGGCTGGCGGCAGGAGCGGGCGAAACGATTACCCTCGACCTGGCCGCGGTGAAGCAGAACAGCAAGAGCCGGAAGGCCGGCGTGAACACGGTGGAGATTGCGCTGAGTAATGTTGAGAAAGCGCAACTGATTCCGGAGATCTGAGCGGAGCAGGGATCGAAGGGACCAAGGGCATAGCGGTCTGAAGATCCTGGCTCAACAAAATCATCAGTCGGCGCGGAGTGCAACTGTGCCTCCGCTCCGCAACAACCCCAGACGAGAGTAAGCAGAGTATGGCGAGCGCTTTATATCAAAGTATCGAACTCCTCAGCCGCGAGAAGGGCATCGAGCCCGGCATCGTGGTAGGCGCCGTGGAAGAGGCGATTGCCCTGGCGACGCGCAAGTTCTACAAGACCCAGGAAAACATGCGCGGGGAGCTGAACAAAGAGACCGGTGAAATCACGGCCTACATCTACAAGACGGTTGTCGGCACCGAAGAAGAGGTCGAGGATCCGGTCAACCAGATCACGCTGGCCGAGGCCAGTGAACTGGCGCCGGGCGTCGAGGTGGGCAGCGAGATTCGCATGTATCGCGACACCAGCCCGCTGGGCCGAATCGCCGCGCAACTGGCCAAGCAGGTCATCTTCCAGAAGGTGCGCGAGGCCGAGCGCGACACA
>Ga0181516_10000501_pt1 | contig 35993 bp, 36 predicted proteins | sample PEATcosm2014_Bin_25_FD_121104 | JGI IMG/M metagenome (GOLD analysis project Ga0181516, IMG submission 121104) | Peatland microbial communities from MTU Mesocosm Facility, Houghton, MI, USA - PEATcosm2014_Bin01_10_metaG | ecosystem: Environmental > Terrestrial > Soil > Wetlands > Peat | place... | reverse complement strand
CGGGCCCGGGGTGTGCCGCTGTTCCGTCTGGGACCCCAACCTGAACAGGGGGACGATGGCGGCTGGATCCTCGCCCTTGGTCCCGACGGCATCGAGGAGGGCCGCCGCGCCGCCCGCTGGCTGACGGCCCAGGGTGTGAGGCACGTCCTCGAGGTCACTGCGCCCGCCGCCGCCGCCGGCACCGCCGACCTTTCCGCGGGGCTGAGTCGCGGCCTGTCCGAGGGCAGGCCTGCCTCGGTCACCCTGGTTACCGCCACCGACGGTTCGCGCAAGGCCGCCAAGGAGGCCGTCGAGCGGGCCCTGGCCGCCGGAGTCGCCTTCGACGGCGTATTCGCCCACACCGACGAACTCGCCTTGGGCGCCTCCGACGCCCTGCAGGACCGCCCCGCGCCGAAGATCCTCGTGGCCGGAGTCGGCGGCGGGCCCGAAGCCGTGGCAGCCCTCAAGAGCGGCGCTCTCGGGTGCCTCATCCGCAGCCCCGCCGATCTAGGCCCGCTCCTGCGCAGCGACATGCTCAGGTCCGTCGATGACCGGGGCGTCTCCCGGCGACTGGTCACCAGCCACGACGTGCTGACGAGGTAGCGGCGGTGCAGGCGACAGTTCGCCGGCGACGACGTCAGGCCATTGCCCCCTTGATCGTCGCCAATGGCAAAAAGAGCGTCAGTGGATGATCTCTGAAAGCTACAAAGCCGTACTTCAGGTAGAAACCCTTGGCGGTCTCGTCCATTGCATCGACCACGACAGCGAGCACCCCGACCGAGCGCGGGACCTCCACCGCCTTGCCCAGTGACTCCCTCAAAAGCCATCGCCCCGCGCCAGAGCCTTGGAAACGCCTATCGACTGCAAGCTTACCGATGCGGACGGCGGGAACAGGATAGCGGGGAGCCGGGAGCGGATATCCTCGGGCAACGCCTCCGCCGCGATCTGCGCCGCGCTGATCGGCACGTATCCGACCAGCTGGTCGACCTCATTGACAGCTACATACGTCTTTCCGATGGAAAGCTCACCGTTCTTCAAGGCGTTGTGGCGCAGAAACTGGTTAAGCTCAGGATAGCCGCAATCGAAAGCAGCTTTGGAAAGCGCCTTGGTGAGCGATACCAGCGTCAGTGTCATTCCCGAGGACCCTTGAACAACTCCTTCAAAGCGGCGTTGGGCACGGGGGGTGTATTCAGCAGGGAGAAGAAGAGGTTTCTGTCTTCCTCAGCCAGCAGCACCGTCTCGTTCTGCCGTATGTCTTCCTGGGCCTTCTGGAAGGCGGACTCGAGAAGGTAGGCCGAGAGGGATGTGTGGCGAAGCCGAGCGGCTCTTTCGATCACGGCCTTGACTTCGGGGTTGCCCCTTGCCCAGGGGTCGCGCCCATCCCCGATTCGTGCTAAAAAGTGCTGAAACTTGCGGGTTGCGTGATCGTTAACACTGGGCGTATCGTCAAGCATCTGATTCCTCAACCCAGCGTTGGGGCGGTCAGACAAGGAGATTTTTATGAAGAAAGCCTTCGTGGCCCTCGCGGCTGCGGCTCTGGCCCTCAGCTTGGTAGCCTGTGCGCCTCCCAAGCCCGCCGTCAAGACCATCGGCATCTCGATGCCCACCAAGTCGTCAGCCCGTTGGATCGCTGACGGAAACAACATGGTGGCCGCCTTTGAGGCCCTCGGTTACAAGACCGACCTTCAGTACGCTGAAGACGTGGTGGAAAACCAGTTGTCCCAGCTGGAGAACATGATCACCAAGGGCGACTCGGCCCTGGTCGTCGCCGCCATCGACGGCGAGTCGCTGTCCACGGTTCTGCAGAAGGCCGCCGACGCCAAGATCCCGGTCATCGCCTACGACCGCCTGATCAAGAAGACCCCCAACGTTGACTACTACGCCACCTTCGACAACTTCCAGGTCGGCGTCCTCCAGGCTTCGTCCATCGAAACGGCCCTCGGCCTCAAAGACGGCAAGGGTCCCTTCAACATCGAGCTGTTCGGCGGTTCCCCCGACGACAACAACGCCTACTTCTTCTACGACGGCGCCATGTCGGTCCTGAAGCCCTACATCGACAGCAAGAAGCTCGTCGTCAGGTCAGGCCAAATGGGCATGGACAAGGTCGCGACCCTCCGCTGGGACGGCGCCACCGCCCAGGCGCGCATGGACAACCTGCTGACCAAGAACTACAGCAAGGAAAAAGTCGCTGCGGTGCTGAGTCCCTACGACGGCATCTCGATCGGCATCCTGAGCTCGCTCAAGGCCGTCGGCTACGGCACGCCCAAGCAGCCTTACCCCATCGTGACCGGTCAGGACGCCGAGATCCCGTCGATCAAGTCGATCATCGCCGGTGCGCAGACCTTCACCGTGTTCAAGGACACCCGTGAACTGGCCAAGAAGGCCGTCGGCATGGTTGACGCCGTGCTCAACGGCAAGGCCGCCGACGTGAACGACACCAAAACCTACAACAACGGCGTGAAGATTGTTCCCTCGTTCCTCCTGACGCCCGTGTCGGTCGACAAGTCCAACTACAAGACCGTGCTCGTGGACAGCGGCTACTACACCGCCGACCAGCTCGCCAACTAAGAAGATCGTTCTTCCCGGATCCGTCTTCAGGCGGATCCGGCTTCGTCGGCTCTTCAAGTCCAACGCGGGGGCATCGCCCCGGCCCATTTTCAACAGAGGTGTTGCTCGCCCCTAGCGATCCACCTCGAGGCACTTATGGCAAGTACAATTTTGGAGATGAAGAACATCACCAAGGTTTTCCCGGGCGTTATCGCCCTTGACGAGGTGAACATCCGCGTCGCGTCGGGCGAGATCCACGCCCTGGTGGGGGAAAACGGCGCCGGGAAATCGACGCTCATGAAGGTGCTTTCGGGGGTGTATCCCCACGGCACCTACACCGGCGACATCCTGTTCCAAGACCAGGTGGTCGAGTTCAAGGACATCAACCACAGCGAACACCTGGGCATCGTCATCATTCACCAGGAACTGGCGCTCATCCCCCACCTCTCCATCGCCGAAAACATCTTTCTGGGCAACGAGAGGGCTCGCCTGGGCATCATCGACTGGAACAAGACAACGGTCCGCACCCGCGAGCTTCTGACCAAGGTCGGGCTCACGGAATCGCCCAACGCGCTGATCTCGTCCATCGGCGTGGGCAAGCAGCAGCTTGTGGAAATCGCCAAGGCGCTGTCGAAGGAAGTGAAGCTGCTCATCCTCGACGAGCCGACGGCGGCGCTCAACGAGCGCGACAGCGACAACCTGCTCCAACTCCTCCTCGAACTCAAGAACCAGGGGATCACGTCGATCCTCATCACCCACAAACTGAACGAGATCGCCAAGGTGGCCGACACGATCACCATTTTGCGCGACGGCAAGACCATCGAGACCCTCGACGTCAAGAAGGACGGCATCACCGAGGACCGCATCATCAAGGGCATGGTCGGCCGCGACATGACCCACCGCTTCCCGGCGAGGACTCCCGCCATCGGGCCCGTCATCTTCGAGGTGAAGGACTGGAACGTGTTCCACCCCGAGCACGCCGGCCGGCAGGTCATCCACAACGCCCACCTGACCATCCGCCAAGGCGAGGTGGTCGGCATCGCCGGCCTCATGGGTTCGGGACGCACGGAGTTCGCGCTCAGCGTCTTTGGAAAGGCCTGGGGCAAGCACATCACTGGTTCGGTCATCAAGGACGGCAAGGAACTGAACCTCACGAGTGTTTCGCAGGCCATCGCCGAGGGCATCGCGTACTCGACCGAGGACCGCAAGCAGCTCGGACTCATCCTCATCGACGACATCCAGCACAACACGACGCTGGCGTCTCTGGGGAAGGTTTCGAACGGCTGGGTGCTCAACGACAACCTCGAGATTGTCGAGGCCGAGCGGCTGCGCGCGTCGATGAACACCAAGTGCTCAAGCATTCGTCAGAAAACTGTCAATCTGTCGGGCGGCAACCAGCAGAAGGTCGTGCTCAGCAAGTGGATCTTCTCGGAGCCCGACATCCTTATCTTGGACGAACCCACCCGGGGCATCGACGTCGGGGCCAAATACGAAATCTATACCATCATCAACCGGCTCGCGTCGGAAGGGAAGGGCGTGCTGCTCATCTCGTCGGAGCTGCCGGAAATTCTCGGTCTTTGCGACCGGATCTACGTGATGAGCCAAGGCCGCTTCACCGGTGAGCTTGAAAGGGCCGAAGCGAACCAGGAAAAAATCATGAAATACATGCTTCAGGGCAAGGGAAACTGATTATGGAAAACATTGGACACCTCTTCCGCGACAACATCCGCCAGTACGGGATGGTCCTCGCCCTCGTACTCATCGCGGGGTTCTTCGAGATCATGACGGGAGGAATCCTGCTCAACCCGCTGAACGTCACCAACCTCATCCTCCAGAACTCCTACATCCTCATCCTGGCCATCGGCATGCTCCTGGTCATCGTGGCGTTCCAGATCGACCTGTCGGTCGGCTCGCTGGCGGCCTTCGTGGGCGCGATTTCGGGGGTGCTCATGGTGACCGAGCACATGCCGTTCTGGCTGGCGCTGTTCATCATCCTGCTGTTCGGCGCGCTCCTGGGCGCTTGGCACGGGTTCTGGATCGCCTACATCCGCATTCCGGCGTTCATCGTGACCTTGTCGGGCATGCTGCTGTTCCGCGGGCTCACCTACGTGACCCTTCAGGGCCAGTCGATCGGACCGTTTCCCCCCGAATTCCAGCTCATCTCCTCGGGCTTCCTTCCCGACATATTCGCGGGGAAAGGACTGCACATCACCACCATGGTGCTCAGCCTCATCGCGTCGGCGGCCTTCATATGGAGCGAGATGTCCAAGCGCTCGGCGCTCAAGAAGTACGGTTTTCAACCGCTGTCGCTGGGGCTGACCGTCACCAAGCTTGTGCTCATCCTGGCGGTGTTGAACGCGTTCGCCCTGGCCCTGGCCTCGTACAAGGGCATCCCCAACGTGATGATCCTGCTGGTAGCGCTCATCTTTCTGTACACCTTCATCGCGAACAAGACGATCGCCGGTCGCCACATCTACGCCCTGGGCGGCAACGAGAAGGCCGCCGCGCTCTCGGGCGTGAAGACCAAGCGGGTGCTGTTCTGGGTGTTCGTGAACATGGGTTTGCTCGCCGCGCTTTCGGGAATGGTGTTCGCGGCTCGGCTCAATGCGGCCACCCCCAAGGCGGGCACGGGCTTCGAGCTCGACGCCATCGGCGCGTGTTTCATCGGCGGCGCGTCGACGGCCGGCGGCATCGGCACGGTGTTGGGCGCCATGATCGGCGCCCTGGTCATGGGCGTGCTCAACAACGGCATGTCGCTGCTGGGAATCGGCATCGACTGGCAGCAGGCGATCAAGGGCATCGTCCTCTTGCTCGCCGTTACCTTCGACGTGTTCTCGAAGAGCAAGGGCTGAGACCCGGCTCCTAAACGCTCTCGAGCTCGTCCCAGCGGTGGTAGGCGGCGGCGAGCTCGACTTCGAGGGCTTCGAGGCGGGCCGTCAGTTCGCCCGCCTTGGCCCCGGCGCTCTTGTAGAAGTCGGCCCCCGCCATGGTGTCGTGGAGGGCCGTCTTCTCGTTTTCGAGGGCTTCGATGCGCCCGGGCAGGGCCTCGAGCTCCCTCTCTTCCTTGAACGTGCGTTTCTTGGGCTTGGCAGGGGCCGCCGCTGGTCCGGGGCCGGCGTCCTGGGGCGCGCGCTCGGCTACGGCGGCACGCTGACGCGCCTGTCTGGCGTTCCAGTCGCTCCAGCCGCCGGGAGTCTCGTCAACGGTTCCGTCGCCCGCCAGGTACCAGGTGCTGGTGACCACGTCGTCGAGGAACTCCCTGTCGTGGCTGACCAGGAAGAGGGTGCCCGTGAAGTCGGTGAGCACCTCCTCAAGCAGGTCGAGAGTCTCGGCGTCGAGGTCGTTGGTGGGTTCGTCGAGGACGAGCACGTTGCCGGGGCGGGTGAAGAGTTTGGCCAGAAGCAGGCGGTTGCGTTCCCCGCCCGAAAGAATCGACACCGGAGCCCGGGAGCGGTCAGGGGTGAACAGGAATTTGTCGAGGTAGCCCAACAGGTGCTGGTGCTTGCCGTTGAACTCGACGGTGTCGTAGCCGCCGCCCACGTTTTCGGCCACCGACTTGTCGGGGTCGAGCTGGGCGCGCAACTGGTCGAAGTACAGCACCTGGAGGTTGGTTCCCCGGGTCAGCCGCCCCGAGGTGGGCGCCAACTCGCCAAACAGGAGCTTGAGCAGCGTGGTCTTGCCGCTGCCGTTGCGGCCGATCACACCGATTCGTTCGCCCCGCATGACGGTGCGGGTAAACGAGGCGAGCACGGGCCTGTCCGGATACGAGAAGGCAAGGTCGGTGGCCTCGAACACGAGGTCGCCGGTGCGCTCCACCTCCTGCAAGGCGATCTTCGCCCTGCCCACGGTGAGCCGGCGCTCGGCCCACTGCTGGCGCATGGCCTGCAGCGCCTTCACCCGGCCCTCGTTGCGCTTGAGCCTGGCCTTCACACCCCGGCGCACCCACACTTCTTCTTGGGCGAGCTTCTTGGCAAACTCGGCCTCGCGGCGCACCTGGGCCTCGAGCACGTCGTCGCGGCGTTCCAGGAACTGGTCCCAGCCGCACGCGAACGCGATAAGGCGCCCGCGGTCGACCTCGGCCACCCGGGTGGCCAGGGTCCTCGCGAACTGCCTGTCGTGGGTAACGAAGACTATGGCCCCGGCCCGCCGGGGCAGCTCGTCCTCAAGCCACGCAATGGTTTCGATGTCGAGGTGGTTGGTCGGTTCGTCGAGCAGGAGGAGGTCGGGCTCGCACGCCAGGGCGCCCGCCAGGAGCACCCGGCGGCGGTTGCCCCCCGACAGGGTGCCGAACTCGGCGTCGGCGTCAACGCCCAGCTTGGTGAGCGAGCGCCGCGCGCGCAGTTCCTGCTCGTGCACCTCGGCGGCGGGGGGAAATGCGCTCAGGGCCGTGGCCAGGGCCGTAAGCCCGGTGGAGGGCGGCAGTTCTTGGTCGAGTCCGGCTATTCTTAGACCTTGGCGGCGGCTGACTTCGCCCTTGTCGGGGGTGAGCCTGCCGCCCATCAGGCCCAGCAGTGTGCTTTTGCCCGCGCCGTTGCGGCCGACAAGGCAAAGCCGGTCACCGGGTTCAAGCTGCAGGCCGACGCCGGCGAACAGGTACGCTCCGCCGATGGTGTAGTGGATGTCTTGGAGTCCGAGAAGCGCCATGGGTGCCCCGGGGCTATTGGACCCAGACCTCGAGGCGGTCGCCTCGGGTATGGTCCACGTACTCGAACACCCGGCCGCTTTGGCCGGCTTCCAGGCTCTCGAACAGCGCCTGGAAGTCGATGTTCTGAAGGGGGTGCACCACCATGGGCGGCTTGTGGACCAGCAGCGGCTTGAGCGCGGTGAAGATCTTGAACGGGATGGTGACCTGGTAGCGCTCCACCGTGCCTTCGGCGTCGAGCACCTTGAGGATGACGTTTTGCGGACCCAGCCCGAAGCCGTCCTTCACGGTCTGGGTGGCGAACCCGAACAGCTTGCCGAACCCTTCGGTGAAGGTCTTGCCCGCGTCTTCGACCATGCGGAACAAGTCGGACGGCTCATTGCCGGGGGGCGGCGCGTCGTGCGCGGCCTGGGCCTTGGCGCCCTCCACCAACTCGAGGATGAGCCGCTGTCCCTGCTCGGGGGTAAGGAACCCCTCCTGGACCATTCTCAGTATTTTCAGGGTCTGATCGGCATCCATGCAACAACTCCTCTGGCGGTGGTCAGAAGTTACCTCAGGGACGGCAAGAAGACAACAGCCCGCAGGCGGCTCAAGTCTCTTCGTCGTCGTCGAGCGAGTCTTCACCGCTGCCGGCGAGCTCGAGGTGGAGGGGCAAGCCGTTTTTGATGACCTGGAAGAACAGGTTCTCGATCTCGACCCCGATGTTGATGTTGTGGATGATGCAGTTTTCCGTGGTCTTGAGCTCGACGGGGGTGAAGTTCAGGATGCCCTTGATGCCCGCGTCCTTGAGCAACCGGTGGCACTCGGTGGCCACGTCTTCGGGCACCGAGACGATGGCGACCTCGATGTGGTTCTGATCCACGTAAGTCGGCAGCTCGTCGAGGTTCAAGACGGGCATCGCGAGGTCCACGCCCAAGTTGGGCCGGATGTCGAACCCGGCCGCCACCTCGAAGTCGCCCTGGAGGAAGCCCTTGTACTGGGCGATCGCCGTGCCGATCTTGCCCATGCCGACGATGACGATCTTCTGTTCCCTCGTCTTGCCCAGAATTCGGTTCAGCTGTTCGGACAGGTAGTCGATGTTGTAGCCGCCGCGCTTGTTCCCCCCGAGCACCAGAAGCGAGAAATCCTTGCGGACAAGCGCCGGCGCGACGCCGATCGCGTCACCCAGGTTGTTTGAGAACACTTTTTCAAAGCCGAGGTTCTTGAGTTGGGCGAGGATGCGCCTATACTTGAGAAGCCGGATGACCAGCTCTTTATTCAACCTGTTTTTCATTTTATTGTACTGTCATTCACAAAAACTTATCTCAATATAGGACACATTCGTCCCTTTGGCAAGCCGTATTTACCACAAAACCCCTGCGTGGTATTCTGCGCCTCGACGAGGTGACGCATGGTTTACAAGCTCGAACTGACCCGGGCCCCCGGCTCGTGGGCGAAGGAGGACGGGAACAAGAACACGGTTTACCGCATTCACATCTCCGGAAACTTCGTGATGGAGGTGGCCGAAGAGTTCAACCTTCTTCTGGGCACCCTGATGGCCGGCGGCATGAGGAACGTCGTGTTTGACCTCACCGACTTGAAGTACATCGACAGCACGGGGATCGGAATTTTCATCGGTTTGGCCAAGCAGCTGCGCGGCAAAGACGGCGATCTGGTGTTCTTCAACGTCAACACTAAGGTTCTCGAGATCTTCCAGCTCGTCAAACTCCACGACTTCATCCAGTTCTTCCGGGGCGAAAAGCAGATCAGCGACCACTATTTCACGCTGAAACCATGACGGACGCCGACCGCCTGCCGATAAAGTAAACAAATGTCCGCCCGACTCGTCTCCCTTTGGTTCTGTGCGCTCCTCTGTGCCCCGGCCTTCGCGGCCTCGTCGGTGGTGAGTGCCGACGTGATGGGCTCCCCCGCCGTGGCGCCCCTGGCCCGGGCGTCGTTCCTCCACGCCATGAATCCGGCCATCGACCTGGCCACGGCCTTGAACTACTCGCTCCTGTACGACGAAGAGGGAAGGCTCGAGGGCGTCAACTCCGACCTGGCGTTCGCCCAGATGCTCCTTGAAACCTCGTACCTGCGCTTTGGCGGCCAGGTTCGCGCGGGCCAAAACAACTTCGCGGGCCTGGGCGCCCTCGACGGCGGCGACAAGGGGCTGGTCTTCCCTTCGCCGCGCCAGGGCATCCGCGCCCAAATCCAGCACCTGAAGTATTACGCTACGAACCTCCCCCTGAACGCCGAGCCCATCAACCCCCGCCTGGCCCGGGTCAAGCGTGCCAGCGCGCCCACCGTGTGGCTGCTGGCCAAGTCGTGGGCGACGGACCCCGACTACGGTAAGAAGCTCATGGACCTCATGGAAAGGATGGTGGCCCATGCCGACCGAAGCGCTGCGGGAGAGGCTGGAAGCGCTGTACCGGCGCTGGCATCACCCGCGCTACCTGGGGACTGACCCCCTCGTTCTGGTCCACGAGGCCGACCCCGCCGACCGGGAGGCCACCGCCTTCGTCGTCTCGTGCCTCACCCTGGGCCGGGCTTCGCTGGTGACCAAGGCCTGCCGCGACCTGCTCGCCAGAGTCGGAGCCCCCCTGACCGAGCGCCTGAAGGAACCCAGGGCTTCGTGGGACGAGGAGCTCGAAGGCTTTGTCTACCGCTTCTTCTCGGCGCCCCGGGTCGGGGCCCTGCTGATGGCCGTCGGTGCGGTGCTGCGGCGCCACGGCACTCTGGAAGCCGCGTGGCGATCAACGGGCCGGCGCGGCTGGGAGGCCCTTGAGGCGTTCGCGGCCCTGTTCAGGACCCCCGGCGCCGACCTGGGCGTGCTGGTGCCGGCGGACGGTTCGACGGGGGCGGCCAAGCGGCTGAACCTGTTCCTGCGGTGGATGGTCCGAAGCGACGAGCTCGACCTGGGCCTCTGGTCCACGCCCGCGCCGGCCGAGCTTTTCATGCCCGTCGACACCCACGTGCTCCAGTGGGCCCGCGCCGAGGGGCTGACGGCGCTCAAGGCGGCCGACCGCCGCGCGTGCCTTGAAATCACCGACGGCCTCAGGGTCCTTGCCGCCGAAGATCCCCTGCGGTATGATTTTGCCATCACGAGGGCGGGAATGGAGTCTAAGAACACTCTTTTTTGACTGGACTCCCGCGAGCGTGGCCATTATAATCACCGACGTACGGTCTTCACCCGCGTGATGGGATGAAGGCTTTTGGAGGAACCATGCAGAAATACGTTTGCGACGTGTGCGGCTACATCTACGATCCCGAGGTCGGGGATCCCGACAACGATATCGAAGCCGGCACCTCCTTCGAAGCCCTGCCCGACGACTGGGTTTGTCCCATGTGCGGGGCGGGGAAGGACGACTTCTCCCTGTCAGACGACTAAACAGGCAGGGAAGTTTTCAGGGCCGACCCGCTAGGGTCGGCCTTTCTTTTTGTGGACCAGGGGCGGCGAAACGGCTAGAGTGGTGTCATGCCCTCCCCCCACCGGACCCTCCCTCGTTCCCGCTACGTCCTGATGGTGTTCGGTGTCCTGATGGCCGCGACCGCCGTACTCATGATCAAGGCGTCCACGTTGCCTCCAGCGTTGCTGGCTTCCGCGAGGCTGCTGGGGGCGACGGTGGTCCTGCTCCCGTTCTGGTGGAACGAGTTCCGCAAGCGCTCGCCCCGGGCGTTTTGGGCCAGCGTGAGGCCCTCGCTGCTGCCCGGGCTCTTCCTGGGGTTGCACTTCATCAGCTGGAACACCGGCGCCCGGGCTACGCTGGCGGGTAACGCTACCCTTGTGGTCAACACGGTGCCTCTGGTGATGCCTTTCCTCGCGTGGACCTTCTTGCGCGAATCGCCCACCAAGCGCGAAATCACGGGTACGGCCATCGCCTTCCTCGGGATGATCGTGCTGGCCTGGGGAGACTACCACTTCTCGCCCGAGCATCTGGTCGGAGACGGCCTGTGCTTTCTGTCGATGCTGGCCTACGCGCTCTATATGCTGCTCGCCCGAAAGCGCGCCACGAGCGGCACCCTGCTGACTTACCTCACGCCGCTGTACGCCTCGGCCGGGGTGGTCTGCCTGGCCTGGGCCCTGGTCCTCGAACAGCCCTTCCACCCTGTGGGCGGCGTCGACCTCCTGCTGATTGCTGGTCTTGTCTTCGGTCCCACTCTGCTGGGCCACTCCATCGCCAATTGGTCCATGACCGTGCTGCGGGCACAGACGGTGAGCCTGGTCAACCTGACGCAGTTTGCCTTCGCGGGGCTGCTGGCGTTCTTCCTGTTCGGGGAGGTTCCTGGACCTGTCTTTGTCGCCACGGCCGTCTTGGTGGTCATGGGGGCGGGGGTGGCGCTGTTTCCCTTCCGGTCCCGAGGCAAGAAAGCAGCGGCCGGATAACCGGAGGAGGAAGAGGAGGAGGCCGAGGGCCGGGCTCGTTCACCGATCTTCTCTTCTCCGCGCCGCTGCGCGAGACCCCCGTCAAGCCGCGTTGTACAAGGAAAAACCACGCGGAGATCGCGGAGTCGCCGAGGAAAGAGAGTTTGACTGGTTCGGCCACATGAACAGGATCGAAGTTTGGTACCGGCGGGGTGCTTCTAGCTGAAGAGACAGGATGAACGCGGATGAACGCTTGAGTCGGTCGACCGTTTCCCAGCCTCTCTCCTCTGCGTCCTCCGCGCCTCTGCGCGAGACCTTCTTCTTTCCTTCTTCCTCTCCGTTCCCCGCGCCTCCGCGTGAGACGGTCTTCTTCTCTCAGACCCGTCGCTATTCGAACAGCGCTTTTTGCCGCTTGTAGTGGTCTTCGAGGACGAGGGCGGCCATGGCCTCGACCACGGGGACAATGCGGGGGCAGATGCAGGGGTCGTGGCGGCCGATGGTGCGGATTTCCATCTCGTTCCCGGCGACGTCCACGGTCTGCTGCAGTTTCGAGATCGACGAGGTCGGCTTGACCGCGATGCGGAAGACGATCTCCTCGCCCGAGCTGATGCCCCCCACGATGCCGCCGGCGTTGTTGGTCTTGAACCCGCTGGCGTCCATGGCGTCGTTGTGCTGGCTGCCGTGAAGGTCCACGCACCCGAAGCCCAGGCCGATTTCGAAGCCTTTCACGGCCCCCAGGCTCAGCATGGCCTTGGCCAGGTCGGCTTCGAGCTTGTCAAACACGGGTTCGCCCAGCCCAGGAGTCACGCCCGTGATGCGGCATTCCACGATGCCGCCCACGCTGTCCCCGTCCTTGGCCAGCTGCTCGATGATGGGCACCATCTTGGCGGCGGCGGCCAGGTCCGCGGCGCGCATTGGGTTTTTTTCGATCACCGAATAGTCGACGGTCTCGCAGCTGATGCCGGCGCACCGCTGAGTCCAGGCCGTTATCACCACGCCTCGGCTTGCCAGGATCTTCTTGGCGACGGCGCCCGCAGCCACCCGGGCCGAGGTCTCGCGTCCCGAGGCGCGCCCCGAGCCCCGGTAGTCGCGCAGGCCGTACTTTTGCAAATAAGTGAAGTCAGCGTGGCCGGGGCGGAACTTGTCCTTGATGTCGTCGTAGGCGCTGGACTGGGCGTCCTTATTATAAAGGATCATGAGGATGGGCGTACCCGTGGTCTTGCCCTGGAAGACGCCGCTCATCAAGTGGATGGTGTCGGGTTCCTGCCGGGGCGTGGTCACTGACGACTGGCCGGGCTTGCGGCGGTCGAGGTCCTTCTGAATGTCGGCCTCGGTGAGCTCCAGCCCGGGTGGAGCCCCGTCGAGGACGACGCCGACGGCCCCGCCGTGGGACTCGCCGAAGGTGCTGATCTTGAAAAGTGTTCCGAACGAACTGCCGGCCATACGGTCTCCTAAGTCTTCCCCGCGCCGGGGATGGTGTTCCAAAGTTGGACGAGGGCGGTGTAGGCCTCGTCGAGGGATGCGCCCTCAAGCTCCAGCGCCCAGGGTGTCACGGACTGATACAGCGCCGTGCGTTCCTTGTACAGCGCCTGAAAATCTTCCCACGGCCTTTGTTCCGAAAGGAAGGCTGGGCGCCCGCCGCGCAGGATCCTTTCGTAGAGGACTTCGGCCCTCTCGGTCAAGACGACAAGCACGCCCGCGCCCCTCAGCGCCTCGACGGCGGCGGGGTTGCTGACGGTGCCGCCACCCCACGCCAGCACTGCCTTGCCCTTAGCCAGACGGTCGGCGACGGAACGGGCGGCCTCGGCCTCGTAGCGCTGGAAGCCCTCCTTGCCTTCGGCCTGGTAGATCTGCCGGCTGGTTCGGCCGCCGCCGGCCTGATCCTCGAGCACGACGTCGAGGTCGAGGAACTCCCAGGCGTGCTTGGCGGCCCAAATCCGGCCCAGCGACGACTTGCCCGAGTGTTTCATTCCCAGCAGTTGAAGCGACGTCACAGGTGCACGGCTCACAGTTCCGGAGTGGGGAGGTGGAGGCGGATCGCCGTGCCGCGCCCGAGGCCGCTTTCGGCCTCCAGGTTCGCGCCCAGGGACGCTGCCAATTCCTGGCACAGGCCAATCCCTATCCCTTGTCCCCTCTCCTTGGCCGTCCCAAAGGTGGTCAGCCTTTCCTTCTTTTCGAAGATTCGCTTCACCGTTTCTTCGGCCATGCCCACCCCCGTGTCCCTGACCTCGATCCACAGGTCGTCGACGGTCTCCTTGGCGGTGACTGTGATCTTGCCGCCGGGCATGGTGAACTTGAGCGCGTTGTGGACTAAGTTGCGGATGATTGTCGAAAGCGCGTGGCGGTCGGTCAGCACGGGGCCGTTGAGGCCGACCGACATCTCAAGGGTGATCCTCTTGTCGTTGGCCAGCAGCTTGAGCACCGAGAAGACGTCGCCGATGACGGGCTCGAGGGCAATTGACTCGTAGTGGACAAGGTCGCGGTCCTGCTGGGCCCGGGCCCAGCTCAACAGGTTCTCGAGCAACTGGAACAAGCTGTCTGAAGACCGCCGCATGTCGTGGAAGACCTGGTCCCAGGTGGCCTTATCGAAGATGCTGGGGTCGTCGATGTAAATGTCGAGCAGCTGTTTGAGCTTGCCCACCGGGCCCCTCAGGTCGTGGCTGATGATCGAGAACAGCTGGTCCTTGGTGGCGTTGAGCTCCACAAGCTTTCCCTCGCGGAGCTTGCGCTCGGTGATGTCGATCAGGACCCCGATGGAGCCGTGGGCCGACTGGCCGGCGTCGACGAAGGGCATGAGGTAGACGATGAAGTTGTGGGGGTGGCCGTCGGCGTGGATGAGCACCGTCTCTTCGACGGCCATGGAGTCGCGGGCGTAGACGTCGAGCTCGATCTTGGCCAGGGTTCGGGCGTTCTCCGGGAGGAGTATGTCCTCGCTCCTTTGGCCGGTGATGGCGTCCCTCTGCACGTCGAACACGACGCGGAACGAGGCATTGGCGGTGATGTAGCGGCCGTCGGTCCCCTTGTGGAAGAGGGGGAACGGGATGACGTCCATCAAGGTTTGCTGGAAGCGGGCCTGGTCGGCCCACCGCGCCTCGCTGGTCCGGGTCTGCGACAGCAGGTCGAGGGTTTGGCCCTTTTCGTCTCGGTACGCCGCCATGGTCCGCCGGATCAGCCGCAGGAACAGGAAAAAAAGGACGAACAGGAGGATGGACCCCAGTTCCCACCCCGGGAGAAGGAACACGCCGGGGTGGTTGGGCCACTGGCTGAAGGCGCCCCGGAACCACAGTTCTTGCAACACAGCGAGGCACGCGTCGGCGCCCAGGACTGCCGATCCCCATTGCTCGCCGACAAGGAGAAGGACGGCCGTGGGAAGGAACAGGTGCCACAGCAGGGCTCCCGCCCCCATCCCGATGGTCAGGCTGGCCACCGACGAGGCCCAGGCGATGACCCAGACACCCGCAGCGAACGCCCACTGGCGAAAGCCGAAGCGGTAGGCGGCGCCCAAGCCCAGCACGCAAGCGGCCAGGGCCCCGTGGACCGCCGCCGCCCAGGGGTGGGCCAGAAGTGACGCCGCCACGGTCAGTGTGAGCTCGGAAAACAACGCGGCCACCAGCACAAACACCGTCAGCGAATTGGTGAAACGCCTGTCGGGATCGGCCGAGGGGCCGTTCAGACTGAGAAGGCGGTCGAGGATGGGAGCCGGGGTCGGGGAGGCGCTCATGCTTGCGGCCAAGGATACCTCAAACGCCCCGTTCTTGCCAAGGAAACGCGGGCGCCGTACAATCCCGCCATGGAAAACCGAACCGAAACCGACAGCATGGGGCCCGTCGAGGTCGAGGCGCGGCGCTACTGGGGGGCGCAGACCGAGCGCGCGCGCGTCAACTTTCAGGTTTCACCCCACCGGATTCCGGTTCCCTTCCTCAGGGCGCTGTGTCTGCTCAAAGGCGAGGCTGCCGGCGTGAACGCGGCCCTGGGGCTGCTCGACGCCAACCTCGCCGCCGCCATTCAGCAGGCCGCCGCCGAAGCCTTCGAAGGCCGCTTCGACGGCGAGTTCCCCCTCGACGTGTTCCAAACCGGCAGTGGGACGAGCTGGAACATGAACGCCAACGAGGTGCTGGCAGGGCGCGCCAACGAGATTCTGACGGGGGTCAGGGGCGGCAAGAAGCCCGTCCACCCCAACGACCACGTGAACCTGGGCCAGTCGTCCAACGACGTTATCCCCTCGGTGCTCAACCTGTCGGGCCGCCTCGAGGCCGAGCGCCTGGCCGCCGCCCTCGACGCGCTGGGCGCCGCCTTCGAGGCCAAGGCCGCCGAGTTTGCGTCGGTGGTGAAGATCGGCCGCACCCACCTGCAAGACGCCGTCCCCATGACCCTCGGCCAGGAGTTCGGCGCCTTCGGGCGTCAGATGCGCCTGGGAGCCGCCCGGGTCAGGTCGGTATTCCCCCGGCTCGAGGAGCTGGCCCTGGGCGGCACCGCCTTGGGGACGGGCCTCAACACCCACCCCGAGTTCTCGGCGCGAACCTGCGCCGCCCTGGCCCGCGCTCTCGCGCTGCCCTTTCGTCCCGCCGAAAACCTTTTCGAAGCGATCGCCACCCGCGACGTGCAGGTCGAGCTGATGGGAGCCCTCAACACGGTGGCCACGGCGCTGCTCAAGGTCGGCAACGACCTGAGGCTGCTCTCGTCGGGACCCCGGACGGGCTTCGGCGAGATCCGGCTCCCCGAGCTTCAGCCCGGCAGCTCCATCATGCCCGGCAAGGTGAACCCCGTCATCCTTGAAATGCTCATCCAAGCGTGCGCCCACGTCATGGGCAAGCATCTGTCGGTGACTGTAGCCGGCCAGAACGCCCCCCTTCAGCTCAACATGATGATGCCTCTGCTGGCCCACGAGACCCTCTCGGCCCTAGACTTGCTGACCAACTGCGTCGCCACCCTGAGGACGAGCTGCGTCGAGGGCATCACCGCCGACGAGAAGCGGTGCGCCGAGCAGGTGGAGCGAAGCCTGGCCATGGTGACGCCGCTGGCACTCAAGGTCGGCTACGACAAGGCCGCCGCCCTGGCCAAGCAGGCCCTGGCCGAGGACAAGACCATCCGGCAGCTCGCCGTGGAGCAGGGCCTGCTCCCGGCCGCCGAACTCGAAGCGGTGCTGGACCCGAAAAGGCTGGCGGGGCTGTGAGGGGAGCACTCACTCCCCCGGGTACTCCACCCCGATCTGTTTGCGCACCGCGTCCATGGTGGCCGCCAGCCTGAGGCTGAACGCCTTCGACACCAAGGAGTCCTCGCACCGGTCCGCTCGGACGGCGGCGGTCACCGCCCTGGCCTCGAAGTCGTAGCCCAGGGTCGTCCTGCGGTCCTCGAACACGGTCTTGCCCTGGGCCGTTTCAAGGGTGGCCGACGGTGCGCGCCAAAAGGAGGGGAGGGTGATGGTGCCCTTGGTGCCGTAGATCCTCGCCTCGTCGCTCAGGGGGTGCGCCACCGAGCATAGCAGGTGCGCCCTGACCCCCGAGTTCCAGTCCAGCAGCACCGACACCGTCTCGTCCACCCCCGTGGCGGCCTTGTGGGCCGACGCCTTGATCCGGGGCGTCTTCGACGCGGCCACGAGCTGGGCCAGCGAAAGCGCGTACACGCCCACGTCGAGCAGGGCCCCTCCCGCCAGCGCGGGGTTGAACAGGCGGCCGGCCGGGTCGTAGGGGGCCTCGAAGCCGATTTCAGCCTGCACCAGGCGCAGCTCGCCGATGGCGCCGTCGGTCCACCAGCGCTGCGCCTGCTTGAGCGCCGGAAGGAAGTACGTCCACAGGGCCTCCATGAGGAAGACCCCGTGTTCCTCGGCGGTCTCGAAGAGCTTGGCGGCTTGGGCGGAGTTCACGGCCAGCGGCTTTTCGCACAGCACGGCCTTGTGGTTGCGCAGGCACGCCAGCGCGTCCTCGAAGTGGAAGGTGTGGGGCGTGGCCACGTAGACGGCCTCGACCTCCGGGTCGCGGGCGAGCTCACCGTAGCTTCCGTAGGCCTTGGGGATGCCGAAGGCCGACGCAAAGGCCCGGGCGCCCTCGATGGTGCGGCTGCCGCAAGCCACGGCCCGGCCCGCCCCCGACGCGTGAAGGTCGGCGGCGAAGCGCTTGGCGATGGCCCCGGTGGCCAGGATGCCCCACTTGAGGGGGACCAGGCCGGGGTCAGACGGGTTCGGGTCTTGAGAGCGCGTAGCCTTGGGCATAATCGACTCCTATGGTGCGGAGGGTCGAAAGAATGGATTCCGTAGAGGCGAACTCCGCAATGGTCTTCAGCCCCATCACGCGGCTGATCTTCTGAATTCCCTCGACCATGGCGAAGTTCACCGGGTCGGTGTCAATGTTCTTCACGAACACGCCGTCGACCTTCAGGTAGTCGACGGGCAGGTTCCTCAGGTAGGCGAACGACGAGAACCCGCTGCCGAAATCGTCGAGGGCAAACAGCGAGCCCACGGCCTTGAGGTCCTGGATGAGCGAAACGGCCCGGCCCAGGTTGGCGATCATGGCTGTCTCGGTGATTTCAAAGCAGAAGTCCTTGGGGTTGGCGTCGCTCTTGTGGAACTCGTGCTTGATGAACGTGGCCAGGTTCAGGTCGGCCACCGACTCGCCCGAAAGGTTGACGCAAAGGCAAGGCCGGTTCCCGCGGGCCTCCATGATGGATCGCCACCTCGTGACGGTGTTGTGGATGACCCAGCGGTCGATCTGCGGCATGAGGTTGTAGCGCTCGGCGGCCGGGATAAAGTCGGCCGGCGGCACCACGTTGTCCTGGTCGTCGAGCAGGCGCAGCAGCACCTCGAGCTTGGGGCGCAGACCGCTCTGCGGGTCCATGGGCGCGATGGTCTGGCCGTAGAGGACGAACCGGTCTTGCTCCAGGGCCTTGTTGAGCCTGGCGATCCACGTCATCTCGCCCCGGCGCTTGCGGAAGGCGTCTTCCTCGCCCGAGTAGACTCGGATGCGGTTGCCGCCCTCCTCCTTGGCCAGGTAGCACGCGTCGTCGGCCGCAGCCAGCACGCTCTTGACGTCTTCGAAGGTGCCGTCGAGGGCCACCAGCCCCATGCTTGCCTTGATCTTGAACGCCGTGCCCTGCCAATGGAACTCGAGGCTGTTGAGCTTGTGTTTGACTACCCAGGCCTTTTCGAGGGCCTGGTCGACTGTGTGGTCCTCGAAGATAAGGGCGAACTCGTCTCCACCCAGGCGCGCCAGGGCGGTGAGGTTCGGGTCCTGCTCCTGCTTCAGAACGGCGGCCACCTGCCTGACCAGCTCGTCGCCGGCCAAGTGTCCACACGTGTCGTTGATGAGTTTGAACTGGTCGATGTCGAGGTAGAGCATGGCCGCCGGAGTGCCGGATTTCGCTTGGCGCAGGTGGGCCACGTGGAGCAGGGCCATGAACTCCTTGCGGTTGGCCAGGCCCGAGAGCGCGTCGTGCTTGCCCAAAAAGTCCAAGCGGTCGGCGAGCTGGCGGACGGCCGACACGTCGCGGAGTGTCAGCACGCTGCCGATGGGCAGGCGGTCGAACTTCACCCTGCTGAGGCTGCCCTCGACGTGGTGGACGGTGCCCTCGGCCGTCTGGAGGAGGGTCTGCCTAAAGTAGACGGTGGCCTCGGTGTCCTGGCCCTTCTCAAGGAGAGCCAGGGGGATCAGCGTCTCTTCGTCGAGCAGGCCGAAGACAGACTTCAGGTGCTGGTCGGCCAGCGCCGCGGGGTCTTGGCCCAGCAGGGTGCCTGCAGCCGGGTTGGCGTAGTGAACCTTGCCGTCGGCCGTGAGGGCGATCAGGGCGTCGCTGATGCTGTTGAGGATGGCTGCCAGCCAGCGTTCCTGGTCGCGGATCCGGGCGTCGACCTTGGCCTTGTAGAGGGCCACGTCGATGGTGGTGTAGAGCTCGCGCTCCTTGAACGGCTTGATGATGTACGCCAGGGGCTGGGCGGCCTTGGCGCGCTCGAGCGTGGCCGCGTCGGAATACGCGGTCAGAAAGATAGACGGGATCTGGTACTTTTCGAGAAGGGTCTTGGCGGTCTCAATGCCGTCGAGGGCCCCCTCGAGCATGATGTCCATCAGGACGAGTTCGGGACGTTCCCGGGCGCACCGCTCGAGCGCCTCGACGCCCGACGAGCAGCTTCCCACCACCTCGAACCCGAAGGACCTGAGCCGCCTCTGGAGGTCAAAGGCGATGATTTTCTCGTCTTCGACGATGAGCAGCCGTTCACCCTGCACTGGCGTGCCTCCCTTGAGCCATTATGGAGGTTTTTTCCCAACTTGCAATCATCAGATGCCGAGCTTACATTTAGGGGGGCCGTCGGGTTTGTGCGGCCTGGAAAATGTGTACTTTTTTTATCATAATTCGATTGCATTCGACGCTGGCCTTGGATTAGAATCGGTGCATTCTTCGTTCAAGGCTGCAAGGAGGGAAGAGTGTTCATCAAACAGGATCCCATGAGAAGGGTCCTCTACGCCCTGGTGCCGATCTTCATCTGGTCGGCTTACCTCTACGGTTGGCGCGTCGTCGCCCTCACCGCGTTCGTCTATCTGCTCGGCATCCTGGCCGAGTACGTCTTTGAAAAAGGCAAAAACAAAAAGGTCAGCGAGGCGGTGCTTGTCACCTGCGGGCTTTACGCGTTGTCGCTTCCCCCGGCGGTGCCCTTCTGGGCTGCGGGCGTGGGCATCCTGTTCGCCGTCATCTTCGGAAAAGAAGTGTTCGGCGGCTTCGGACGAAACGTGTACAACCCGGCCATCACGGGCCGTACCTTTGCCTACATATCGTTCCCGCTCATGCTGCAGACCACTTGGATGATCCCCGGCAACTTCGGCCTGGGCGGCGGCATGAACCGTCTGATCCAGGGGAGCACCGGCCTCGAGGCCGTCGCCATGCTCGTCGTGGCTGCCCTGCTGTACTGGTTCATTGTCAAGAACGAGGGCAAGACCAAATCCGTGATCACGGCCAGCGTCGTGGCGGTGCTCGTCACCGTGGCGTTCTACGTGACCACGGCCTACGGCTTCCCCTTCGTCAACCACCACGCCAACAGCCTCAGCGAGATCGACGCCGTGGCCATGGCGACTCCCATCGAGATCTTCCGCGGCCTGGCCCAGCAGAACAACTGGCACCAGACGGTGAACATCTTCGGCATGCCCGTCGCCCTCGAGAACAACAGCCCCTGGGCGCTGCTGTTCGGCGTGCGTGTGGGGTCCATCGGCGAAGGCGCCATCTTCCTCATCATTCTGGCGGGCCTCTACCTGCTGTGGACCAAGACCGCCAACTGGCGCCCGCTGATCCTGACCATCGTGAGCGCTGCGGCGTTCACCGTGGGGTTCTACTACTCTGGAATGATGGATCACCGCTTCCCAGTATTCGCGGCCCACAGGATGAGCGGCACGGGTGCCGACCAGTTCGCCGACATCATCGGCTTCTTGATGGCCGGTTCGCTGCTGTACGCTGCGGTCTTCATGTCGACCGACCCTGTGTCGTCCCCGAAGAAGCCCTGGAGCCAGTGGCTTTACGGCATCATCATCGGCGGCCTGACGATCACCATCCGGGTGTTCGCCGGCTTCCCCGAGGGTGTGAGCTTCGCCATCCTGACGGCCAACACCTTCGCCTCGCTGATCGACGAGGTCATGCCCGCCGGCAAGAAGAAGGCCAAGAAACCAGTCGCAGCGAAACCCGCTGCCGCTGAAGGAGGTGCGGAATGAAAGTCAACAAGGACAGCCACGTCTTTACCATTGCCTTCACCTTCGTTTGCACCATTGTCCTGGTCTTCCCCCTGACCCTGGCCTACGTGGGCACCAAGCCCATCGCCGACGCGTACTGGCTCAACCAGCACGTGGTCAAGACCCTCCACTCCATGGGGCTTCCGGCCGACCCGAAGAACATCGACCAGGCACGCAAGGACTACGCGGCCCTCGAGAAGTACTCGGTAGGCAAGTACGTGAAGGACACCAACGGCAAGGACGTCGTGGTGTACGGCTCGCTTGACTACACGGGCATCGCCAAGGACCCGTCGAAGCTTGTGCTCCTCAAGGTGACCGACGCCGACGTGAGCAAGGCGCTTCAGGACAACAGCTATACGGGCAACTACCCTGTCTTCTTTTACGTGGCCACCGACGCCCAGGGCGTCAAGCACTTCGGCGGCGACTTCACGGGCCCCGGCCTGTGGGGCAACATCGCGCTGGCGGTGGGCATCAACGCCGACCAGTCGTCGCTGACGGGCATGCAGGTGCTGTTCAACGTCGAGACCCCCGGTCTGGGCGGGCGCATCGCCGAGCCGTGGTTCACCAAGCAGTTCGAGGGGCTCAAGCCCGCAGGCGGTCTTGTGTTCAACCAAAGCGGCGCCAAGGCCGACAACGGGTTCGACTCGATTGCGGGGGCGACAATTTCGTCGACCGCGGTCAAGGACACCATGAACAACCGGGCCCTGGTCCTGCTCAAGGCCTTTATTGCCCAAAAGGGAGGTAATTAAGTGAGCACCCCTACCTTCAAGCAGGTGACCCGGGAAAACCTCAACATGAACAACCCGGTGCTTGTGCAAGTGCTGGGCATCTGTTCGACCCTGGCCGTCACCAACAAGGTGATCAACACGCTGATCATGACCGTCGGCGTGTCGCTGGTCACCGCGTTTGCAAGCTACACCCTGTCGTGGATCCGGCACCTGATCGCCCGCCGCGTGCGGATGATCTTTCAGGTTCTGGCCATCACGTTCTACGTCGTTCTGCTGCAGCTGATCCTCAACGCGTTCATCCCCGAAGTGGCGCGGTCCCTGGGGCCGTACGTCGGTCTGATCATCACCAACTGCATTGTCATGGGACGAACCGAGACCTTCGCCCCGGCCAACCCCCCCGTGATCTCGTGGTGGGACGGCTTCACCAGCGGCTTGGGCTACATGCTGGTTCTGGGAACCATGTCGCTCATCCGTGAACCGTTGGCCTTCGGCACCATCGCTGATATTCCGATCTTCCCGCCCGAGTACGTTTCGTCGGGCAACAACTGGACGATCGCCATCATGGCTCCGAGCGCCTTCTTCCTGGTCGCCATCATCATCTGGGTCTTCAAGACCCGCGCTCTGAAAATCGAAGCGGCGGCCAAGGCTCCCAAGCCCGCCACCGTCGGAGGTACGAAATGAGTTACGTTGACCCGATTACCCTGCTGTTCGCCTCGATCTTCACCTCGAACATCCTGCTGGCGAACTTTTTGGGCACCTGTTCGTTCATCGCGATTTCGAAGGACATCGGCTCGGCCAACGGCCTGGGCATCGCCGTCATCGTGGTGCTCATCCTGAGCTCGGCGATCAGCTGGCCCATCCTTCACTTCGTGCTGATCCCGTTCAACATGATCTACCTCGACCTGTTCGTGTACATCATCATCGTCGCAGCGGTGGTGCAGGCCCTCGAAATGATCATTGAACGGGTCAGTCCGGCGCTCTACATGAGCCTGGGCATCTACCTGCCCCTGATCGTGGCCAACTGCGCCATCCTCGGTGTGGTGCTGTTCATGGAGATCCGCAACTACGACTTCTTCCAGGCCGTCATCTTCGGTCTGGGCTCGGGCGTGGGCTGGTGGCTGGCCATCGTGGCCGCCGCGGCCATGCGCAAGAAGATCAACAAGAACCCCGTCCCGGCCGGACTCGAGGGCCCCGGAATCACCCTGATCACCATGGGCTTCATGGCCATGGCGTTCGTCGGATTCTCGGGAATCCTCAGGGTGCAGTGAGGAGCCGCCATGAGCATTGAAACACTGATTTGGCAAACCATCGGCGTCGGCGGCGTGAGCGTGCTGATGGCCGTGATGATCTCGATCATCGACGGAATCGTCAACAACTACGGTGAAGTGGTGGTCGACGTGAACGGCAAGAAGCAGATGACGGTCAAGGGCGGCTCGAAGCTGTTGGGCACGCTGGCCGACCAGGGCATCTTCCTCCCCTCGGCCTGCGGCGGCCGCGGCAGCTGCGGCGCGTGCAAGTGTCAGGTCAACAGCGATGTGGGCCCGCACCTGCCCACCGAGACTCCCTACATGACCGACAAGGAAATCAAGGAAAACGTGCGGCTGGCGTGCCAGGTGAAGGTCAAGGCCGACATCAAGGTGCAGATTCCCGAAGAGCTGTTCAACATCAAGAAGCTCGAGTGCGTGGTCGAATCGATCAAGGAACTGACCTACGACATCAAGGAAGTGCGGGTGCGCATGCCGGCCGGCACCGACCTGAGCTACGTGTCGGGCCAGTACGGCCAGTTCGAGGCCCCCAAGTACGGCGACCTCAAGGAACCTACCGCGCGCGCCTACTCGTTCAGCTCCAACCCCCAGATGAAGGACCACCTCGAGTTCCTTATCCGCCTCGTCCCCGGGGGAGCGGTCACGACCTACGTGCACAAGTTCCTCAAGGAAGGCCAGAAGATCAACGTCATTGCCCCTGTGGGCGACTTCAACGTCAAGGACACCGACGCGGCCATGATGTGCGTGGCCGGCGGCTCGGGCATGGCGCCCTTCAAGTCAATCTTCAACGACATGATCGCGAAGGGGACCATGGGCAAGCGCCAGATCTGGTACTTCTTCGGCGCCCGGACCACCAAGGACATGTACTACCTCGACTGGCTGTGGAGCCTCGACAAGCAGTACGAGAACTTCCACTTTGTGCCGGCCCTGTCGGAACCGACTCCGGGCGAGAAGTGGGACGGCGCCACGGGCCTGATCACGGCGGTGCTCGACGACTACCTGCAGACCAAGATCGACCCCACCGTGCCCAAGGAAGGCTACCTCTGCGGTTCGCCGGGTATGCTCGACGCCTGCATGGCGGTCATGCGCAAGAACAAGATGACGGAAGACAAAATTTTCTTCGACAAATTTGCATGATTGTCCCGAGTCGATAGAGGGAAGGATGTCACACAGAGCCACAGAGAACACAGAGAAGTCAGTCTTCTCTGTGCCTCCGCGCCTCTGTGTGAGGCCTTTCTTGGTATCACCAAAGGAGTGACCAGACAATGAAAATGACAGATGATTTGAAAAAGGCCGAGGCTCAGATGCAGGCCGGTGCGATCACGGTCGAGGGCTTTCTTGGCTACGACAAGCGCAACCTGGCCGAGATCATTCAGCACGACGAAGAAGAGATGCGGTCGCTGAACCTTGACTGGGACGCGGTGGCGGCCAAGCTCCGCGAGCTGCTCAAGAAGGGCTCCGACGGCCTGGGCGAGCCCATCACCGTCGACAAGACGTGGCTGGTCAGGGTCGACGAGACCCGGGGTACCCTGCCTTCGCCTTGGGTGGGCGACGGGATCTTTCACAAGGTCAACGTCGAGGTGCGCCGGGTGAACAAGGACGGCAAGCCCGAGGGCAAGCTGCTCTTGTTCAACGACCTGAGCCTTCACCTGTTCGAGAAGCACCACTTTTTGCAGGGCCGGGGCAGCCACTTCCGCATGGAGCCCGCCGACATCAAGACCGTGCTTGGGTTCTGGGACAAGTAGGAGTCTTTGTCGCAAGGGACGAACCGCACCCTCGGGTGCGGTTTTTTTCTGTCGCCGCGTTCGCCCTCAAACCGGGAATCCAATTTAGCTTTCCCGAAGGGCCGGAGCGTGGATTGACAGCGCGGCGGGCCCCTGTACGTGTTGGTCGTGACCCTTCTGCCGCCTGCCCGGATGAGACTGACACAGAGTCCGTTCCTACCAAAGTGGTCAGTTCCTGGGAGGTGCCCCAAGGACACAGATGGTCTTTGGGGCAGTACTCGTCGAATCGCGCAGGTCTTGGCTACCCCGAAAACTGTATGCCAACCCACCAATTCCAGTCGCTGGTAGCGAATCGTTAAACCAGCGACGTCCGGTCAAGCAACCAAGAGGGTAATCAGGCGACTCCTGCCGACTCTCACCGATGACGTGCCTAGCGAACTGGCGATCTCGAAGTACGCCTCGGTGAATGCAACGGCAGGCAGGCGGAACACCAGCTCCTGGTCGCTGATCTTGTGGAATCTTGAGATCGCGACAAATTGCAACGGATTGGTTGCGTTGACCAGCCTCAAGTATTCTGAGGGTCGTGCCAAGTCGAACTTGAGGTGTTTCCCGATGACGGAAATGATATTGCCGACAACCATTCCCGCTATGCCGGGGTCAGCCTCGGAGTCGGACACGTCCAGGAGGATTGGCCTGGTTGAATCCACAACGACCTTCTCAACCGATGTGTTTTTGGCAATCCTCTCGTTCAGAGCCCTTCCGACCTGTGCGGTCAGGTACAAGGTGTTGCGTGGAGGTGTGAATGTGTCATTCTTTCCGTCGAACTTACCGCCAATGGCCGGCGTGATCTGAAGTAAGCCCCCTAGGTTGACCTTGAAACCTTCAGCGCAGACCCGCTCGATTGAGCTCGCAAGCAGTTGAAGGACGGCCGTGATGTCAGGTTTCGTCAAGGACGAGCCCATTTGAAGCATGCGTTCAATGAGCGCGTTCTGATCGTAGGTGCCTTTGAGGATGACCCGTCCTAGAAACTTCGACTCGTTGAGAAGGTGAGTCTGAAAAATGAAATACTTCATGAGTATTCCTCTTGTGCGACATGACAGGCATTTTGTGATTCCTGATTCAAAGAAGTCGAAAATATTACAGAAGTTTAATCCATACTCGTCTATTCGAGCCTTTCTTGAGTCTGTGCTAAGGCCAATATGATCACTGCGGACCAGCGATTCCGATCCAGCGGCCTGTTCGACTAGATCCTTGAGGTTGACCCATCAATATCGTCGGACCTCGGTCATTTGCTCAATCGATCAAACCTAATCGCTGGTATGACTTTGAGCCGGGTTTCTAACCTCGACTCAGTGTCGGGAGGAATGCTTCTTTAGAAGCTCCTTGACTAGCCGAAAGACCCCATGTTGGTCTGCCGGCGGAAGCGAAACGACCTCTCCAAGCTTGAGGATGATTCTAGGATTGATATCCGCGAGGCTGGCATCCGGGGCGGTCACTGTCAGATCACCGACCGGTTGGCCGAGGGATAAACCAAGCGTTTTAGCGAGCCTTTGAAGGTTCTCGATGAGAGCCGGGTGGCGTGGGTCTCCTAGTGGCTGAGGAACGTTCGAGTGAGACCGGCTCTAAGCGCGAGGCCCGCCTTGGAGAAGCCTCGAGTCTTACGCAATCGTATGAGGCTCGTTGAGAATCCCGACCCAGCCCATGCCGGCATCAGAAAAAGCTACCCCAAGCGGGCCAAACTGGGCAATGCAATCGACAAGGCTCACCAATGCAACAAGACCACATTTTGGTCTCGCCAGATAAATAATAACCGAATATAATGACAAGCGGGTCGCTGGATGTCGATGGACGAGACTTTTCATGCGTAGGTAGTGTGGCCACGAGGGACATTCGCGACTCCCGTTTCATTGATGTTGGGCTGTTCAACCTAAGTCAATGTTAGATTGACCGGAATTTCGTAAATGGCAGTCGCCAGAATAGAGAATCGTGAAGGAGAAGTGTTATGGCAGATCCGAGAGCGTTTATTAGTTTTGACTTTGACAACAACAGCGATGAAAGAATGCTTTTTGTTGGTCAGGCGAAGAAGAATTCCAAGACCCCGTTTAGCATGGAAGATTGGTCATCCAAAGAGTCACTTCCCCAACGTCAATGGGAGGAACTCATAAATTCAAAGATCAACAGGTGCAATATGCTAATCGTGCTCGTTGGGAAACGTACCGCGACGGCAGTTGGTGTTGTCAAGGAGATCGCGTTCGCAAGATCCCAGAACGTACCGATCTTCGGCGTGTATGTTGGTGGAGCGGACGCGAATACTCCTCTACCAGAAGGACTGGCTCGAAATCGAACAATTTCCTGGTCTTGGGACACTATCGCCGCAGCGATTACCCAGATGATGGGCGAAGGAAAGAATAAATAGAGGAACTGCAAAAGGTGTTTACGGTTCCATCGCATGACATTGAGTCTTTTTCTGCGGTCGTTATTGTCACCGTTCCCGGGCTTGCATACGCGATTTCATTTGGATCCGCACACTTCTACGTGACAAGGTTTTCTGACTTTGAGTTTGGGATTAACATAGCATCGAGAATTCTTTCAAGCTTCAAGATAAAAAACTCCCGAGAGTTTAGTGGCTATCGAACAAAAAGTATTGAGACCTATCAGGAAGCCAAAGACTTGGTCTATGAAGCCGGTGAAGCTGTAAACTTTATCAAAGGTATTCCGGTTGACAAAGACCTTTGGGGGAAAACCGTAAGTTGTGGCCAATCGGTTTTCCTACGCAAACATTTCAACGCGACTTATTTGGGCGTCACGACCCTTGCAAAGCAAGGCTCGCGCCACCCAAAACGCAGGCTAAATCCGGCGTTAGATTGACTAAGAAAGCAGGAGAAGATGAACATGAACCTAAACCGAAAAGTAGTTCCCACTGAGCTCAAACCGCACTTCACCGTCGGCAGGTTGCTGAAGCCACGAGCTCATTTGGTTCTCCCTTGTCGCCTGACCATCATATCAGCTGTCAGACGATTGCAACTTCCTAATCTTCCTCGTTCCCGCTCTCCAGTAAGGAAACCCAATCACGGCGCGCATGCAAAAAACGAATGACGGACACCACCTGCGTTTCCTTGTTGGTAGTATAGAACAGCAGGTAGTTCTTGATCCGCAAGAATCGGACACCCTTTGTCGCGAAATGCTCTTCCCTGACAAGTGGGTGAGACAGGGGATATGTGGCCAAGTTCTCGATCTCTCGTTCGGCCTCTAAGAGTAGGTTCTCGGCTGCGGTCGGAGCTTTCAGGATTTCCGTAATGTAGCCGGCTGCACCTAGTAAATCCTCTTCGGCAAGATCGGTAAAGACAAGTTGCCACATTACGAACTCAGTTTTGTCCTGATCGTGGAAAAGACCTCCTTCATCGGGCGGACTTTTCCAGACCTTTCGGAAGCCAAGCCTTCCTCGAGCAGTTTGCGGAGTTCCATTTTTCCCACCAGAAACTCGTACGTCTCTATGCTCATGACGGCAAGATCGCCTTGACCGTTCTTGGTGATAAAGACGGGTTCAGTGTACCTGTGACAAAAATCGGAAATCTCGTTGTAGCTGTTTCTCAAATCGGAACTAGGACGAATTGCTGGCATTCATGGCTCCTGTATGCATATAATACCAATATAACGGTACAGATTCAAGCGATCCTGACGCAGACGCTCGGGAGACATGACGGCCCGCCCACGGGGGCGCTCTAAAGAAATAAACGAGTATGATCCTGGACCTTTTCAAATATGTCTTTTTGACAGATATATCTGTAGGATACATAGTGGTATCATTGCACGGTCATTCGGCGATCGCGAGACCGAAGGGATCTTCAACCAGATTCGGTCACGACGGTTGCCGCCCGACATCCAGAAGCAGGCACTCGTCAAACTGCTCTTAGTGGATGCCACAAGTTCCGAAGGTGACTTCAGCGTCCCGCCATCCCCCGTCTGTCGACATAGATGTCGCAGGGGGAGGAGCGACATGCGATATAGTTTGGCCGTTTCGAAACGGCGTCCTGAAGAAGGTCTTGCCGCCGGAGAACCGGAGCGTCTACCAGGTGGCCAGGGAAGCCGGGGTGAGTCCGATCTCGATCCACAACTGGGTGAGCAAGGTCAAAGAGGGCAAGTTGGTGCTCGACCCCGAGGGCACCGATCCGAGTCCGCGAGACTGGCCCCCGGCTCAGAAGTTCCGGCGTCTGATGGAGGACCGTCAGATCCCTGCTGAAGCACGGGGCGAGTGGCTGCGGACCAAAGGCCTGGAGGACTTCGAGTTCGCAACCTTGGATTGGGTGCACTGGTATAACACTATGCGTTTGATGTCATCGATCGGCTACGTCCCACCCCCTGAGTACGAGGCGGCATATTATGCTCAGCAAAATCTCCGGCTCGTCGAGTCCGGACTCACACAATAAAGGCTCCGAAGAATCCGGGGCGATTTACATCAGCTGAACGTCCTGTACTGGGACAGAAACGGCTTGAGGCTGACCAAATGCATTCGAAACCTGACTAGGTATTGGCATTCAGTCCTTCGAGTTTACTCAGCACATTGCATAGGTCTGAGTAACTGAATGGTTTGGGCAACCAGCCAGCTCGGCGGAACTGCTCCGCTGTGAGCCGAAGGACGTCTTCAGAATAGCCGCTCACAAAAAGAATCGGTGAGGCATCTCCTTCGCGCCTTAATTTCTCGGCGGTTTCAAAGCCCCCCATTCTGCCAGGAACCGTGAGATCCAGAACATAAAGAGCCACTGTCTTGTGCTTCGCTAGAATGTGCTTTCGCTCTCTGAGCGCCTCTTGGCCGTCCCTTGTGATGGTCACCTCTAGGCCGAGAAGGCCGAGCATTTCCGCAACGGACTCACGCACACCGACCTCATCATCCATCACGACGCACACCCCTGATAGATACGGAACAGAGCTGGGGTCACGTTGGATGACCGATGCGCTCTCAGAGCATCCAGGAAGGACAATTGTAAAGGTCGAACCTCTTCCAACTTCGCTCGAAACCTCAATCCAACCTTCATGCTGTTTGACTATCGAGAACGATACGGCGAGACCAAGTCCAGAACCACCTTGCCTTGTGGTGAAGAATGGTGTTGCCAGCTTTTCAAGGACATCCTTCGGAATCCCAACCCCGTGGTCGGTGACGGTTATCTTGAGATAACGTCCATTGATTTCTTGGTTCTCAGCTCGAACAGATATCGTCCCGTCAACTGGCGAAGCCTGCTTGGCGTTGATCACTAGATTATGAACAACCTGTCCAATCTGATCAACGTCACAATAGCAATTCTGCAATCCTGGTGCCACTTCAATGTCCGAGAGGATGTCAGAGCCTACCAATGCCATCTCAACCCAATCCCGTATGTGAGGCCCCAGAGCCACCACTGAACGGGCAGACGTTCCGCCTCTTGCGAAGGTCACCAAACGAGAAGTCAAAGCCTTAGCACGATCAAAGGAGGACAACGCCTTTCCCAGCCGTGCAGCGACCATTTCACACTGCCGCTTTTGGAGGAAGATCGATGCCAAATCAAGTTGTCCTCTTAGTGAGGCAAGGATATTGTTGAAGTCGTGGGCTATCCCTGCGGCACGAGAACCCAAAGACTCGAGTTTCTGTGTTCGTGACAGTTCTTCTTCGGACTTCTTCCTTTCAGTAATATCAAGAAGGTTGACGACCAAGCCTTCTGTCCTGCCGTGGATATCCTTCAAAACCGTCGAGGTTGCGATTGCTGGAAATGTGGTTCCGTCCTTACGAAGTCTGAGAAGTTCAGTGGTGTGGGTTCCCTCGGCGAAGGCAAGTTGAAGCATTTTCTTGGCCTCCGACAGTGACCCGGCGTCAACCAACCTTCTCCAATCATGTCCGATGAGCTCTTGTGTCTCATACCCGTGCATTCTTGCCAGCTCGCGGTTCACATAAATGGACGCTGTAGCGTCCTTATTGGTGATGGCGACGCCCCACTTGGCCTGATCCAAGGCAGCGCTAAGTTGAAACGAAACCTTCTCAATCTTCTTCTTCTGGTTTATTGTCCTCATCAGGACGAAGACCCACAGAGACACGATGACTAGCACGACTGCAAGGCAAACACAGACCGAAAGGAGTAAGTCCTCCTTTGTGAAATAAATGGCCTGCTTAGGTGCCCACCGTTTGAGAATTGAATCAAAGGTGCCCTCATTTCTGAGTTGTGTTATGACGGAATTCAGTTTGTCCCGAAGGGCGATATTGCCTTTTTGCACGGCGAACCCCGTGCTTAGAGAGGCAAAGTCCTCAGGTGCAACTGTGATACCTTCCCAATGTCCCTCACTGAGGACGTGGGCACCCAACCAACGCTCACCGGCAAAGACGTCGATTCTTCCCTCGTTTAGTGCTGTAAAGGCGGCACCGACCGTGGAGAAAGTAGTTACCTCTGTGCCTTGCATGGCGTCCACAAGTTGCTGGGCTATTCCACCCGAGGATACTCCAACCCTCAGTCCCAGCAGGTCCCCCAACCCAACCAGTGCCGCCCTTCCCTTGCTAAACAGCGTGTATGAACTGACAGAAACAGGTAGGCTAAGTTCAAACTGATCTGCTCTTGTCTTAGAGAATCCGATGCGGTACAACACATCAGCTCTGCCAGTCTGTAGGTCGTGTTGAGCCTCTACCCAGTCCTCGACATTCACCGAGTATGGCACTCCTAGCTTGCTTGCAACTGCCCTCGTCAAGTCCACCCACAGGCCTTTAGCGGTCTCACCTTCCAGAAAGGAGTTTGGAGGATCATCCTTGTTGCCAACAAAAATGAGCTTCCGAGGCTGGGCGGAGACGAGAGTCACCGACAAGCCTGCCAAGAGCAGGAGGATTATCGAACGCATTGCCGTGCAGTCCTTCATGCACGCGTCAGATTCTAGTACATCCCTCCCTTGAATGCCACTTTTCTTCGTGGAAATGGCTGCGAACCCGTGCTACCCTCTGGGGGCTTTGACATTGAGGCCTGCGGCGGCTCGGGGCCAATGTCACATCACCAAATCGTCCCCAGCTTCCAGACGTTCAGATCGACCTTCCCGCCTCCCGCCTCCGAAATCCCCCGGAGCTCCACAAACCTCCGTTCGGGAAACACCAGATCCGTAATCACCGTGGTTCCGTCGCCAAAGTAGACCTCCACCGACGACTCATCCAGAAACGCCGTGAAGCTCGCCGCTTCGGTACCGACAGGGTAGGGGGCTACCTGCTTGCCGCCCAGGGCCCAATGGAACACCTCGCCTCCCAGGCCGCTTCGGTCGATGAAGACCTGCAGCTCGCGGCGGTCAAACCCGATCTTGAGGCTCGCACCGGCCGGCGTTCGAAGTTCCAGACCAAAGACCGGCGACGGGGACTCGAAAAACGCCTCGACCCGGCTCACGGCAAGGTCCGGACCAACGATGCAGGGTGTGCCGCACTCCAAGAGGTCCACCGCAAGCAGCTGCTGCAGCTCTAGAGGCTCGTAAGCCGCCAAGGGGTGGCTTGCCACCCAGTATTCGCCACTCTTGCGGATCAGAGTCAGCTCCCGGGTCATGGTCATGGCTCCCCGCCAGGTGGTGGCGGGGGTCTTGTCGGCGTACTGCCAGTTGCTCATCCAGCCCACCACCAGGGCGCGGCCCTCCTCCACGTTCGACCAAGTGACCCCCGCGTAGTTGTCCTTGCCATAGTCCAGCCACTTGGTTGTTGTTTGGTCCGACTCAAAACGGATCTTGCCGTCGGTCTGGACCAGATCGCCAATAAAGTACTGCGTGGCCGAGCCGCCCTGGTTGGGTCCCCCGGGATTGAGGCTGGCCAGCAGCACCCACCGGCGCGTGGCCGGGTCGCCCTGGACGGGCAGGCGGAACAGGTCAGGGCACTCCCAGACCCCGGCAGTGCAGCCCTTCCCCAAGCCGAACTCGCTGTTCTTGGTCCAATGGATCAGGTCGGGGGCCGTCCAGAGTTCGGCGTGGTCCTTGACGGCCAGCACCATCAACCAGGTCTGGAACTCGTCGTTCCAGCTGACCTTGGGGTCCCTGAAGTCGTTGGGAATGTCGTCGTCGGGAGTGTTGGCGATGACGGGGTTGCCCGCGTACTTCGTCCAAGTCAGGCCTTCATCCATGCTGTAGGCGAGGCTTTGCTGCTGCTGTTTGTCGGCGTGGGTGAACAGGGCGACAAGCCCTTCGCCCCCGGGGAACAGCCCGCTGGAGTTGTGCTTGTCGACCACCACGCTCCCCGAAAAGATGGCACCCAGGTGGTCATCGGGTGCCATCGCGATGGGCAGGTGCCGCCAGCGGACAAGGTCGCTCGACACGGCGTGCCCCCAGTGCATGGGTCCCCAGACGATGCCGTTGGGATGGTACTGGTAGAACAGGTGGTACACCCCGCGGTAGAACACCATGCCGTTGGGGTCGTTCATCCAGCCCGAGGGCGGCGAAAAGTGGAAACGAGGTCGATACGGTTCGTCGTAAGGCACGAGAATCTCCTGAAAGGCTAAAGTGATCCCAAGGTGGGAGTGGCTCGGAAGGCGTTCGCGGCCTTGTTTGCGATAACCTGTCCATCGCTTCCCGAATCGAGAATGGTGTTTCTTGTCGATTGCGCTTCCACCAGCACCGTTGTTACCGCCAGCGGTTCCGAGGCTTCGGTGGTCAGCAGGGCATCGACCTGCGCAGCGAAACACGAGTCGCTCGTCTTGGCGTGAACGTCGGTGGCCACGATATGGTTGTTTGAAACATGGTTCCCGCTCCCCGAAACCAGGCGGATGATTACGGGCTTGGCACCTGCCGGCCTGATCAGCTCGGCGGTAGTGACTTCAGAAAAGTGGTTGCCGATCACCGTGTTGTTGTTCCCATTGATGGACAAAAGCCCCTGCAAATCATCGAGGCCGTTGTCGATCCCCTGAAACGGCGTCCAGGGTTCGTGGTCCCGCAAAAAGTGGTTCGAGGACACAAGGTTTTCGGAGCAGTTGTCTTTGAAGATTACCATGCCCGGGTAAAACGAGTGGAGCCTGTTGTTGGTGATGCTCGAGCGCACCACGCCGTCGAGGTAGATGCTGCTCGCGCCCCGGGGAAAGACGTTGTTTGCCGTGATCAGCAGGCCGCCAAAGTTCTGGGCGTAGATGGAGTAGCCCGCAAACCCGGCCCCGATGAGGTTGTCGGTGATCTTGGAGGCTTGGCCCCTGTCGCGCAGCTCGATGCAGCTGCCGCATTCGGCGATGAAGTTGTCGTGGATGGTCAGCGCGTCGGCCTGGTAGATGGTGATTCCATGCTCCAGGTACACAAACCCCATGCCCGTGATCCGGAACGAGTCGCAGGCGCTGGCAACGTAGATTCCCGTCTTGCCGTTGGCGTACGTGTTTTCGGGGTTGCCCGTGGCCGAGGCGCCGACAAAATGCAGGCCGTCGATGCAGAAGTTCGAGAACTCCACCGAACTGATCCGCGGGTTCCCGCTCCTTTCCACGTAAAAGGCCGCTCCCTCCCTCTCGTCCCCCTGGGGAAGGTCGACGAGGATGCGGCTGCCTCCGGGCCAAAGTTCGTGCAGGTCCGGCCACTGGGCCTCGGGAGTGTTGAAGCGGATGCTCGACGAGGTGAAGCCGTGCCCCGACCCCATGATCTTGAGGAAGCTGGTGTCGATGACGACCCGGGTGCGCAGGCGGTAGTCCCCCGGCGGAAGGTAGATGACCGCGCCGGGCTTCCCTCCCTGCTTCACATCCGAGTCGTTTTGTCGGCTCTTGATATCGGCAAGGATGCTGTTGATGACCTGGCCAATATCCTCGTGCGGATTGCCGACCCGCCATTCTGTCACATCGTAATAGTTTCTACTGGCCACGGATGAATTCTCCTTTTGAATCAGCCCTTGATCGCGCCCTGGGTCATGCCTGCGATGATCTTCTTTTGAAGGAACAGCGAGACGACGACGATGGGCAGCGAGAACAGGACGGCCAGCGACGTCATGGAGCCCCATTCGATGCTGAACTGGGTCTTCAGGTTGGCGATGGCGATGGGGACGGTGACGGCGTGGACCGAGGTCAGCAGCAGCGCGAACAGAAACTCGTTCCACGACGTCAAGAAGCAAAACAGGCTGGTGACCGCGATGCCGGGCATGGCGGTGGGGACGATGATTCGGTACAGCGCGCCCAGGCGGCTGCACCCGTCGACCCGGGCCGACTCCTCGAGCTCCAGCGGGTACGAGTCGAAGAACCCCGACAGCAGCCAAAGCGCCAATGGAAGGCTCACGGCCGTGTGGGCAATGGTCACGCTCAGGATGTTGTCAGTCAGGCCCGCTCCCTTCATCAAGAAGAAGAACGGGAGGGCGAGGGCCACGTAGGGGATCATCCGGCTCGAGAGCGCGACCAGCGAGAACGCGCCCCCGAACGCCGTGGCCGTCCGGCGGATGCCGTACGCCGCCGGCACCGCCAGCAGCAGGGTCAGGACGGTGCTCAGCACGGCCGCCGTGAGGCTGTTGATGAACGACTGGACCAGTGCCGAGCGCGTGAACAGCACGGCGTAGCTGTCGAGGCGGAATTCCCGGGGCCAGAAGGTGGGCGGCGTGGAAATTGCCTCGCTGGGCGGCTTGACCGAGGTCAGGATCATGCCCAGATAGGGCACCATGAACAGGACAAGGATGATAACGACGGCGACCATGATGGCGCCCCTGGTGAAGAGCTTCATGACCGCCTCCTGATGGGACTCCAGATGGGAAAGACGACGAAGAAACTGAACAGCAGCAACGCTGCCATGAACACGACGGCCGTGGCCGACGCCTGACCCACGTTGTGGTAGACGACCATCTGCTGGTAGATGTTCAAGCTGAGCACCTCCGAGCCGAAGCTCGGGCCGCCTCCTGTCATGATCCATACCAGGTCGAAGGTGCGGGCGGCGTCCATGCCGCGCAGAACCAGCACCACCGCGATCACGGGGCGTAGCAGCGGCAGGGTGATCTTGAGGAACATCTGCACTGAGCTGGCGCCGTCGATCCGCGCGGCTTCCATCACTTCTTTGGACAAGTTCTGCATGCCCGTGTAGAGGATGAGGGTCACGAACGAAGTGGTCACCCAAGCGTCGGCCAGCACCACCGAGTACAGCGCCATCT
>Ga0181516_10000500_pt1 | contig 36010 bp, 27 predicted proteins | sample PEATcosm2014_Bin_25_FD_121104 | JGI IMG/M metagenome (GOLD analysis project Ga0181516, IMG submission 121104) | Peatland microbial communities from MTU Mesocosm Facility, Houghton, MI, USA - PEATcosm2014_Bin01_10_metaG | ecosystem: Environmental > Terrestrial > Soil > Wetlands > Peat | place... | reverse complement strand
CTGGTGGCCGCGGGGCACAACTGCCCGGTGGACAGCAACGACCCCACCGCCCACGCCGAGATCATGGCCCTGCGCAGCGCCGGCGCCTGGCTGCGCAACTACCGCATGGTCGGCGCCACCCTCTACGTGACCCTGGAGCCCTGCCTCATGTGCTTCGGCGCCCTGATCCAGGCCCGGGTGGCCCGGGTGGTGTTCGGCGCCCCGGACCCCAAGGTGGGCATCAGCCGCTGGGCCGGCGACCTGGCCGGGGCCCGGCTCAACCACCGCCTGGCCCTGGAGGGGGGGCTGCTGGAGGATGAGTGCCGGGAGCAGCTGCAGGGGTTCTTCCGGCGCCGGCGGGCCAGCCAGGTATTGTAATCAGGCGGTATTTTGCCTCTTGTGCAAATTTATCATGACCTGGTAGAAATTCTAACAAGACGTGATAAATTTGACCCATGTTCAATCGGGCGCTGCAAACCCAGCTGCGAACCTCCATGGCCGACACGCCGGTGAGCTTCATCGCCGGCGCCCGGCAGACGGGCAAGAGCACCTTGATCCAGGCGTTCCAGGCCGAGCTTCCGGGCAGCCGGTACGCCAGTTTCGACGACCTGAACACCCTGGCCGGCGCCCGGCGGGATCCCGTGGGTTTCGTCGCGGACTTGCCCCCGGTGGCCTTCCTGGATGAAGTCCAGCGGGTGCCGGAACTGTTCCTGCCCATCAAGGCGTCCGTGGACCGGGATCGCCGGCCGGGGCGCTTCATTCTTACCGGATCCGCCAACGTCATGGCCCTGCCCAAGGTGGCCGACAGCCTGGCCGGGAGGATGGAAATCCTGACCCTCTGGCCGCTGGCCCAGGGCGAACTTCAGGGAACCCAGGCCGGGTTCATCGACGCCTGCTTCCGGGGAGAACCCAGGTCACTCGCCATGCACCCGCTCAGCCGGCGGGACCTCCTGGCAGTGGCTTCCAGGGGCGGTTATCCCGAGGCGATCCAGCGGCCCACCGCCGAAGAGCGTACCCGCTGGTTCGACGGCTACCTCACCACCCTGGTCCAGCGGGATCTGCGGGAGCTTTCGGACATCCAGGGGCTCCAGGAAATTCCGCGACTGCTGGGGACCCTGGCGGCCCGCGCCGGCAGCACCCTGAACCTGTCCGACCTGGCCCGGGGCCTCTCCATCAGCCTCATGACGGTCAAGCGCTACCTGGCCTTCTTCCATACCCTCTACCTCCTGGTCGTGCTGCCGCCCTGGTCCGAGAACCTGGGCAAGCGCCTGGTCAAAGCGCCGAAGGTCTACCTCAACGATTCCGCCCTGCTGGCCCACCTGCTGGGCCTTGGCGAAGCGGGATTGGAGGCCCTGCCCGGAATGACCGGACCGGTCCTGGAGACGTTCGTGGTCATGGAACTGGTGAAGACCGCGCCGCTGTCCCGGCTTCGCCCCACCCTCTCCCACTTCCGGACTGCAGCCGGGGCCGAAGTGGACATTGTCCTGGAGACCCGGCGCCGGGATCTGGTCGGCATCGAAGTGAAGGCCTCCTCCACCGTCCAGGCCTCGGATTTCAAGGGGCTCCAGGAACTGCGCGGGATGGTGGGTGACCGGCTCAAGGCCGGCGTGGTGCTGTACACCGGCAGCGAAACCGTGCCGTTCGGCAACGGCCTGTGGGCGATGCCGGTTCCGGCGCTGTGGTCACCGGGAGCCTGATGGCCAGGCCTCCAGCAGGCGCACGGCGAAGGTGGCCAGCCAGTGTTCCCCCCCGTAGTCGCCCGAGGCCACGTGGGGCAGGGCGGCTTCGGCGTGGCGGAGGGCGGCCCGTTCCAGCATGGCGTGCCCGGGGTCCTTCGGGCCCAGGGCCGCCGCCAGGGCCTGGAGCGCGCGGGCCCGGCTGAGGTTGAGCCCGTCCAGGTGGACGATCCTGGGGTCCGAGCGGTCCGAGACCACCGCCGGCGTCAGCACCGGGCTGCCCTCCAGGTCCGGCAGGAAGCCCGCCACCCAGGTGCGGAAGGATCCGGCCGGCAGGATCCTGGCCATGAGCGCGGCCTCCTCCAGGCAGGGGGAGAGGAAGTCCTCGCCTCCCGGCTCGGACCGCACCGGTCCCGAGCGGTCCTTGCGGTAGTAGGTCCGGGCCCGTTCCGTCACCAGCGCCTCCAGCGCGCCGTCCCGGTGCACTCGGGCATAGTCCAGGGCCAGTTCCAGGCTGAAGGCGGTATTGGGGTGCACCCCGGTGCGGATGGGGTAGGTCTGCCGGGGCAGGAAGCCCAGGAACCGTTCCGCCACCGTGTCCGCCAGGGGCTGGAGCTGGGCCGACCAGGTCCGGGCCGGTTCTGTGTCCCAGGCCTCCAGTTCCGCCGCCAGCTTGAGCAGCCAGGCCCAGCCGTAGGGGCGTTCGAAGGTCTGGCGTCCCGGGTGGCGGAAATAGGCCACCTCCCCCGCCACCGCCGCCGGCGCCAGGTGTTCGTCCAGCACCCCCCGGATCGCCTCCGCCTCGGGCAGGTCCGGGAACCCGCGCAGCAGCCTGGCCAGCATCCAGTGGCCGTGCACCGCCGAGTGCCAGTCGAAGCAGCCGTAGAAGGCCGGGTGGAGCTGCCGGGGGCTGCGCACGTCCTCCGGGGCGTAGAGGATGTGGTCCATCTTGTTGGGAAACTCACGGCGCACCCCGCCCAGGGCGATGCGGGCGAACCGCGAGGCCGCGGCCGGCGTGAGCGCCATGGGCGTTCCAGCCGGGACTGGCCTCGTCGCTCCCGGCAGTCTCATGGCGCCCTCCCTTGCCACAGCATAGGCAAAGCGGGCCCACGGCAAGGCGCAAACCTGGGGCGGACTCTGGTAGACTGGCTGCTCTGGAGAGATGGCCGAGTGGTTGAAGGCACCTGACTCGAAATCAGACGTGGGAGCGATCTCACCGGGGGTTCGAATCCCTCTCTCTCCGCCAAAAAGGCCCCTTCGGGGGCCTTTTTGGTTTTTAGAGTTGTGGTGTCTTGCCAAGGCCAGGTCACGGTGGGTGAGGTCTGAAAGGCCGGCCCCCTCAGCCTCGGATGGAAGACCGCCAGGGCGGTTTCCCACAGGATGGAGGATCGCGGATCCCGGCTCCGGTTACCCACCTCGGGTATGAGTTACCATTGGAAATGGTCAAAAAGCATTCCGGGACAACCAACAGCTTGGCCGTCCGGTACTACTTCCTGACTCCCGCTGGGCAGCCCATGCGCCTTACCATGCCCGGGATGGCGCTGATCCACCTGGATCCTTGCCCGGTTGTCATTCGGAAAGGAAGGTCCAGGCCTTGCGGTTGCTGGAGGCCCTGGAAGGACTTCACGGACGCGGAGAGGACGGGCAGGTGACCGCTGGAGTACAGGCCGGGACTCCGACCTTGGTGGTTCAGCCGCAGCAATGCTTGAATTTCTTGCCGCTGCCGCACGGGCATGGCTCGTTCCGGCCGACCTTGGCGGGTGGGGTCAGGAACATTGGCACCGGAGGCGTCGGCGCGGGAAAGGCCATGTTGGGCAGGTGGGTGGCGGCCAATTGCTTCAGGATCTTCCGGCGCGCCTGCAGAAGCGGTCGCAGGCTAGGCCAGGCTCCCTCAAGGGCCGTAACCAGATGCTGCAGGCTCGGACCACCGGGTTGGGCCGCCAAGGCCGTCTTCCAGGTGGGACGGGTCAGTTCGAGGCAGGCCACCGGTCCCATGCCCAGGGCATCCGCGTGCACCGATGGGCCCCAGGGCGCACCTGCGGGCCAGGGGCGGAAGGTGAGATGCACTTCGGTGCAGGGACAGTGCGGGTTGACGCAGTAGTCGTCCATGGCCTGCCAGGTCTGACCCTCCAGGAGGAAGATCAGGGGCTGGGCGTGGGGCACGATCCCGCCGTAGGAGACCAGCAGCGCGGGATCCCGCGCCAGTTCCTCGGGGAAGCAGGGCTTCAGTGCGGCAGCCGCAGCGGCCTGGAACTGGATGTGCTTCTGTTCGGTGAACCAGCCGCGGGCCTGGGACCACAGGTAGGGTGTCATCCGTCGCACCAGGGCCTTTACCAGGGACTGGGTACGGGCATCGTCCGGCCGGATCGTGCCCTTGACCAGGGACTGGCGCTCCAGGTCCAGCGTGAAGGCGCACTCCTTCGGTACCCCCGCGGCCTCCGACAGGTCCGGCCGGATGACCAGCCTCAGCTCGCTACAAGGGCACAGGGGTGACGGGCAAAGCTGGGCGGTGGCCGGAATGGGAGACACCCGTCCCGTCGGGTCCTCCAACTCCATGCCGATCAACATTCCTGATTCGTCGATGAAAGCTGAACGGGAAGCCATCATGCCCCTCCGGGTCCCTTCCTTTTCGATTGTTCCTCGATGAGCTCCAGGGCCTTGATGTCCTCGGCATCCGCCGCAAGTGCTTCGATGTGACGGCGGTTCCGGTCGAACCTGTGGTAACGGTCATGAGCGATGGCCATCATATCGTCATTGCTGATGGACCCCACATGGGTCAGCACGGAACGGTCGTTGAATACCAGGAGCCGATCAACGTTCTCGCGCCAATAGGCCAGAGTGAGGGTCTTTCGCTCCTTCACCCGAAGTTCAGCCTGTTCGAGGAAGATCACGACCAGGCGGTTCAGGGTGTCTATCTCATCGGCCGTGAGGTAGTTCTTGGCGACGATGACGTCCTGCTTCCGGACGCGGGATCCGGCCCAAGCCGTGAGGGCCATGTTGGGAGCGTCCGGGTTGGCCCGGGAGACGATGATCTCCGCCGCAGTCTTCTGGGTGACGGCGAAGAGGAGCTTGTTCTGGACTTCCGCGAAAAATAGGCGGGCGTCGGTGTCGTCGGCCCGGTAATCGTCGCTAAGGGCAAACAGGTCCCTGACCTTCTGGTAGAACCGCTTTTCGGAGGCCCGTATCTCCCGGATGCGTGCCAGCATTTCATCGAAATAGTCCCAGCCGCCCGGGTTCTTGAGGCGTTCGTCGTCCATGACGAAGCCCTTCACAAGGTATTCGGTCAGATGGCTGGTGGCCCACTGGCGGAACTGGGTGCCCCGGGGGGACCGCACCCGGTAGCCGATGGCCAGGATCATCTCGATCTGGTAAACCTTGACTCTGTAGTTCTTGCCGTCAGCGGCAGTTGTAAAGGATTCCTTTACAACTGCCTCCTCCGCCAGCTCCCCTTCCTCGATGATGTTTTTTGCATGGATGCCTACGTTCTGCTTGGTTGTGTCGAACAGTTCGGCGATCTCCCCCTGGGAGAGCCAAACCGTGCCATCCATGGACCGGAATTGGATCTGGGCCTTGCCATCCTGAGTCCGGTAAAGAACCACTTCTCCGCTCATCCAGTCACCTCTTTTCATCGTCGCGCGCTTTCTGGCCCGCTCGACCATGGGATCCATGCCGTCGAGCAGAACCCTTCGGAGTTCGGCGGCCTTGATCCTGGCTTCCGCCAGGGGCAGGTCCAGCAGGGAGCCGAGGCCGAGTTCCCGCAACTTCCCGGTGGCGCGGTCCCGGTAACGGAAGCACCAGGATTTCGTGACCTCTTCGCCCGGCTTGCGCTGCTTCGAACCCGGCTTGGATCCGGCACGCCTGGCGATCTGGAGGTACAATCCACCACCGTCCAGGAGGTATCCTGGCTTGGTGGCCTCCATTACCTTTTTTACGCTCAGCTTGTCTCGTCCGGTGCCCATGGTCGAATTGGAACCCCAACTTAAACTCCAGAATTCTACCCACTTTTCTACCCATATCAAGGGGCCAGATTTGAGGAAATTGACGGAGACGGGCAGAGCTGTAAAATCGTTAAAATTGCTTTGAATTTAAGGCCTTTTGAGATGCGGTGACATTCCGTAAAACGGGTTTGAGTTAGACTCTCTCTCCGCCACTTTGAGCCCCCTTGACCCGGGGGCTTCTTTTTGGCTGATCTACCACCGGTCTAACATTGGCCTCATGGCCAAGGCCAACGAGTCCTTCCATCTGGCCCAGCGCGAATACACGGTGAGTTTCTCCACGGGGGTTTCCGTGTCCCAGTAGGTGGACGGTCCGGTGACGGACATGTGGGGCGTGTAGTTGCCCACCGTGGTGGTGCCGGTCACCGTGAGCTCGTACTTCGAGAAGGAAGCCTTGGCTTCGGCCTTGCGACTGTTCCGGGCTCGCTGCCATTGCCAAACCAATCGCGAAGGAAGCCGCCGAGCAGCGTGGTCGGCAAATCCTCCAGGAGTTCGTCCGGCATCGCGACCTTGGGCCGATGCGGCGGACCCAGGACCGAGGGCGGTAACCCGTAGTCCCGATCCCCGGACCGGGCCGCGGAAGAAGAAGAGGAAGACGAAGAGGAAGAAGACGACGCAGACGAGGCAGACGACGAGGAAGACGCTTCCTGGTCCTTGCCGGCGAGTTCCAATGCGATTTGCGCCGCCGCGTACCGAACCATCCCATCCGCCGCGTTTGTCGTATCCGTGGCCATAATCTCCTTGCAGCTATTGAGCAGGTCGTCCCTACTGTCCTCGTCTGGCTTGAACTCAGCCGGGGCCGAATCATCCGGTTCCAGGAATCCGCAAGAATTCGGTTTGCCTTGCAGATTCTTCACGACCGTGGCGGTCGCCTGCTTGAAGGCCGAGGACGAGGGAAAATAACCGGGCCGGTAGACCAGTTCGACCCGGAGCCCCTGCTGGGTCCACGCCAGCCCGGCGTACGCGGTCTTTTCCCGCCCGTCGCTGGCGCAGATGAAGCGCAGGCCGCCGTCCGGCGCGGACACCCGAACCAGGGCGAAGCTGTTTCCTGAGTAGAGACGGAAATAAAAATATTTGTAGTCTTCCGTGATGAAGTTGTTGCCCGGCTGCTTGCGCCACTTGTTATAGCGGCTGTTGAAGCTTCGCTCGCCCTTGTAGTGCTTGACCGGAATGCGCCGGATCACGGCCCCGCCCGGTATCTCCCGGATCTCGATCTGCAGGGTGTCGGCGGGTGTCAAAGGCGCCTTGGAAGGCTTCCCGGCACCCTTGTTTTCGCCGTCGCCCGCGGGCTTGGCCGGCGCGCGCTGCCCTTCCGCCCCTTCGAAGTTGAAGTCCTCCATCAAGGACTTTACCGTCCAGCCGGCAAAGGCCTTCGCCGTCACGCCTTGGCGCGGGAGCTCAAAGGGCGGCACGGTGGTCGACGGGACCGCGTCGCCCAGGGTGGCGGGCAGGAAATCGCGGCGCGCCAGGTACCCGAGCTTGGTGGTGGGCGCCACCGCCCGGCCTCCCCGCAGATCGAAGCGCCAGAGCACGTAGCCGCGCTTTTTGCCGTCCGATCCGGCTCCGGATTTGGGCTGGGCGTGGATGGTGGCGTGGGGATCAAGGCGAGTCTTGAAGGCCTTGGCATCCTTGACGCGCCTGTGCGCCCCGGGCCGCTGGAAATCGAACGGGCCCGGCGGTTCCGGCTCGGGCGATGGATTCTCTTTGCCCTTGATGGGCTTGTAGGCTGTAGCCGCCGGCTGCTCGTCGTCGTCGTCCTCGTCCTCGTCCATGATCACGTCCTCGTCCTCGACCTCCTCCGCGGCGGCCTGGGGCTCCTGCGGGGCGGCCGCGACACCATGGACCGATTCAATCGCACTCCACGGGCTGAGACCTCCGGCGGCGGGGAACCCGCTCACGGGCCGGGCGGTATCGTCCTTCCCTTCCGGGGCGCCCCCGGCCCTGCGGCGGGCCCGCACGAAGGTCCGGCCGGACCCGGAGGCGGCCGGCGGCCGGGCCGCCGGGGGCGCCATGGAACCCACCGGCGGGGCACCGGCGGGGGTCGGTGCCTCCGGCCTGGAAGGCTCCGGAGCGTTCAGCGGGGCAAGGGCGCCATCGCCTGGGGCCGCGTCCTCGACCTGGATGGTGATCTCATAATAGGCGTTCGAATCCTCGACGGAACGCGCCTCCACCCGATAGGTTCCGGGCCCCTGCCAGAACTCGTAGGTGGTGTCCTGGAACTTATCCGTCAGTAACTGGAGCCCCTCGGGCCCCTCCTGCCGCACCGTCCAGAAGCAGTATGGCCCCTCCGGGGTCTTGGTCCCGGTGAGGATCGGCTGCAACAGAAAGGGCTCCCACGCCCGCAGGGAGCCGGCGGGGGGGATCAGTTTCACCTCGATCCCGGCCCGGCCCGGAGCGGCGGCCGTGCCCAGGGCCCCGGCCACCAGCAGCTGGACCAGGGCCGGAACCCGGGGGAAGCGTCCGAATGGCTGGGGGTGGGTCATGGAACCTTCCTTTGGCTGGCCGGGGGGGAACCCGGGCGTGCACCCTACGGATGCCAAGAGGTAATTAATAGTTCATAAACATCGGCACAGGCCGGCGAGGCGGCCAGCAGGACCACGGCGGGAAGGTTCGCCGCGGGACGGGCGAAGGTCATGCCATGCATCAGAAGCGTCCTTTCTCAAACCCGTGGGGTGGGGGCCGGGCCCCTTCGTGGGTGAGTTCCAGTTGCCGGATCCCATGGCTGCCCTGGTCCGCGATCCAGAGGGAACCGAAGTGCAGGATCGTTTTCGACACACCCCCCCGGAAGGCGATGGCGCCGGGGCGGCCCAGGCAGGGTTCCAGCAGCGCCGCCCCGGCGCGCTGCGGGCCGTCGTCCCCGGGGGCCACCGGGACGCCCACCTGGCCCAGGATCCGGGTCACCATCCCGCGGTGGCCAGTCTTCCCGGGATATCCGGCAGCTCTGGACGGAGGCCGCGCCCCTCCCGGCGGAAACCACGGGCCATGGGCAACAGGACGGGGATTGATTTTTATTAATTTTTTATGTATTCTTGGGACCGGGACCTCCTCCCGCGGACTTCCTCCATGAGATTCCTAGCCGCTACCCTGTTGATCGCCAACGTCGCCCTCGCGAACCCGACCTCCCCCCAGCAACGGAACAGAATCGCCAACGGGGAACGGCTCTACCTCATCTACCAGAGGAAGGCCAAAGAGATCCTCGAGCGGGTGCAGGGCAACGGGGACGACGGAATGAACGTCGATGCGGCCATCGCCTACGCCTGCATCCAGGCGTGCGCGGTGGGCCGGGAACTGTACCACGGCCTGGGCAGGGTCATCAGCCTGGAAGACGAACCCCAAGCCAAGGACGATGCCTTCAGGCAGAAGCTGGAGGCCCTCCGGGGCGAACTCGCAGGGCGCTTGAGCGCCAGTTGCGGGGAGGGCGCAGTCATCCTGAAGACGCTGGAAAAGGCCGCCAAGGACAAGGAGTTGCGAGAGCACCTCGAGTTGATGGTCCGGGTGGAGCAGAACACCCGTCAGTACCTGAAGGAAACCGAGTGGATCACAAAACCCAAAAGGGAGACCAAGGCCGACGCCCCCGCCAAGGAGTGATCCACGGGGAAGCCCGGGCGCGCTGGCTTGCCCGCGGCCTCCCAGGCGGCGATCGCCTCGGACGGGTTGGCCAGGTCGGCCCGCAGCAGCATGGGGTGCACCGGGGCCGCTTCCACCCCCAGCGCCCGCTTCAGTTCCTGGGGCCCGAGCAGGACGGTCAGCTCGCCCCGGTCCGGGCTCCCGGGGGCGAGGTCCAGCACCTGCACCGCCCGGTTGCCGGTGTCGGCGATGAACAGGCAGTGTTCGGACACGGCCAGGCCCATGGGCGCGTGCAGGCAGGGGATCCCGTCCAGGCGGCCCTGCCGGCGGACCGTAGCCACGGCCAGCCAGCAACCCATAGCGAAGGTACGTCCCTGGGAACCATGCATGAATAGTTTGCATCTAGCCCAGGAAGGCGTCCGTCCGGCCCGGTCTGCTTCCGGGCCCCCGCGGAAACCAGTCTGCCCTGGAGGTTCCCATGCCGTTTCCTCGCCGCTCCCTTCTGTGGGGATCCACCTGCCTGCTGTTCGCCGCCGTGCCGGCCCATGCCGGCTGGAAGGACGCGCTGGCCACGACCCTGGTCCTGGAATCCGAGGTCCCGCTGACCCTCCAGCTGGACAAGGTGACGGCCGCGCCCGGGACCAAGGTCGGGGTGGCCGCCATCGACCCGGGGGATGGTGAGGAACCCATCACGATCCCGCTGGATCCCGCCGAAATCCCGGCCGGCGGCAATCTCTCCGAATGCTCGGAGTGGGATTTCGAAGGCCAGGCGCGGCTCCGGATCCTGGTGGATGGGCCCGGCAAGGCACCGTCCGGGATCGTGTATCTGAGGCTGCTGGCCAAAGGCAGGACGGTCTGCGGCCTGACCTGGGAAAGCCAAGGGGGGACGGGTTGCTGGGCGGTCCGGAGGGACCTTCCCAACCAGGCGGCCATCTCGGTCATGGATGGCGAGGCGTGCGTGACCTACCCGCCCGACCTGGAGTGCGGCGGCTCCCAGGCGCCGCAGCCTGCCGGCGGGGAGAAGGTTCCGGAAACCAAGGGATCCTGACTCAGGCTCGGATCGCTCAGGGCTCCTGCTTCGAGTCCGCCTTGCTTCCGGTCGTCGCCGCGCTGCCCAGTCTACGGAGTTGATTTTTCCAGGATTGACGTGGGCCCATCCCAGGGGCAGGTGGCATAATGCAGATTGAAAAGGAATTCATATAATGTTGGCCCTGCTGGGCCTTTCCGGGCCTTTCCTGGGTGCTCGCCATGATCCCGAAGCGCTTGTCCTCTTATCACCTTGCCGCTGGACTAGCCGCCGCCACCATCATGGTTCTGTCCGGCTTCCTGGTCTGGAAGCAGCGGCAGGAGGGCTATGCCATGGCCGAGGTCTCGGTCGCGAACACCGCGGGCGTGCTGGCCGCCCAGGTGGAGAATTCCCTGGACCAGGCCAATGCCTTGCTGCTTTCGGTCAGCCAGCGGTACACGGACGCCGCGCGGCGGGGCCCTGCGGAAGTCGGGCACCTGGCCCGGCAGGTCCAGCGTGAAGTGCCGAACTACCCGCTGGTGAGGGGCGTCGTCATCCTCGACGACCGCGGCGGGAGCCTTTTCAACACCAGCTACCCCGCGCGGGCCGGGCAGCGTCTCGACCTTTCCGACCGCGACTACTTCCGGAGCGCCCGCGCCGGCGAGAAGGGCCCGATCTTTTCCGGGCCGCTGCTGTCCCGGTTGTCCAACGAATGGTCGCTGGTCGTGGCCCGCCGCATGGAATCCGAGCAGGGCGGGTTCATCGGCGTGGCCTTCGTCGTCCTTCCGGTGCAGGGGATCGGCCAGGCTTTCGCCCGGGTGGGCCTGGGCTCTTCGGGGATCATCAACCTGCGCACGTCCGACCTCCGGCAGGTGGTGCGCTGCCCGGACCTGTCCGGCGCGAACCGGGACATCGGCAACCGCAACGTGTCGCCGGCGATCCAGGCCTTGCTGCGCGCGCGGCCCGGGCGTGAGCGCTACGTGTACGAGACCGTGGCCCCCATCGACGGCGTCGAGCGGGTCTATGCCTACCAGAAATTCGGCCACTCGCCCTTCTGGATGACCGTGGGCCGGGCGACCGCTGATTTCGCGACCGCGTGGCGGCAGACCGCGGCCCTGTCGGCGGTGCTCTCGCTGGCCATGGTCTCCTTCCTGATGTGGTGGGCGCAGCGGCTGGCGAAGCAGCACCAGGACCTGGAACTGCGCATCGCGGAAAAGGAGGCGGCGGAGACCCGCCTGCGGGACAGCGAACGGGAGCTGGCCGAGCATCGGGACCATCTCGAGCAGCTGCTGGAAGACCGCACGGCCAAGCTGAAAGAGAGCGAACGCTTCTTCCACTCCCTGGCCGACAACATCCCGGGCACCATCGGGTACTGGACTGCGGATCTGCGCAACGGATTTGCCAACATCGCCTACCGGAAATGGTTCGGGAAGATGCCGGAGGAGCTGCAGGGTGTGCACGTGCGCGATCTGCTCGGCGAGGCCTTGTACGCCAGGGAAGGGCCCTTCTTCCAGCGGGTATTGTCCGGCGTCCCGGTCGTCTTCGAACGCACGGTCATCACGCCGGACGGTGTGCCGAAAGCGCTGCTCATGCACCTCTCGCCGGACGTCCAGGGAGCGAAGGTGAACGGCTTCTTCGTCCAGGGCATCGATATCACGGAACAGAAAGACACCGAAGCGAAACTGCTGCGGCAGAGGGAAGAGCTGGAAGACCTGTACAACAGGGCGCCATGCGGCTACCACTCCCTGGCCATGGACGGCACCATCCTGCGCATGAATGACACCGAGCTCAGCTGGCTCGGTTATGCGCGCGACGAGGTGGTCGGCAAAAAACGCATCACGGAGTTCATGACCGCGGCGTCGGTGGCGACCTTCCGCGCGAACTACCCGCGCTTCCAGGCGGAGGGGCGCACCCAGGACCTGGAATTCGAGTTCGTGCGCAAGGATGGCAGTCTGCTGCCGGGGCTGCTGTCCGCGACGGCGATCTATGATGACCAGGGCAGGCTCCAGGCGACCCGTTCGGCGATCCAGGACTACACGAAACTGAGGAACCAGCAGGCCACCCTGCGCAATATCCTGACCGCTTCGCCCATGGCGGTGCGCATCGCCCGGGTCTCGGACCACCGGATCATCTTCATGAACAAGGCCTTCACCCAGCTGGTCCAGCAGAGCGCCGAACAAGCCATGGAGATGGACATCAGCCGGACCTACGTGGATCCATGGGTGTTCGAAGACATCCGGCAGCGGCTGGACCGGGGCGAAATGGTCCTGAACCGCCTGGTCAAGCTGCAGCTTCCGGACCGGCCGGAGGTCACTCCCGTCTGGGCGCTGGGCTCGTACATGGTCATCGACTACGAAGGCGAGAAAGCGGTGCTCGCGTGGCTGTTCGATGTGTCCGAGCTGCAGTACGCCAAGGAAGCGGCCGAAGCCGCCACCCTGGCGAAGAGCAACTTCCTCGCCAACATGAGCCACGAGATCCGCACCCCCATGAACGCCATCCTGGGACTCGCCTACCTTCTGGAACAGGCGGCACTCCCGGAAGACGCCGCCGGACTGGTGAGCAAGATCCGCATCGCCGGCCGCTCCCTGATGGGCCTCCTCAACGATGTGCTCGATTTCTCCAAGATCGAGTCCGGCCGGCTGGAGGTGGAGGTGGCGCCCTTCCGGCTTACCGATGTCCTGGACAACCTGGCCACGATCATGGCCGCCGGCGCCATGGACAAGGACCTCGAGCTCGTCATCGCGGTTCCGCCCGGCCGGACGGATTCGCTGCAAGGCGACGCGCTGCGGCTGGAGCAGGTCCTGATCAACCTCACGGGCAATGCCATCAAGTTCACCCCGCGCGGCCACGTCGCCGTGGACATCAAGGCCGTGGCCGAGAGCGACACGCACGTCACGCTGCGTTTCTCCGTGAGCGATACCGGGATCGGCATTCCGCCCGAAGTGCGGAAGGAGATCTTCGCCCCGTTCTCCCAGGCGGATGCCTCGACCACGCGCCGCTTCGGCGGCACGGGCCTCGGCCTGACCATCAGCCGCCGCCTGGTGGCCCTCATGGGCGGCGACCTCCAGGTCGCCAGCGTCCCCGGCAGCGGCAGCGAGTTCTGGTTCGACCTGGTCTTCGCGCGCTCGGAGGGCGCCTGGATCTCCGCTCCCGAAATGGCCGGCCTGGACGTGCTGATCGCCGACGACAGCGAGATCGCGCGGGACGCCCTGTGCGACATGGTCACGGGCCTGGGCTGGAAGGTGACCGCCGTGGACTCGGGCGAAGCCGCCGTGCAGTTCGTGGCGGGCCAGGGTGCCTGCGGCCGCTCCAGCAGCGTGCTGGTGCTCGACTGGAAGATGCCGGGCATGGATGGCCTCGCCGCCGCCAAGATCATCCGTCATGAGCTCAAGGACGCCGGGGATCCCATCGTGATCATGGTCACCGCCTACGAACGGGAGGAACTGGCGGCGCTGGCGGAGGGCCGGCTGGCGGATGCGGTGCTGGGCAAGCCGGTCACGCCTTCCGCGCTGTACAATGCCGTCTCCCGCGCCCTGCGGGTGCGCCTGGGCGGCGCCGCCCCCAGGCCGGGCCGTCCCCGGCTGCGCCTGGCCGGCTTGCGCATCCTGGTCGTCGATGACAGCGATATCAATCGGGAAGTGGCCCAGCGCATTTTCGCGGGGGAGGGCGCCGAGGTCGTGCTGGCCTGCGAGGGGCGCCAGGCGGTCGATTGGCTGGAGCGCCATCCAGGCGGCGTGGATCTGGTCCTGATGGACGTGCAGATGCCTGGGCTGAACGGTTATGAGGCCACCCGGGCCATCCGGCGCGTGCCCGCCTTGGGCCGGCTGCCCGTCGTGGCCCTGACGGCCGGCGCCTCCCCTGAACAGCAGGAGCTGGCCCAAGCCTCGGGCATGACCAGCTTTCTTTCCAAGCCCTTCGATGTGGAGGCCGCCATCGCCCTGATCCGCAGGCTCACCGGCGCGGCCGGGCACGAGGCCCGGCCGGTCCCCGCCGCCCCGGCGGAGGCACCCGCGGCCGCCGGCGACCCGGCCGGGCTTCCCGGGCTGGCCGTGGGCCGGGGCCTCGCCATGTGGAAGGAGCTGGCCACCTACCAGCAGTACCTGCGCAAGTTCGCCCGCGACTATGGGGACGTGGTGGACCGCCTGCGACGCTGCCCCCGCGGCGAAGGGGCCGCCCTGGTGCACAAGCTGAAAGGCGCCGCCGGCTTCCTGGCCCTCGAGGGGGTCTCCGAGTGTGCCGACGCGGTAGACCAGGAACTGCGCGCCGGCCAGGAGCCCGAGGCCGCTCTGGGCCGGCTCCAGGAGGCCTTGGCGACGGCCTTCGCCTCCATCCTGCGCTTCGCGCCGCCGGCAGCCCCCATCGCGGCGGGGGCCGCCGGGTCCGGCGATCGGGCGGAAATGGCCCCGCTGCTCCTGGAACTGCTGGCCGCCTGCGACACGGACAGCCTCAGCGCGGTGCGTCCGGTGCTGGCGGCGCTGGTCCAGGTGGCGCCGCCGGCAACGCTGGCGGCGATCCAGGCGGCTCTGGAGAACTTCGACTTCCGTGGGGCCGAGGCGGCCATCCGGAAGCTGGCTGCGACCTTGAACCCGTCCCTTGGGGGCGAATGATGCCGAACGCGCCCATCCTCGTGGTCGATGACGAGCCGCTGAACCTCGCGGCCCTGGACCAGATCCTGTCCCCCAGCTACGCCCTGGTGTTCGCCAACAACGGCGCCGACGGGATCGCGGCGGCCCGCAAGCACGGCCCGGAGCTGATCCTGCTCGATATCCAGATGCCGGGCCTGGACGGCTACGAGGTCTGCCGGACCCTCAAGCAGGAGGAGGGATTGGCGCATATCCCGGTGATCTTTCTCAGCGCCTTCACGGATGCGCGGAGCAAGGTCCTGGCCTTCGAAGTGGGCGGTTCGGACTACGTGCCCAAGCCTTTTTCCGCCGACGAGGTGCTGGCCCGCATCAAGACCCACCTGAAGGTGCTCGGCGCCGAGCGGCAGCAGCGGGAAAGCTACGAGCGGCTCAAGGCGGCCGAAGCGCTCCGGGACAACCTGGTGCACATGATGGTCCATGATCTCCGCTCGCCCCTGATGGCGATGATGGCCTCCCTGGAAGTGCTGGAGGAGGAGTCCGGAGCCCGGCTCCCCCCGCGCTCGCTCGCCACCCTGGGGAAAGCCCGCTCGGCGACCCGGCGCATGGCCCAGATGGTGACCACCGTGCTGGACCTGAGCAAGCTGGAGGCCGGGCAGATGGCCCTGAAACTCCAGCCCTGCGACCTGGCGGACCTGCTCCAGGAGGTGGTGGACACCCACCGGGAGCTGGCCGGTGCCCGGCGCCTGGTCCTGGAGGTTCCCGCGCCGGTCTCCGTCAAGGCCGACCGCGACCTCCTGTTCCGGGTCTTCCAGAACCTGATCAGCAATGCCATCAAGTTCACGCCCGAAGCCAAGGAGATCCGGATCCACGCGGAGGAGGCCGAGGGCTGGGCCCAGATTCGGTTCATCGACCAGGGGCCCGGCATCCTGCCCCAGGACCGGGACCGGATCTTCCAGAAATTCGGCCAGGTCGGCGGCAACGGGCAGCCGGGCTGGGCCTCCACCGGGCTGGGCCTGCCTTTCTGCAAACTGGCGGTGGAAGCGCACCAGGGAACCCTCGGCCTGGACAGCGCGGCTGGGGCAGGCGCCTGTTTCCTGCTGCGGCTGCCGACACGCCCTCGTTCCGTCCAGCGTCGGCCATGAGGGCCGCGGATGCGGACCTGCCGCACCCCCTGGAGCCTACCCACGGAGACTCCAGGTGAACGACGGAACGGCGACGCGCACCCAGGCCAGCCGTCCGGCCAGGAGGTTCTGGGCCAGGATCCCCGCCAGCCCCAGGACCAGCACCAGGGCGGTGTGGGCGCCGGCCTTGCGCATGAAGGACCCGTTGCGGGAGCGGAACAGCAGCGGCAGGTTGGCCAGGGTGCTGGCCAGGCAGGCGAGCATGGCCGCGCTGCCGCCCAGCTGGGTGGTGACCAGGCCCTTCCCGGCCAGGGCGGCCAGGGCCGCCACGGCGCTGGCGCTGGACACCAGGCCGCCCAGCAGCGCGGTGGCATAGACCCCCGGCTGGCCCAGCAGGCGCTGGGCCACCACCCCGGTCACCTGCAGCACCAGGAAGATCAGGCCGAAGCGCAGGGCGTCCAGGAGGGAGAACGGCGAGCCCAGCTCCATGCGCGGCCCGGATTCGGCGCGGCAATCCCGGTGCCGGTGCCAGCTGGCGCCGACGCTGGCGCCCAGCATCAGCCCCAGGGGCAGCAGGGCGGGGGATACCAGGGCTGGCGCCAGCAGGCCCAACAGCAGCAGGTTGCGCACCAGCATGGCCGCGGTGGCGAGCATGATGCCCCGGTCCGCTTGGTCGGCCAGACGGCCGCCCGTGTCCCTGACCTTGCCGGCCATTTCGCTGACGGTGACGGTGCTGTTCACCAGGCCGCCCAGGAAGCCGGTGAATTCCACCCCCTGGGCGCCGTAGATTTTCCACAGCACATAGTTCACGAAGCTGATGCCGGCCAGCAGCAGCACCGTCAGCCAGGCGGTGCGGGGCTCCAGGGCGCCCCAGGGCCCCACGGCCCCCTCGGGCAGGGCCGGGTAGATGACGAAGGCCAGGAGGGCGAACAGGATGGTCGAGCGCAGCTCGGTCTCGGTCAAGCCCAGGCTGAAGCCGGTGAGAGGCGTCTTCCAGGCCAGCAGGGCGGTGGTGATGACCGCCACCGCCACCGGGGTGAGGGTGTGGCCCTGGCCGCACAGGATGCCCCCGAAGCCCATGACCAGGGTGGCGATGGAGGTGGTGAGCTCGATGCCCTGGGCCTGGCGCAGCCGGTCCACGGTCACCAGCGCCACCAGGGTGGTGAGCATGCCCAGGGCGGCCAGAGCGAAGGGCGGGCCCAGCAGCGCGCCCAGGCACCCCAGCAGGGCGGCGAAGGCGAAGGGCCGCATGCCCATCTCCTTGGCCCGGCGCTCCCGCTCCAGGCCCACCAGCAGGCCGATGCACAGGGCGAGCCCCAGCCGCATCAGGACGCGCTCATAGGGCCATTGCACGCTCGGGAAGGTCAGCACCGCCGGCCTCCCTGGCCATGGCGCGCCCCGGGCGGCGACGGCAGGGGTCTCCGCCCTCGGCCCGGAATGGGGTGGCGCACATGCAGCGGCATCATGGATCAACCTTGGACATCCATGTGATGCTTGCGCCGCCGGTCCGGTTCCAGCCGCGGTTCAGTCTGCGGGCAGCGGATAGCTCCCGTGGCGTTTGGCCGCCTGGAACAAGTGCACCACCTTCTCCACCGAGGTGTCGGCCTGGAGGTTGTGCGCGCCGGCCAGCAGGTAGCCGCCGCCCCGGGCGGCCGCCTGGATCACCCGGATGACCTCCTGCTCGATGTCCGCCAGGCTGCCGAAGGGGATGGCCTCCTGGATGTCGATGCCGCCGAACATGGACGCCTGGGCTCCGAAGGTGTCCTTGATCGTCTTCAGGTCCATCTTCGCCGCCTTGGGCTGCAGCGCATTGAAGATGTCGACGCCGATCTCGATGAGATCCGGCATGATCTGGCTATATGAACCGCAGCAATGATAAGCGATCTTGATGGCCGGGTTTTCCCTTCTCAGCTCGCTGATGACGTGGCGCATGCGCTCCTTGAAATGGGCGCGCCACATCTGGGGCGACATCATCATGCCTTTCTGGGTGCCGACATCGTCGCCCAGCCAGATGAAGTCCGCGCCCAACCGCACCAGCTCCTTCGCCACGCCCAGGCTGTAGTGCATGACCCGGTCCAGCAGCACGGACACGTAGTCCTTCTCCATGGCCAGGTCCATCAGGAATTTCTCCAGGCCGACCAGGTACCAGGAGAGTTCGAGGATCGTCGTTTCCGCGTCCCCGCAGATGGCGTATTCCTTCCCGTATTTCGCGACCATCTGCCGGGCCAGGTCGAACCGCCCTTCGGCCAGGGCCTCGGGAAAGGCGAACGCTTCGATGTCGGCCACGGTTTCCGCATGGGCCAGCGGGTGCTCGACCATTTCCGCGTAGAGCCCGATTTTCCGGAACTTGATCTGCCATTCGTTGATCAGCAGGTCGTTGCCAATGGACCGGGTAGGGCTGTGGGTCGGCGCGCAGGGGCCGATCCCGACCACATCGTTGCCCATGGCCACCAGCAGCTCGGTGAAGGACACCCGGTTTTCGGCCAGGGGTGAATCGGCATGGCAGTACTCAGGAATGCCCAGCAGCCGGCTGAGCTGTTCCGCCACCTGGGGCACGATCGTGATGAAGATCGGCACGCGGTCAGGTTCCTCGTGGTTCAGGGCCTTGAGCACACGTTCTTTGGGTGAATATCGGATAGCCATCTCATGGCTCCTTGGCTTCAGCGACCTGGGTTCTTTTCCTTGAGTATTACCGACTTGCCCGGGGGAGGGGGATCGCGAAGGCTGCCAGGCGCCGGTCATCCAGAAACCCGCCGGCCGGGCTCACTTTTCGTGGTGGCGGAACACGCCGTCCCACTCCGGCCCCGGGGGGGCGCCCTGGTAGTACTGGCACCGGGCGATGAGCAGCCGGGCCGGGCCGTCGGGCTCCCCCGGCGTCCCCTGCAGGATCTCCAGGGCCTCGGCCCAGCGCTGGTTGCGGTAGTGGTCGAAGGCGGCGGCGGTGCGCGCCGCCGCCTCCAGCTGCCCGGCGGTCGCCTCCGCGCGCATGGCGAGCAGCTCGTAGATGCCCGTGGCCTGTTCCTTGCCCTTCACCGCGACCCGGTCCACCACGCGCGCCAGGACCGTGCCGCCGGCGGCGCGCAGGGTGGCTTCGCTGACCAGGATGCGGGTGCCGTAGAACTTGTTCAGGCCCTCCAGGCGGCTGGCCAGGTTCACCGTGTCGCCGATGGTGGTGTAGTTCATCCGCCCCTCGAAGCCGATGTTGCCGACCAGGGCCTCGCCGGTGTGGATGCCCATGCGGGTGTGGAACACCTCGCCGCCCTCCGCCTGCCAGCTGTGGTTGAGCCGCTGGATGCTGGCCTGGGCCTCCAGGGCGGCCCGGCACGCCAGCTCGGCGGGGTTGGCCAGGGGCACCGGGGCGCCCCAGAAGGCCATGATGGCGTCGCCGATGAACTTGTCCACGGTGCCGGCGTGGTGGATGAGGATGCGCGTCACGTCCTCGAAATAGCGGCCCAGGTTCCCCACCAGCGCCTCCGGGTCCAGGCGCTCGGAGATGCTGGCGAACTCGGCGATGTCGGAGAAGAAGATGGTGAGTTCGCGCTTCTCCACTTCGATCACCGCCTCCTTCTGCAGGTGCAGGAGCCGCGTCACCACGTCGGCCGGCACGTATTTCCGGAACGAGCGCAGGCCCTTGCGCATGTTCTGGATGGAATGGTCGATGCGCAGCACTTCGGTGATGACGGTCCTGATCTCCGGGACATCGGCGAAGTCCAGCTGGCGGATCCGGTCCACCTCCCGGGCCAGGGTGGCCAGGGGCCGGGACACCGCGCCCGAGATCCGGTGGGCCACGGCCAGCGCCACCAGGAGGAACCCGGCGGTCAGGAGCAGGGTGAGCCTCAGGTCGCGCTTGATGGAGCCGAGGATGCTGTCCTCGGGCACCACCACCCCGAAGCTGAACTTGTACCGGGGCGCCGGCCGGAAGGAGGCGAGGATGACCTGGCCGGAAGGATCCCGGAAGGTGAGGAAGCCCCGGTCCCGCAGGCCCGGATCCTGCCGGTAGCGCAGCACGGCATCGCGGATGCTGCCGTCGGAGAGTTCGCTGATGTCGCGCAGGGTGTATTCGTTCCAGCCCGCCGAGGTGACCCGCTTGACCAGCTCGCCCAGGTCGCGGTCCCGGGCCAGGGGCATGGCGATCACGTGGTAGTCCTGGTCGATGATGAAGGGCTTGATGGAATGGCTCTCCTGGAGCCGGCTGAGGAACTGGGACAGGTCCTCCAGGCGCATGTTGATGGCCACCACGCAGACCAGGCGGCCGTGGGCGCCGTACACCGGGTTGACGTTCGCGTAGTTCAGGCCGGCCTTGCTGGAGTAGAGGTCGGTCCAGACCATCTTCCCGGCCTGGAGCGCGGCCCGCCACCAGGGCCGGGCGCGGGGGTCGTAGCCGGTCTCGAGGCTCTCCACGCTGCCCTGGTCGGTGGCGTCGTAGGCGGGATTCTGGTGCTTCCAGGTGGCGACCACGGCCCGGGCGGTGCGGTGCACCAGGCGCAGGGAAACCGAACCGTCGGGCATGCGCAGCGCCTGGAACTTGTGCCCCGAAGGCAGGCCGCAGTCGATGAGGGTGATGGCCGGGTTCGCCGCCACGATCTGCTGCAGGAAGTCGGTGAACTTCCCCTCGTCCGCCGGGTCCAGGGTGCCGCTGTGGATCAGGTCGGCGATGAACCGGTTGAGATGCTCCACCCGGTCCAGGCGCTGGGTCAGCTTGTCGCCCACCGAGAGGGTGATCTGGCCCATCATCTCGGACGTGGTCTGGTACAGGGCCTTCTTCATCCCATAGTAGAGGGCCGTGACGATGGAGAGGGAGCAGACCACGATCAGGGTCGAAACCAGGGTGGAAATGGCGACTCTGAGCGTGCAGCTCTTCATGGCGGTGCTTCCCGTGATGGCCAGGGACAGGGTAACTTAATGTAATATTTATACAACCCCTTTGCCGGGTCGGCCCCGGTCTTGGAAAATTCCACACGGGGAACATATTTTTAATTAATGCCATCTCCATGGAAGCCAGGGACCGGAACTTCGTCCCCTGGGCCTGGTCCTGCCGGGCCGCCCGGCGGGTCCGCACCCACCCCCTCACTTGGAGATCTCAACCATGCGGCCATCGATCCTGCCGATCCTCGCCACGACCCTGCTGGTGGGCGCGCCCGCCGCCGCCCAGACCCTCACCGGCGCCCCCTGCGCCTTCACCTTCAACGGCACACCGGTGCAGATCCTGCGGACCGACGCCGGCGCCCTGGTGCCCGAGGGCCTGGTCCCCGCCGAGGCGATCCAGTCCCTGCCCCTGGCGATCGGCACCCCCGCGGCCGCCTCCGGCGTGGTCACCTCCGTCTCCAGGCCCGGCGGTCCCAGGACCGCCCACCGGGAGCTGCACCTGACCTACCGCAGCAAGGGCGGTTCCCTCTACGACCTCGGCCTCTACGGCCGCCCAGCGGATCGGGACGAGGGCGGCGAGTGGCGCTGCCAGCGCCTGGACACCCGGGACTGCGACGCCCTCCTGGGCACCCCGTCCACGCTGGTGTTCAACGAGGAGCTGCGCCTGGTGTTCCGGGACTGGGAAGGCGTCATCTTCGACTTTCCGGCGTTCCGGGCCAAGGACCTGGTGCGCCTGAACGGCGCCGGCGGGCTCACCCAGGCCCCCCCGGCCGGCCACGATCCGGTGCAGGTGGCGGTGGCCGGGTCGCGCAACGTGTTCTTCGCCGACGCCGACGGGATCATCTGGCGCCTCTGGCAGAAGGGGGAGGGCTGGGACTTCCAGAAGCTGAGCAACGGCGGCGCCACCCAGGCTCCGGCCGCCCTGGGGCCCCTCGCGGCGTTCTGCTGCGGACCGTCCCTGCACCTGGTGTACGCGGACCCGCGCGGCGCCATTTTCGACCTGGACTTCGACCTGGAGCGTTCGGCCTGGGGCCTGCGCCAGCTCAACGAGGACGGGGTGGGGGCCACCAAGGCGCCCCTGGCCGCCGCCCAGGCTTCCCCCATCGCCTGCCTGGCCGGCGACTCCGGAGACTACCGGGTGGCCTACCGCACCGCGGATGGGGCGATCATCCAGATCCGTCGCCAGAAGGGCGCCTTCCATGCGGACCAGCTCAACGCGGGCGGCCTGACCTCGTCCCCCAAGGCCAGGCATGATCCCGCCCTGCAGCCCCAGGGCTCCGGGCCGGGGTGCCTGCTGACCTACGTGGACGAGGCGGGCGACCTGACCCTGCTGGTGGAGGAAGGCGGGGGCAAAGCCTGGTCCAGCGTGAACCTGGTCCGGCACCAGGACCTCTCCGCCCGGGTCAAGCCGGGCCCCCGCAGCGAACCCGGCTTCGCCCTGGAAAGCAAGGACGCGGGGGCCTCCGCCGCCGCCCCGGCTCCGGCCGGGAAGCCAGCCGCCGCCAAGGCCGGGCAGGTCGCCGATGCGGCCGATGGCCTCAACCAGCTCCTTGCCAAGTGGGCGGAAAAGCAATCGGATGACGCCAGCAGCCGCATCGACCAGGGCAAGCTGTTTGGACGGGACCTGGTGCGCCTGGGCGACCAGGTCACCAAGTGGTTCAAGAAGCTCTGACGCCCAGGCCGAAGGGAGGTGATCACGGCCGATCCGGTGGCCCGGAGGCCGTGATCGCTCAAGGCCGGGTCCGCAACGTCGAGTGGCACCCGGGGCCATAGGGGAGCCGGACCCAGGGCAGGCACGGCAGTCCCGCCAGGAAGACGAGCATGAGGATCCTGCCCCATCGGGGCCCGGGCAGGCCGAGCCCCCACAGGAGCGCCAGCAGGGCCGCCAGGAGGGCCCAGCCGGGGCCCGGGGGCAGGGCCCTGACCAGGGGGATGGCCGGGAGGCTGTGGGGGTGGGCCAGGACCAGCAGCAGGATCAGGCCCAGGTAGAAGATGGCGCCGGTGGCCAGGGCGGCCGAGGGCCGCTGCGGCCGGGGGTGCGCCGAGGGCGGCGGGGCCAGCAGGATCCGCCCGGCCACGGCGATCACGGCGCCGAGCAAGGGCATCCAGAGCGCATCCAGGACCAGGATGGCGGGAACCGCCTGGCCCGGCAGGCCGTGGACCCGGGCCCGGACCTCCAGGGCGGCCGTGAGCAGCCACTGGGGGAGCAGGAAGCCCAGGGTCAGCAGGGCGATGGGCGAGGCCTTGGCGCCGAGTTCGCGCCGGAAGGAATAGGCGGCCTGCCCGGGGTGGAACGAGTCGTTCAGGCACCAGGACTTCCAGTCCTCCAGGGGGCGCTCCGGTTGATGCAACTTCGACATTCCAGAAGGTTACCATCCGGATCCCGGGCCGGGTATTTTCGCCCCGGGCGGCACCGGGCCGGGGCCGCCGGCATCTGAGCAAGGTCGAAGGCAACCAGGCAAATGGGCTTGCATTGGCCTCGATCCCCAGAGGTTGGCCATGTCCGTCCCCGCCGTGTCGCTTTGCCTCCTGCTGTCCCTGTGGCGCGCCCCGCTCCCCGCCGCCGGGCCCCAGGACGGGCCCGCGGCCCGGGAGCGGCTGCTGGCCCGGGTGCCGGAGCTGGGCCTGGATGCCGGCACCGATTTCCGGGTCCTGGACGTGGAGGCCGTCCCGGCTGGAACGCGGCATGTGCGGCTGCAGCAGCTGTACCGGGGACTGCGGGTGTGGGGCGGGCAGGCCATCACCCACCGGGACGGCCGGGGCCGGGAAACGCCCATGACCGACGCCCTGGTGCGGGACATCCGGCTGGACGCCATGCCCAGCCTGGAGCGGTCCGAAGCCCTGGCCATCGCCTGGGCGCGGGAGGCGCCGGGCGGCACCTTCACCCGCCCGCCCCGGGCGGAGCTGGTGGTCCTCGCCCCCGGGGTCCTGGTGCCGGCGCCCCGGGTCCGCGGCATGGCCGGCCCGTGCCGGCTGGTCTACCACGTCCACCTGGAACTGCGGCCGGCGGCCGGCGGGATCCGGCACGACGACTGCTTCGTGGACGCCGGCACCGGGGCCGTCCTGAAGACCTGGTCCAGCCTCATGACCGCCGCCCTGGCCAAGGGGACCCCGGTGAACACCACGGGCGCGTCCGAATACAGCGGGACGGTGCAGCTGGGGAGCCTCCAGCAGGACGGCGGCTTCCTGCTGTTCGACCCCACCCGCGGCAATATCTCCACCCGGGACCTGGGAGGCGCCGCCGGGGGCGACGGCAGGCTCTACGCGAACCCCCTGCCCGCCTGGGGGGACGGCCGGAACTACGACGCCGGCCAGGGCACCGGTTCCGCCAACGGCCAGACCGCGGCGGTGGACGCCCACTACGGCCTCATGACCACCTGGGATTTCTACCGGAACATCCTGGGCCGCGACGGCATCGACGGCAAGGGCCGGCCGGCGGCCAACCTGGTCCACTACGATCACGGCTACGACAACGCCTTCTGGTCGGACGACTGCTTCTGCATGACCTACGGGGACGGCTCCACCTTCAGGACCCTCACCGCCATGGATGTGGTCGGGCACGAGGTGTCCCACGGCCTGTGCCACGCCACCGCCGACCTGATGTACTGGGGCGAAAGCGGCGGCCTCAACGAGGCCAACTCGGACATCTTCGGGGTCATGATCAACTTCTACGCCAAGGGGGCCATGGGCAAGGGGTCCAGGATCCCCGACGACAAGGGCGCCTGGACCATCGGGGCGGACCTGGCCACCACCCAGGCCCCGGGCCCCCTGCGCTACCTGTACAAGCCCAGCCTGGACGGGGCCAGCAAGGACGCCTGGGGCTGGTTCCTGTGGTGGCAGGACGTGCACCACAGCTCAGGGCCCATGAACCGGGCGTTCTATTTCCTCAGCCAGGGCGCCAGCGCCGACCCCAAGGACGACACCTACAGCGAGTACCTGCCCAAGGGCATGGCCGGGATCGGCAACGACAAGGCCCTGCGCATCTGGTGGCAGACCCTGGCCACCGAGCTCACCCCCTGCAGCGGCTACTGGGCCGCCCGGAGGGGGGCCATCCGTTCGGCCCAGGAGCTGTACGGGGAGGACGGCGCGGAGGTGGCCGCGGTGCGGTCCGCCTTCGATGCCGTCAATGTGGGCGGCTGGTGGGCTGAAAACGCTTTGAATGTTCAAGGCGATGACCCGACAATGGTCGGACCGGCCACGAGTGCTGTTCCTTGAAGGGCAAGCCAGGCGCTCGCCTCCGAAGGGTCTCATGGGAGGCGGAGGGGTGACGGGCATGGCGGATGGGCACGAGGACCTGCGGTCGGGGCTGGAAGGCCTGGATGAGGCGCGGGTGCAGGCCCGCCGGCGCCTGGCCGCGGATCCGGCCCAGGCCGGGCACTACGGCGAACTGGTGGGGCGGCTGCGGGAACTCTGCATCTTCGATCCGCGCCAGGGGGAGCCCAGCGCCAAGGCCTTCGCCAAGGCCGCCCGGGCCGCGGCCGCGGAAACCCGCAGCGCCCTGGCGCTGCTCGGCCCCGGGGACGGCCTGGCCCGGGGCATCATGAAGCACATGGCGCTCCTGGACCTGGGCCCGGAGGAGCGCTACCTGGCCGCCCTGGCCTGCGCCCAGGCCGATGCGGAGCAGACCCTGACCCACCTGGAGGCGGCGGGGCTGCCGGATCCGGAGCGCGTCCTGGACGTGGCGCTGCTGGCCCTGGGGCAGCAGCCGGTGCTGGACTTCGCCGAGTTCAAGACCCTGGAGACCCTGTACCAGTCGGTGGAACCCGGCGCCCCCGACGCCCGGGAAGTGCAGCGCCGGTACGAGCAGGCCCGGGGCCGGCGCGCCCAGCATGCCCACCGGCACCTCCTGGCCCTGGTCCCCGAGCCGCTGCGGGCCGATCCGGCCATGCGCCAGGCGCTCCTGGGCGCCAGCCTGGCCCGGGACCCCTTCGGCACCCTGGACCACCTGCGCCAGGCGGCCGGCGGCGAGCCCTTCGCCGGGCTGTCCCCCCAGCAGCGCCTGGGGCTGCTGGAGCGGGTGGCGGACTTCGGGCTGGGCCTGGCCTCCACCCACCTGGACCTGTTCGCCATTCCCCCCGGCCCGGTGTGGCACCCCCGCCTGCAGCGGATCCTGCGCCAGGACCTGACCGCCGGCTCCACCATCCTGGGGGTCCACGCCCTGGAGGGGATCCAGCACTATCCCTTCGGCCTCGGCCACCTGGAGCCGGTGCTGCCGCGCCGGATCACCAGCGCGGAGGCGCTGGCGTACCTGCGCAAGGGCGAGGAGGAATCGGCCAAGCCGCGCGCCTTCACCAGCGCCGAGATGGGCGCGGCCTCGGACCGGCTGCAGCAGCTGGAGGTCCAGCGCTTCCTGGAGGGCCTGAAATCGGACATCGGGCGGGAATGGAAGGCCTGCGTGGGCGACCGCAAGCTGGGCATCCTGTTCGCCGATCCCGGGCTTAAGATCCGCAACATCCTGTTCCTCCTGGGCCAGGCCCTGTTCGAGCCGGAGGAGGGGTTCGAGACCATCTACCGGTCGGTGCAGAAAAGCCACCCCATGAGCGCCGGGGACCTCCCGCGGATCCTGCTCCTGGCCAACCGCTACTACTTCCTGGACCAGCTGGGGCTCAACCCCGGCCTGCTGTTCAACCGCGGCCCCCGTCCCGCCGGCGGCGCCCGCACCTTCATCGAGGAGGCCGGCGACTATCCGGTCCGCGCCTTCCTGCACACCGGCATGTCCATCCATCTGCGGGTGGGCGGCGCGCTGTTCCGGTCGGCGCCCATCGCCTGGAGCATCCTGGCCGGGCAGTACGAAGGCCGCATCGACACCGTGCTCCAGGAGCTCACCTTCCTGTTCGACGGCTTCGACACCCTGTTCACCATCGCCGCCGCCGACTCCACCGACCTGGAGGGCTGGCTGGGCCCGCTCATCGCCGCCCTGCAGGAGGACGCCGCCGAACTGCCGGAGGAGACCCTGTTCACCCCGTCCCAGCCCCCGCTGCGGCTCACCACCCGCGCGGCCATCGACCGCTGCCGGGAGCGGCTGAACCACTACTGCCTGCAGGCCCTGCAGCGGAGCGCGAGGGCGGCGGGCGTGTCCCCGGTGAACATCATCCAGGGGCTGCGCCTGCCCCGGGCCCGCATCGACAAGCTGCGCACCATGCTCGACCAGGAACGCCGCGCCGCGCCCCGGTGAGCAGGCTATGCTTGGGCAAGCCTCTGCTCAAGCCGCCGCCGGGTCCTGTCCGGACTGGGCGGCGTGAGGCTCTGCTGGGAGGTCAGTCGGTGCGCATCGGAATCCTGGGCTACGGAAAATTCGGCCAGGCCCTGGCCGGCCTGCTGGAGGAGGGCGGCTTCCCCTTCCTGGCCATGGATCCGGTGGCGCCGATCCCGCCCGGGCGCCGCGCCGCCTCCCTGGAGGCCCTGCTGGCGGGGGCCGACTACCTGGCCCTGGCGGTGCCCATCTCCGCCCTGCCCGGCGCCCTGGACACGGTGGCGGCCCGGCTGGACCCGGCCCAGGTGGTGTTCGATGTGGCGAGCGTCAAGGTCCTGCCCGCCCGGTGGATGGCCGAGCGCCTGGGCCGGCAGCCGCAGGTGGGGGTGCATCCCCTGTTCGGGCCGGTCAGCCTGGCCCGGGCGGAGCGGCCGCTGCGCACCGTGGTCTGCGCCGCGCCGGGGCATGACCTGGCGGCCGGCAAGGTCACCCAGCTGTTCCGGACCCTGGGCTGCGAGGTCCTGGCCCAGACCCCCGAGGACCACGACCGGGTCATGGCCGCCACCCACGCCCTGACCTTCTTCCTGGCCAAGGGGCTCCTGCAGATGGGCGCCGGCGCGGACCTGCCCTTCGCCCCGCCCTCCTTCCACGCCATCCAGCGCACCCTGGACTCGGTGCGGGAGGACGCGGGCCACCTCTTCACCGGCATCCAGCATTTCAACCCCTTCGCCGGCGAGGCCCGCGCCGCGCTGCTCCAGGCCCTGCAGAGCATCGACACCGGCCTGGCCGAGGCCGGCGGCGGCGACGAGCTGCCGGGCCTGCTGGCCATTCCCGATCTCGGCCAGCGTTCCCCCGCGCTCCAGGAGGCCCGGGAGATGATCGACGCCCTGGACCAGGAGCTGGTGACGCTCCTGGCCCGCCGGGCCGAGCTGAGCCGCCGCGCCGGGCGGGCCAAGGAAGCCATGGGCGCCCCGGTGCTGGACCCCGGGCGGGAGGCCTCGCTGCTGCGCGAGCGCCGGGCCTGGGCCCAGGCCGCGGGCATGGACCCGGCCGTGGTGGAGGGGGTGTTCCAGGAGATCCTCCGGGGCAGCCGCAAGGTCCAGGCGCCCTGACCGTCCCGCTCCGAGGTATTTTCGCCCAGGCTGGAACCGGGCCGGGGTCGCCGGCATCAGAGCAGGGTCGCAGGCAACCAGGCCGTTCCGGCACCCGCCGGCAGCCTTGCCGCCCCGCGGCCCGATGGAGGCTTTTTGCGCTGCGCAGCCACCGACAGCAGGGGCAGGGTGGTCTGGATCACGGGCCTTTCGGGGGCCGGCAAGACCACCCTGGCCCTGGCGCTCATCCGCCGGCTCCGGCCCCTTGGCCGGGCCATCCTCGTGGACGGCGACCAGGTGCGGGCCCTGTTCGGGGACGACCTTGGCCATGACGAGGCCTCGCGCCGGATCCAGATCGGCCGGGTGCAGCGGCTGGCCAGGTGGCTGGCCGACCAGGGCCAGACGGTGGTGGTCGCGGCCTTGTACTGCCACCCGGACCTGCTGGCCTGGAACCGCGCCCATCTCCCCGGCTATTTCGAGGTCTACCTGAACATGCCGATCTCGTTCGTGTCGGCCCGGGATGCCAAGGGCATCTACGCCGCCGGCGGGGCGGGGCGGAACATCGTGGGCATGGACATCCCCTGGCACGAGCCAGGCGCCCCCGACTACGTGGTCGAGCCCCGGATGCGGGAAGACCCGGACGTCATGGCCGGCAAGCTGCTGGCCGGGATGTCCAGCCTGTTCCATGACCGGGCTTGAATGACCGATCCCAGGACCGGAAGGATGCCGATGCCGGAAATCGTGCTTGATCACCAGCAGTTCCTCGAGTTCGAGAAGATCGCCGTGGGGGCGTTCCGGCCGCTGGCCGGTTTCATGAACCAGGCCCAGTTCGACGGCGTGGTGCGGGACATGCGCCTGCCGGGCGGCGCCCCGTTCACCCTGCCGGTGCTCCTGCCGCTGCCCAGGGACACCGCCTGGTCCGTGCGCGGGCGGCCGTCCGTGCCCCTGGTCTACCGCGGCGAGGAAGTGGGATCGCTGCAGCCCGAGGACGTGTTCCGGGTGGACCTGCGGGCCGCGGCGCCGGCGCTGTTCGGCACCGCCGATGCGCGCCATCCGGGAGCCGCCTGGTTCCAGGCCCAGCCGGAATGGTGCGTGGGCGGCCCGGTGGCCATCCGTCCCGGGGTCGCCAAGCGGCTGTCCGGCGACACCCACACCCCGGCCGAGACCCGGGCGCTGTGGCAGGACCGGGCCTGGACCCGGATCGCCGGCTTCCAGACCCGCAACGTGCCCCACCGGGCCCACGAGTACCTGATCCGCTGCGCCCTGGAGCTGACCGATGGGGTCATGGTCCAGCCCCTGGTGGGCCGGAAGCAGGCCGGGGACTACACCCCGGCGGCCATCCTGGCGGGGTACCGGGAACTCATCGGGGCCTTCCTGCCCGCGGACCGGGTGGTGCTGAGCGTGCTGTCCACCTGGATGCGCTATGCCGGGCCGCGGGAAGCCATCCTCCATGCCATCATCCGGCGCAACTACGGGTGCAGCCATTTCATCGTCGGCCGGGACCATGCCGGCGTCGGAGGCTACTACGGGCGCTACGACGCCCACGCGCTGGCGCGCCGGTTCGAGGGCGAGCTGGGCATCGAGATCATGCGCTTCCACGGCCCGTTCCATTGCGGGCAATGCGGCGGCATCGCCACCGAACGGAGCTGCGCCCACGTCCATGGGGATCCCGCCTCGGTGCAGGAGATCAGCGGCACCATGATCCGGGCCATGCTCCGGCGGGAGGTGGTGCCGCAGCCCGAATTCATCCGGCCGGAGGTGGTGGCTGCCATCCAGGCGGTGTCCCCGCTGTTCACCGGTGAGGCATGATGTCCCGGACGCGGATCGTCTGCACCCTGGGGCCGGAAAGCGCCACCGAGGCGGGCATCCGCGCGCTCCTCGGGGCCGGGATGACCATGGCCAGGCTGAACGGCTCGCACAATTCCCTGGCGTGGCACGGCGCGGCCGTGGCCAGGATCCGCGCCATCCACGGGACCCTGCCGATCCTGTTCGATCTTCCCGGCACCAAGATCCGCACGGCCCAGCTGGAGCGGGAACCGGAGTTCGCGGTGGGGGACATCCTGGCCTTGTCCGGCGCGCGGAGCGCCGGATCCGGCCGGGTGCGGGTGGACTGCGCCGCCTTCCACACCCTGGTGCGGCCGGGCGGCACCATCCTGGCGGACGACGGCACCCTGCGCTTCACCGTCACCGCGGTGGAGGGCGCCGACGTGCTGGTCCGGGCCGAAACGGCCGGCCGGCTGCGCAGCCGCAAGGGGCTGAACGTGCCTTCCGGGCACCTCGCGTGGCATCCGTTGCCGGCCGGCGAGCTCCGGCTGCTCGACTTCGCCAGGGCCCGGGGCATCGACTTCATCGGGCTGAGCTTCGTGGAATCGGCCGAGCATGTGCAGGCCATCCGCCAGCGGATCGCCGGGGAGTGCCCGCGCATCATCGCCAAGATCGAGACCCAGGCGGGCTACGGCAACCGCGAGGAGATCTTCCGGGCCGCCGATGCGGTGATGATCGACCGCGGCGACCTGAGCGCCGAGACCAGCCTCGAAACCATGACCATCTACCAGAAGGAGATCATCGCCACCGCGCGCCGGCACAGCAAGCCGGTGATCGTGGCCACGGAGCTGCTGCACTCCATGATCGCGCAGCCGACCCCCACCAAGGCCGAAGTGAGCGACATCTCCAACGCGGTCATGGACGGCGCGTCCGCCGTCATGCTGTCCGGGGAGACCGCGGTGGGCCCCTACGGCGTGCAGTCGGTGCAGGTCATGCAGCGGATCCTGCAGAGCGTGGAGCGCCACCTGGACGCCCGGGCCGGGACCCAGCTGCCGCTCACCCGGGAGGCGCTGGCGCTGGCCACGGGGGAGGCCATCAACCGGCTCTGCCAGGCCCTGGGCATCACCAAAGTGGTGGCCATCACCCGGTCCGGCTTCGCCGCGCGGATGGTCTCGGCCCAGGGCATCCGCCAGCCCATCCTCGCCGTGAGCAACGACCTCGCGGCGGCGCGCAGCTTCAACCTCCTGCCGGGCACCACCGGGGTGCACGTGGCGGTGCCCTTCTCCCGCACCGGCACCGAGCACATGCCGGTGTGCCTGGGGCGCCTCTGGCAGCTGGGCCTGCTGGACCTGGACGACGTCATCCTGGTGACCGGGCTCACCTATCCCAACGAGGAGCTGCGCATGAACACCATCTCCATCCATGGTGTCCGGGACCTGAGGGACGCGCTGCAATGGGAGCGCTGAACGACGGCGGCCGGGAATGGATCCGGCTGCTGCTGCAATTCGACCGGGCACGCCTGTTCCAGGAATGCCCCGGGTTGCTGGACGCGTTCCAGCGCCCGTTCATCCCAGCCCATCCCGCGCTCGGGACGCTTGAAGTCGTTGCCAAGCCGCCGGGGGATGGCTTCGACTTCCTGGTCCTGCCCACCCTGCGCGGCGCCAGCAGGGCCATCGAGATCGTCCTGAACCTCCACCCGGAGCTGCATTCCGCCCCCAGGACCCGGGCCGACCAGGGGGTCCTGCACGGGGATTGGGGCGGCCTGGAACGCCAGGCGCGGGCCATCCGCACCCGCATCCCCAACGTCAAGACCGGGATCATCCTGCATTCCGGCGCGGGCCTGCTGGCGCCCTTCCTCAATCTGGTCAATGCCATCGCGCCGCACCGGCCATGGGTCCAGGTGGTGCGCGAACCGGTCTCGGCGGTCCTTTCCAGCATCAACCACATCATCAACGGCGAGGCCCATGGCTACCATTTCGCCAAGGCGGGACTGCCGTGGCTGCTGGACGAGGAGATCACCCGCGCTCCCGACCTGGAGCTGGAAGTCGCGGAACTCGACCGGCCCGTGGCGGGCGACCCGGAAGCCGCGTTCCAGGCATCCCTGGCGCTGAAACAGGATTTCAAGATCGGCCTGCCCTACAGCGAGTACTTCGGCGCCTGGCAGGTCCTGGACGTGGCGGACCTGATGCCCGCCACCGTCGACCAGGGCCTCGGGCGGCTGTTTGCCCTGCTGGGGGTGGACCCGTCCTTCCGGCACCCCGTCTGCAAGCGCCTGTTGCACGGCAAGCTGCCCCGGTACATGTACATGAACCCCACCAGGATCCGCGCCTACGGTTTTCCGCTGGTGGTTTCCCTGGGCACGCCGGGGGACAGCCTGCTCTGCCGGGATCTGAAATACCCTGATCTCACCCCCTGCGACAGCTACCTGGAGCTCGTGAGGTTCGACCAGGACGCCCGTCTGGCCGCCGTGGGGGTCCCCGGCGGAACCTGCGTCCTGATGGTGGAAGCCGCGGACTGGTGCGGCCTGCCGGCCAAGGTGCGGCAGCTGCTGCTGGAGGGCCGGATCCTGGAAACCTATGGGCGCAAGACCCTGGTCCCGCGCTGGGCCTCCCATGTGGCCAGCCTGGAAAAGTGGGTGGCGCCGGCCCAGGTGGCCAGCCTGAGCCGGCGCCAGCGGGACCGGCTGGACCAGGCCATCGGGGACGATGCCCAGGCCTTCGTCGCCCGCCATCCGCACCTGGCCGGGCGCTGGCGGCTGCCGTAGGTCTCATCTCGGCCGCCAACAAGGGTCTGTGATCCCCGCGCCCTCTGGACGGTCCGTCATTTCTCCTGGTGCCGGAACACCCCGTCCCATTCCGGGCCGGGCGGATCAGCCTGGTAGCGGCGGCAGCGCTCCGCCAGGACCGCCACGGGCCCGCCGCGCTGCCCCTCCAGCAGCTCCAGGGCCTCGGCCCAGCGCCGGTTCCGGTACTGCGCGAACGCCGCGCCGAAGGCGTCCACCTGCGCCAGCAGCTCCCCGGGCGCGTCGTCGGCCATGGCCAGCAGTTCGTAGATGCCGATGGGCTGCTCCTTGCCCTTGACCGTGACCAGGTCCACCATCCGGGCCACGGCGCAGCCGGCTGCCCGGAAAGTGGCTTCGCTGACGAGGATGCGGGTCCCGTAGTACTTGTTCAGCCCCTCCAGGCGGCTGGCCAGGTTCACGCTGTCGCCCATGGCGGTGTAGTTCATCCGGCCCTCGAAGCCGACGTTGCCGACGATGGCCGCACCGGTGTGGATGCCCATGCGGGTGCGGAAGGCCTGGCCCCCTTCCGCCGCCCAGCGCCGGTTGAGCCGCCCGATGCTGTCCTGGGCCAGCAGCGCCGCCCGGCAGGCCAGCTCGGCGTGGTTGGCCAGGGCGTTCGGGGCGCCCCAGAAGCCCATGATGGCGTCGCCGATGAACTTGTCCACGGTGCCCGAGCCCCTGGCCAGGATGCGGGCCACCTCCTCGAAGTACTGGCGCAGGTGCTCCACCAGGGCTTCCGGGCTCAGGCTCTCGGCGATGCGGGTGAAGTCGGCGATGTCGGAAAAGAAGATGGTGAGTTCGCGCTTCTCCCCGCCGATCACCGCCTCCTGCTGCTGGCTCATGAGCCCGGTCACCACCTCCCCCGGCACGTATTTCATGAACGAGCGCAGGCCCAGGCGCATGTTCTGCACCGAGCCGTCGATGAGCGCCACTTCGCTGATGGCGGTCCGCACCGGGGGCGCGTCGGCGAAATCCAGCCGGCGGATCCGGTCCACCTGCCCGGCGAGGGTGGCCAGGGGCCTGGCGATGGCGCGGGAGATCCCGTAGGCCACGGCCAGGGAGGCCAGGAAGCACAGGGCGGCCAGGCCCAGGGTGGCGTCCAGGCCGCGCTTGATGGTGCCCAGGATGTCCTGCTCGGGCACCACCACCCCGAAGGTGAACCCGGATTTCGGTTCCCGCTCGAAGGAGGCCAGGAGCCGGCGCCCGGAAGGGTCGCGGAAGGCCAGGAAGCCCCGCCCCCGCAGGTCCGGCGCCCGGCGGTAGCGCAGCACGGCGTGGCGGATGGCGCCGTCGGGGAAGTCCTCGATGGCGCGCAGGGCGAACCCGGGCCCGTGCGCCCCGGGGACGCTTCGCACCAGCTGGCCCAGCCCCTCCGCCCCGGACAGGGGCATGGCGATGACGTGGAACTCCGGGTCGGTGATGAACGGCATGCCGGTCCGGCGCGCCGCGAGCCGGTGCAGGAACAGGGACAGGTCCTCCAGGCGCAGGTCGATGTTCAGGACGCAGACCAGGTTCCCGCCGGGACCCAGGACCGGCTTGACGTTGGCATAGTTCAGCCCGCCCCGGGTGGAGTAGATGCCGGTCCAGGCGGCCTTCCCGGCGTGGACGGCGGCCTGCCACCAGGGCTGGGCGCGCGGGTCGTAGCCGTCCTGGAGGGACTCGGTGCGGTCCTGGAAGGTGGCGGCGTAGGCCGGGTTCGAGTGCCGCCAGGTGGAGACCACCGCCCGGGGGGTGCGGCGGATGCTGTGCCGGGAGATGCTGCCGTCCGGCATGCGCAGCGCCTGGTACTGGTCTCCGGACGGCAGGGCGCAGTCGATGAGGGTGACCGACGGGTTGGCCTGCACCGCGTCCCGGAGGAAGGCCGTGATCTGCTCCGCATCGGCCGGCTTGACGGTGCCGCCCAGCACCAGGTCGGCGATGAGCCCGTTCAACCGCTCGATCCGGGCCAGGCGCTCGGTGAGCTTGTCGCTCATGGCCTGGATGATCTGCCCCATCATTTCGCCGGTGGTCTGGACCAGGGCCCGTTTCGCCCCGAAGTAGAGCGTGGTGACGATGGCCGCGGCGGAGACCAGGATCAGCCCCGAGACCAGGGTGGAGATCGCGACTCTGAGCGGGTATCGCTTCATGACGGCGCTCCGGGTGGTTGTCCACCAGGATACTTCAAGGCCCGTCCGCCGGCGGCCGGGCGGATACGGGCCGGGTCCCCCAAGCGAGCATCCGCCCCCAAACCCCGCCGGTATTCCAGCGCGGACGCCCGGGTGCAGAGGGGGCGCCGGGAACCGGTCAAGCCAGCCCGAACAGGCGGGGCAGGTGGGCGGCGAAGGCCGGGATGCGCTTCCAGGCCACATGCAGGTGCCCGTCCAGGGAGTGCATCTGGAAGCCCGCCCGGTGCCAGAGCAGGCCCAGGGCCTGGCGGGTGTACAGGGAGGCATGGCCGTTCCGGGGCGCCAGGTACCACCAGCGGAGGCCGGCCTCCTGGGAATCCCTGCCCTGGAGCAGGGTGGTCATGAGCACCATCCCGTCCGCGTCCACCAGCCGCGCCATGGCGTTGACGGCTTCCTGGGGCTCGAGCAGGTGCTCCAGCACCTCGAAGCAGCCGAGGAAGTTGAAGGTCTGGTCCTGGGGCTCGCAGTGCGCGGGGTTGAAGGGGTCGTAGGCCAGGGCCCGCTGGAAGCCGGCTGCCTGGAGCCGCCGGGCCAGGATCCCGGCGCCGGCGCCCCAGTCCAGGAAGCGGATCCGGCCGGCCTGGGCGGCGAAATGCTCCAGGATGGTGTCGGCGAAGGTGTTGGGCCGGACCCCGGTGTAGTCGGGGTCCACCTGGGCGTAGCCGTCGTTGTAGACGTGCGCGGCCAGCTCGGCCACGGTCCAGTGGTCGAAGAAGGTCGTGAACAGGAACCCGCAGTCGGGGCAGCGGTGGTAGGCCACGGCCAGGCCCGAAGCCGGCAGGAACAGGCCGCGGTTCTCCTCGCAGCTCTTGTGGAAATCCACCGTGCCCACCCTGGGCGCCGGCGCGCCGCAGCACTTGCAGCGGGCCGGGTCGGCCCTGGACTGGGCGGCGGCGAGGGCTTCGAGGGATCGCATGGTACCTCCTGGCGCCCTGGGCGTGCGGCCCGCGTGAGCGTGGGCGTAGACCTATGGCGGAGTTCGGAAACCATATTAGTGCCGTTGGGCCGAAGACGCGTGTGAGCCTGGATATGGCGAGAGCGGCCCCTGTGAGCCCTTAACTACTGCTGAAATCCGCTGCGCGACTGGATGAGCGGGAATCGTTGAACCTAGCCGCTACGCGGCGGAGAAGGCGCGATGCGCCCATGGCGAGTATGCTTGGAGCGCTGACCTGCAAGGGAAGCGATGTTCATCCAACGCCAAAGGGTTCAGCTCCGTTGGCGT
>Ga0181516_10000498_pt1 | contig 36091 bp, 27 predicted proteins | sample PEATcosm2014_Bin_25_FD_121104 | JGI IMG/M metagenome (GOLD analysis project Ga0181516, IMG submission 121104) | Peatland microbial communities from MTU Mesocosm Facility, Houghton, MI, USA - PEATcosm2014_Bin01_10_metaG | ecosystem: Environmental > Terrestrial > Soil > Wetlands > Peat | place... | reverse complement strand
GTTGGGCATACTTCACGCTTGCGTCGAAGATCGACATGCCCTCGCCCTCGGGCAGCAACCGCGTCACGCCGCCTTCCGTGCCCGGCGCCAGCTTGTTGCGCAGCCGCACGTTGGCAAAGGTCCCGCGCACCATCACTTCATGATTGCCGCGCCGCGAGCCATAGCTGTTAAAGTCCGCCGGCTTCACGCCGTGATCCGCCAGATATTTTCCTGCCGGCCCATTGGCCTTGATGTTGCCCGCCGGCGAAATGTGGTCAGTGGTCACCGAGTCGCCCAGCACCGCCAGCACGCGCGCGCCCGCAATGTCGGTCACCGGAGCGGGCTTGCTCGTCATGCCGTCGAAGTAAGGCGCCTGGCGAATGTAGGTCGAGTCGGGCTCCCACTGGTAGACGTCGCCGGTGGGAAAGCTCAGCCCCTGCCAACTTGCATCGCCATCCGCGACGGTCGCATATTCCTTGCGGAAGCTTTCACTGCTCAGGCCCTTTTCAATTGCCGCGGCCACCTCGGCCTGCGTCGGCCAGATGTCCTTCAGGTACACCGGTTCGCCGGCCTGGTCCGTGCCCAGCGGATCGGTCTCGAAGTCGTGTCCAATCTTGCCGGCCAGCGCGTAGGCCACCACCAGCGGCGGGCTCATCAGGTAATTGGCGCGCACGTCCACATTCACGCGACCCTCGAAGTTGCGATTGCCGCTGAGCACGCTCACTGCTACCAGCCCGTGCTCGTCGATGCTCTTTGAAACATCGGAAGGCAGCGGGCCTGAGTTGCCGATGCAAGTAGTGCACCCGTAGCCCACCACATTGAAGCGCAGCTTTTCAAGATACGGCAGCAGCCCCGACTTCTCGTAGTAGTCGGTCACTACGCGCGAGCCTGGCGCGAGCGAGGTCTTCACCCACGGCGGAACGGTGAGACCTTTCTCCACCGCCTTCTTCGCCAGGATGCCCGCGGCCACCATCACCGAAGGATTCGATGTGTTGGTGCAACTGGTAATGGCCGCAATCACCACCGAGCCATGATCGAGATACTTGTCGGGATCGATGTTGAACCGTTCCTTTACAGTTGTTGTCACATGCACAGGAAACTTCTCCGCGACAGCCGAATCGGCCACCGCCTTGCGCTCCCACGCGGCCGCCGTCCGCGTGCCCAGCGGCTTGGCCGTGGGGGACAGCAGGGCAGGTAGTTGTTGCGCAAAACTGGCGGCCGCATCCTTCAGCAGCACACGATCCTGCGGCCTCTTCGGACCCGCCACGCTCGGCTCGACGGTTGCCAGATCTAACTCCAGCGTCTGCGTGTACTCGGCCTCGGGCGATGCTGATGTGTGGAAGAGTCCCTGCTCCTTGTAATAGGCCTCCACCAGGGCGATCTGCCCTTCACTGCGGCCTGTGAGTTGGAGGTAGCGCAGCGTCTCTGCGTCCACAGGGAAGATACCGCAAGTGGCGCCGTACTCCGGAGCCATGTTGCCGATGGTGGCGCGATCGGCCAGCGGCAGCGCGGCGATGCCGGGGCCGTAGAACTCGACGAACTTGCCCACCACGCCCAGCTTGCGCAGAGCCTGCGTAACCGTCAGCACAAGATCCGTCGCTGTCGCCCCTTCGCGCAGTTTGCCGGTGAGCTTGTAGCCCACAACCTGCGGAACCAGCATGGAGACGGGCTGGCCGAGCATGGCAGCCTCGGCCTCGATGCCGCCTACGCCCCAACCCAGCACGCCCAGTCCATTGATCATGGTGGTATGCGAGTCGGTGCCGACAACCGTGTCGGGATAGGCGACCTGCTCGCCGTCGGCCTCGGCGGTGAAGACCACGCGGGCTAGGTACTCCAGATTCACCTGGTGGCAGATGCCCATCCCCGGGGGCACTGCGGAGAAATTGCGGAAGGCCGTCTGACCCCACTTGAGAAAGGCATAGCGCTCGCGATTCCGCGAGAATTCGAGCAGCGAGTTAGCGCCGTAGGCCCCGCTTGTTCCGTACTCGTCCACCTGCACCGAGTGGTCGATCACCAGTTCGGCAGGCACCAGCGGATTGACGCGCTCCGGATCGCCGCCGAGAGTCTTGATCGCATCGCGCATGGCGGCGAGATCCACCACCGCCGGAACGCCGGTAAAATCCTGCATCAGCACGCGCGCCGGCATGTACGCAATCTCGCGGCTGGGCTCGGCCTTTGCGTCCCACTTGGCCAGGAACTGGATATCGCCGGCTGTCACGGTGATGCCGTCTTCGCGGCGCAGCAGATTCTCAAGCAGAATCTTCAGGCTGAAAGGCAGGCGGCTCAAATTGAAGCCGCGCGCCGTCAGTGCGGGCAGTCGGTAAATCGCATAAGAGCTCTTGCCGGAGGTAAGCGTGGCCTTGCTTAGAAAGCTGTTCATCGGGGAAAACCCTTTCTATCCGCACATAGGGCGGATGGATATCGAAGCTTGAGGGGCGTTCAAGGGCGGAGTGTTTTTCACGAGACAATTCCGCCGGACGCGGGGTGCCCCCCGGTCTAGTCCACCGCGGCGGAAGACCCGGGAAACACAGATCAACGGGAATAGATTACTCAGAAGGAAGAACGCCGTCCACGGTCGGGGTGCCCGCGGCGAAAGCGCTTGAGGACGGGCGTCGAAGAAATTCGAACTGCGGAGCGGCTGAACATGGCAGACACGTAAATTCTAACGCCGATTTGCCTAGCAAGGGAATGGGAGGCCGAAGATCGAGAATTGATTTGTTCAGTGCCTGAGGCCCGTCGCGAATGCGCCTCCTATACTTGAAGTGCAAGGTTTTAAACTGCGAGGTCAATCAGGAGTTGAAATACTGGGTTGGGCTTCAGGGCCTTTTCTCGCGCTCACTTGCCTGGTTCATGCGCCGGTTGCCGAACGAACGGCAGCGTCTGCTGGCGTTCACTATCCTCGCTGGAGGGTTGTGCGGGCTGGCCGCGGTCGCGTTTCATGTGAGCACATTGCGCCTCGAGGCTCTGTGCATCAACATCGCAACTGCGGCGCCAGGGCATAGCTGGATCTGGTGGACAATCCTCACTCCTTCGCTGGGCGGCCTGATTGCCGGCCTTGGTCTCTATTACTGGGTTCCGGCGGCGGCTGGCAGCGGCATTCCCCAGGTAAAGGTGGCCTTCACCAATCGTTTCGGAAGCATCTCGCTCAAGGAAACCATCGGCAAGTTTGTGCTGTGCGTCATTCAGCTTGGCAGCGGGGCATCGCTGGGCGTCGAGGGCCCGACGGTTCAGATCTGCGCCGGTGTCAGCAGTTTTCTGGCGCGCGTGGGCAGGCTAAGTCCCAAGAACTGCCGGCGCATGACCTCGGTGGGCATGGCCGCGGGCATTGCCGCGGCATTCAACGCGCCCATCGCCGCGGTCACCTTCACGCTTGAGGAATTGATCGGCAGTCTTGATCAGACCATGCTTGCCGGAGTGATTGTGGCAGCGGCGCTGGCAGCCGTCGTGGAAAATAAGGTTCTCGGAAACAATCCGATCTTTCACGTCCCTCAACACTACCAGTTGGGCAACGACTCATCGCTGGTGTGGTATGCGTTGCTCGGCCTCTTGGCGGCCATCGTCTCGGTCACGTTCACCGATTCGCTCCTATGGCTGCGCGCCTGGTTCAAGCGGCAAAAGTCTGTACCCAGGTGGGTTCATCCGGCAATTGGCGGTGCGGCCACTGGCAGCTTTGCCGTGGTCGCCATATTCTTCTTCCAACAGAACGGCATCGCCGGCGATCCCTACAAGACGCTCACGGTGGTGCTTACCGGCGCACCATCGCTCACGGTGGGAGCCATGGTGGCGCTGTGCCTTCTCAAACTGGCGGCCACCGTTACTTCCTATTCGAGCGGAGGCGCGGGCGGCGTCTTCGCTCCAGCGCTCTATATGGGCGGAATGCTGGGCGGCGCGGTCGGCTTTATCGATGTCGCCGTCTTTCACCACCCCGCCGACTCCATCGGAGCATTTGCCGTGGTGGGCATGGGGGCGGTGTTCGCTGCAACCATTCGCGCGCCCATGACTTCGATCCTCATCATCTTCGAGATGACTGGCGGCTACGGTCTTGTGTTGCCGTTGATGATCGCCAACATGAGCGCCTTTGCCCTTGCGCGCTACTGGCGCCATACGCCTCTGTACGATGCACTGCTGGAACAGGACGGGATCTTCCTGCACCACAAGCAGCGGCCCCCGGATCCGGCACCCACGCCCCAGTTGCCTGCTGATGGACTGCCCGCCGATGCAAGCGCTTGATCGAAAAGCAGCGATCTGGGAAGAGGGATCGAAGACCGGCGCTCGAGTCTTATCTGTGTTTCTTGCCGCCAGGTTTTCCCTTGAACCCGGCCCCCTTGGGGCCTGACTTGGAGAAGCCGCCAGGTTTGGGTTTGGAGAAGCCCCCGGGCCTAGGTTTGGAACTGCTGTGACCGCCGGGCTTGAAGGGCTTGCTGCTGGGTCGTGCGCCCCCTGCACGGGGCTTGCCGCTGCTGGTGGTGAAGGGGCGCCCCAGACCGTCCTCGGCGCGCGGGGGACGGGCAGACCGTGCAGGCCCTGCACCGGCGCGATAGGGAGCTCCGGTGCGCGCATCAATGCCGGGACGGCCCGAACCTGCTCCATCGAATTTTGGTTTTCCAGCGCTGGGTCTCTCGAGACGCGGTTTTTCAAAACGCGGCTGCGCCGATCCTGACCTCTCGAAACCCGGCTTCTCGAATTTCGGCTTATCGAAACGTGGCTTTTCAAATCTCGGCTTTTCAAAGACGCCGGATCTGCGAAAAGCGGGCTTGCCCGTATGTGGCCGGTCAAACGGCGGGCGCCCTGCACTGGGCCGCGCCGGCGGCTTGCTGAATGTGCGAGGACCGCGCGCGTCGGGACCGCGTGTGTCGGCATGGCCCGGTTCAATTGGATCGATGCGCAGGCTGCCTGGCTTGAAAGGTACGAAATCATCTGCAGGTGGGGACGCTTCGCGACCCGGCGCTGTCGGCCGCTTGGAGGCCGGGCGATCGCCGCTGTCGGGCTTTTTCCAAGCCCGCTTGCTGAAGGCTGGTTTACCAAAGTTCGGCTTGCCCGGCGCGGGCTTCCCTGCAAACGGCCTTCCCGCTGGCTTACTGCCAAACGTGCGGCCTGCCGTTGGTTTTGATCCAAATGCACGACCCGCCGCAGGCCTGTCCCCATAGCGTTTTGCAGCGGGTGGATGGCCTTCGCCAGATTCGCCTGGAGTAAAGCGCGCCGGAGGTCGAGGGGCGCGATCGTCCTTCTTCCATGCCGGCTTCTCCGAGAAGGAACGTGCCGGCCGGAATCCCTCGCCTGTGGGGCGCGCGGGGCGGAAGGGCTGGTCTTTACCATAAGGCGGCCTGGGCCTGAATGCGCCCGTTCGCTCGGCGGCTGTGGGACGGGCCTCAATCTCCCCCGGTTCGATCGGCTTTCGTGTTTCAAATAGCTTCCCGGCCTCAAATGGCTTTTTTGGATTCGGATGGCTCGGCTTAGGCCGCACAGTGGGCAACTGACCATCTGCCAGGTTGCGCCGGCGCACTTCCTTTGCCTTGGGTGTGCGCAGCTTGCCTTCGGCAGCCAAACGCAGCTTGGCCAGCTCTTCCGGCTCCAGCTCGCGCATGTTGCCCGGCTCCTGATCCAGAACCAGCGGGCCGTAGCCGACGCGGCGAATCTTCTCCACGAAATGCCCAACCGCAACAAACATCTTGCGCAGTTCGCGGTTGCGGCCTTCGATCAACACCACTTCGTACCACGGGTTGTCGCCCTGGCGAACCTGCCTGATGCGGGCCGGCGATGTGCGCACCTGCGGCGATCCGGGCTTGCCGCGCTCAATGGAGACACCGGCACGCAGAAGCTCAAGTTCCGCTTCGGTCGGCTGGCCGGCTACCTTCACCAGGTAAACCTTCTCCACGCCCGATCCGGCCTTGGTGAGCTTGTTGGCAAGGTCGCCGTCGTTGGTCACCAGCAATAGACCCTCGCTCATGTAGTCCAGGCGGCCCACCGGGTAAAGCCGCTCACGCATCTTGTCAAAGAACTGCATCACCGTGGGCCGGCCCTCGGGATCCTTCACCGTGGTCACGAAGCCCTTGGGCTTGTTCAGCACAAAGTAGCGGAGCCGCTCGGCGCCGTGCAGCAGCTTGCCGTCCACGCGGATATGGTCGCGATTGGCGTCGGCCTTGGTGCCCAGCGCTGTGACCACGGTGCCGTTCACCTGCACGCGGCCCTGCTCGATCATCTCTTCCGCCTTGCGGCGGCTGGCCACGCCGGCCTGCGACAAAATCTTCTGCAGGCGCTCAAGCTTTGCGGGAGGGCGCGGTGCGGGCGTAAATTCAGGCTCGGCCTCTTTACCGTCATCCGCCTTTGCGAGTTCTGCTTCGGCGCTCTCGGCAGCAGCAACCTCAGCGGGGACCTCATCCGCCAGCGAAGTTCTGGCTTCGCCGTCGGTCGTGTCGCCGATCGGGTCAATAATCGGGCCATCCACCGTTTCGCCAGCCGGCGCGCCAATTCCGCCGCTCGGCGTGGCCTCAGGAATTTCAGTTTCCGGTGCCGCCTTTGCTTTCCGCGGCGTAACCTTTGCTTTTTGTTTGGTCGGCTTGGTCTTCGGTTCGCCCGTTTTGGCGGACCTCGCGGCTTTTTTCGTTGCCATGGGGAGGGTGCCTCTGTTTCTGCCTACTCTGTGAGAGGAGGCGCGGCAGGCGCGGCCTCATGGGTGGATTCTTCGTCTTCCGGGCTCTCAGCCAACTCTGCAGCCCGCGCCGCATCCTCTTCCAGGCTCAAGTCTTCGCGAACCTCAGGTCCCGCCTCCAACTGTCCGGTCATCTCCTCTTCGTCCAGTTCGATTGCCGCCATCTTCTCGAACTCTTCCATCGAGGGCAGCTCGGCCACATCCTTCAGGCCGAAGCGCATCAGGAATTCTTTGGTCGTCTTGTAGAGGATGGGCCGCCCGATGACCGGCTTGCGCCCGGCTGTGGCAATCAGTTTGCGAGCCAGTAGCGAGCCAAAGACGCCCGATGAATCCACTCCGCGAATCTCGTTGACTTCCGGCGCGGTCACGGGTTGCTTGTAGGCGATCACCGCCAGTGTTTCAAGCGCCGGAAGCGAGAGCTTGAGCGCTGGCTTCAGGATCTTGACGAAGGCGCGGACCGCGTCGTGGCACTCGGGCTTGGTGGCCATGCGGTAGCCGCCTGCGATCTCGCGAATCTCCACGCCGCGATTGTCGGAGGCGTATTCGGCGATCAGCTCGTCGAGCAACTCGTGCAGGATGCCGCGTACCTCGCGGTCGCGCAGCCGGGCCTCGCGCTTCAGAGCGGCTTCAGCCGCCGCCTCGTCGGACTGGGCCGTCTCCGCTTCCGCCTCTGAAACCGGTTCGGCGCTCTCATCGGTCGCCTGGTCGAGAATCGAATCTTCACCCTCGGCCAAAGCGGGGGCAGATTCGCCGGCATCGGTCTCGCCGGCTTCGCCTTCGCCGCCAGTTTCAGCCTCAGGCTCAGCCGCAAGCTCCTGGGCGGCTTCAGATTCCGCGGGAGCCGTCTGCTCCGTCGCAAGAAAGTCGAAGTTAGGGTTTTCTGCAGGCAAGGGCTCCGCGGCCTCGGCAGCCTGCTCTGCAGCGGCGGCCTCCTGCTCCGCATTCCACTCCAGGGCGTCGGCGGTGAAAAGGAGGGCGAGTTGGGCCAGTGTGACCGGCTCTTCGGCGGCGTAGATAACAGCTTCCAGCTTTGCTTTAAGGCTCATTCGACAATAGGTACCTCAAGTATGGTACCGGATGTGGAGCGGCCCTGCAGATCCACAGGGCTCCCAGGGCCGCGAAGGACAGAAAAAAGGCGTCCGGCAACTGCCGAACGCCTTCAAAAATACAAAAAAGCAGCCTAGTGAGTCACTTGGCGGAAAAGCCAGAAGAGGCTTCCGGAAAGCAAAGCCGCTGCGGGGAGGGTCATAACCCAGGCCATCGCGATATTGCGGATTGTAGAGATCTGCAGGCCGCTGCCGTTGGCGGCCATGGTGCCGGCCACGCCGGAACTCAAGACGTGCGTCGTGCTTACCGGAAGGCCGAAGTTGTCGGCGGCGGAGATGGTGGCCATGGCCACCAGCTCGGCACAGGCGCCTTGCGCGTAAGTGAGATGTTCCTTGCCGATTTTCTCGCCCACAGTCACCACGATGCGTTTCCAGCCGACCATCGTGCCCATGCCAAGCGCCAGGGCAACGGCGACCTTGACCCAGGTGGGGATAAACTTGGTCGCCTTGTCGATTGTGGCCTTGTAAGCGGTCAGGTTCTTGGTTTCGGAAGCTGTGAACGTTGGATTGTGGTTCTTCTGCATTAACCGGATGGTATCGCTGACCACATACATATCGTTGCGGACGTTGGCTTGCTGGTTGGCCGGGACACTCCTGTAATCGCCGTAAGCCTTCACATCCCCTTCCAGGTCCAGGATCAGTTCGCGGAGCGCGGTCATCGTGGCCGGCTGCAACTGCTTGGTGCGCAGATAGTCGGTCAGTTCGAGGCGGGCGTCGGGACCAAGGATGGCACCCTTGTCCACGTGCGCGTCCACAATGGAAACTGCCGGCTGCGAAGCAGCAATAAAGTCCTGAATATCGTGTGCGGTGACAGCGTGGTTCAGGGCGTAGGCGGTTGGCACAGTACCGATGAGGATGAGCATGATCAGTCCCATGCCCTTTTGGCCGTCATTCGAGCCGTGTGCAAAGCTGACACCCGAGCAAGTGAAGATCAGCAATGCGCGGATCGGCCACGGTGGAGGACTGGCGCCTTTGGGAGCGGTAAACAACACGTCGGCATTGTCGATGACAAGCCTCGCGAATACCGCCACCAGGTACAGGCCAGCGATTCCCACCAGAAGCATCGTGAGGATCAAGCCAAATGGGGAGTTCCAGGCCGCGAAATACTGGATGGGATGCCATACGGCTAACCCCGGAGTGCCAAAGAGACCGAACATCAAGGGGGCGACCCACAAGAATATGTAGGCTCCCGGGATTCCTGTAATTGCTATGGTGGGAATCGCCCACAGGGGCTTTTTGCGGTTCGCATCAAAGAGCACGGCGAAACTCTTTGCCCATTTGGTGAGGATGAACAGCTTGGAGAGCAGCAGGAGCAGAGCGGCCGCGCCGAAGCCGATGATGGGCGAGATGAGGAGCACCTTGAAGACCTTGGTGGCCTGTTCCCAATCCACGCCGGAGGTGCCGGTGTGAGCGCTCATCAGCTGATTGGCAATGCCTACGCCAATGATGGAGCCGACCATGGTATGGGAGCTGGAGGCGGGCAGGCCGAACCACCACGTGCTTAAGTTCCAGAGGATGGCCGCGACCAGCAGCGCAAAGACCATGGCGAAGCCGGCCCCTGAGCTGACCTGGAGGATGAGCTCAACGGGGAGCAGGGTGAGGATGCTGAACGCGACCGCGCCGGAGGACAGCAGAACGCCGGTCAGGTTGCACAGCCCGGACCAGACGACGGCAATGTTTGGGTCGAGCGAGTGGGTATAGATCACCGTGGCCACCGCGTTGGCGGTGTCGTGGAAGCCGTTTACGAACTCAAAGCCAAGCGCGATCAACAAGGCAAAGATCAGCAGCAGATAGGGCCAGAAGTTGCCAACGGCCACGTTGCTGAAGTCCTGGACAATACTGACACCAATAAATCCAAGGCCGATCACAAGCGCGATGAGAACGACGCCTCCGCTTATCATGGCGTGAGATTTCTTCATCTTGCGGTCGAGAGGCGATGCGCCGTGAGGAAGTGTGCCTGCTGTCGTTGCCAGGTCGGACATGGGAGGGCTCCAAATTTGAGATTGGCTTTCGTCAGGATGCATGGGGAAGAATCGGTGTCCAGACTCAGCAAGGGATATAGGGGAAAGATGAATGGGATGTGGCGAAACTGTGAATGGACGATGAAATGTGAAAAGAGGGGAAGATAGCGGAGCTTTACACCGGTGTGCCGATTCTCCGCAAGTTTAGGCAGGACCTCTTCAGGCGGCGGACGGCTGCTCAGCCCAGGAAGCGGCCTCGACATAGCAATGAACCAACCGCTTTGAATCCAGACCGCGGCTGTTTACGATCCGGTCGCAGGATTCCCAGTCGGCATGTTCGTGGAACTCAAGCCACGCAAGCAATCTGCGCTCATCGTTCATGGTTCCCGCCAGTGCCTCGCAAATCTGGCCGCGCAGGGGAAGAATCGGCACAATCTCCTCCATGGGAACGCAAAGCATGGCCGGCAGCAGGCTCAGCATGCCCAGCAGATACTGCTCATCGGCATCCAGGCCAAACTGGCGGGCAGCCAGTTCGCAGAAGCGCGCGCGTACCAGCGCCATGTGCAGAATTGCCGGGGGCTGGTCCCCGTTCAATTCGCTCAGCACCGCCAGCGATACTACGCGGCGAAAGGTCGCTTCTCCCAGGACTGTGATTGCCGCCTCGATGGACCGCACCTCCTGGTAGATGCCGTAGATAGGCGAGTTGACCAGCCGCAGGAGACGGAAAGTGAGAGCGGCATCGCGCCGCACCAGTTGGCCCACCTTCCGTATATCGATCGGATCGTGATAGAGCTCGCGCACAATCTCGAAGTGAGACCGCCCGTTGGCTGGCACCTTGCGCTTCTTCAGGAGCACCGGGTGGCAGAAGTAATCGCCCTGGAACAACGTGAAGCCCAGCGCGCAGGCTCTGCGGTGGTCTTCGTACGTCGCCACCTTCTGCGCCACCATCGCAACCGAACTCGAAGCCTCTTTGTACAACTGCTGCCGCTCCACCTCGCGGAGCCGCGTGAATTCCATGCGAATGTAGTCAGCCTGATTCAGCAGCGGATGAGGCTTGTCACGCCACTTGAACTCGTCCAGCGACAGCCGAAAGCCGCGGACTTTCAGCGCCCTGCAGGCTTCCACAAGTCTTGGCGCCGGCTCCAGGCTTGAGGGTACGCCCAGAACTGCCAGGACAGGGGAAAGAACCAGCACAGAGCTCTCGGTGAGCGCTTCCGAGGTGCAGGTGATAAAAGCCGGCAGTCCGTTGGTGAGCCGCTCCAGCCCGAAGACCACCTCGTTGTCCAGCATGGTTTGCACAGCCAGCTCGGCATCGCGGCGCAGAACCACTTCGGGAGCGTTGCGGAAGCGCAGATCGTATCCGTGCACGCGCCCCTGTAGGTCGAGAATCGGCTGGCGCGCGACGTACCGCACGCCCCCGGCCAACCCCGGCTGAGAGGTTCCGACGCTGATTGCCAGTCCAGTCTGCGCTGCCATGCAATCCATCTCCCGTCGCGGCTCGTCCATTGTTTGCGGAGAAACGCCGCATCCGCGCCTGAGGCTCTTCTCTCACGAAGTGGATTTGTGCGATGCGGGAAATGCCTTGCAAACCGGAGAACGGCTCAAGAAGTTCATCGGCAGGAGTCCGCGCGCACTTGAGAGATCGGTTGATTTCGATCCTACAAGCTCTGGATGCGTTCTTTCGGGAGTGCTCGCATGTCTCAGGTCGCGATAAGGCAGCAGAGAGACAGCTTGGGCTCGTCAGGAAATCGATAACTTCGCATGCGCCTTCTCGGACGCCTTAGGACAGGCTGCGGAACAGGAAATAAAGCAGTCCGGAGAGGAGCGCGGCGGCGGGCAGTGTGAAGACCCATCCGGCGGCGATATTGCGCACTGTGGACAGGTGCAGTCCGTTCCCGTTGGCAGACATGGTGCCGGCCACGCCGGAACTTAGAATGTGCGTGGTGCTCACCGGTAGGCCGAATTTGTCGGCGGCAAAGATCGTGATCATGGCCACCAGCTCTGCGCTGGCTCCCTGCGCGTAGGAAAGATGCTGCTTGCCTATCTTTTCGCCGACAGTGATCACGATGCGCTTCCAGCCAACCATGGTGCCCAGACCGAGCGCCAGCGCAACCGCCACCTTCACCCAGCCGGGAATGAACTTGGTAGCCTTGTCGATCTTGCTCTTGTAGCTGTTGAGCGCGGCGGTCTCACTGGCGTTGAAAGCCGGGTTGTGGCTTTTCTGCATCAGGCGGAGAGCCTCGCTCGTCAGGTACATGTCATTGCGGATATTGCCTTGATCCTGCGCCGGAACCGACTTGAACTCCTTGTAAAGCACTACCTCGCGCTTCACGCTTTCCACCAGATTGTGGAGGGCGAGCAGGGTGTCCGGTTGCAACTGCTGGGTGCGGATGTAAACAGTAACTTCTTCGCGAGGGTCAGAGCCGAGGACGCCCGTCTTGTCCACGTGCTGGTCGAGGATTTGCCCCGCCTGCTCTGAGGCTGCGATAAAGCTCTGTGCCTCCATCGGGCTGACAGCGTGGTTGAGCGCATACGCCGTGGGCACTGTGCCGATAAGGATGAGCATGATGAGTCCCATGCCCTTTTGCCCGTCATTGGAGCCGTGGAAGAAGCTAACCCCGGTGCAGGTGCACACTAGTAAGGCGCGAATGGGCCACGGCGGAGGCTGCTGGTCCATGGGCGGTTGGTAGAGCGCGGGGTACTTGACGAGCCGCTTCGATACCAGGATCAGCAGGCCGGCAAGCGTGAAGCCCATCAGCGGCGAGACCAGAAGCACCTTGAGCACCTTGATGGCCTGCTCCCAGTCCACACCCGATGCGCCCGTATGCGGGCTCAGAAGCTGATTGGCGATGCCCACGCCAATGATGGAACCAACCATGGTGTGCGAGCTCGAGGCCGGCAATCCGAACCACCAGGTGCCCAGATTCCAAAGGATTGCAGCGATGAGCAGGGCAAAGACCAGGGCGAAACCTGTTCCGGAGCTCACGCGCAGGATCAGCTCAACCGGTAACAGCGTGATTACCGCAAAGGCAACGGTGCCCGTAGATGCAAGCACGCCGGCCAGGTTGCACAACCCCGACCAGACCACCGCAATGTTTGGCTCCAGCGAGTGCGTGTAAATCACCGTAGCCACTGCGTTGGCCGTGTCATGGAAGCCGTTCACAAATTCAAAGCCGAGAGCTATCAGCAACGCCAGGGCCAGCAGCAGATAAGGCCAGATGCTGGTTACGGTGACGTTGTCAAGGTCCCTGGCAAGATGGAACCCGATATAACCGATACCGCCCGTCAAAGCCAGCACGAACGCTGCAATGCCTGCCCGGCCTGACGATTTCTTCATCTTGCGGTCAAGCAGGGATTGGCCCGAAGGCATCACTTCCACTACCGTCGCGAGGTCGGCCATCAGAAATCACCACAGCGGCCGAAAGAATTCCGGAAGCGCCTGGGCCTCCAGCACTGGAGCTGATCAACGGGGTCGCAGAGCGAATAGAAAGGGGATGGCTTGTTGCAGGAGTGTGAAGAGTCGGCTAAAAAGGCATCCATAAAACCCCAACAATCGAATCAGGTCACGATTGTTTACCCAGCGATGAGGGAGTCTTTACCGGGTTACAGTTGATTCTACACCGGATAACCGGGGGCCGCTAAAATGCGAGGCGGGACGGTGGAAAAGGGGAAACTTTGCCGGGTCAGCGAGGAATTGTAGACCGCTCAAACCATTGGGCCAGCTTCTCCTCGCTGATTTCGCCAGCCGCAAGTCCGAGAATGGTTAGGAATGCATCTTCCTGGCTGGCATTGACTTCGGCGCCGTTCACGTCGAGAAAGGCAAAGGAGACCAACAAGGCGGTGCGCTTGTTCCCATCGACAAACGGATGATTGGAAGAGATGCCAAAGGCGTAAGCGGCTGCGAGCACAGCAAGGGGTGGTGCGGATTCGGCGTAGGCCCAGATGTTTCTGGGACATGCCAATGCGGATTCAAGCAAACCGCCATCCCGCAATCCCGGTGAACCCCAGTGCGAAGCGAGTTCAAGATCGTGGGCAATCACCGCGTCTGCGGCATCCATCCAGATTGGCTCCTGCATTACTCAGCCAGCTTCCGGAGAGCGTCACGGTATTTCCGCATTACCCTCTCGGTGGCTTTCAGCTTGCGCATGAACTGGTCGTCATAGGGAGTCAAGTGGGCGCCGAAGGGAGTTTCAGAAAGGCATATCGCATCGCCTTTTTGCACTTTTAATCGAGCCAGAATCTCCTTGGGCAGAATGATTCCAGCGGAGTTGCCGATGGCAATGATTTTGGTCGTTGTGGGCATATGGAGCCTCCAGTTGGACCTTAGTATAACATTGGTTATAACTACGGTCTACCTCCAATCGTCCCGAGCATTAGCAAGCCCCTCATTCATCACGCTTTCAAAGCCGGTGTGCTTCTTGATGAAGATCTCGCTGAAAGCGCGGTCCTGGCGGAGGAGGATGGCTTGCAGCCGGACAAGTTCCAGAAGCGCCAGGAACATGGCGATCAGCGCCCGCTCCGAGCGAGTGTGGCTCAACAGGCGGCGCAGGGCGACGGGCTTGTCTTCCATGGTCAGGCGCCGGGCCAGGAACTGGATCATCTGGCCCACGGTTACCGAGTCTTCCTCTACGTTGATAACCGGCCGGTTGCGGGCGCGCTCCAGAATGTCGCGGAAAATGCGCACTAGGTCCACCGTGTCGGCGGCGATCTCCGGCTCGGCGCTGGCGTCGTCCTGAAACTCGCGCAGGCCGGGGTTGGTCCATGTGGCTGCCTCGAGCATCTGTTTCTGTTGCAGCATCTGGGCGGCGTTCTTGAAGCGCTCGTGCTCCAGCAGCCGTTCCACCAGCTCTCGGCGCGGATCCTCGGCGGCATCCTCGGGGCCGGCGGGCGCGCGCGGCAGCAGCATCTTGCTCTTGATGTGGATCAACAGCGATGCGGTGTAGATGAACTCGCCGGCCACATCCACGTCGGTGGCCTTGAGTTGGTTCACGTAGGCCAGAAACTGCGCCGTGATCCGCGCGATGGGAATGTCGTAGATGTCGATGTCCTGCTTGCGAATCAGGTCCAGCAGCAGGTCCAGCGGCCCATCGTACACCTGCGACACAACCACCGAAAACGGCGAAAGATCGGCTTCGTTGTCCCGGGTCTCAAGCTTGATGAAGGGCTTATGTTGGGCTGCAGGCGCGGGTTCCGGCTCAGCGGCCGGCGCTTCCTCTTCAGGCGCCGCCTCGGCTTGAGCCACGGGAACTGCAGCCTCGGGAACCGCTATGTGGTGAAGAGCGCCATCTGCCTCTTCGGCAACAGGCGCAACCTCGCTCGCCGCTGTTGGCTCGGCAGTCTGCTCCGGGATTGGCTCGTTCAATTCCATCGATAGGTTGGCGTGCTCGGGGTCTATCTCGGCCACTTGCTCTTTGGCCGGCTCGACACCAGGCTCGGCCTCGGCGAGCGGTGTCGCTTCATAATCAGATTCAGTTTCGTCCTTGGAGGGCTGCCCGGCTGTCGGCTCGGGAGGCTCTTCGATTGCCGGCTCCTTCAATTCTACGGATGAAACGGCCAACTCCGGAACCGAATCCACCGTTGGCGCGGATTCCTCGCTTTTCACTGGCTCGGCAAAGGCTGGCTCGGGAATGACCGGCTCGGCCGCAGCTTCAATCTCGGGCGCCGTTTCCAGCGCAACGTTTTTTTCGGCCTCGTCAGCGTAGAGCCCGGCTTCTTCCGCGTAGTGCCCAGTCTGTTCGGCGATTTGCCCGGCCGGTTCAATGAGATCTGCAACCTCGACCGGAGAGGCGGCCGCAACCGCAACCGCCTGTGCGACCTCTGGCAGTTCCTCTGCCTCATCGGGGGGGGCCTGTTCATCAATTGGCTCTTCGTGAACTTCAATTGGAGCGGGGCCATCTTCCGGCTCTTCTTCCGGCGCAGCCTCAAGAGCCGGTTCCACCGCCGCAATCGCTTCGACTACCGCTTCAGTCTCCGGCTCCTGCTCCGGAACGGGTATGGCAAGCACCTGCATAAGCTCGGAATCACGGGCCTCTTCAATTTGCGCTAAAGGCGCTTCCGAATCGGCCTCATGGGATACGGCAACCTCGCCTTCCGCTTGAGGCTCAGCCGCAATCTCGGTTTCAACCAAGGCGACAGCCTCAGCCTCGTTCACCGCTTCGGCAATCGGTTCAGGCATCGGGGAGTGTTGGGTCAACTCTGCGTCTTCTTCCGGATTATCTTCGTGTCCGGCAACAATCTCCGGAGCCTCTGCAGCTTTATGATTTTGAGAACGAGAGAAAAGCCCGAATCCCGAACGAATTCCGCCCAGCGCGAAACTCAGAGCCCTCCGCCACCACGGGACTTTCTGTTCTTCCATCTACTTTCCCTCGGCGGCTCAAGCCACACTCAACGGCCGGCTCCCGTTGACGACGCCATATTCGACAGCGTCAATTTCATCGCCGAGCGCACCTGCACCATGGTCTCTTCGGCACGGGCAGTGGCACGAAGCGAACCGTCATTCAATATCTCTTCCACTTGTGCGTTGCTGTAACGCGCCCGCCGCTCCTGGATCGGCTGCAGAATCTTGACCAGGGCATCGGCGGCCCAGCTCTTGCATTCAATACAGCCGACTCCCGCAGAGCGGCACCCCTCATAAACCTTGGCCAGCGTCTCCGGAGTCGAGAAGACCTTGTGCAGATCGCCCACCGGGCACTTATCCGGGTCGCCCTTGTCCGTGCGGCGAACACGCGCCGGGTCCGTCACCATCGTCTTGAGCTTTTGCCGCACCACCGGCTCCGGGTCGGTCATTTGTATGGTGTTGCCGTAGCTCTTTGACATCTTGCGCCCATCGGTGCCCGGCAGCTTCGGCGAAGGAGTCAGCAGCACTTTCGGCTCCGGCAGAACTTCCTCGTCTCCGATTTTGTAGAACTGGTTGAATCGCCGCGCAATCTCGCGCGTTATTTCCACGTGAGCCTGCTGGTCCTGGCCCACGGGCACAAACTGCGACTGGTAGAGCAGAATGTCTGACGCCATCAGGACCGGATAGCCGAGAAAGCCGTAGGTGGTTAGGTCCTTGCTGGCCAGGTTCTCCTGCATCTCCTTGTAACTGGGCACCCGCTCAAGCCATCCGAGCGGCGTAATCATTCCCAAGTAAAGAGGCAGTTCGAAATGCTGCTTCACCGCGCTCTGCAAAAAGATCGTCGAGCGCGCAGGATCGAGCCCCGCGGCAAGAAAGTCCAACGCCACTTCCAGCGTGTTCGGCGCGATGCTTGTGGTATCCGCGTAGTCGGTGGTCAGCGCGTGCAGGTCCGCGATGAAGAAAAAGCACTCATACTCGTCCTGCAGCTTGACCCAGTTGGCCAGGGCTCCCATGTAGTTGCCCAAGTGGAGCTTGCCGGTAGGGCGCATGCCGCTGAGCACGCGGGGGCGGGGAGATGAGGTTGCGGGTTCGGGCATCTTTATCTTCGATTCCAGGGTGGCGCCGGGAGTGCGCCGCCGTCTTCAGGAAAATTGCTCAAATGGGCTCATTCCATTGTAGCGGGAAGCGAGCGGTGGGTTTAGATAACGGGCTTTCTAGATGTGGATAAGCGCACTGAAGATGATCTGAAGCGACGGTCGCAGCAGCGCCCCCATGATGGACCCGCCAACGAAGATCATAAGCAGGTAACTGACCCAGATGGGGATACGGTCGTAAGTCTGGACTGCGTTGTAGGGCAGCAAATTGCGCACGACACGGCTGCCATCGAGTGGCGGAATCGGGAGCAGATTGAAGAACAGCAGCGAGAGATTGATGAGAACGGCCAGGCTGCATAGCAATGCTACCGGCTGCATGGTCATCGGGAGGCCAGGGTTGAGCGCGGCGATGAAGGAAGACTGAACGACTTCTCGGCCATTCGGAAGCGCAACAGACATGATCGCGAGACAACCAAAGGCTAGGACGACCAGGATGAAGTTCGAAACCGGCCCGGCCAGCGTGGTCAGGTTGTCGTCGCGCACAATCTTGCGAAAATTGCGCGTGATTACAGGTGTCGGCTTGGCCCAGCCAATAATAAAGCCGCTGAAGAAGCTGAATCCGATGAACGGCCCAAAGATGATCAGCGCGGGAAACAGCAGCGTTCCCACGGGGTCCACGTGGTACATGGGGTTGAGCGTGATGCGGCCTTCAAGCCGGGCCGTCTGGTCGCCTAGCCGCGAGGCCATCCACGCGTGCGCGCACTCATGGAAGCTGAGCGAAAACAGCAGCAGCACAAACTCGAATACTGCAATGACGAACCGTGTTTCTAACAAACGTTCTCTCCACAAGCTGGAAAGCTCAGAGTAGCATGTTGGCGCACATGTGCTCTACATGGGTAGAGGTGCAAGTTGAGGGGTACGGGCTTCAGCCCGTACGAGAATCCGCCCAAATTATTTTGTGCTTTAGCCCCAGAGGGAATGCGCTTTCAAACTGACTCGCTACGCTACATCCCGCTGGCAGGGAAGGTGCCCACGGCTTCGTTTTCCGCCACGTGATGCCCGGCCAGCACGATCGCATGGCTCGCGATGCGCGCACGAGGACCAATGATGGTCGGTGCCATCGTAATCTTTTCAAAGTCCTCAGGGTCGTGCGAGATCGAAAAGATCCGCGAAAACGATCCGATGACAGCCCCCTTGCCGATGGTCAGGCCGCCGCGGTCGTTCAGCAGCGCGCCCTGGCGGATGGTCACTCCGTCGCCGATGGACAAGTTGTATCCAAACGTGAGATCGACGCCGTGGTAGATTTTCACGCCTGAGCCCAGGTGGTCGAAGATGTGGCGGCCCAGCATGCAGCGGAAACGCAGGCCCAGCCAGTGATTCAGCCCGATGGGCGAGCGATCGAACATCTTCCAGAACCACAGCAATGGCTTGCGCCGGGCGTAGCGCTCGCGGTCGATGTCGGCGAAGTACTCCGCCTCGAGGGTGACGTTGGCCGGGTCCAGCGAGAGCGCCAGAATGGTGCCGGGCAGCTCCGAGGTCAGTGTGATGCTGGCCTTCATCCCGTGGGGGCGTCCGAGGTAGAGTTGGTGAAGCTGGTCTCGCACAATCTCGGCGCGCCGTTCCGGAGAGCTGTGGCGGATGAGTTCGTCGTCGAGAAACTGGAGCCAGCGGCGATAAACCTCTTCTGCCTCGGGCGCGGGATGCGGAACGCTGTTTGTAGAACCCATTGGTAGGAAGATACACCAAGAAAGCCGGCTGCATCGAGTCGGGGTATTGGCGTGTATTCAAACGGAGGGAGCAGGGGCCTCCAGGCCCCTCAACCATGCGGCGAAATCAAGCGAGCGTCAGCTCCGGGCCTGTACGCCCCAGGCTTCCTAAGGCAAGCCGCATGCAAAGCTCCACTACACCCCCGACAGACCTGTTCTAAAGCGACCCTATTTGCGTCCCTGGTTGTTCGGGTTCACTCCGGCCTTTTTCATGGCTCGCTTGGCGGCAATCTCGTGCATCTCCTTGCCAATGTGCGATTGGTTGATGCCAACCTGAATCGCCAGGTTGATGATGTTACTGGTGCCCCAGTAAAGCGCCAGTCCCGAGGCGTAGTGCCACAGCATGAAACCGAAGACGACCGGCATCATGAAGGCCATCATGCGGCGCTGCGCAGGGTCCATTCCCGGCGACGGGGTGATGTACTGGGTCAGAAACATCGTGAGGATAATAAGGATGGGCAGAATATGCAGCGGATCGGGATTGGAAAGGTCGGTGAGCCAGTACCAGTGCGCCTGGCGCAGTTCCACCGCGTTCTGCAATACGCGGAAGTAGGCGAAGAACAGGGGCATCTGCAAGATAAGGGGTAAGCAGCCGCCGTACATGTTCACGCCCTCGGTCTTGTACAGATCCATCATCTCGGTGTTCATCTCTGTCCGCTTCGGATCGTTGACCTTGAAATGGGCATACTTCCTCTTGATGGCGTCGACCTTGGGCTGAATGCGCATCATCTTCAGCGAGGACTTCATCATCATGAAGCGCGTGGGCAGCATCACCAGGCTGAAGATCACCGTAAAGATGATGATGGCCCAGCCCCAGTTGCCGATGCCGTGCTCCACCATGAAGCGCAGCACAATGTAGAGAGGCTTGGCGATCACTGTCATCCAGCCGAACTGGATCAGCGGCTCGAGCGACTGGCCGGTCGCCTTGCCGTCAGACCCGATAGCGTGAACGGATGCCAGAATGTCGGTGGCCTTGGGGCCGGCAAAAAGGCGCACGTGCGTGTCGCCTGTGGTGTCGCCCATGGCCAGGCCGATCACGTCGGCAGGCGTCTTCTGGCTGGCCGGATCGCTCAGGTTGCCGGGCAGTTCGATCGTGTTGTGCAGCGTAACCACGGTCGTCCGCTCAGGATTGTCGGGCAGGAACGCTGCCGCAAAATAAAGATCCGTCACCGCTGCATAGCTGTAGGGCTGGTCGAGAGTCGCGTTGCCGCTCACCTTTTTTGCAGCCGTCGAATCCTGTTTGCCGTCCAGCGACCACGCAAATTGCGATGCGGCGGAGGTGCGTATCTGCGATCGCGTCAGCGACGAGGGCAGGAACTCCTCCATGTCGCCAAGGCCTGCGGGCCACTCCACCAGCGCGCGAACCGGCGCGCCGTTGCGGTGGACTGAGGTTGCCACGCTGATCACAAAGCTGGAATCGAAGCGAAACGTCTTGACTGCGTCGAGGCCATTCAAAGCGTAGTGATAGGTCAGCGTGTTGGGCGCCAGCACGAGGCCCGTCGCGGTGGGCTGCGCACCCTCGACGGTTGATTGGTACAGCGCGTCGTTCAACTGGGAAGTAAGCTGCGGATCGTAGGTAAACAGCGAGAGCGGATAGCCAAAGCGATCCGAAGCCTGGGGCTGCACCATGTCCAGCGGCTTGCCGGCGGTGTCCACGTACTTCTTCAGAATCCACTGCTTCACCCGCGCGCCGCGATTGGTGAAGACTATCTTGTAGACCTCGTTCTCCACCGTTATATCGGATTCGATTTGAGCGCCGATGGCGGGGGTCACCGGCGTGCCCGCCGTCGCCTGTGCTGTTGCGCCGGGCAATTGCGCTTGTCCCGATGCTGCTTGCTGTCCGGTTTGCTGTCCGTTTTGTTGTGCACCTTGTTGCGTCGCCTGCGATTGCGTTTGCGGGGCGGACGGAGGCGTGGACTTGAAAAAGTACTGGTAGCCCAGCAGCGCAACCAGGATAACCAGCGTAAAGGCAATGGTCGAGCGCATATCGCCGCCGCCGCTGCCGCCGCCCTGCGTCTGAAGATTTGGATTGTGAATTTCGGGCAAAGGATACGTCCTGTCAGTTCAAGAGAGCAGCCACATCAGGCCGCCGCTCTTTCTATGGTAACGGTTCGTGGGGAAAAGGTCTTGTATGCGTCGCTGGAGGCACGGGATCGAGACCTCCGCGGGTGAACGGGTGGCAGCGCAGCAGCCTCCAGAGGGCCAGGCCGGTGCCCCGCAGAGGGCCGTGCGTTGCAATGGCCACCACGGCATACTCCGAGCATGTAGGCAGATAGCGGCATCCGCCTGTGCCCAGCGAGTGCAGGGCCGGGGACAGCCAGCGTCGATAGAAAGCGAGAAGCGCGAGCAGGATACGCGTCATAGAACGGGCTTTGACGGAGGAGCGTGCGGGGCTTGCTTCTGAGCCATGCGCACGGCCTCGGCTTTTGCCTGTTCAAGGATACGCACAACTTCCGCCTCAAGTTTCGCAAACTCCATGGTGAGCACAACGCGGCGGGGATGGAGAATAAGGTCGATACCGGCCGGGAGCAGATCCAAATGGCGGCGCAGGGCCTCGCGCATGCGGCGCTTGATCCGATTGCGTTCATGTGCCTTGCCCAGCACCTTGCCCGCGGTGAGCCCCATGCGCGCGCCAGGCGCGAATGTCCCTTCAGCCGATTGCGCTGACAGAAACCAGCTCATCGATGCGGATTGCCGCTTGCGTGCGGCGGCATAGGCACACTGGTAGTCGGCGTGCTTCCGCAGACGCGCCCCTGTCATCGATTGGCGCTTGACTGGCTCGGCAGGCTTGGCTGGGGAATTCATGAAGTCGCGACGGGTGCTCGAGCCGGAACGGCCTGGGCAGTTGGCACATTCCGAAACCAAGAGGGAAAGTGTCAGGAAGCGTGGGCTGGACGGCGGGGAAGCGTTAGTCGCGGAAGCCGGCGCTGACTGCAACACGCTTGCGGCCAATGGCGCGGCGGCGGCTCAACACGGCTGCGCCGGACTTGGTCTTCATGCGCGCCCGGAAGCCGTGTGTCTTCACACGGTGGCGGCGGTTGGGTTGAAATGTGCGCTTGGGCATGGAAATGCGCTCCTGTTTCCTCTAAAGAATCTGCGCTTTGACAGCATCTTCGAGTATATCGCAACCTGCGCCAGGAATCCAGCGCGGGGCTCGCGCAGTTTGCGCGGGCAACGCTGGAGCGTTCAGCTGCATCGCACACATGAATTCGCCGCAAGAAGAATTCGCAACGAAGTATTCGCATACGCGACGAACTGCATCGAACCAAATGACGGGACGAGATAGCGGACAAGCCAACGCTCGTGTGTAACTCTGGTAACTTTTTTGCGAAGTTTCACCATCAATGGTGCAACTGATTCGAGCGCCAGAAAACTTCTGTTAAACAGTGATTGCAACGAGCGCTAAATGTGCTACTATCGGGACCGTTCAAGAAAGTTTTAGAGCGTCCCACGGAACGGTTCTTTATTCACCGCCCCGAAGCCGGAATTTTCACGGGCAGACCAGCGGCATACAGGTATTCGGTAATCGACTGCGAGACGGAACTTAACATTATTCCGCCGTAAGAGAGCCGTTGCCGGAATTCCGCCAAGCCAAACACTTCGATTCTCCGCAGGCGACGCAGGCAAGGAATAGTTCGATGTCATTTGCAACCTCTCCCAGTTCGGCTCTTAATCCCTGGCTTCAGATTCTCGCGGCCTTAGAGAAAAAGGTAATCCGCCAGTCCTTCGAGACTTGGCTCAAGCCCACGCGCTACAGCCATGCGACGGGGCGAACCCTCTATGTGCGCGTGCCGTCGCCTGAGTTTCAGCACATCGGCGACAAGTACGGCGATCTGATTCAGGAAGCCATCGATCTGCAGTCCCTCGAGTTCGACGATGTGAGCTTTGTCACCGCCGAGGAAGATCCCTCGATTCCGCCGCAGCGCAAAGACGGTGGATTCGGCCCGGTGCCGGCCCACGCTCCCACGGCTCCGCCGCCGGCGCAGGCGCGCACTCACGAACAGGGCCGCTTCGACTGGTCCACCGCAGCGCAGCTCAACTCGCGCTACACCTTCGACAACTTCGTCATCGGCAACGGCAACCAGTTTGCCCGCGCCGCTTCGCTCGCCGTTGCCGAGCGTCCATCGCGCGCCTACAATCCGCTGTTCCTCTATGGTGGCGTCGGCATGGGCAAGACGCACTTGATGCACGCCATCGGCCACGAGGTAAAGCGCCGCCAGCCCTCGGCAAACATCTGCTACGTCTCGGCGGAAAAGTTCACGAACGAGATGATCACTTCGCTGCGCAACGACCGCATGACCAGCTTCCGCGATCGTTTCCGCTCCGTTGACGTGCTGCTGATCGACGACATCCAGTTCATCGCCCAGAAGGAACGCACCCAGGAGGAGTTCTTCCACACCTTCAATGCGCTGCACGAGAGCATGAAGCAAATCGTCATCGCCTCCGACCGTCCGCCCAAGGAACTGGCAGAGATTGAAGACCGCTTGCGCTCGCGCTTCGAGTGGGGCCTGATCGCCGACATTCAGCCGCCCGATCTCGAGACCAAGGTCGCCATCCTGCTCAAGAAGGCGGAGAGCGAGCAGGTGCAGTTGCCCACCGACGTGGCGCTGTTCGTTGCTTCCAATGTGCGCACCAACGTGCGCGAGCTGGAAGGCGCGCTGGTGCGGCTCATCGCCTGGTGCCATCACAATCACATGGAGATCACGCTCGCCTCCACGCAGCAGTGCCTCAAGCAGTTCATCGACATGCAGGTCCGCAAGATCACCATCGAGGCCATCCAGCGCGCCGTCTCAGAGAACTTTGGCATGAGGGTCAGCGACCTGAAGCAGAAGAACAACTCGCGCAACGTCGTTGTGCCGCGCCAGATCGCCATGTACCTGGCCAAGCAGATGACCGAAGCCAGCCTGCCCGAGATCGGCCGCCAGTTCGGCAACAAGCACCACACCACCGTGATGCACTCGATCGGCAAGATCGATGAGCAGCGCCGCACCGACAAGGACCTGCACCGCACGCTCAACAAGCTGCAGGATCTGCTGAACGGCTAGCGCCAAGCCCAGGAGTTTTTGCATACCGAGAAGCCCACGCCCTCAAGCGTGGGCTTCTTGGTATGCGGAAATACTCGATTGCGGAACTGTCTTTGAAGGGTACGGGCTTCACAGGCTGCGGAAAAACTCGCTCGGGTGGTAGGCCGGGGTTTTAACCCTGGTATAAGTCGCACGGAATCAATGGGGCCTTCAGGCCATGAGGTATGCTTTTCTGCCCCTTTCATTCGAATCCAGGCCTTCTTCCGCAGCCTGTTCAACCCGTACATAAGCCACAAAATGATTTGGGTTTTTAGTCCCAGAGGGACACTTTTAGGACTCTTCGCTCAATGGCTTCTTTTGCCCGGAGCCTCACATGCGCGCCCGCACGGCAAAGCCTTTTCGCACTATAGGTAAAAATTACCAGCAGGTCGGGCATTTTTTTCATCCTCCCACGGGCCAAACCAGGTTGCAACATGAGGCAATCATGGCACTTCAAGGTTTGAGGAGACTGGCCCAGCATGTGCTGCACAAGAGTAGAGGGTGGAATTTCCCCGCCTTCCTGGAGGCACTATGGTGGAGTTTGCTTCTTTACCCGAGAGTGTGGCACACAAGGGCATGGCTGCTCTTGCAGCCGTCGTAGTCCTTGGCGGTACTCTTGGTGGCTATGCGATTCACGAACACCGTGCGGCGCAGGATCTCGAGGCTAAGAACGCGCAGCAGACTGCCGCGCTGGCCGCAACTCAACATCAGATCGGCGACCTGTCGGCTAAGGTCAATATGCTGGCTGCGCAAAACGAGGCACAACAGGTCGCGTCGGCATCGTCATCACGGCAATCCGCCCAGGGCGTAGCCGGCGGCGGCCGTCCCCCGGCGGCACATCGGCAAAAGGAAGATCCCCGCTTCAAGAAGCTGCAAGCGCAACTCGATGCCCAAGGCAAGGCGATTGACGACACCCGCAATGGCCTCGCGACCACGCAGGGCGATCTGGTAAACACACGCACCGAGCTGTCCGGCTCCATCGCGCACACCCACGACGAACTCGTGTTGCTCCAGAAGAAAGGCGAACGCGACTACGCGGAGTTTGACATCTCAAAATCGAAACAGTTCCGCCGCGCGGGACCGCTCGAGATCCGTCTGAAAAAGACCAATGACAAGCACCAGTTTGCCGACCTGGACCTGATGGTGAACGATCGCGACCTCTCGCAAAAACACATCAATATCTACCAGCCCATCATGTTCTCCACGCCCGACAGCCCACAGCCCGTCCAGGTGGTCATCAATGACATCGGCAAGGACCATATCCATGGATACGTAAGCGCGCCCAAGTACCGGCAATCGGAGCTGGCGTCGATGTCAAACACAGGCGACAACTCCGCACAAGGCCAAAATCAGGATCAGTCAAATTCCAGCGAACAGCCTAAGCCAAGACAAAAACTTCCTTTGCCCCAATAAGCAAGTGCCCACCCCTCGCGTCTCTGCGATGGGTGGGCAGCACCCTCTCCCCAAAGTCCACTTGAGTGACCCCGAGCGTAGCGAAGGTCAATTCGAAAGCTCCGTTGTTGCGGCGAAAGCCAGCCTCCGCACTCGCAAAACTGAACTCTGATCTCTGCCCCCTGATCTCTGCCCCCTGATCTCTGTTCTACCTCGGCACTTCCATGTTGTAGAGGAAGTAGGCCCGCAGCTCGAGATACGGCCCGTGAAAGTCCCTCGGCAGCGGCGGATAATTCGAGCCGGTCAGTGCGCCCCACGCGGCCCGATCCAGCGCCGTATCTCCGGAGCGGCCCACAAGGTGAACGCTGTCGGGCATGAGCCTGCCATTCGGCAGTACCTTGAATTCGATCGCCACCGCGCCGGCTCTGTTGATGGGTGGGTTGACCTCGTCGGGAATGAGCGGGTCCCAGGTGTGCTCCGTCTCCCAGTGCCAGCGTTGCAACCAGTTGCTGAAGTCTACGCCCTGCGTGTCCGACAAAACCTGGACACCGCCTGAGCCGGCGCCGGGGTGCATGGCCAGTCCACGGGAGCCTTGACCCTCCGTTTCGCCCGAGCCGTGTGCATGCGCTGCGTTCCGCATGGCGTCGCGAAGCTGGTCGGCGGGATTTTCGGAGTTCATGGCAAAGTTTGGCCGTGCCGGCACAGCCGCCGGACGCGGCGCCTCCACCTGCGACTGCGACTGAGGATTCGGCGGGATCGGCGGCGCGGCTTGCTGCGCTGGCTGAACGGGCGCCGGCTCGGGCAGTTTGGTTTCGGCCGGAGGTTGCGGAGCGGACTTTTGCATTTCCTCCAGCGTCTGCTTGTCGATCTGCGGCGGCTTGATCGCCGGCTTCGGCGCGACCTTCGGCCGAAACTTCGGCGTGTCCATGTACGTGAATTCGTCCTTGTCGAGCCTCGCGGTCTTGTCCACTACTTGCGGAACGAAGATGTATTTCGGCAGCAGGAACAGCCCCAGCAAAAGCGCCAGGTGCACCAGAACCGCCCACAACATTCCCTCACGCAGGCGCGCCCACCGCCGCTCGTCTTCGAGCTCGCCGATCATCTCCAGCAGTTCGTGGGTGTCGTAGTCTATCCAGCGCGACCCACGGACCACCGGGGGAGCCGGTACGCGAAGGTCCTCATCCGGGGCGGGGCTGTCCCGCTCCGGGCTGCCAGATTCCTCGCTGGCCGCAGGGTTCTCCGCGAGGCGCGCCTGGGGCGGCTTGTTGGGTTCGTTCACGTCGGCTCGCGCTTCGCTTGTGGGCATTCGGTCCTGATGGGCCTCGCGGAGGGGGTTCATTGCCTTGCCGGTTCCGCCTCGAGTCCTGTCAATCTATTCTCTCATCCCGTTGAAACAGTGATCGAGTAACCTATTCCCCATGAGGCGCTACACGAACCAATTCCTGCCCGACGGTCCGCCTCGTACAATGGTTCTTTCTGAATGGACGGATCAGAAACCGGAAAGGGAACTTGTTTGAAGCAGTTTTTTGTAGGAATTATGGCCCGGTGGAAGTTGGTTGTGCTGCCGGCCCTGGCGAAACTGGGCTTTTGGGGTATTGGCGCCATCGCGCTGCTGGACTCCTCAACGATACCCGTCCCGATGGATGCGATTCTGGCCGTTTATATCTGGAATAACAAGTCCCACTTCTGGCTCTATTGCCTGATGGGCGCCATCGGCTCGGCCATCGGCGGGCTGCTTCCCTATGGGCTCGGTCGCGCCGGCGGCGAGCTGTTCCTGCTCAAACGCATTAACCGCGACCGCTTCGAGCGATTGCGCCTCCGCTTCGAGCGCCAGGAGTTCCTGGCCGTCATGATTCCTTCCATGCTGCCGCCGCCTGCGCCGTGGAAGGTCTTCGTCTTTGCCTCCGGCGTCTTCGAGATGCGGATCGTGCCGTTCATGCTCGCCGTCTTTGCGGGCAGGATGGTGCGCTGGCTGGTCCTGTCGGTCCTGGTGCTCGAGTTGGGACCCGGCGCAGTAGACCTTGTGGCGCACCACTCCCTGGTCCTGATCGCCCTGGTTTGCGGCCTGGCCGTGCTTGGATTCACCTGGTGGTGGATAAAGAAGAAGCGCTCCGGCAAGCTCCTCGAAGATTAGACGCGCTTTTCGCTCGCTACCCCCAAAAACTCCGTGCCCCAGTGGGGACCCACTGGGGCGCGCCTTTTTTCTGGCGAAAGTGTGGGACAGGTTGAATCTCAATTTTGAAGATGATCGAATGAGCCTGGGTGCCCCATCCCCGCTACTTTCTTCTGTCGCAAGGGTGAGATATGAATCCATTTACTATTCAAGTGGATTTCGAGAATTACTTCCCCGCCAGTGCCGCCTGCGCAGGCGCCGCATGCAAACGCCGCAGCAGCGCGGGAACCCCAAACGCAACGCCAAGAACGATCGCCGTCGATGCAAGATCGTTACGGTAGAAGGGGATGGCCGCCACAAAGCAGGCTTGGAGCCCGGCGAGCGTGTGCGGATATATTCCGCCTCCCGCCCAGACAGCGTAATTCGAGACCACAAAAAACGAAGTCGGCCCCAGCAAAGTCGCGGCTGCCACACGCGTAAACGTGGACCGCGAGCTGAGCAGAATCTGTCCCAGCGCCATCGCCATCACGTACCACGCCCAGGTGGGAATATAAGCCTCCCAGCGAAACGCATAGTGGTAGGTGAAAACAGTGAGGAAATAATCGGTGGCCATCAGCACTCCGAGCGGAGCCAGCATCTCGCGCCACGAACGTCGCGCGCCAAAGTAGAGCAGTGCGCCACCCACGGCGGTAAAATTCATCCACCCGGCATGGGGCAGAACACGGCTCAGGACTGCGGCCAGCAGAAGCAGATAAGCTACCATGAAAACCTCATTCTCTTGGTTTATAGGATTGTTTCCCCGAATTCGTCGATCGCACTCGATGATCTTTGACTCAGGGAAAAGTATACCGGCAGAAAAACTCTTCTCCTTCATTCTGCGGTCCGCAGGTCACGGGGTCAACCCAAACCGTTCCACGGGGCCAACAAATTTTTCCACGCGGGACAAAACGGTTTATTTCTGCTGCCGCCCGCCCATGCCCTCGCCCGCGTCTTCGCGGTTGTCCACGATATAAACCCATCCCCCCAGCGGAGCCTGGCCGGCAGCGTGGTGCGACCCCAAAAAAGAATAGGCAAAGCGCAGATCGGTGAACTCCACCGTTGTCCACTGGCGGTTAGGAGGCAGATTGGGCGGCGGGACGGCGGCCACCGGTTCCTGGCCCAGGTCGCGCAACAGCGCCCACGTTCCCCAGTCGAGATAAACCTTTCCCAGCGCTGTCTGTTTGGCGGCCTCCACGGCTGGGGTGTCGGCGGGTTTGTAGATTGTGTTGCGTTGCGCGTCGCTCAGGATCTCGCCGCTCCACGTGTCGATCTCGGCGGTCTGGTAGAAGTCCGCGGTCTCCAGAATTGCGTGCCACCGGTAAGGGTTCACCATGTAAGGCTCAAAAGTCACGCGCTTCACAGGAGCCGCGGCGATCTGGATGTTCTGCACCATTGCCCGGGCCTGCGCCTGCTCCCCCCATCGCCAGCACCAGAGCACCACCATCCCGCAAAGGGCAAAGATCGCCCAGCCGCGCCCGCGAAAAGGCCTGCGGCGTGCTCCAATCTCGCTGTCGGCAAGGCCAAAGAGCCAGGGCATCACCATGGCCAGAATGAGTAGCGCCCACAGCACAGGCTCGCCAATAAAGACAAAACTGCCGGCATACCAGCGCGGATTGAACGGGAAGAACGGCCGCACCCCGTAGTTATTCGTCCAGTCCAGCAGAAGGTGGCTCAGCGCGGCAATCAGAGCTGTCAAGTAAAGCCATCCCCAGCGCACCGGTTGCCTCCCCGGCTGAACCGTGGGCTCTTTTACTTTTTGGTTAGTTGCGCTCACACTTCGAAAGCGCCGCTGTTTGCGCCAGAGATGACCCAGCCAGATCATGCCCACCACCACGCCCGCCACTACCGGCGCGCCAAGAAACGTATGCGTGATGCCGCGATGGTGCTTGAGTTCCTCCACCGGCCCGGCAAAGGACCACAGGATGTCGATGTCCGCAGCCTCAGCGGCCAGCACCGCGGCCAGCGTGGCGTAGGCCGTTTTGCGGTTCAGCCCGGCGCGGCCGATGCAGGCTCCGGTCAAAAAATGTGTGACTGGTTCCATGACGCTCTGCCAACCATCCTAACCTGCTCCGCCCACGTGCCAACTTGCCAGCCCGGCAAAAAGCCAGCGCCAACTTGCCAACTCGCCATCCCCGCTCCGCGGGGGCCAACTCGCGAACTCGCTAGTCCCGCGAAGCGGGAGCTAACCTGCTGCTCTTGTTTCACAACCTCTTCCATCTCTGCAAACAACATCAAAGCCACCAATCAACCAGCCCCTGCGAGAACTCCCCGCCGCCTCCTATAATTCACCCCATGGCCGAACGAAACAAACCGGGCTCAGCCAGCCCGGACTCATCCGGCAAAGTAGCCGCCCGCGTCGAAGACCTCCGCGCGCAGCTGCGCCGCCACGAGCATCTCTACTACGTCCTCGATGCGCCCGAGGTCTCCGACGCCGAGTACGACGCGCTGATGAACGAACTCAAGCGCCTCGAGGCCGCGCATCCCGACTTGCTCACCCCCGACTCGCCCACCCAGCGCGTAGGCGGCAAGCCAGCCGAGGGCTTCAAAAAGGTGCGCCACTCGCGCTCCATGCTCAGCCTGGATAATGCCTACTCCGCCGAGGAGCTTGCCGATTGGGACCGCCGCGTACGCGAACTAGCCGGCAATTTTCCGGTGGAGTACATCGCCGAGCTTAAGCTTGATGGCCTGAGCGTCGCGCTGCAGTATGAGGCAGGTGCTGAAGGCGGAGCACGCCTCGCAAGCGGCGTCACGCGCGGCGACGGCCAGACCGGCGAGGACGTCACCTCCAACATCCGCACCATTCGCAGCGTGCCTCTCAGCATTCCACCTGCACTCCTTCAAAAGGGAAAGATGCCGGAGGCATTCGAGATTCGCGGCGAAGTCGTCATGCCGGAAGCCGCCTTCCAGCGCGTGAACGAGGAACGCGAGCGCAATGGGCTGCCGGTCTTCGTCAATCCGCGCAACTCGGCTGCGGGCACTCTGCGAACGCTAGAGCCCAGTGTTGTTGCCAACCGCCGCCTGGTGTTCTTTGCGTACTTCCTGCTGGTCGAGGGCGAGTACCTTGCCGCCGGGCAAACGGCCACGCTCGATGCGCTCACCACTTTGGGTTTTCGCGTCAACCAGAATCGCGCCCCCGTAAGCTCCGTCGAAGAGATGATGAAATTCATCGACGGTGCTGAAGCCAAACGCGCCAACCTCGGCTACGAGATTGACGGAGTGGTCCTGAAGGTCGACTCCCACGCCACCCAACTGCGCCTTGGCTACACCGGCCGCGCCCCGCGCTGGGCCATCGCCTACAAGTTCACCGCCAAGTCGGGAGTCACCCAGGTGACGGGGATTACCGTGCAAGTGGGACGCACCGGCAAGCTAACGCCGGTGGCCGAGCTCACGCCCGTTTTCATTGGCGGCACCACGGTTAGCCGTGCCACGTTGCACAACGCGGACTTCATCGAGCGCCTGGGCCTCAAACTGGGCGACACCGTCAATGTGGAGCGCGGCGGCGACGTCATCCCCAAGGTGGTTGAAGTAATTGAAGACGCCCAGCACCCGCGCGGGAAAGATCGCTTCGTTTTCCCTTTGTTTTGCCCTGAGTGCGGCAGCGAAGTTGTCCGCGCCGAAGGCGAAGTCGACTACCGTTGTGTGAATGCCGACTGCCCCGCCAAGCTGCGCGAGAGCCTTCTCCATTTCGGCCGCCGCGAGGTGATGAACATTGAAGGCCTCGGCGAGGCGGTGGTGCAGCAGTTGCTCGATCGCGGTATGGTGCGCAGCGTGGCCGACCTCTACACCCTGACGGAAGAACAGCTGGCCGGGCTCGATCGCTTTGCTGAAAAGTCCGCACGCGCACTCTTCAGCGAAATCGAAAATTCGAAAAAGGCCGGCCTTGCGCGCGTTCTGATGGGGCTCGGCATCCGCTTTGTAGGCGAACGCACTGCGGAGTTGCTGGCCCAGGAGTTCGGCTCCATTCAAGCGCTTGAGAAGGCGACGGTCGAAGAACTGGAGCGGGTGGAAGAAGTGGGTCCCCGCATCTCGCAAGCCATTCTGGAGTTCTTCGCGCAGCCGGGGAATCTGGCGCTGATCGAGAGCCTCAAAAAGGCAGGCGTGGATATGACGGCGGAGAAGAAGCTGCGCTCCACGCAACTTGCGGGCCTGACGTTTGTTCTCACCGGTACGCTGCCCACGCTCACGCGCGACGAAGCCAAGAAAAGAATCGAGGACGCGGGCGGCAAGACGGCCGGCTCGGTCAGCAAAAGGACCAGCTACGTTGTGGCGGGCGAGGAGGCCGGCTCCAAACTGGACAAGGCCCTCGAACTCAAGGTCCCCGTTATTGACGAGGCGGCCCTGCTGGCGCTGCTTCAAAGTGGCCCGGAGACAGCGTAGGCGGCTGGCTGAGCAAGGTGGAGGCCATCGTGCCGGAGCTTCGCAGACCGCGCTTGTTTCCGGCAATCAACGGCGTAACCGCAATGAGAATCAAAACCGCGTCCATCCACATGGCCGGCTCCTCTTTTTCCACGCCGTTTACGCGCTTGAACGCCGGCGCGCGGCGATGTCGGGACGTTGCTCGATGGCGTGCAGTTCGCGTGCGCGTTCCCGCTCCCACGCTTCGGCGCGCCAGTTGCGCGACGCATAGCGTGGCGCTTCGTCCGGCGGCGGCACCAATGCCTCGGTGCGAGGTTTTGCCGGCATCGTAACCAGTTCGGCCTGAGCCTTGAACGGAGACGCGGGCGCCACGGGCGCTTTCGGCGTAATCAGCTTTGCCGACGATTCCAATTCGACATAGGCCGCGCTTGAAGTCAGGCTGGTATCGACGCCCACGGCCTGCTCCAGCACTTCTGCAACGTCTGCCACAGCCGTGTGCGCGCGCACCGCAATTGCCTTGGCCATGAATTCGTCCACCAGCATGTGAAGGCAGGTTTGCCCGCACAGGTGCTTCGATCCCGGACGCAGCCGATTGCGCGAGTGCCACCCACTCACACGCAGTTCGCCTCCCTGCTCGTAGGCCACAAACCAGTGGTTCGTCTGCTTCTTCTCCGTTGCGCAGATGTCGCACGATATTGCCTGCCGGATCACCGAATTCCCCCAGTCCGCACGTCTGTCCGCGGCTTCATCGATTCCAGGTTGCCCCCTTGGGGCGGTGCAAGTCTGGCGTTCCGGACACTCCGGCAGCCGCCCGCATCCCGATGGGTGCATTCTCGGAATCGTCTCCCCTATTTCATCGTGCAGACGGAGAAAAAGGTGAGGCCGGCGCTGTAGGAATGTTGTGGAGATTTGGAATTGAACTCAGACAAAAGAATTGTCCTGAAACGGAACAGGAGCGCCCGTTCAATTAACGGGCGAGAAGGGAAGGCGACGAGCTATTCGAGGAGCGAGGAGAGACCCGCTCCCAAGGTTTGAACTGTGTTGAAGAATCAACCTCGTGGCCACACGCTTCAGAGTTACTGCCTCGGTGCGAAGTAGCCTTTGCGCGCCCGCACCTGGTAGCGGCGGTCGTTGCAATAGAGATAGATGGTCCTGAAGGAGCCATCGGTTTTGAAGTCCGCCGGCGTATACGTCAAAGCGTACTGACTGCGCAGCTCCTCCTCAATATCGTGGAAGCTGGTCGATACCTCTTCAACCGAGGGCGGGAAGAAGACCGTGCCGCCAGTGTCGCCGGCCAACTGCGCCATCACCTTGTCGCCCTCGCCGCGGCTAGGCGTCCAATTGGTGCTGATCGAGTAGATGATGGTTTCCGAGCGCTGGCACATCTTGATGGCCTCGTCCAGGTGAACACGGCTTTGATTGTCGTCGCCGTCCGACAGCAGAATCATCGCCTTGCGCACCGGCTCCTGGCCGCGAGCCTGGTCCAGCAACTTGTCGCGGCAGGCAGTGTACACTGCGTCGAACAGCGCCGTGCCGCCGCCCGGGCTGAGGCGGTTCACACCCGTTTGGAGTGCATCGATGTCGTTGCTCCAGTCCGCTGTTACTGTCGGGGTTACATCGAATCCCATCACGAACGCACGGTCGCTCTTGGCCTTCAGAATCTGCAGCAGGAACTCGGTAGCCGCCTGCTGCTCAAACTGAAAGCGCGAGTGAATTGAAGTGCTCGTGTCGATCACAATGCCCACGCGCAGCGGCAGGTTGATCTGCTGATGGAAGGAGGTCACGTTGGCCGGCGCCTTCTGATCGTCCAGCAGGGCGAAGTCGTGCAACTGGAGGTTAGGGATGTAGTGGCTGTGCTTGTCAGTTACGGTGAAGATGAGGTTTACCTCATTGACTCCCACTTTGATCGTGGGTGCACCAGCGTCGGTCGGCTGAATTCCAGGCTGTGGAGCCCCTGGTTGCTGGGCCGCCGGCGCTTGCCCACCTTGTGCGGAGGGTACTGCGGGTTGCTGGGCGGCCAATTCGGCGGTCAGAAGCGCGGCCGCGAGAGTGAAGCCCGATACTCCGAGGCCCCAACGACGGCTCCCCGTCCCTGGGGTGGCGAAAAGCGTTCTTGTCATATCGTCCTTATTTTATCAATTACAACCTTCAAATGGCGTTCAACTCCGGCCGCTCGAACCCGTTCTATTACTTAGGTCATTGACGGGTATAGCAGACCCGTTTTCCAGCTTCTCCAGGAATCTTTCCAACTCCTTCGGCAGCGGCGCTTCCAGTTCGAGTGGCTTGCCGGTCACAGGGTGTGCAAATTCAAGCCTGGCCGCGTGCAGAAAATTCCGTCCCAGCCGGAGTACCTCCGGCTCGGCCTTCCTTCTTGCCGCTTTGGATAGTGCCGCCTGAGCGGCTACCTGGTCGGTGAGCTGGCCCGCGCCGCCATAAAGCGAGTCGCCCACCACCGGGTGCCCGATCGACGCCATGTGCACCCGGATCTGATGTGTCCGGCCGGTTTCGATGCGCACCTTCACCAGGGTGAACTTGCCAAAGCGCGTAGCAAGCCTCCGAACTACCTCATAGTGAGAGACGGCCGAGCGCGCATGATCGCTCGGATGCGTCGTCATGCGCGTCCGCCGCATTGGATCGCGGCTCACGCCTGCAGTGATGGTGCCCTTCTCCCGCTCCAGCGCACCCTGCACCAGCGCGATGTAAGTCTTCTTGATGTGCCGGCTTGAAAACATCTCGCCTAGTGCGGCGTGCGCCCGGTCGTTCTTGGCCACTACGATCAGCCCGCTGGTGTCCTTGTCCAGGCGGTGCACAATGCCGGGGCGCAAATCGCCGCCTGTCGAGGAAAGAGCTTTGAACCGGTAGAGCAGCGCATTCACCAGCGTTCCCCGGCTGCGCGCGTCATCGCTCTGCCCGGCCCCGGCGTGCACCATCATTCCGGCGGGCTTGTTTACTACCGCGAGGTCGACGTCCTCAAACACTACGTCCAGCGGAATATTTTCTGCCGTGGCTTTGAGCGGCGCGGGATGCGGCTCGCCGGTAAGCACGATGCGCTCGCCGCCACGCAGCTTGAGCGAAGCTTTCACATGTTCGCCATCGACGAGTACATCGCCCTGGTCCATGAGCAGTTGCACGCGGGAGCGGCTCACGCCCTCCAGTTGCGCGGCAAGATACTGATCCAGCCGCTGGCCGGCAGCTTCGGCGGGCACCGCGATCGTGCGCACCTGAAAATCTCCGCCCTCAGCCATGCACAGCCTCACTCGCCAAGCGCTTCGGTCTGCGCTCCAGTAACAACACAGCCCCGGCCAGCACCAGCACTATGGCCCCCAGCTGCGGCCCATCCAGCGCGCCGCCCAGCATCGCGCCGCGGCCCTCGGTATCGCGCCACAGCTCGGTGATGTAGATTGTCATCCCGGTGCCTATCAGCCAGATTCCAGCCAGGTCGCCGGGCTGCCCGATTGCCGGTTGCCAGACCAGCAGAAAGATCGAAAGCGAAAGATAGGCCAGCGCTGCGTACGCCTGCACCGGATGAAGCGGAATGCCAAGCGGCGTCCCGCTCCAGATTGCAGCCAGCGGATGGGTGTAAGTTAGGGCCCAGCGAACAGTCGTCTCGGTTCCGTAGCCGGATCCTGCCAGCAATGCGCCGAGTTGTTCGAAGGCCAGTCCCATGGCCAAAGGCGCTGCCAGCACATCGGCCGTGGCGCGGAAGGGCAGCTTCTGCCGGCGCGCACAAGTTGCCGCAGCCCCCACGCCCGCCAAAGCACCCACCCCTGCCAGCAACGGATGATGCACCATGGCCAGCGTCAGCACCCACCCCGGATGATTGCGCAGATCGCGAAGATTCATCACGACCAGCAACAGGCGCTGGGCCACGAGCGCCGCAAACATTGACACGACGCAGAGATTCCAGATTTGCCCAGCATTCAGGCCGGCGATGCGCGCAGTGCGTTGAGCCAGGAAAAGCGCCAGCAAAACCCCCAGGGCGGCCAGCGCGCCATATGCCGGGATCAGAATTGCGCCGATGTGGAAGAGAACTGGGTGCACCAGTGCAAGAATACGGCATTCGCCTTAGCAGGCGCGGCTGCGGAGGGAATCAGGAAGAGAAGTAGAATCCGACCCACTGGGCCGTGGTTGATGCGCCGGTGAACCCGTCCTAAGACGGTGGAGCTCTCCGCGGTTCATTAGGCATTCCGGACTGGCGGACACGGCACACAGAACCGATTGTCGAGTTGAGCCCCT
>Ga0181516_10000497_pt1 | contig 36133 bp, 27 predicted proteins | sample PEATcosm2014_Bin_25_FD_121104 | JGI IMG/M metagenome (GOLD analysis project Ga0181516, IMG submission 121104) | Peatland microbial communities from MTU Mesocosm Facility, Houghton, MI, USA - PEATcosm2014_Bin01_10_metaG | ecosystem: Environmental > Terrestrial > Soil > Wetlands > Peat | place... | reverse complement strand
GACTCGGTGTTGATGTTGACGACGGCAGGCTCGACCAGTTTGGCGATACGAGCGAACTCGGTGTCATGCTGGCGGACGGCAGGCACGCTCAACTGAGGCGCGTCGGCGGAGTCCACGGACTTGGCGCGAGCGGTGTAGGTGAGAACGGTGCCAATCAACAGCACCAGAGCCATGGTTACAGAGCCTACAAAAATCGGGGCGAAACGGTTTCTCTTGCTGGTTGTCATAGGATTCTGCGGCAATCCGCCTGCATCGTTCAGCGGTTCCATGTGCCCTCCGGCAAAGTGTGTCTTCTACTCAATCTCAATCTTATCCCTTTTAGAAAGAGAGGGGTAAGCTGGCCGTGCGCGGGGAATTCCACGGCGGCTCAGGTTGGTTAGACGCTCTGGAAGGGGATTTCGTCAACAAATATTGGGTGGAGCGGGGATATCGGAAGTAGGGAAAAGAGCTGAGGGGCGAGCGATGATCCCATCTTCGCAAGAAGAGGGCGGATGGTAGGCTACTGGCCGACTCGCGGGCACTTGGTCAGCAACAGCCACAACTATGGCCTCGCATGGCGCGGCGAGCTTCCATGATGAGGATGGGAATGGCGGCCAAGGCGGCGACGCAATCTGCCCACGCGATGTGGAAGGTTGCGTTGAGGATGAGTCCGGAAAGAGCGATGAGAGCGAGGTAGGCGCAAGTGGCGGACTGGATGGCGTCAGCGGCAAGTGCATTGTTGCAGGTTTGACGCGCGAGTATGCGCTTTTGCCATGCGAGCACCGGCATGACGAATAAGGCCGCGATGGTGATGGCAATTCCGAGAGGGCTGGCTTTGGGATGGACCTTTCCGGCTAGGGCAAGGATGGAAGAGAGGGCAACAATCGCTGCAAGGATGAAGAGAAGCCCTCCGGCGGCAGTATTGATATGGCGCTGGCTGAAGCGGAGGCCGGGAGCGAGGGCCACGACAACGAGGGCGGCAGAGAGGAGTTCGACAAAACTGTCAGCACCGAAGGCAAGCAGCACGGGGCTATGGGCTTGGGCGGCGGAGAAGAGAGAGACGGCGCACTCGATGAGCATCCAGACGAGAGTGAGTGTCTGGAGGAAGATGAGGCGGCCCTGCGAAGGCGGGTTGGCGGGTAGCGTGGTCATATGACTATGGCTGTTCTATGCGATGCAACTGAAACGTGGTGTGATTCGGGATGCGCGAAAAGTAGCCAGCCGAATTGGGAAACTGAGGCAAGAACGCGAAGTTGCCAACAGTCTGCTTCCCAGGTTATCGCCCAAAAGAAGGGCGCGAACCTGGGGCATCCGGCAAAGACAAGAACAACCGCAAGGGCAAGAGCAAGGTCAAAGACCCCACCCTAGCCAACGACGGGCCAGGATGGGGCACCCTGCTGCGCCTGTTCCCCACATTCGCCAAAGGAGGGCGGATGTGGGCCACCCTGCGCTGAGCGATTGGTGCGAGGCTAGCTGGCTTCTTCGGCGAGTTCTTCTTCGGGCTTCTGGACGTGGCCGAGGAGTTCGCTGGCGAGGACTCCGGTGAGGATGAAGGCGGCACCGAGAAATGCGCGGGGGCCAAGGCGCTCGCCGATGAGGAGGTAGGAGGTGAGGCCGGCGAAGACGGGCTCCAGGGAAAAGATGAGGGCCGTATGAGTGGGCGGAGTGAAGCGCTGGGCCCAGGCCTGGACAATGAAGCAGGCGACGGTTCCGAGAAGAGCGGTGACGGCCAGGGCCGCGCACATGGCCGGGGTGAAGCGGATGAAGGCGTGACGGTCGGCGATGGGGATGGAGACGATCATCCAGAGAGCGCAGACGGAGATTTCGATGGGGACGAGGTGCGCGAAGTCGTAATGCTGGGCGCTGCGCCCGAGGATGATGATCTGGAAGGCAAAGGCGAGAGCGCAGGCGAGAGTTAGGAGGTCCCCGCGATTGAGCGAGGCGAGGGAGAGTCCCTGGTTGGGCGGGACACAGAGAAGATAGAGGCCGATGAGTGCGGCAGCGACTCCGGCGATGGTGAAGCGGTTGACGTGGCGGCGCCAGAAGACGGCAAGCAGAAGCGGGACGAGGACGACGGAGACTCCGGTGAGGAAGGCGGACTTGGAGGCCGAGGTGTAGAGGAGGCCGGCGGTCTGGAATTCGTAGCCGAGCCACATGAGGGTTCCGATTTCGAAGCCGGCGCGAAGTGCTCCGACGGGGAGGCGGCGAAGCTGGCGGAAGAAGATGGCGCAGAGGACGACGGAGGCGAAGGCCATGCGGACGGCATTGAAGACGAGCGGGGTGGCGTCGGCAAGAGCGTTCTTGATGACGATAAAGGTTGCGCCCCAGATGAAGGTTGCGGCAAGCAGGAGAAGGTGAGCCTTGAGGGAACGCGACATCAGGCAGGCTCCTGAGAGGAGGGATCGACGGGAGGGGCGTCGGCGGGGACGCCGGGGGTATCGCTGCGCCGCCCGTCGCGGACGGTTGGCGTTCCAGCTAAGAGAAGGATTAGGAGGGCGAGGCGCTTGAGAGCCTGTTCACGTCCGGCGGGGTCGTACCACTCGTGGAGGGTGTGTGCTCCGCCGCCGGTGCCTCCGGCGCCAAGAGTTACGGCTTCCAGGCCGAGGGAGAGCGGGATGTTGGCGTCCGTGGAGGCGCGGAGAAGAGTGGAGCGAATGCCGAGATGAGCATCAACGGCACGGACGGCGGCAAGCAGAGGCGAGGCGGAAGGGAGTTCCCCGGCGGGACGCTCGCCGACCATAGCGATGGAGTGAGAAAGGCGCGGGCGGGATTGGGTGGAATGGGCTTCGACCTCGGCACAGGCCTCCTCGACGGCGCGGCGGAGGCGCTGCTCAAGTTCTTCGATGCGGCGGGGATCCGGGGAGCGGAAATCGACCTTGAGGACGGCTTGCTCGGGAATGGTGTTGATGGAGGTTCCGCCCTGGATGGAACCGACGTTGAGAGTGGTACGCGGCTCGACCGGCAGAGGGATGCGGAAGAGCGCATCGACGACAAGGGAGGCGGCGACGATAGGGTTGGGAGTGCCGTGATCGCTCCAGGAATGGCCGCCGGGGCCGGAGATGACGACCTCAAAGCGGCGGCTGCCGAGCGCCTGGGTGATGATGTTGTCCGTGCCTGCGCCATCGAGGGCGATGAGGTGCGCGATGGAAGGCGCGGGGGTGGAATCCGGGACGGCGGTGGACGCGGAGAGGTGGTCACGGTAAAGGTGGCGCATGCCGCGGAGGTTGCCTTCTCCTTCCTCGCAGGTATTGGCGACGAAAAGCAAAGGCAGGGCGGTGACGATGCCGACGGCGTGGAAGGCCGAGGCGAGCGACCAGAGGGCGGCGAGACCGGAGCCGTTGTCACTGATTCCGGGGCCGAGGAGGCGGGTGTTCTGGCGGCAGGGGTTAAGGGGAGTGGCGGCGGGAAAGACGGTATCAAGATGGGCGCTGACGGCGATGGCCGGGGGGTGCCCGGCGGATTGGAGGCCGGGGCGGAGGGCGAGGAGGTTTCCGGCGGCGTCGGTGGAGGTGGCGAGGCCGAGGGGCTGAAGGCGCTCGCAGAGCCAGGCGGCACGAACCTGCTCGGCAAAAGAGGGAGCGGGGACCGCCGTAATGGCGAGCTGAAAATCGGCGATGTCGCGCACATGCTGGGCGAACCAGCGGAAAAGAGCGTGGACGCGCGGGTCAGCAGAGAGGCTATCCACCTTTTGAGCGAGCGCACCGGCGGGGGTAGGCTCGGACTTCCAACGGGTCCAGGCACGGAAAGGCATTTCAGCATTGATGGTACACGAGGGGGCGGAGGGACGAGCCAAAAGAAGACCGGGGCGGATGGAGAAAAAAGACAACGGAATCGGCTTGATTCCCGCTGGTGATTACGGCAAGCGACCGTGCGAGAGTACACTTCCGCCAATGCGGTGCATCCGTTACAATCCGGCAGGGATTCGGGCCGGTGAGGCGGGAATTGCCCGGAGAGACAGAAGGATCGGCAATCTATGGGAGAAAGTCGAGACACAGAAGGCCCGGGCCGCCGCCAGTCACCACGCTACCGCTGCTCCGGGGCGGTGGAGATTTACCAGCACGGAAGCCGCTGGGGCTGGGGACAGGTGAACGAGCTGAGCCGCGGCGGGTGCTACATCGAGACCGCCAACCCCCTGCCGGCAGGCACCGAGATGCAACTTCGGCTGACCATTGCGGAGAGCACGTTGGAGATTGGGGCGAAGGTGGCAGCGACCGATCCGGTGATCGGAATGGGGATGGAATTCACGGCGGTGACGCCAGAGCAAGCGGGCAAGCTGGCAGAGATCATAGGGAAACTGGGCTGGGAGAGCCCGCCGCCAGTGGCGGAAGAGCAGGCGCAAGGCGGCCGCTCGACGATTCGGATTACTCCTGGGGCCGCGCCGAACATACTGGCGAAGATCATCAAACACATGAATGAGAAGGGAGTTTTGACCAGGCAGGAGCTTGCCGAGATCGTGCGGTCAAGTATCTGAAGCTCTGGAAAATCCGCCCGTCAGGGTGGGTACGGGGCGGAATCCGGCATATACGCGGGGCGACGTTCGTGCTGGTTATGGTGCCTCTGGCGGTACCGTTCGCTTGACGGCAGAATTTGCTTCCCACACTATCAAGGCAGAGTGCCGGCTTTGCGCGGAACAGGCGGGGCGCGGCGGACAAGCAGTGTGGAAGATCTCCGGGCACGCTACTTAAAGGTGTTGGGGACATTTGCCGAGGATTACCGTATGGACAAGCAGGACGGCTTCTCGCTTATCGAGCTACTGATCGTGGTGGGGATTATCCTCATTATCGCAGCGATTGCGATTCCGAACTTTCTGCGCTCGCGCATGGCGGCGAATGAAGCGTCGGCCGTGGGGTCTCTGCACAACATCGATACGGCCCAGGTGGCGTACGCGTCGACGTATCCTGCGCAGGGCTTTGCCGCCGACCTGAATACGCTGGGGCCGGGGTCTGTACCGGGCAACAACTCGTCAAGCTCATCGAACGCATTGCTGCTGGACGGCATTCTTGGCTGCCCGGCGGGAGTTGGCACGGCCTCGTGCCTGAAGGGCGGATACCAGTTCAGCATTGTGGCGGGCACGGGGAGCCCGATCAACACCTACACTTCGTTTGGGAATCCAAAGGTGCTGGGACAGACGGGCAATCGCTATTTCCGCAGCGATAACTCTGGCGTGATCCGCTACAACTCCACGTCAATTGCCACCTCGGCGGACGCGTCGCTGCAGTAAGCCGGTTGCGGTGAACGGATGCAATCCCTAAGAGTGAGTGTCCTGCATGGCACCAAGGAGCCAGTGCCGCGGCATTTCTGCACAAGTCCAGCAAACACACTTATAATCTTCTGCAACGACAGGCGCAGCTATGCCAAAGGGAGGACAACACTCCCGCAGAGAGGCTGGCGTGCAGCTTTGAATGCCGCAGGAGCGGCGCGAGTGGGCAATGGATTCCGTGAGGTGTTCTTGCTGGGCGAAGCGCCGGAGAACAAATTGCTCCGAGAGATAGCGCATAGTACTGAGTAATGTTCGCTTAGGACACCGAGGATTTTGATGCGGATTCTGGTAGTTGAAGACTCGCCGGTTTACAGACACCTCTTAAGCACCCAACTTGCTGTATTCGATGTGCCAGTGGAGACGGCCGCAGACGCGGAAAGCGCGCTACCGATGATTGCGGCGGCAGAGCTTCCGATGGTGCTGCTGATTGACTGGGAGCTGCCCGGGATGAGCGGGCTGGAACTGCTGCACGAGCTGCGGCGATTAACGCTGAAACATTATGTGTATGCGATTGTGCTGACGGCGCGCAGCGAAAAGGCGGATGTGGTGGAGGCTCTGAATGCCGGGGCCGACGACTACCTGGTAAAGCCCTTCCACGAACAGGAATTCCACGCGCGCATTCTGGTTGCGAAGCGGCTGCTGGCGGTGCATGAGGAGCTGATCGCGGCGAACGAACGGCTGGAGTGCCTGGCCTCGCAGGATCCGCTGACCGAGCTGTTCAACCGGCGCGCGCTGATGAGGGCGCTGAACCGGGAGCGGCTGCGAGCGCAACGGAAGGCAACCAAGATCACCCTGGTGATGTGCGACATAGACAAATTCAAACAGATCAACGACCTCCACGGCCATGGAACGGGCGACGAGGTTCTGAAGCTGGTGGCGCGAGACCTGAGGCAATCCTGCCGCGGCTCAGACTTTGTAGCGCGGATCGGCGGAGACGAGTTTCTGATCGTGCTGCCGGATGCGGACGCGGACGGCGGCGTGACCTTTGTGACACGCGTTCAAGAGCGGCTGAGAGAGCGGAACGAGGTGCTGCCCGTGCTGATCTCCTTGAGCTTTGGAATTGCCGAGATTGACGTTGAACAATCGGAATACGTGGCGCTGGCAAAGACCGACGCTGCTTTATATTCCGCAAAACACGAGGGACGCGACCGATACTTCATCGCCGGCCAGGACAAGAGCGCCTGAGGCTGAGAGACGGAAGCGGGGCCTGGGATTGGACCGACGCGGAAACGGACGCAGGGGTTCAGCCCGCGGCGGATTTTTCCAGCTCGGCCAACTGCTTTTTGGCGGCGGCGAGCTCAAGATATTTTCCGTGGGTCCGCTCGGCGACCTGCATAATCTGCTCCCACCCATTGGGCAAGTCCTCGGCCAGATCGTGCAGATCGAGCTTGAGCTGACTGGCTTCAAAACCGAGGCGTTTGATTCTGGCCTTGAGTTCGTCAGATGGCGTCGTTTGGGTCACGCGGTGTCTCCTCTTTCGTATCCAATTTCTGATTGAGCGGCAAGTTCCATGGCCGGCCCATGCGGACGGGCCGGAGGTTCCATGGCCAGTATAAGCGGAGGGCTTCCGTGGCCCAAAGAATTGTTGGGTTTGGCGGAGCACCGGAAAGTGGAGCCGGGAGACTCGCCCCATGGAGGATGGAGCGATATACTTTCCGCATGTGTGGGCGATTCCGAGTAGCGCGCAAGAAAGAGATTCTTGAAGCGGCGTTTGATGTGGATGCCGCGCTGGACGACACGGACTGGGAGCCACGCTACAACGTGGCGCCGGGACAGGCGATTGGCGTGGTTCGTCAGGATGCGAGCCGGCCGGTTCGGGGGCTCGCGAAGATGCGCTGGGGGCTGATTCCCTCGTGGGCCAAGGACGCGGCCATCGGGTACAAGATGATCAATGCGAGATCGGAGACGGTGGCAACGAAGCCGTCTTTCCGTGGGCCGCTGCGCTCGCGGCGGTGCCTGATTCCCGCCGATGGATTCTACGAGTGGAAACATGAGGGCAAGGAGAAGTTGCCGTACTGCTTCACGCTGACGGATGACTCCGTGTTTGCGTTTGCGGGGCTTTGGGAGCAGTGGAAGAGTCCGCAGGGAGATGTGGTGGAGAGTTGCACGATCCTGACGACCGAGCCCAACGAACTGATGAAGGATGTTCACGACCGTATGCCGGTCATCCTCTCCGGGGATGCGTACGATCTCTGGCTTGATCCCGGCTTCAGCAACGTGGCGGAGTTGCAGACGCTGTTGAGGCCGTATCCGGCGGAGGCGATGAAGCGCTACCGTGTGAGCCAGCGGGTAAACCAGATCAAGAACGATGATGCCGAGTGCGCGGCGGAGATTGCAGCAGCGTAGCGTTAGTGGAAGTCGTGCGAACGAACCTCGGCTGCGCTGATTGCAAGCGGGCGAATCAGGCGTGCCTTTATGGAGATGACGTTTTCCTGGTTCTGCAACTCGCCTTCGACGAGCAGAAACTTTTCATACACCACGACCTGCTTGAACTGCTCGTAAACAGAAGGCGTAATGATGGCGTTGGCAATGCCCGTCTCATCTTCAATGCTGAGAAAGATGAAGCCTTTGGCGGTTCCGGGGCGCTGGCGGGCGATGACGCATCCGGCGATGCGGGCTGTTCTGCCATGAGGAAGCGCGGCGAGTTCGCAGGCGGCGAGGATTCCCATCTGCTGAAGCCGCGGGCGATGGAAAGCCATGGGATGCCTGCCGACGGTGACTCCGGTGCCGGAGAAGTCGGCGACGAGGCGTTCTTCAATGGTCATCTGTTGCAGCGGAGATGATTCAGAGTCCTGCTCGGGCATCTCTTCCAGCAACGGTCCCACTGGGCGGCCCGCGTACTCCACCTGCCAGAGCGCATCACGGCGGTGTTCGACCTCGCCGAGTGAATTGAGCGCACCGATCTTCGCCAGCAGTGCAAGGTCGCTCTTGCGCAAACCTGGTACGCGCAGCGCGAGGTCTTGAACGGAGGTAAACGTATGAAGCTCTCTGGCGGCAATCAAAGGGATAGCCGCATCCTGCCGCAGCCCACGCGCGTAGCAGAGGCCAAGGCGCAAAGCGAAACGGTGCACGTTGCCGGGTTCAGACTCCAGTGTGCAAGGCCATGAAGAGTGCTGCACATCCACGGGCTTGATGCGCAGGCCGTGGCGCTGCGCGTCCTTTACGATAGTGGCGGGAGAATAAAAACCCATGGGCTGGTTGTTGAGCAGCGCGGCGGTGAAAGCCGCAAGGTAGTTGCACTTGATGTAGGCGCTGGCGTAGGCGATGAGCGCGAAGCTGGCAGCGTGCGACTCAGGGAATCCGTAGAGCGCGAACGACGAGATGGACTGAATAATTTCATCCTGAATCTTCGGTGCGATGCGGTTGGCGGTCATGCCGTGGCGGAGTTTGCCGTCGAGATCCTTCATGCGGGCCATGGAGCGGCGCATGCCGACGGCGCGGCGCAACTCCTCGGCCTGGCCTCCGGTGAAGTTGGCAACAATCATGGCCATGCGGATGAGCTGCTCCTGAAAGAGCGGAATGCCGAGGGTACGCTTGAGCACCGGCTCCAGCAGCGGATGATAGTACGAGATGGATTCACGCCCGCGGCGGCGCTTCATGTAAGGGTTCATCATGTTGCCCACGATGGGGCCGGGGCGGATGATGGCCACCTGCACGACAATGTCATAAAAGCAGACGGGAAGATTGCGCGGGAGCGCCGCCATCTGCGCACGGCTCTCCACCTGGAACATGCCGACGGTGTCGGCGCATTGCAGGGCGCGATAGGTCGGCGGATCGTTCTGCGGAAGCTGCGCGAGGTCGAGTGGCTCCTGATAGTGCGCGGGCACCAGCTCAAGGCAATCCTTGAGCACGGCCATCATGCCGAGTCCGAGCAGATCGACCTTGATGATCTTCATGTCGGCGCAATCTTCCTTGTCCCACTGGATGACGGCGCGCCCCGGCATGGATGCGGGTTCGATGGGAACGACGGCGTTGAGCTGGCCGCCGCAGATGACCATTCCGCCGGAGTGCTGGCCGAGATGGCGCGGGAGGTCCTGCATGCGCTGACAAAGCTCGACGTACTTGGCGATGCGGCGGTGCTGGATGTCAAAGCCCGCGTCGTGGAAGTTGCGTCCGAGGGTTTCCTCCTTGTCCCTCCACTCCCAGGCGCTGACGAGCTTCGTGAGACGGTTGAGGGTCTCGGCATCAAAGCCGAGAGCCTTGCCGGCTTCGCGCGCGGCAGAGCGTCCGCGATAGGTGATGACGTTGGCGGTCATGGCCGCGCCGAGTTCTCCGTAACGCTGATAGACGAACTGAATTGCGCGCTCGCGCTGCGATCCGCTGGGGAGGTCGAGATCGATGTCCGGCCACTCGCCACGCTCTTCGGAGAGAAAGCGCTCGAAGAGCAGATCCATGCCGACGGGATCAATGGCAGTAAGGCCGAGCGCATAGCAGACCACGCTGTTGGCGGCTGAACCGCGCCCCTGCACCAGAATTCCCTCGCGCCCGCAAAACTGCACGATGTCCCAGACGATGAGGAAGTATCCGGCGAGGCCGAGTTTGGCGATGAGCGCGAGTTCGCGCTGCGCCTGCTTCTGAGCACGCGCAAAGAGCTTGTCATCGTGCTTGGGCAGATAACGATTGCGGATGCCCTCCTCGGTGCGCTTCTCCAGGAAGGTTTGCATCGAGTCGCCCTCAGGCACGGGATAGTCGGGAAAGCGGTAGCCGAGGTCGCTCATCTGGTAGGTGAGGCGGGAGGAAAGTTCCAGCGTGTTGTCGATGGCCTCGGGAAGATCACGGAAGAGCTGGCGCATCTCACGCGGGGAACGCAGATAGCGCTCGGCGCTGGAAGCAAGCAGGCGGCCAGCGGTCTCCAGGGTGCAGTGATGGCGAATGGTGGTGAGCACGTCGAGCACCTCACGCTCATAGGCCGTGGCGTAGCTGACGCCGTTGGTGGCAAGCAGAGGAAGGTCGAGCGAGTGAGCAATCTGCACGGCGGCCTGGTTGCGATGCTCCTGCGCGCGGTCAAAGTGGCGCTGCAACTCGACGTACACATTGCGCGGGCCAAAGATGGACACCAGGCGCTCGACCTCGTGCAGAGCCGCATCATATCCGCCGCGTTCAAGCGCCGCCGCCAGAGGGCCTTCGTCACCGCCGGTCAGGCACACCAGGCCTTCGGAATACTCCGCGACATCGGCGAGTAATGCTGCGCCTTCTGCCTTGTGCGCCTCGCGCAATTTGTAACGTGTGATGAGGCGGCAGAGATTCTGATAGCCCGTTTGCGTCTCCGCAAGCAACGAAAAACGCACTGGCTCGGCAGGAACCTGATGCGGCAGCCACTGCGGAGGGCGCAGGCGCTCTCGGGCATCACGGACGGCAATCTCGGCTCCGATGTGCGCCCGCGTGCCGGCCCGCAGGGCCGCCATGTGAAAGCGCGGCGCGCCGTAGAGTCCGTTGCGGTCGAGCAATGCCATTGCAGGCATATCAAGTTGGGCGCAGCGGGCCATCAGCAACTCCGGCAGAGATGCGCCTTCCAGAAAGCTGAAGGCCGAACGGGCATGAAGTTCCACATACATTGCGTGTCCTCAAATAAAATTCCGCGTGCGGCTGGCCCGCCGGGCACGCGCGTGAATCGCGCTCTGGCTGGCGGCGCCTGCTCAGTCGTAGACTCCGATGACGTACCAGCAGCTTGCGCCGGGGTCGTGGGCAAGGCGGAGGCAGCGCTGCGGCTGTTCCCGGAGCGCTACGTCCCACTCTTCGCGGCACCAAGCAGGATGCGTCCACCAGGCTCCGCTGGTTCGCCACGGACCGGAGCCGGCCTGCAGGGTGAGGCGCTGGCCCTCGTAATACATGGCTGCGGGAGCATCACCGCGCAACTCGACGGTGACGGGACGCGGCGGACGCACCATGCGCAAGGCGGCTGCCGGAAGACCTGACTCCGCGGACGGCGGCAGGGGCGGAGCCGCAACAAGCTCGAAGCCGGCGACGCGGAAAGCCTCGGGCGCGTGCGAGTCGAGCAGTTCCGGTGCGCCGACGCGGCCTTCGCCGACCAGTTTGCGCAGGCGCGCCAGCAGAATCTCCAGACGCCCCGCCTCGGGAGTTTGCGCGGCGAAGAGCCCCTGCTGCGCTGCCAGCGGACGCGCCGGATGGGCCACAATGCGCAAGGCGATGACCGCGGCTTCCGGTGGGTGCAGTTCCAGATCAAGCTGGATGAGTTTGAGAAGCGTGAGGCGGTCACGCTGCGGGAGCGTGGGGCGAACGGTGCGGCGATGCTCGCGGGGGGCATCGTGGGCGGGAGCATCGAGCACGAGGAAGGTTTCCACCGAGGCGATGGCCAGCGCGCGCTGCGCCGCACGCTGCGTGACCTGCTCCAGCATCTGGCTGAGCAGGAAAAGAAGCGGCTCCAGCAATTCCACGGGATGCTCGAGTTCCATGCTCTCGCAGAGCGGCGCGTCGGCTGGTTCTTCTTCGGGCACGAGGAGGTGCGGGTACTGGCCGCGCGCCTGCGCCTGCATGAGCAGGCCGCTTTGTCCCAGCCGCGCCGCCAAGGCCCTGGCGGGTAACGCCGCCAACTGGCCCAGCGTATGGATGCCCCAGGCATCAAGGGTTGCGGCCTGCGCGGCGCCAGCCTGAAGCACCGAGAGCGGCAGTGAAGCCAGGGTCTGCGCCTCGCATCCCGGGGCGATGGCCGTTGCTCCGGCGATGCCGCGAGCGGCCAGCACGGATGCGTATGCGTTGCATGAGGCGGCCACGCTGCTCTCGTATCCCAGGGCGCCGATTTCCTGCCACAGGGCTGCGGCAATCTGCCGCGCGTCTCCCAGCAGCCGCTCCGAGCCGGAGACATCGAGCACGAGAGTTGCTCCACAGGTTTCCTCCCGCGGAGATGCGATGGATTCGATGCGTGGAGAAAACTTTTCGGCGCACCGCGTCAACTCGACAAACGAACAATCTTCCCGCGGACGGTTGCGGCGCAGCAGTACGACCGGGAAGGACTCAGCCTGCACGCGGCTCATGCCGGCCAAAAGCCCCAGCTTGCGCGCCGCGGAGGTCATGGCGAAGACGCGCTCCAACGGCGCATCGCCGGTGAGGACCGCGACCGCCGTGGAGCACAGCTCATGACGCGGGCGGGCAAGAGCCTGCGCGGCGAAGTCGCATACATGCACACAGAGATACAGCGGGGCAGACATGGCTCATCTCGACCACGGAGCGGCACTGCTCCAGCTGGCTTCGGCAAAAGCCGCCGACTTTCCGCGGGCGGGGTCGACGGCGCGGCTACGCTCCACGCTGACGCTGTAACGCACGCCACCGAGCAGCGGCGGGCTGTTGTGCGCCGCCTGCCGCCAATCAATCCCGCTCTGCCGGCAGCGCAGAGAAAGCGCCGCACAACTGTTGGCACATGGCACACGGGTCACGAGGAGAAAGAGCGTGCGGGACTTCTCGGCCTGCAGGCGGAAGCGATACCACGTTGCCAGGGGCACGCGACGCGCCTGCTCCGGGGATATGTCTCCCAGGTCAAGCAGCAGGGCGCGAAAACCTCCCGCACACAAGAGCAGGTCAGTGGCGCGCAAGGCCTGATCGAGGCGCGTCCATGGGCTTTCACGGAACGTCTCACGGGACGTCTCACAGTACACCGAGACACGCGGCTGCGGCTGGCCCGGCAGTTTTGCCGAGAGCGGAACGGGCGAAAAAGAGACCGGCTGCACGCGCTGGCGCGGCACGGCCTCCGAGCAGCGCGGCGTAAAATCCATCTTCTCTTTCGGCACGGTCTGGAAGAGCTTGCCCACGGCGTGATCCAAACCGATGGTTTCATTGCGCGGATGGCACCATGCGCCGCCCAGCCGCCTGCTCTCCACGGCCGGGGCCGACGCAGCCGCAGGGAAGGGAGACCCCGCGGCCACAGCCGCACCACCGGCGCGCGCCTCTCCGGTACGCACCCAGAGCAGGCGGCGCAAATCCACGCCCATGGCAGCAGCCGAGAGCGGATGCAGGGAGTCCGAGGCGTCCACGCAGGCGCAACTCTCTCCCTGCCGGGTTATGGAGGCCAGAGTGGAGAGCGCCAGAGTCGTGCGCCCGGAAGAGTTGGCGCCCGTCAGCTCAGTGATTGCGCCCAGGGGCAGACCGCCGCCAAGCAGCGCATCGACCTCGGCGAGACCGCACGAAATCAGCTCCGGCGAGGCGGGCGGGCGAAACGTCAGGGCTGCGGGAATGCGTGCGGCGAGCGCCGATTCCACCTGCCGCCGAAGCTCTGCCGCCGCGCCCATATTCGCCTTTTCTTCGCCTCTATAAATTAGACGGAGAAAGTGGGCTTGTCAACTGGTAAGGGGCGTGGGGCGGGATCTGGACGATTTCCGGGTTGATGGATATTGCTCTCCCCACCTGGACGCGCAAAAGGACGCGCGTCGAAGCGGGGCAGGCGCGAAAGGACAGGAGCCGATTCAAAAAAAGAGCAAGAACAATGGCCCCACATCTGCAAACCGCGGCAGATGTGGGACACCTGGTTACAGATTCCGCGAAACCGATCTAGCGCTTGACTTCGCCTGCGGTGTGGCCGCGCCCGTCACGCACTTCATTTCCCTTGAAGTGGGCAGCATTGTCGGCATGCTTTGACGGCTCGGCTTTTTCGCCGCGTTGCGGCGCTGCGCCACGATAGCCGTGGTCAGGATGATAATTGTTATTCACCTGGCCGCGGAAGTTATCGCCGCCATGGAACCAGGGACCGGCACCGACGAAGACGCCACCGTTAAACCATTCCGGACCATAGTAGCCGGAGGGCGCACAGCCATACGGAGAGGCGTCATAGTATCCATAGGGACATTCAGGGGCAACACCGATGTTAAGGCTGATCTGAGCCTCTGCTTTGGGGGCGGCTACCGTGAAGCAGATTGCTGCAACGCCGGCTAGTGCAAGATATTTGAGTTTGTTCATTTGGGTCTCCTCGTTATCGAAAGGCAGTCGTCTACTGTCCTTACGAGGATCGTCCAGTAACGAATCCATGTCTGTATTGTTTTGCACACAAGCCAGCGCCCTCCCAAGCAACTTGCATCGCCGAGCAGCTTACAGACGGCAAGGCTTCAGCAAAGCTGATTCAGCAACCCCGCTTCCGTGAAGATCAAGTAAATTCAGGCTATCTGCCTGCCCGCCCCGGAAAGCGTTTGCGCATCCTAGTGAAATGCCTGGCCTGCCGAGGCGAATGGGCGGGCTTGTTCTTCAGATCGCAGACACTAACTTTGGCGAATTCACGCTCACTTGGGGGAATCCAATGCTGAAGTCCATTGCAGTTGTTATCGGCAGTTACCTTCTCTCGGTTGCCCTTGTGATGGGAACCGACCCTTTGCTCTCGCGCATGTTTCCGGGAGATTTCGTCAGAGGACGCGTTCCCTCCGACACCGCCCTGATGGCGAGCACGGCGTTCTTCGTGGCCATCTCGATTCTGTGCGCATGGCTCTGCGCGCGGCTTGCCGCAGGCTCCGCGGCCCGGCATGTGCTCTGGTTCTTCATCCTGGGAGAAGCGATGGGCATAGCTGCGACGATTCCCAACTGGAGCAAGGACTGGCCGCACTGGTACTGGTTGTCGTGGCTCCTTACATGGCCGGTAAGCTGCTGGATCGGCTTGGTGCTTGCCAGGCGCGGGGTTGCCCAGCAGAAAGTGCGGGTCGCGTAGCTGGAGGAATTGAGAGCGAATTCTAGGGTGCAACTTCCTGCTCCCCCACCTTAGCCGCGCAAAGGAAGCGCGCCGAAGGTGGGGCACCCGGCTTGCACAGCTATGCGAAACGAGCTGGCAAATCTCCGGCGAATGTCACTTGGCTCTGCGCGTTGCGATCAGCGTGAGGAGGCCGCATGCGAGCAGGAGCACTCCCCAGATGAGATTGACGTTGATGCCGAGCGAGCGCTGGTAGATGGCGCGGTCGCTGAAGGCTCCGAAGATGGTGAGCATGAAGCCGATCATGGAAAACATCAGCCCAATCGGAATGCGGATATCAAGGCCCATTACGCTCTCTCCTACCGGAAAACGACGTTGAGAATCAGCACCAGGAAAAGGACGATGCAGCCAAGAGTGGCTGGGCGCTGATACCAGGGAATGTCCTTTTGCGGCGCCGGCCGCGGCGTCATGGAATAGACCAGCCCGACCAGTTCTTCCTCCGGCCGGGGCTTGGTGAGAAGGCTGATTACGATGGAGACGGAGAGGCAAGCGGAGAAGGCCCAGATTGCGGTCCAGAAGTTCTGCGCCATCTCACTGGGATAGAAGTAGGCAGGGTGAATCCAGCCACCCTTGATGCCGGCGGTTGCTCCGCTGGGCAGGCTGAGGCCGTGATGAGCGGCAGCGGCTGCGGTTCCGGAGAGCAGCCCGAAAAATGCGCCGTGCCCGGTGGCGCGCTTCCAGAACATGCCGAGAAGAAAAGTTGCAAAGAGCGGAGCGTTGACGAAAGCGAAGACGAGTTGGAGAAAATCCATGATGTTGTTGAAGCGCGTGGCGGCATAGGCAGCGAGCACGGATAAGACGATTCCGCCGATGGTCGCCATCCGTCCCATCCAGAGATAGTGCTGATCGGAGGCGTGCTTGTTGAGATATGCCTGGTAGATGTCGCACGTCCAGACGGTGTTGAAGGCGGTCACGTTGCCGGCCATGCCGGACATGAAACTGGCGAGCAGCGCGGTGAGTCCGAGGCCGAGGATTCCGGTGGGAAAGTAGTGCAGGAGCATGTTGGGGATGGCGAGGTCGTAGTCGAGCACCGGCTTGCCGTTGCTGTCCAGTTTGGGGCCTCCGGTTTCTTCGTCCATCTTTGCCGGAATCAATCCGCGGCCCGCCGTTTGCATGGCGCTGGCGTGTACGGATGCGCCGTGCGGAACCGAAGCTACTGCGGTGGGCAGGGCGATCGCGATCATTCCGGGAAGAATGACCAGGAAGGGAAAGAGCATCTTGGGCACGGCGGCGATGAGGGGCGTGCGCCGCGCCGCACTCATGGAATCGGCGGCCATGGCGCGCTGCACCACGAGGAAGTCCGTACACCAGTATCCGAACGAAAGCACAAAGCCCAGGCCCATCATGAGGCCGAAGACTTCCACGCCAAGGGGATTGGTGTTGGCGTGTCCCATGCCCTGCCAGGAGTGGGTGAACGCAGTGGGAAGCTGTTGCTTCAGTCCGCTCCACCCGCCGACGTTGCGAAGCCCGAGGAGCGAGAGCGGCAGGAAGCCGGCGACGATCAGGAAGAACTGCAGCACCTCGTTGTAGATGGCGCTGGTGAGGCCTCCGAGGAAGATGTAGGCGAGCACGACGAGAGCGGAAATGACGATGCTGACGTGCATCATCCACGAATGCGGCAGCCCGAGAATTGCGAACGGCCTGTCCAGGATGTGCAGCACGTCAATCAGCTTGGCCATGGCATACATGGAAATGCCCGAGGAAAAGACCGTCATGGTGGCAAACGAGACGGCGTTGAGGCCGCGCGTCTTCTCATCAAAGCGCAGGCGGAGATACTCGGGCACGGAACGGGCGCGCGAACCGTAGTAGAAGGGCATCATGAAGACGCCCACAAAGACCATCGCCGGGATTGCACCGATCCAATAAAAATGACTTGTGGCGATGCCGTACTTTGCGCCGGAGGCAGCCATCCCAATGACTTCCTGCGCTCCCAGATTGGCCGATAGGAACGCCAGTCCGCAGACCCAGGCAGGAAGCGAGCGCCCGGCGAGAAAAAAGTCCGCGCTGCTTTTTACAAAGCGCTTGAGCACAAATCCGATGCCCAGCACAAAGACCAGGTACACCAGCATGATCGACCAATCAATGGCGGTCAGATTCATTGCGTTCTCCGAGGGCATGCGAAACCCTCCTTATCGTTCCCTTTCGCTGCCTACTTCAGGCTATAAATCGCGACCGACATTGGCGCGACGGGAACCGTCAACTCGTCCGGCTTGACTTGCAGCGCCCTGGCGTCGAGGAGGGCGGTTGCGGAGGTGATTTTATCAATCGGCGTATCTGCGCGCTTCAGTGTGATCTCCTGTTCGGATGCAGAGGCGTTGAAGACGACGAGCAGGCGATCATAACCCTTGCAGCGCAGAAACGCATAATAGTTGTCAGCCGAGGCAAGCGTGACGAGTTCGCCCTGTTGCAGAGCGACATGCTCCTTATGAAGGCGGGTGAGCTGCTGCACATGGGTAAAGATCTGCTGCTGTTCGCTGGTGCGTCCATCGGCGGTAAATGCATTCTGCGCATCACCGGGAAATCCGCCGGGGAAATCGTGGCGGTTATCGGGATCATCTCCGCCGGTCATCGCGATCTCGTCGCCGTAGTAGATCTCCGGGATGCCGCGCAAGGTGAGCAGCAGGGAGAAGGCGGCGCTGAGCTTGGCCGTGGTGGCTCCAGGCTCGCCCATGAAGCGCCGAATGTCATGATTTCCGAAGAAGGTGTAGAGCCCATAGGGCCGCTGGTAGAGATAGTCGTGCTGAAGAAGATTGACCAGCTTTGTGAGCGGCTCGCCGCGCAGCAGGACGCCGCGCAAAGCGCCGAAGAGCGGGAAGTCAAAGACGGTGGTTACGCCTGAATCGGTGCCCTGTTCTTCGCGTCCGCCCTCAAAGTAAGACGTGATCACCGGATCCTCGTTAAACACTTCGCCGACGGAAGTGAGCTGCGGGTAACAGCGGCGCACAACCTTGTGCCACTTGCCCCAGAACTCGCGCGAGGAGTAAGGGAATGTGTCCAGCCGGTAGCCATCGAAGTGCGCGGACTCCATCCACCAGATTGCGTTGTCAGCGAGGTACTCGCCGAGCAAGGGATCGTCAGGATTGAGATCGGGAAGTTTCCCGGCGAACCAGCCTTCGACGACGGGACGACGGTCGCGCGCGGTGGAGTGAATATCGACCAGGGGCCAGAAGTCGTACTTCGGCTCAAGATGGTGCGCGGGAGTTCCGTGAAGCCAGGTTGGAGTGGGTGGCTGCGTAGCCCATGGATGATTCGGCCCGATGTGGTTGGCAACATAATCGCTGACAACCTTGATGCCGTGGGCGTGCGCGGCGGCGACGAATTCGCGCAACTCCGGCAAGGTGCCGAAGTGTTCGTCAACTCCGTAAAAATCCGTAACGTGATAGCCGTGGTAGTCGGCGGAGTTGCTGTCGTTCTTCCACCACGGGGTGAGCCAGACGGCGGTTACACCCAGCTCTTTCAGGTAATCAAGGTGCTGCTGGACTCCCTTGAGATCGCCGCCGTGGTAGGCCTTGGGAACGCTTCTGTCATAGTGGCCGCGGGAGTTCGGCGGATCGTTGTTGCTGACGTCTCCGTCGGCAAAGCGGTCAGGCATGATCAGGTAGAGCACATCATCGGCGTGAATGCCTTTCCCGGTCTCCGCGACCTTCACGCGCTTTTCGAGCGGGAATGCAACTTTCGCGCTGCCGGCGGCGGTGTGCAGATCCAGTTCGGCTTTTCCGGCGACGACTCCCGGCGCAATCCGAAGCCATGCGAAGAGGTAGTGGCCGTCTGCGCTGGACTGAGTGCGCGTAATGGAAATCCCCGCATAGCGACTGGTGATGGTTGCCTTCTTGAGGTTCTCTCCGGTGAGTAACAAGATGGGGTCGTGAGCCATGCCCACCCACCAGTTGGGCGGCTCAACCTTCTGTACCAGCGGCTGCGACTGGGCCCAGAGTGCGGAGAGAAAAGTAAGAAAAATCGCAGCCAGGAGAATAGCTTTTGTGCTCTGCCGTGAGTGCCTCATGGGCCAACAGTGCCTCGCCTGAGATATGAAAGTGCAAAAAATGGGGGACAGGCGAACCTGTCCCCCAGCTTGTGGTCAGTATTAGAAGGAGACGCGAAGCACGAGCTCAAGCTCGCGGTTGGTGAGAGAACGCGGGGTGTTCAACAGGCCAAAATGCCCGTTGGCGTAATCATTGAAGCTGGTATCGGGGTTCTGGAACTGAGGCGTGTTGAAGACGTTGTAGAGCTGTACACGGAACTCAGTCTTCACCCGATCCGTCACCAGGAAGCTCTTTCCGAGCACGGTATCCCAAGTATGGGTTCCCGGACCAGGGAAGTAGTTACGCGGCAGGTTGCCAACCAGGCCTGCCGGCGGGGTAAACGAATTCGCCGTGCAGCCCAGCCACTGGTGGTGCGAGCCGTCAAGCTTGCAGCCACCGTTATAGTCCGGACGAACGCCGTTCAAGGAGATATCGATCGGTGTGCCGGTGGCAAGAATTACGACGTTGCTCCACTGCCAGCCGCCGACCACATAATCGAACGCCTTGGGAATGTCTTTGAGGAACATCCCATGTTTGCCGAAGGGCAGCTCATAGAGAGAAGATGCCACAAACAGTTGGCGCTGATCGGTGTTCGAACTGCCATACATGTACTTCAGCAATGGAGTACCGTTCGGGCCAATGTTCATGCCACCAGCTCCGTTACTGAGCGCGGAGTTGGAGTTATCCAGGGTGTGGGACCAGGTGTAAGCGAGGGTGTACTGCAGGCCGTGGCTCATCTTGCGGTTCACTTTTGCCTGCAGGCCGTTGTAGTTTCCACTGCCCAGCATGCCATATTCATTGATCTGTCCAACGTTTGCGAACCAATTGGTGCTGGTGCCGATCGCATTTGCGTTGGCATTGAACTCAGTGGCCAAGTGACCCATGTGAGTTCCAACATAAGCCAGATCCACAGCGGTCTGGCTTCCCAGGGAGCGCTCAACCTGTATGTTCCACTGCTGGATGTTGGAGTTGGGGCTGTTCTTGGGATAGTAGATCACGTTGTCGGCGGAGGTGAGAGCCTTCGGGTTAAAGGTGATCTGGCCGACCGGGAGTGCGCCATTGGCGACGGTGCTGCTCGGGTCAGAGCTGCCTGCGGGGGCAGCACCGCTCAGCGTGTAGCGGTTTCCGGTGGCGCAGGTGGTGAGGGTCGGGCAGGCATAGTAAGTCTGGCTGCCGTTGAAGTCGGGGTTGTTGGAGAGCTGAACGCCAACGCCGCCGCGGTCGATGTAGTAGAACAGTCCATAACCGCCGCGAACCACTGTTTTGCCGTTTCCGCTGATGTCATACGCAAAGCCGATGCGCGGACCAAAGTTGCCCTTGGGCGTATTGATCAGGGACGAAGGCCATCCCGCGGTTCCGGCTTCCACCAGGTCTCCGGTGGAGGGATCGAAGTTGGACTGCTTGTTGTTGGTTTCCTTTGGCCAGGTGAAGAGGTCGTAGCGCACGCCGAGATTCAGGGTCAACTTGCGGCTTACCCGGAAATCATCCTGCGCGTAGTAGCCGGTCTCCCAACTGCGGGTATTGTAGTAGCCGTTGAATACGCCGATCTGGTAGGCACCCATGAAGCCGCCCGCCAACTCCGAGATTTCGTGTCCGGTGAATGTCCCGTGGCCGGAGTACTGGCCCGGGTATCCGCTGTACTGAGGCTCGTTGTTGTCGTCGATCCAGAAGTAGCCCTTGGCAACGTTTGCCTGGGTGAAGTTGACATCGCGATGCACGAGGCTGAGACCGAACTTGAGAACGTGACGGCCTTTGGACCAGGTCACCGAGTCAGCAAACTGGTTGCTCTTCTGCAAGACGACGTACGGGCCGTAGTCGCCGACATACTCGATATTCCCAAACCAGCCTCCAACCAGAGGCATGCCGCCAAGGAGCGGGCTGGTGTTGGCATTGGGGATTCCGAGGTTCTGCCCTTCCGGCGTGCCGAAGCCCGGCTGCTGATATCCGAAGTAGGGGCGAGTGTATGCGTAATGGAACTCATTGATGAGGCTGGTGCTGAGGGTGCGGGTATAGCCCAAGGCAACCTGACGCGGATGCTGCGGATTGGAGCCAGAACCGAAGCCCGAGGGCAGGTCATGGCCGGCATCCACAAGCCGGTCCGTGGTACTCAACATATCCTGGCCCATGCTGTAACGGGCAAAGACAGCGTCCTTTGACGTCAAGTTGAAATCCAGACGCGCGTCATAGTCATCACGAGTGGTTAGCGATTGACGGTGGGGCTGGAAGTTCGGGGTGTTAATTGCCAGGTTTGGGTTGCCAGGGATATTGGGCAGCGGGAAGGCGCTGAGATACTTCAATCCGACCGAGTTTGTGGTCGTCATGACGTTCATCCCTGTGCCCGGCACATGACCGACCGCGTCCCAACCGAAGGGGAGGCAGGTTTGCGGGTTGAAGACGTAGCCGGCTCCGGCGTTAAACGCCGTGGGGTTGGCGGCCATGGCAGCGGCACAACCGGGAAGCCCGGCATACGGGAGGGTGGTTGCATTCGCGGGGACCGCGGTGGTTCCGAGCAGTTCGCTGAAGTCGCCCGTACGCATCTTGACTGTCGGGACGCGGGTCGGGCCATCCGACTGCGGAAGATTTTGGCGCCATCCCTGGTAATCCACAAAACCGAAGATCTTGTTCTTCCAGATTGGGCCGCCGAGAGAGGAGCCGAACTGATTGCGGCGAAACACCACAGGACTCGTGTCTCCGTAGGGCTGTGCGTTCCCTACCGTGCGGCGGAACCAGTACTCAGAACCGTGAATGCTGTTGGCGCCCGACTTGGTGGAAACCTGAACCACAGCGCCGCCCGCGCGGCCGAACTCTGCCGGAGCAACGTTGGTGGTGAGCTTGAACTCCGCGATGTCCTCAATCGCCGGGTAGATCACAATTGTGTTTATCAGCGACTCGTTATTATCGACGCCGTCCAGAAGGAAGTTGTTTGCCTGCGGACGCAGACCGTTGACGGCCAGCGCGGCACCGCCGGACTCACTGGCGCGCCAGGTTTCAGAGTTGCCCTGGGAGCCGGTAGCAGCGTCAGCATAGGCTCCGCGGCTTACGCCGGGAGTCAGCGTGGCAAGAGAGACGAAGTTACGTCCGTTGAGCGGAAGTTCGACCACCTGCCGCCCCTGGATGATTCCACCAGCGGACGAGGTGGCGGTATCCACCAGCGGAATGTCATCGGTGACATTGACGGTCTCATTGCTTGCGCCAACCTGGAGCTTGAAGTTGACCCTCACAACCTGCGAGATGTCCAGTGTCACCTTAGCCGTGTCCGTCTTGAAGGTGTCTCTGGCCGCCTCGACTTTGTAGGAGCCGGGCAGCAGAGCGTTGACGACGTACTCGCCGTCGCCCTGGCTCTGGGCTGTTACCACGCGGTTGGTGGCGAGGTTGGTGACGGAGATCGTAGCACCGGGGATTGCGGCACCCGACGGATCAGTTACGGCGCCGATCAAGCGAGCCGTATCCTGGGCCATGGCCATGATGCCGGTCACTAGCAGCACGAGGGCTACCAGGAAACACTTTTTGGCGTACTGCTTCATAGTTCCTCCATGAATCAAGTCCAAAAACCTAGTCGTTACGAGAAGAGCCATCGAGGAGAGCACGAGCCGGAATGCATCTGTTTGTTGTCTGACGGCTGTCCGGTCACTGGGAGCACCTCGATCTGATGTGGAACTGCTGCCTCTTCCGCTGAGAGCCTCGTCAGGCGCACTCAGAAGAAGCTTTACTGGCTGCCAGAGGCCATTGGGTGCGCCGTTGTGCAGCCGCTACCAAACTCTGCTGTACCACCAAACCGCTTGGGAGTGTGAAGCGCGATGGGGCAAGATACAAGTCACGCTCCGTTTGTCACGGTGACATGTGAAACTCCTTTTGCTTGAACGCGTTACAAAAATGTTTAATCTTTGTTACATCCGTGACAAGATATGTAGCCGTGCTAACGAGAGAAGCTGTCATCGAGGAAATTGAGCGGCTGTCCAAGAGCGAAGCGCTGCACAACTCTGAATCACTGTGCAAGCTCTTGCGATACCTGGCCGAGCAGTCCCTAAGAAATCCCGATGCGACGATCAAGGAGTATCAGATTGCGACGGAGGTATTTCATCGCTCCTCCGACTTTGATCCCCAGCTCGATTCCGTAATCCGCGTACAGGCCGGACGACTGCGCACCAAGCTGGCCAGCTACTACAGCACCGAGGGCGAGGACGACCGCGTGGTCGTCGAGTTGCCCAAGGGGAATTACGCGCTCCACTTCCGGGAAAACCAGCACAACAAATCCAAACCAACAGAGGCGCCCGAGGCAGAGCACCCGGAACGCCCGGAGACCGTGCAGGCGGAAGGACGAAGATCGCGGACGCCTTTGGCAATTCCGGTGCTCAGTTCCCTGCTGGTTGCGGCGGTGGCGTGCATTGTGTTCCTGGTTGCCCTGCACAAACCGGGGGAAAAAGCCCAAGGCGATGCAGCCCAAGGAACCCCGGCACCGGCGGCGTTCCAGATTTTTTGGAGCCAGTTCCTAGATTCGTCGGATCAGCCGTGGGTTGTCTTCAGCAATGCGGCCTTTGTGGGACGCCCTGAGACTGGGTTGCGCTACTACAACGCCGAGAGCGACTCACGGGGACGGGTCTTTGATCATTACACCGGCGTAGGCGAGGTTCTGGCGGTGCACGACCTCGATGAGGTCTTTGCGACCTTGCATGGACACGTGAGAGTGAAGCGCGGGAGCCTCTTCTCACTCGACGATGTGAAGCAGAACAACCTGATATTTCTGGGTTCTCCGGCGGAAAACCTGACCCTGCGCGATATTCCCGGCACCACGCACTTCAAGTTCCAGCGCCTGACGTCAGGACCGCGCGCGGGAGACCTCGCCATCGCGACGATCTCGCCGCAGGCGGGCGAGCCGGCATTTTCGGTTGCCAGTCCGGATGGGCAGCCGCTGACCGAAGACTTTGCCGTGGTTAGCTTCAAGCACGGGTTGCAGTCATCTCACCTGGTGTTGACCATCGCGGGCACGACGACATTTGGAACGCAGGGCGCGGTGGAGTATCTTTGCCGACAGGAGTCGCTTGAGGAACTGCTCTCACGCCTGGGCGTGCATAAGGCGAACGAGTTCACACCCTTCGAGGCATTGCTGCGGATCCGCATCTCGCACGGCGTGCCCGTGGAGACTACTCTCGTCAGCGTACACAACGGGGATTAGCGCTGGCCTCCTATTTCTGCAAGGATTCCACCGAAGCCGAATGTAAGTCGCCGTGCGAAGAGGGCTGCTCGTCTCCAGGGGCGGCATCGTCGACGCGCTGCATGAGGACGGCGGCAGCGAGGAGAAAGACTCCACCGGCAATCACGGCCGCCATGCGGTTATTGTGCAGCAGGTGGTTCATAACCCAGCCGAAGAAGAGCGAGGCCGTAATCTCCGGCAGCACAACAAAAAAATTGAATATCCCCATATAGACCCCCGTGCGTTCCGGGGGAAGCACGCCAGCCAGCACGGAATAAGGCATGGAAAGAATGCTTGCCCAGGCGATTCCGACGCCAACCATGGGCAGCAGCAACAGGCTGGGGGAATGAATCAAGGCGACGGAAATCAAGCCCGCAGCACCGCAGCCCAGGCAGAGGCTGTGGGTGTTCTTGCGCCCCAACCGCCGCGCAATGAGAGGCAATGAGAAAGAAAACACGAAGCACACCGCCGAATACATTCCAAAGCAGATTCCGGCCCACTCGACGCCATGCGTAAACTGGGGCGAACTCTGATCCGCCGCGCCGAAGACGTTGTGCGCCACGGCCACCGGAAAGTAGAGCCACATGCAGAAGAGTCCGAGCCAGGTCAGTAGCTGAACCCAAGCCAGCTGCCGCATTACCTTCGGCATTGCGCCGACGGCGATCAGGATCTCACGGGCGGAAGCCGCGATGCGAGCGCCGAGGCCCTCCGAGGCCGACTCCGCCTTCTTGCGCCGGAAGGCTTCCAGATCGTCGGGGGGATACTCCGGTGTGGTCACGATCGTCCAGAGAACGGCGCCGAGGAAAGCAGCCGACCCGATGTAAAACGAGAGGCGCACAGTGGTTGGGATAGCGTGTCCCGAAGTTTGCGCGCCGAGGTGGAAATAGTTTCCCAACAGCCAGGGCAACGCCGACGCTCCGATTGCCCCCAGTCCGATGAGGACGCTCTGCATGGCAAATCCGCTGGTGCGCTGCTCGCCCGGCAGGATATCAGCGACGAAAGCGCGGAAAGGTTCCATGCTGATGTTGATGGAGGCGTCCAAAATCCAGAGCAGCCCCGCGGCCATCCATAATGCGGAGCATTGCGGCATGAGAAGCAGCGCCAGCGAACTGAGGATGGCGCCCACGAGGAAGTAAGGACGCCGTCTGCCGAGCATTCCCCAGGTGTTATCGCTGGCGTGTCCGATCAGTGGCTGGACGAGCAGTCCGGTGAGCGGGGCGGCCAGCCACAGCATCGGAATCTGATCCGCACGAGCCCCGAGGTATTCGTAGATGGCGCTCATGTTGGCCATCTGCAGGCCCCAGCCGAACTGGATGCCAAGAAAGCCGAAGCTCATGTTGAAGATCTGCCAGGAGGTGCGGCGTGGTCGATTCATGAATGATTCCCTGCCGTAGGAGCGGCGTTCAAGGCGGCCTGACGGAACGTGGCTCGCGTCATAGATAGCCGGCCAGATTGACCGCAGGCCCTGGCTGCGGAGTTGGATGCAGCATTACCGCGCGACTGCCTTCACATCTCATCGGGTAGCAACACTATATGCAACGGCACAAGGGCGCAAGAGGCAAGCTGGAACGACGTCATCGTCTATTCAATTTCCACAATCATGACGCCGAATCCTTGCAGCTTCGCATGACTGCCTTCCAATGGCAACGCGCCGGTTGCGGCTAGTACGGTGAGCTTGTGCGAGGCGGTGGCTGCGTCGAGAGAGATGGACTGATCGCCGGCAGAGAAGTTGAGCAGGACTATCACGGTCTTGCCGTTCGCACTCCGAGTGTAGGCGAGGCAATCGGGATTGTTTACGGAGAGCGCGTGATAGTCGCCTTCAGAAAGCGCAACATGCTGGCGGCGAAGGCGAATGAGCTGGCGATACCAGTTGAGCACCGAAGCGGGGTCCGACATTTCCGCCGCGACATTGCGGGTTTTGTAGTCGCCACCAACGGGCAGCCACGGGGTTGCGCCCTGGTTGAATCCTGCGTTAGTGGCTCCGGTCCACTGCATGGAAGTGCGTTCGCCGTCGCGGCCTTTTTCCGTGGGCCAGCCCTTACGGCCAATGATGTCCTTCACGTCTTCGGGGCGCACAGGATCATTGTTCTGCATGCCAAGTTCTTCGCCGTAGTACATGATCGGCGTGCCGCGCAGGGTGAGATACATTGCAGCGAGGAGTTTGGCGACCTTGTCTTTATCCGCTCCCGGCGGAGCGTAGCGATCGACCTGGCGGCGAAGGTCGTGGTTCCCCAGGACAAAGACAGGCCAGCCGCCGACGGTGTTGCGTTCGACGGCTTCAATGCTATTGCGGAATGCCGCGGCATCCAGACGGTTGATGGTTGTGAAGTTGAAGTACATGGGCATCTGCAATTCGTCGTTATGCTGCCCGTAATATTCGGCGAGCTGCTCTGGAGTGCTGGTCCAGGTTTCTCCGATGAGGACGCGGCCCTTGTACTCATCCGCGACGCGACGCAGCTTTTTCAACTCAGTGTGAACCTCGCCGATGCTGTGGTCGTGGAGATGGTTCTGCTTCGGCTCTCCGTAGGCATCTACGCCCGGCAGCGGCGGATTATCGGCGAGTTTCTCATCTTCAAAGATCGTGTCCACGGCATCGAGGCGGAATCCGTAAACGCCGCGCTTGAACCACCAGCGCATGGTGTTGAGCATTTCCTTTTCGACCCGCGGGTTTCGCCAGTTGAGGTCGGGCTGCTCCGGATAGAAGTAGTGATAGTAGTATTGGCCGGTTTTCGGATCGAAGGTCCAACTGGAGCCGCCGAAGCCGGAGGTCCAGTTGTTGGGCGGCTGGCTGGCCGCGCGTCCGTCACGCCAGATGTAGAAATCGCGATAAGGATTGTTCTTTGACTGGCGGGAGGCCTTGAACCATTCGTGCCGGTCGGAGGTATGGTTTACGACGAAGTCGAGAATGACCTTGATTCCCCGCTTCTTCGCTTCGCTCAACAGGCGGTCGAAGTCGGAGAGGGTTCCGTACTGCGGATCGACGTTACGGTAGTCGGAGACGTCGTAGCCAAAATCCACCTGGGGCGAGGGGAACATGGGAGTAAGCCAGATGGCGTCAACGCCGAGCCGCTGAAGGTGATCGAGATGCCGGGTGATTCCTTCGAGATCGCCGGTGCCATCGTTATTAGAGTCGCCAAAACTGCGGGGATAGACTTCGTAGATCACGGCGTGCTTCCACCACTCGGAGGAAGCCGTGTAAGGATTTGGCGGCATGGCCGGGCCGCGATCTGCGGAAAGCTGCGCATATCCAGAGAGCGCGGCGAGCAGGACCAGGGCGAGGGTGTGACAGGCGAACGGGCGCGAGAAGGAAGGAAAACGCAAAGGTAGCCCCTATAAGGCAAACTGCGTGACGTCGAGGAAGATTCTACCCTGCCAGCGGAACCTGAGCCAGCCCCGACGAAGATGATTGGCAGAAAACCGCGCGGGCAAGGACTCCCGCCGATCCATCCGAAGTATGCGGGGAGTGCACAGCAGGCGCGCCGGAGCGAGAGCGGAATGCAAGTCCCGTGCAGTCCCAAGCCCTTGATGGTCTTGATGCCACGAACCACCGTGCGGCTTGCCCGCGCTCCGCTCCGCACGAGGCGGTCACCGGACGAAGGTAACATTGAGCAATTCAAAACCAGGCCTTACAATTCCACGACGATCTGATTGAAACTGCATCCCGTTTTGAGTGGCGGACGTTGCCCTGAGGGGTATCTTCGCGGCGCGAGAAGGTGGTTGGGGACTCACCGTTGCGAGAGTTCACGCTTAAGTGTATTGAGGAATCCACATGAAGGTAACACTCGTGCGCAGATTCATGATGACATGCACCGCCATCGTAGTGCTGTGCTGCGTGGTGACCGGGGCTGCCATCTTCTGCATGGTGCGGACGCAGCACGCCGTCCACGATCTGAATAACTATTGCGTCCCTGGACTTTACTGGGCCGCCCGGCTGAAGGCCGTTGCGAAAGACCAGCGCACATACATACTGCTTCACTTGAGTACGAACAAACCGGCCGAAATGGCCGACCTTGAATCCAAGGTCGAACAGGCCAATGGCGACCTTGCCGAAGGCCGACGCAACTTTCCGCCCGCTACGAGCGAGGATGCAGCGCAGATTGCAGCCATGGCTTCCGCGCAGCAGGAGTGGATGCAAGCCTGGTACAAGATTCGCGACTTGAGCCGCGCGGACAGGAAACAGGAAGCATGGGACGTCTACAATGGCGAACTGATGCGCGCCACCCTGGTGCGCCGCAAGGTTGAGGACTATCTTGCGAAGACGAGCCAGGAACGAGGGTTCAATACCGCGGCGGATGCACTGGCGATTGCGCGGCGCTCAATCTCAATAGTCTTGGTGATTTCGTTTTTCGCCATCGCCGCCAGCATCGCGCTGTCACTCTGGACGGCGCGGCTCATCGGTGCCCGGCTGAGGGGACTGACGAACGTCGCGGAAGAGATCGCAAATGGAAACGTCGCAGTGGATGTCGAGGTCTCGGGAGACGCGGAGATACAGGATCTCTCGCGCTCATTTTCAGCCACGGTAGCATACATGCGGGAGATGGCCGCGGTCTCCGAGCAACTTGCCGCCGGAAATTTCGCTACACGGGTTTCTCCGCGCTCGGAGCACGACGTGCTGGGACATGCCTTTGTGCGCATGACCGAAGACCTGGCGGCGCTGGTTCGCAGCGTGCGCGATAGCGCAGTGCAGGTGGCAAGCGCGGCGAGCCAGATGGCTGAAACCTCCAACGAGTCCGCCAGGGGCAGCGTTGAAGCTTCTTCGGCAATTGACGACGTCAACAGCACGATGCACGAGATGAGCGTGAACCTGAAGAATGTGGTCAGGAATACGCAGGCGCAATCTTCCGGGGTGAGCCAGACGTCAGCGTCGATTGAAGAGATGGTCGCATCGATCCAGCGGGTGGCGGATACCTCGAAGGCGCTTGTTGATCTATCAAACCGTTCGCGCGAAGAGGCGCGGGGCGGCGTAAACAGCATGGAAAAGGCTCAGGACGGTTTGAGCCGCATCAACTCGTCGATTCAGTCGTCCGCGGAAATCATCGACGCGCTCGGCCAGCGTGCGGATGACATTGGAGAGATTATCGAGGTCATCGACGATCTCGCCGAGCAGACAAACCTTCTAGCGTTGAACGCCGCGATTGAGGCAGCACGCGCGGGCGAACATGGACTTGGTTTCGCGGTGGTGGCGGATGAAGTACGCAAACTTGCGGAGAAATCAGCACAATCTACGAAGGAGATCTCACGGGTCATCGAAGGGATGCAGAAAGAAGCCCGCGCCGCCGTGGAGAAGATGAGCATCAGCACTGCAATTGTGAATGAAGGATTGGCGCTTGGGGGCGATGTGCGCAAGGCCCTGGCGCGAATCACTGAGGTTGTTTCCGACGTGAACAGATCCGCGCAGGAGATCGGCTCGGCGACCAACGAGCAGTCCAAGGGCTCATCACAGATTGCCCAGGCCACCAGCCAGTTAAGTGAAATCACATGCGAGATCACGGCGTCTATCGAAGAGCAGGCATCCGGCACCCAGATTGTGGTGAAGGCGATGGACCGCATGCGGGACATCGTTCAGCGGTACACCTCCGGCTCAGTGGAATTGGCCGCGTCTGCCGATCAAATGTCGAAGATGTCACGAAACCTGCTCGGCATCATGGACAGCTTCCAACTTGAAGGCGCCATCGCGGTGCCCAAGGCCAAGGCCAGCAGTGGCAGAATCCTCAAGCATGAAGCGCCCAAAGCGCTCGCGGGCGCGCTCGGCCGGGGACACTGAAGAGGGGCAGGGGATGCGCGGGGCGAGACCTCGGTGCCTGCACGGCAATGGGAATCGACGCGCTGGGCTGGCTCATGCAGAGCGGAATGTAATCAGGCGGCTTCCTTGCGGAAGCCGCGTTCTGCAATGTGAACCGCTCCCTAGAAGAGGAACGGCAACGGCTGGACGTCTTCTATCTGAACCGCCTTCAGTTCATTCGGGTTCAGGCCGAGCGCCTTGATGATGGTAGGCGCCACCTGTTGGTTGAGAACGTAGGTCTTTACATGCCGGGACGCGAAGCCGGGCATTGAGAACAGCAGCGCAGCATGCGTGTCGTCTTCGTTGATGCCGCCGTGCTCGGCGATCTTGGAGCCGCCGGTGAAGATCACGCCGGTGTTGGTCTTCAAAATAATGTCCGGGGTACGCGGGTCGGTGAGCGGACTGTTGAACTTCTCCCGGAGCGCGTTTCCGGCGAAGATCTCCTGAATTCCCAGCGTTGCCTGGTTCGCCGGATCGGTGAGCTGCCTGGCGATGTCGGCAGCCTGCGAAGAGTCATTGAGCCAGATGAGTGAGCCGTCGTCGGAGATGTCGAAGGCCTCGCCGGAACCCAGAGTGTTGATGAGAGTAGCGGGCTGGCCGCCGCCGATGCCGACACGCTTGGTGACATCAATCGGCGATTGGCCGTGCTTGGCGCCGATGATGATCAGCGTGCTTTCGTAGGCTCCCGCTTTCTTTAGCGCGCTGACGAGTTCGCCGAGGGAAGCGTCAATGAAATCCAGCTCTGAGGCGAGTCCGGCGGAGGGCGTCCCCAGGACATCGGCGTAACCGTTGCCCTTCAGTTTCTCTCCCACGCTGACGGACTGGAAGTTGGTTCCGAAGAGAGTAGGAATGGGCGCATGCCGCGTTCCGTCGTGAGTGAGGCCATTGATCTGGTTGAGCAGCGCCTGAACGTGGGTGGTGTCATAGCACTGAATGTTTTGGAGGTTGGTGGTCCATCCGTCATCCGGAGTGGTATCGGTTGCCGGGACCGGAGTGCAGCCGGGAAAAGGCAGGGCCACCGGGATCGAGTTGATCTCCGGGCCATAGAAATCATCAACGCCGTGGCCACTGGGGCCGTTGGTCCATTCATACGAAGGATGCTTGTCCGTCCACGCAGTGTACCCACCATGTGATTTGACCACCTCGAAGATGGTGTTCACGCGAAGGTACTGATGCGGGTAGACCGGGGCGCAGCCGTTTGCAGGGTCACGCGGCAGAAAGTTGGGATTGATCGAGCCGCCACCGTTCAGTTGCGTGAGGTCGGCATCCACCGACTCGTCGTACTCGACGACGGTGCCGACTTGTCCGGGGCAGGGGCCAGATGCCGTTCCCACGTAGTTGATATAGGGCGTGGTCGCGGCCGGTGGAGAGAGCTTGCGGTTCCACGTGACGTCATACCAGAGTCCGACGGTGGTGGGTGAACCGCCGGTGACAAGCGCAGCCAGTCCGGGGAAAGAATCGGAAGGCTGCGACGTGGAGGCGTTGTCATAGGTGACACCATGAGCGCTGAGTTCGGCAAGCGTCGACTGGGAATGTGCCGCGACATAGTTGGTGAGATCCAGGGCATGCAATCCATCTACACTGATCAACAACACATGTTTGATTTTTGACTCGGAGGACTCGGGAGAACTCTGCGCATGGATTGGGTTGGTTGCGAAGATGAGGCTAAACAGCAGGGGGAAGGACCGCGTAAGAACTTTCATACATCTTCTCCAGATAGAGGTGGACTATCGTCTGGTTCAGATGATCGCGATCGTGAACAACCGATGAATTCTGGCCCAAGATCCAGAGAAAGTTTCAGCCACTCGGATTGCGAAGCGAGGGCTTATCAATACGCGATGGCGCAAACGGAAATTTGAAGCCGAGTACAGATGCCGTTGCACGAGCGCTGTGATCGATGATTGGGTCACACCTCGCCTGTTCGCTCCGTACACCCTAACCGTCATACGTGCCAAGCAGGATCGTGCCGGCGTGTTCACGTCAGCCGCGGCGCGCCGCCTCGATGGCGGCAATGTCGATCTTCTTCATCGTCATCATCGCCTCAAAGACACGCTTTGCCTCGGCGCCGCCAGCCGCAAGCGAAGCCATCAGCACGCGCGGGGTGATCTGCCATGAGAGGCCCCAGCGGTCCTTGCACCAACCGCACTGGCCTTCTGTGCCGCCATTGCCGATGATCGCGTTCCAGTAACGGTCAGTCTCTTCCTGATTCTCCGTCGCGATCTGGAAGGAGAAAGCCTCGGTGTGCTTGAAGGCGGGGCCGCCATTGAGACCGAGACAAGGAATGCCCACGACGGTGAACTCCACCGTCAGCACATCGCCCTTTTTGCCGCCCGGATAATCACCGGGAGCCTTGTGAACAGCGGTTACTTTACTATCCGGAAAGGTGGCGGCGTAGAAACTCGCCGCCTCATGCGCGTCCTTATCAAACCAGAGGCAGATTGTATTCTTTGGCTTCATGTTCGCGGACTCCTTGTGGCCGATCCGGGCGAACGCCGCGGTCATTGCGCCGGTCCGTATCCGGTTCGTCTGCTGATCTGCTACCGCCGACGTGTGAAATTGGCCGCCGTCGGTCACGGGTTAGCTTGCCGCCATTGTAACTGTCCAGCCAGCGGCTTGGCCTCCGGGAGCGCACCGGCCTCAAACCGGCTCGGTCTCATGGGGCTCCCGGGGCATGCCGCGTCCTGTCGTGAGGTAGACGGCGAAACTTCCCAGCCAGTGGCCGCCTTCATAGTGCTCGCCGGTGACAGCCGCAAGCCCGGCATATTGATGCGCTTCAGCGGCAGCATGGATCGCCGATAGCCTCTCATCGCCGTTCAGCAATCCGGCGGCGATGCCATTTAGCATCCAGGCTCGGCTCAGGTTCAAGCCGTCCAAGTGCGCCATTTTTCCGTCACATGGGTCGGGCGACACGGCGGGCCGCAACCATTCGCCGTCTCCGTTCACCGGAATCTGAGGCATGAATTTCTGTAACCAGGCGGCGAAATCATCGGTGGAGAGCGCTCGCCGCATCACGTCGGCCTCCGCGAGGGATGGAGAAAGAAAATCTTCGCCAGACGGCTCATACGCGAGAGGACAATTCACGTCACCAAGATAGAACCGCCGAGCCTTCATCAGCAGCAGCTCGGAAAAATCGCCAAGCCCCGTGATTCGTGCATAGTCAAGCATTAGACCCAAGGCGAAAGCGGATTGCGAATGCTCACCCGAGCGCACGGGATACTGCAGCTTCGGTAACCAGCTCATCAGCCGCTCTACGGCGGCGATTTCGATGTGCCGCAGATTGTCTGCGAGCCGACTAGCCTGCGGGTGATCCCACTCCCGCAATTCCGCGCAGAGTTGCAGCAGCCACGCCAAACCGTAAGGACGCTCGAACGTGGCGCGTCCTTCCCCTCGCAGATACGCGGACTCCTGGAGCAGGTTCTCTTCCGTCAGGCTTTGGTTGAGGGCCGCAAGCGCTCGGGGCGTGAACCCGGCGTCAGGAAAGGTGCGGGCAAGTCTCGCCAATAGCCAGTGCCCATGCACGGACGAGTGCCAGTCGTAACAGCCATAGAACGCCGGAGTCAGCTTCCTTGGTGGGAGCACGTCAGCATCGGCATTCAAGACGTGGGCGATTTTATTGGGATATTCGCGGTGTACGCACGCCAATGCCAAGTTTGCGAAGCGTTCGGCAGCGTCAACATCAAGCATGATAGGCACGGTCTTCACCACTTGCTTTATGGATTACTCGTTGCCATGGTACGCCAGACTTACGGCCGGCGATAACACGGGGCTAACACCCAAAGGCTTTCAGTATTACGTTGTTCGCTTCCAACTTGCAGCGAATCGCCTTGATCATTTCGAAGGACTCGGGAGTGTCTCCATGGACACAGATGGTCTCAGCCCGCAGAGGAATCTCTGCACCATCCATGCTGACAACGGATTTCCTGGTGACCATCTCCAGAACTCTTTGCGCAACGAGGGCAGGGTCGTGGAGGACGGCTCCCTCGCGGCTGCGCGGCACAAGTTTGCCATCCCGGCTGTAGGCACGATCGGCAAACACTTCTTCGACGTAGGGAATCTTCGCCTCCTGAGCCGCGCTGACCATGGCAGAGTTGCTCAGGCAAACCATGATCAGTTCGGCGCCTGCCATTTTGATTGCCTGCGCAATGGCTGCGGCCACGGTGTGGCTTTCAGCAGCTTTGTTGTAGAGCGCCCCATGCGCTTTCACATGGTGAAGCCGCACGCCCTCACGTTGGCAGAAAGCCGACAGCGCTCCGATCTGGTAAGTGACATCGGCTGATATTTCGTCCACTGTGGCGTCCAGCGCACGTCGTCCGAAACCCACCAGGTCGGGATAGGATGGATGGGCTCCGATGGCGACGCCATGGCGCGCCGCAAGCTTTACGGTCTTCAACATATTGGAGGGATCGGAAGCGTGAAAGCCGCAGGCTATGTTGCAAGAGGTGATAAAAGGCATTACCAGATCGTCGTTGCCGACGCTGTAGGCCCCGAAACCTTCTCCCATATCACAATTCAAGTCAATGGATACCATGCTCAATCCCCTTCGGCTGCGCGTTTTTTGCTGACTGTTGCGCGCTTGAGGCAATTTGGTAATGCTCAAGTTCTGCAATGCGCGCGGCTACGGCATCGGCGTCGCTGCATGCGGCGAAACTCACTCTGTCGCCAGCCTTGGCTTGCGCCAACAGTGCCAGATCTGGAGCGATGACAGTTGCAATCTTGGCGTACCCTCCCGTGGTCTGGCAGTCGGCCATCATGACGATCGGCATGCCGCTGCCCGGGACCTGTACCGCCCCTGGGCAAAGCGCATCGGATACGATATCCGGCCCAGCTTTGTGGGTGAGATGCTCGCCTTCGAGAAGATACCCCATCCGGTCATTCCGATGGGAGACGGTATAGGCGCTCTTCAAAAAAGTAGCGACGGCGTCCCCGGTGAAGAGATCATCCTGTGGGCCAAGGATGACCCGCAAACGAGGATTGTTTCCATAGGCTGGCACGGCTGAGTGCGCCAATTCATTCGACAGGAAGGGCAAGGCCTCGACGCGCGCCGTCCTCAGCACGTCACCTGCCTGCAAGGCACGGCCCTGGTAGCCTCCGATCCCAGCACGGAGATAGGTGGAAGAGCTGCCCATCACTTGCGGCACCAATATACCCCCGCTGATTGCGAGATAGGCGCGGCAACCGGTGAGCGCAAAGCCAAAGGCAAGTTCACTGCCCGCTGGAAGATAAAACCCAGACCAGTTCCTTACCTTCTTGCCGTTCAATTTGGCCTGCATATCAGCGCCACATATTGCAACATAGGCTTCATGCGGAAAACGGAAGCGGCCACCGCGCAGCGTCATCTCAACAACCGCGGCGTCACGACTGTTTCCGGCCAGAATGTTGGCCATGGTGGAGGCGTAACGATCCATCACACCAGAGACCGGCATGCCAAAGGCGCGATATCCGGTGCGTCCATTGTCCTGAATGCTGCTCAAGATACCTGGGTGCAAGATGATGCACACGGTCAGGCCTCCGCACGCGCGATGCAGCGCACCGAGGGAGTATAGCTACCGGAGGCAACCTGATTCCGGATCGCGCTAAACTCCTCTGCTTCGATCGCGGCAAACTGCAGGTAGTCCCCGGCGGCGAATAGGAACGGGCTTGGGCCGGAAGGATTGAAGATGGTCAGCGGCGTACGTCCAATCAGTTGCCATCCTCCGGGACTTTCGATGGGATATATTCCGGTCTGCTTACCAGCAATGCCAACCGAACCGGCAGGAATCCTGACACGCGGCGTCTTCAGCCTGGGCGCGGCAATCCGCTCTGACATGCCTCCGAGATAGGGAAAACCCGGAGTGAATCCGAGCATGTAGATCAGATACGGAACCGACGTATGAATGGCGATGACTTCGGAGGGCATGATGGCATTGTGGCTGGCGACGAATTCAAGATCAGGCCCGAAGTCTCCGCCATAGGCGACGGGAATCGTGATGATTCTGATTGTGTCGCCGGCCGTTACGGTTTTGAGGCGGGCAAGAGAGTCTGTAATTTTCTCCTGTAATTTATCGCGGGAGATCGCAAGCGGGTCGAAGTAGACCATCAAAGAACGATAGGTGGGTACAACCTCCAGAATGTGCTCCGGTATTTCCAGCATGAGAGCTTGGGCAAGACGATGAACCATCGCATTCACGGTGGGGTCGATTACATCGCCGAACTCGACAACTACTCCATGTTCACCGGCCTT